>OBEQ010798918.1_pt1 | contig 25439 bp, 30 predicted proteins | sample 1670901 | NCBI WGS metagenome assembly OBEQ01 (sample SAMEA104232315, study PRJEB22302) | groundwater metagenome | biome: forest; feature: aquifer; material: groundwater | place: USA | collected 2011-08-07 | depth 5.4 m | reverse complement strand
TCCGGAGAGACCGATGATGACGAGGGCGTTACGCCTCAGGCGGCGGGCCAGTGACTCCAAATAGCCGATGGCGTGTGCGGGTTCCAGCGCCGGCAGGATGCCTTCGGTGCGCGCCAGGAGTTGGGCGCCCCGCAGGGCCGTCGTGTCGCCTGCGGCGGCGTACTCGGCGCGCTTCGTCAGCTGGTAGTAGGCATGCTCCGGCCCGACGCCGGGATAGTCCAGACCCGCCGAGATGGACTGGGTCTCCATCACCTGCCCGAACCGGTCCTGCAGGAGCAGACTGCGCGCGCCGTGCAGAACGCCCGGCCGCCCCTTGACCAGCGTGGCGGCATGATGTCCCGGCGCGAGCGAGCGGCCGCCCGCCTCGACGCCGATCATCCGCACGCGCTCGTCGTTGCGGAATCGGTGGAACAGGCCCATGGCGTTGGAGCCGCCCCCGACGCAGGCCAGCAATACATCGGGCAGCCGGCCTTCCGCCTTCCAGATTTGCCGGCGGGCTTCCTCGCCGATGACCGACTGGAAGTCGCGCACCAGGCGGGGATACGGGTGCGGCCCGACAACGGAACCGATGCAGTAGTGGGTCGTGCGCACCGTCGCCACCCAGTTGCGGATCGCTTCATTGCAGGCGTCCTTGAGCGTGCGCGTGCCGCTGCGCACCATGGTGACGCGCGCGCCCAAGAGGCGCATCCGCACGACGTTGAGCGATTGGCGGCGCATGTCCTCCTCGCCCATGAACACCTCGCACTCGAGGCCGAAGAGGGCGGCCACCGTTGCCGTCGCGACTCCGTGCTGGCCGGCGCCCGTCTCGGCGATGAGCCGGCGCTTGCCCATGCGCACGGCGAGCAGCCCCTGGCCAAGCGTGTTATTGATCTTGTGGGCGCCGGTGTGCAGGAGGTCTTCCCGCTTGAGGTAGACGCGGATGCGGCCGAGCGAGCGGCTGAGGCGCTTGGCGAAGTAGAGCGGCGTCGGGCGGCCGGCGTACTGCGCGAGCAGATTAGTGAGCTCCCGGCGAAAGCCGGGGTCCCGGCGGGCCTTGGCAGAGGCGTGCTCGAGCTCGTCCAACGCGGCCATGACGGTCTCCGGGACGAACTGGCCCCCGAAGGGCCCGAAGTAGCCGGTGCGGTCTGGGAGGGTAGGCTGGAATCTCATGGCATGGAAACCCTTATGGTAACCGTCGGGAGAGGATGTGTCAAACGACGGAGGAGCTTGGTGATGGTCAGGTTTGGCGGGTGACGCGGAGCGGGGGCCCCCACCCGCCCGGAGCCGACGACGCCGAAGGGCGGCGCGGCGAGGACGGGTGGGGTCGCGCAGTCCCTCGACTCGCTTCGCTCGCTCGGGATCCTGAGCGAAGTCGAAGGACGGCAGGCCCTGCCAAACCTGACCATCACTACCAGGAGCTTACCCAGCGGCCGACCAGAGTGCCACGCGGCGGCCCACGCCGGAGCGCTGGGCACGCCGCACGACCTCAGCACCCAGGGCGATGTCATGGATGGCCAGGCCGGTGGAGTCGAAGACGGTCAGCTCGGCGACCGAGCCCCGGCCGCGCGCGCGGCCGATGAGGATCTCGCCAAGGCTGGCGTGGATGTCGCGCCGCCGGAAGAGCCCGCGACGCACCGGCACGTTGAGCTCACCACCATGGAGTGCTTGCTCCCGCTCGTCCACCACGACGAGGGCCTCGGCGAGGATGCGCGGGTCGAGCTCCTGCTTGCCCGGGGCGTCCGCCCCGACCGCGTTGATGTGCGTGCCGGGCGAGAGCCACGCGCGCTTGACGATGGGGTAGTGCGAGGGGGTGAGCGTCACGACGATGTCGGAGTCCCGCACGCACCGCTCGATCGCACCACAGGGCTCGAAGGTCATGCCGCGGTGGGTGCCTCGCATCTGCTTGCAGAAGTGCGGCGCCTCACCCGGAAAGGCACCCCACGCCCGCACCCGTCTGAGCCGGAATACGGCGGCCAGCGCGGCGAGCTGTGCCGAGGCCTGAGCGCCGCAGCCGACGAATCCAACGGTGCGGCTGTCGCGTCGCGCGAGTGTGCGCGCGGCCACCGCCGAGGCGGCGGCTGTGCGGAGCTTCGTGATCAGCAGCCCGTCCATCACGGCCAGCGGCACGCCCGTCGCCGGGTCGTTGAGGACGATGACCGCCATGACCGTCGGCAGGCCGCGCGCGCGGTTGTGCGGGTGCACGTTCACCCACTTGACCCCGCAGGCCGGCGGGCGACGAAGGAAGGCCGGCATCGCGCGGAAATCGCTGCCGCGCGGCAGCGGCAGATAGAGCTTCGGCGGCATGACGACCTCGCCGCGCGCCATCGCCTTGAACGCCTGGCGCGTCGTGCGGATGGCGGTGCGGATGTCCACGAGGCGGGCGACATCCCGCTGAGTCAACACGAGCGTCTCCCGCATCATCCCCCCACACGAAAGTGCATGACGTCGCCGTCCTGCACCGCGTAGTCCTTGCCCTCCAGCCGCAGGAGGCCCTGTGTTCTCGCGTTCGCCTCGCTGCCGCACTGCAGCAGCGCCTGGGCCTGGATGACCTCGGCGCGGATGAACTTCCGCTCGAAGTCGGTGTGGATGACGCCGGCGGCCTGGGGGGCTTTCGTGCCGCCCGGGACGGTCCAGGCCTGGAGGATCTTCGAGGTGGTCGTGAAGAAAGTGATGAGGGCGAGGAGAGCCGAGCCCTCCCGGATGACCTGCGGCAGGACCGACTCCTGCACCCCCAGCTCCTGCATCATCGCGGCGCGGTCCGCCGGCGGAAGCTCGATCAGCTCCGCTTCGAGCTGTGCGCACACCACCACCACGCGGGCCCCCTCGCGGGAGGCGAGGGCGCGGAGTGCTTCGACCGCCGGTCCCGAACCCCCGCTCCCCTCCCCGACGTTCGCCGCGTAGAGCACCGGTTTCGCGCTAAGGAGGTCAACCCCCCACGCCGTGGGCTGCTGTTCCGGGGCCAGGCTCAGACTCCGGATCGTTCGTCCAGCGCCGAGTGCGGCGTCCCACCCGACCAGCCGATCGACGAGCGCCGCCGCCTTCTTGTCGCCGCCCCTCGCCAGCTTCTGCTCCTTCTCCTTGCGGCGCCGGACGACCTCCAGGTCCTTGAGGAGGAGTTCGGTGTTGACGACCTCGGCGTCGCGCACCGGATCCGTCCCACCCATCGGGTGGGCGACGTGTTCCTCCTCGAAGCAGCGCACGACGTGCAAGAGTGCATCCACGCCGAAGACGTGGCTGAGGAACTGGTTGCCGAGCCCCTCGCCCCGGTGCGCCCCCTTGACCAGGCCGGCGATGTCCACGACCTCGAGCGTCGTCGGAATCACACGATCCGGCGAGAGGAGTGCCGCCAGCGCCTCCAAGCGCGCATCCGCGACCGGTGCGACGCCGACGTGCTGGTCAATGGTCGTGAAGGGGTATGGCGCCACGGCAGCGTGGCCGGCCGTCAGCGCGTTGAAGAGGGTGGACTTGCCGGCGTTGGGCAGGCCGACAAGGCCGAGCTTCGTACTCATGACCGCCACCGTCTAGTGGCGAAGTGGCTGAGTGGCAAAGTGGCTGAAGAGATGTTGGTTTCTTTTGTTTTCCACTTTGCCACTTCGCCACTGGGCCACTTTGTCACTCACTTGCGCAAGAGGACCACACCGACCACCACGCACACCACCCCGAGCAGACGCGTCAGGGTCAGCGGCTCGCGCAGCACCCACCAGCCGAGGAGGGCGGCCACCAGCGGGTAGGCGCCGGCGACCGGCGTCACCTGGGAGAGCGCGCCACTCTTGAGCGCATGGTAGAACGCCATCTGCCCCACGAAGCTGGCGAGCAGGCCGCCGAGTGCCAGCAGCAAGACCGACGTCCAGGGCATCGCGCGCACCGCCGCCCAGGGCGACCAGAGCCATGTGGCGACCACGAGGCCGATCACCACTCCCGTGCTGCGGACGATCACGCCCGCGGCCGGCGGGGCGCCGCCTAACCCCACCTTCTCCATCAGGGGGACGACCCCCCAGATGCAGGCCGTCAGAAGCGCCCAGAGGAATGCACTCATCAAAACTCCTTTACTCGAAGTGGCAAAGTGGCCCAGTGGCTAGGTGGCCGAAAAACGTGTCGCGCTATTTCTTTCATCGCTTGGCCACTTCACCACCTTTCCACTCAGCCACTCAGTCACGCCGGAACTGCTGCCAAAGCCGCCGGAAGCGGCTTTCGTACAAGAGCTGGTAGAGCGCCTGCTTGTCAGGAAACGCCCGCGCCACCGCCTCGCGCAGGGCGGCCTGCTGGATCTCGATGTCGATGAGCGGCACGTCCCCGGAGACGATCAGCTCGCAGATGCGGTCCGCCTGCCGCTGGAGCGCGCGCACCGCCTCGTCCTCGGCGCAGAGCACGGAGAGCCGCGCGAGCAGCTCCTCCTTCACGTCCTCGCGGTTGGCGGCCGAAAGCGGGATGAGCTCGACGTCCCGGCGCCGCTTCAGCATCGCCAGAAAGGGGATCGGCGACACCCCCGCCGTCGCGACGATCGAGGGGCCGCGGTCGAAGGCCTCCTGCACCGCCTGCTCAAACGCCTTCGAGGAGAGCTCCATCTTGCCCAGCTCATCGAGGAAGAGGAGGAAGGCGCGCTGGACCCCACGCTGGATCACCGGCACCGCCACGTCCTCAAGGACGGAGGGATTGACGAGGTACGGCCCGATGCGCACGCCGTGCTCGAACCGCCGGTGCGCCAAGAGGACCTGCCGCCCGTCGAGCGGGCTGAGCCAAAACCCCACGCGCTGCTCCCCTTCCCGGCACTCCTCGGTCAGGAAGCCGTCAATCGGGCAGCGGCGCAGAGCGTGAGTGAGCTCCTTCACCAGGGTGGTCTTGCCGCTACCGGGCCGGCCGACGATGAGGAGGTGCTTCATGAAGAGAGTGGCCAGGTGGCGGAGTGGCTAGGTGGCAAAGTGGGATTGGCTAGCGGCCGCCGCACTTCGTCACTTTGCCACTTCGCCACTTCATTCAAGCGGGAGGGGGCGGTGCGGCTTCCCCGTCTTGTAGTACTCCAGAGTCGGCAAGATGGGCGCGAACTCCTCGGGGTACGGGAGGAAGAACGTCGCCGTCTCGTAGACGCCCACACCGGTCCGGACGATCCCCTTGAACAAGCCGTACGCAATACCGGTGAAGAAGCTGCCGGCGGTGTCGCTGCTGGACATCCGCTGGCCGATATTGAGCGGGAGCTCCAGCCAGCCGCCGAACACGTTGGCCGCCCCCCGCCCCAGCTTGTTGAACGCCGGATGGAGGTTGTAGCGGCCCATCACCTCATCGACGCGATCCTGCGCCGGCGGGGGCGGCAACTCGGCCCAGGCCGCCGAGGCTCCGACGCACGCTACCACAACCGCGATCCCGCTCAAGCGTCGCCACACCGTCATGTCATTCCCTCCGTCGTGCCTTGCGCGTCACGCGGCGCACGGCCAGCCCCGCGGTCATGAGGCCTCGCGCGGCCAGACTGACGACGCCGTCGGCCCCGATGATGAGATGGTCCAGCACTTCGATGCCCAGGAGTGCCCCCGCCTCGACGAGCCGCCCGGTCAGTTCCAGGTCGTGCTCGGACGGCTCAGGATCGCCCGAGGGATGGTTGTGGGCGACGAGGACCGCGGCGGCGGAGGCAATGATCGCCTCTTTGAAGAGCTCGCGGGGATGGACGAGGCTTGCCGACAGGCTGCCGACGGCGATGGGGCTGACGCGGATCAAGCGGTGGCGGGCATCCAAGAGGAGGGCGACGACGTGCTCTTTGCGCTTGTCGAGCAGCCGCGGACGCAGGACCGCGGTGGCCGCGTCGATGCTGTCGATGACCGGCCGGCCGCCGTCGGCGGCGGGCAGCGTGAGCCGACGCGCGAGCTCGACCGCCGCCTTGAGCTGCACCGCTTTCGCCAGGCCGATGCCGTGGACCGACGAGAGCTGCTCCACCGACGCCTCCGCGAGACCCCGTAGCGTCCCGAAGGCGGCCAGGAGCCGCCACGCGCTGACGAGCACCGACTCACCCGCCACACCGCGGCCTAGGAGACAGGCCAGCAGTTCCTGCTCGGAGAGCGCTTCCGCGCCAAGCTGGGCCAGCCGCTCGCGCGGCCGCTGGTCGGGCGGCAGGTCGCGGACCGTCAGGGTGCCGGCGGGAACTCCGGCCACGGGCAGGGTGGCTGTGGACATCGTAGCCACGCATTTTATCACAGGGGTGCGGCGGCGGGAATGGCTTTCTCACGGCCGCCGCGGAGGCGGCCGAGGGCGAGGGCCAGCGCGTTGACGAGGAACTTCTGGTGCTCCATGACGACGGCGAGGGCGTTGCGCGGAGATCGCCACCACCGCTCCGGATCGAATGAGTCGTACGGGGTGGGCGAAGAGAGAACCTCCACCCCGTCGGGGCCGAGCACGCGACGGAAGATCATGCGCGCCCGCCGGGAGCCACTCTTCGAGGTGATGAGGACGAGCGGCTTCGGCCGCCGCCCGTGCAGGAATGCGCGGACGGCGCGCGCCTCGTTGATGGTGCCGTCCGCCGGCTCGGAGAGAAAGGTGATGCGCCCCGCGGGCACCTTGGAGGCGGCCAGGATGCGCTCCGACACCGGGTGGACCGGATCCTCGAGCTTGAGTGCCACGAGCTCTCGCCACGTCCGGTCTTTCGGCTCGGGAATGATGAGGACAGCATCGAGCCGCCCGGCGCGGTAGAGGTCGCGGGCGGCCAGCGACCGCTCCGCCGGCTGCCCGGAGAGGACGACCACCAGCTCGGCGTGGTCGAACGCGTCCTCCACCACCAGCACACGGCCGGCCCGCGGGAGATACCAGGCGAGTGCTGAGAGTGCCACGAGCAGGGGGACGAGTCCCCCGCGACGGGACGGACGGCGCTCCCCCACAGCCGTCCGAGTCTCGGCGGCACCACGGCGTCGTCGCACGGTGTCAGTCCACCAGCGCGCCTGCGACGCGGTACTCGAGCGGCCGGCCGCGCAGCCATGGGTTGGCGCGCGGCTCTACACTCGCGAAGCATGCGTACATTCAGCACCTCCTGGCCATCGGTTCCAGCCACCTGAAAGAGCGGTGCGGTGTACTGGTGAGACCCCTACAAGGCGCGCAGCGTCTCCTCGAGCGCCCAACCAGCGAGTCCATCGCCGCGCTTGAGTTGGACCCAGCCGAACTCATGCCGAAGCACCTGGACGATGGCGCCTTCGGGTAGTGTGAAGTGGGTCGTCCCAGCAGACTGCGGGGAGAACTTGACCTCGATGTGCTCAGGGACCACGACCGCCCTTGGCACGGCATCGACCCACACGGTTTGTATCGCCAAGGCGGTGAGGAAGACGGCGGCGACGATCCCTGAGAGCCACGCGATGGGTCGCGCGACGCGACGACTCTGCGGCCACCAGGTGGACAGGCTCCACACGCACACCACCAGCCACACCCAGAGGCCGGACCAACCGGCAAGCTCCACTGTCGCAAACCGTTGGTGGAGGCTCAGCCATTGGATCAGCCGAGAGGGCCTGACCGAGGCGTTCGCCCCGGGCTGCAGAAGCGACTGGACGTATCCCAAGTTCGCTTGCACATCAGCATCACGGGGCAGGAACGCGTTCGCCTTCAGATAGGCCCAGAGCGCCTCGCTGTGCTTTCCGCTTTTCAAGAGCGCATTGCCGAGATTGTAGTAGAGGGCGCCGTTCTCCAGCCCCAACCCAAGGAGGCGTCGGTAACCCGACGCGGCCTCATCGAACGTGCCGTTTCGATACCGTTCGTTGGCCCGTTGGAACGTTGACGACGCCGTCAACGGAGCATCGGCGCGAGCCACACGGCCATGCCACACGGCCGTGATGGTGAGCAGCCCCACGACCAACGGCATTGCACGGGCTCGTCTCATGTGGCTTTCCACTGTTCGAGTCGCTTCAAGACCGACTCAGCACTACTGACCATCGCACTCATCTGGCCGGACGCGATAGACGTCGGGGCAAACCGCGCCGCGTCGCACTGGTCACACAGTGACGCGAGCTCATGACAGAGGTCTTCCGCAATCCCTCGAGGCTTCAGATGCCGCTCCAGTTCCGCTGTTGTGAGCCCTTCGGAGGGCAGGTTGAATCGGTCGCCGATGTATCGCTGCAACGCCCGGAAGACTGCTGCGTAACATTCCGCCACCTTGCCGGCTTGTTGGAGCTGCTTCGCGCGCTGGCACTGGACGATCGCGCGCTTGAAGGCCCCACTGGCCCGCGCCAGACCCGGGTCGGTCGTCAGCCGCTCATCATACCGGTGCAAACCCTCGCTGACGCCCAGCAGGATGAGCGGCGTGATCAACAACAACACGTGCCACAGCGATCGATACCACACCCATCCGGCAGGCCGTAGCGTCCCCAGGTCTTCTTTGATGTAGATGATATCGCGTCCGAGGGTCTCCGGTTGCGCCGGCTGGCGCACCACGCCTTGAGGCGCTGAGACGATGGTCGGACGCTCTTGGGCGGGGGCGGGCTTAACGTGAATGGCGATGGGCCCCTCGGTCAGCGTGCGGTATTGCCGAAGCTCCGGGTCGAAGAAGGAGAACCGGGCGACTGGAATCTCCGTCACCGATGAGTCGGTGGGAATCAAGACTTGCTCAAAGGTCTTCTGCGCCTCTTGGCTGGTGTGATTCGGCCGCGGCTTCGGCTCGTACACGTTAAAATGGCTCAGATCCCCGACGATCGATGGCGGAGCGACCGCGTCAAGGTTCCCGTCACCCTTCACCGTCATCGTCAGCGTGATCGGTTCACCCACGGTCGTCTCGACAGGAATCGCGCTGGTCTCGAGACTGAAGTGCCCGATCGCACCGGCAAAATCCTTGGGCTGAAGCTCCTCTGGCAATGGGAGGACCTCGATCGTCACCGGATCGGCCCGCACCGCGACGGGGACCAGCCGGCCCGACCCGAAGACATCCTCCAGCAACCCATGATCGAAGAAGTCTCCGAACGGATCGGATCCAAACGGCGAGGCCGAGCGACGATGTGACCGACGCGGCTGGACGATCTGGCAGTTGATCGACGCCGGCCCAAGCCTCAGCAGGCCAGGCTTCAAGGGAACGACGTCCGCGTCGAACTCCAACAGGGTGTACGGCCGCCCTCCGACGTCGACATCTGATTGTGTCGGCTTCTGAAACGGCTTGACGAGGAACCCTTCAGCCTGCAGGGTGGGCATCTCGATGCCGCGGACCGCCACCCCGCCGACCAAGAGCTGCAACTTCATCGGAATCGCTTGGTTGAGGTAGGCCTTCGTCTTGCCGACGCTAAGCTGCAGCTGAAGGGCATCGCCAAGCTGCGGCGCGCCCCCCGCTTCTTCGGCGGGCTCCTCGCCCTGTGTTACGACGGAGGCGGTCGGCAGGACCTGGATCTCGATCGGCTGCGTCTGGTAGGCCTTCCCGTCAACATGCACCGCAATCGGACCGATGGTGAAGGTCCCCTCCTTTTTCGGTGTCAGGACATAGGTATGGGAGATCGACGAGGACATCTGGCCGTTGATGACAGAAATCTGGGTTGAGGGGCCGAGGTACTGCGCGTCGAATCCATCGATCGCGAGATCCGGCGGTTGGACGTTCTGGGTCCCGTTGATCTCCAGGCTCAGTTGTAGCCGGCCGTTAAGCGGCACCTGGTGGCGGTTGACCAGCGCCTGGACGCTCACGTCCTCGGCGAACGCCAACGAACTTGCCGCGATGACGGCGAGGAATATCCCAATTCTCCGGCACGCCCTCAGCGTGGGGCGGACGGACCATCGTTGAGGTTTACCAATCCTGTTCCACATCGGCCTCTCGCGCTGGACCTTGGCGTTCCTTCGCCAGGGCTCCACGCTCTTCGTTCTTCAGCGTATCGAGAATCCAGAGCGCCTGCTGTTGAGACATGTGCGGCACCTCTGTGGAGGTCTGTGCGTGCTGCTCGGACCCCGGCTGGCCGGGTTGTGGCTGTCCAGCCTGCGCCTGCTGTCGGTCTTGCTGTCGCTCGGCGCCTCGTGCGGTTTCCATCGATGATGGGGACTCGGGCTCAGATTTCGATTCGGCTGAGGCGGTTTGCTGCGGCTGCAACTCGGCGGATTGTCCGGCTTGCTGCTGTTGGGCTTGCGCCTGTTGATGCTGCTTCTGTTGCACCTGTTCGCCTTGCGCCTGTTGGGCGCTCGCTGTCTGCGCTTGAGCGGATGGCTGGTTCGTGTGTTGTTGCTGCGCCTTCGTGGACTGCTCCTGCGCCTGCTGGGCCTGCAATGCCTTCAGCTGGCGCTCCGTCAATTCATAATTATACTTCGCATCCCGATCGTTCGGGTCCTGACGAATCGCGAGCCGGTAGTCCTCCAGCGCTTGCCGGTAGCAGCCGATCGCTTGGTCGGACGCGGCTGGCTCTTTGGCGCGCCCCAGCCGGTAGTGCGTGTTGCCGAGGTTATAGGACGCCCGGCCTTGAAGGGAGGAGCCGGATGAGGCGATCGCGGTACTCAGCGATTCCGCAGCCGTGTCGTAGTGGCCGCGCTGATATCGCACCGTGCCGAGATCGTAGTGGAGCGCCGGATCATTCGGACGCTGCTTCAGTAAGCGCTCGAAGCGCGCAGCCTGAGGATCTTCGGAAGCCGTGTGTTCATCGGCATCGCTCGGTCGCATCCTTCCCATCATCAACAACCCAACGAGCATCCACCACATGAGTCTCATCGGACGCTCACGCGCCGGCGATCGCTGATCAGCGGTTCGCACACCAAGAGGCACAAGGCCACGGCCAGAGCCCACTGAAATCGCAGCTCGTGCTGTTGCTTCATCGTACTCTCGAATGCGTGTTGATGCAGCGTGGCGATTCGATCGCGATAGAGCAGATCGAGGCCGAAGGACGCCGGGGTCGCCCGAATGTAGCTACCGCCAGTCTCCAGCGCGATCTGTTGGAGCAGCCCTTCCTCCAAGCGGGACTTCACCGTCCGTCCCTCGCGGTCCTTCAGGAACGTCTGGTTGCCCTGCGCATCGGTGATCGGCACGAGCTCCCCGTCGGGTGTACCGACTCCCACGGTGAAAATCTTCACCCCCTGCTTGGCCGCCTCCTTCGCGGCCGACATCGAATCCCCCTCATGGCTCTCACCGTCAGTCATGAGGATCAGCGCTCGGGAGTCCGGCGCTGACGAGGCGAAGACCTTGAGGCTGTCACGGATCGCGTTCGCGATCGCCGTGCCGCCGCGTGGGATGGAGTCGGTGTCGAGCTCATCGAGGGTGAGCAACAACGCGCCATAGTCGACCGTGAGCGGACACTGCACGAAGCTCGTGCCGGCGAAGGCGACCAGCCCGATCCGATCGCCCTTCATCATCGGCAGTAATTCTTGGATCGCCAGCTTCGCCCGGTCGAGCCGGCTGGGTTTGAGGTCCTGAGCCAACATGCTCTTGGACACATCGAGGGCGATCACCAGATCGACCCCGCGTCGCCTGATCGCTTGCCAGCGAAACCCCCATTGCGGGCCGATGAGCGCGAGGAGAAGAAAGAAGGCGCCCAGCGTCACGATGGCGGCCTTGAGCGTTCGGGATATCTGGTCAACCTGCTCTGCCAACTGGGGAAGCAACCCGGCGTCCGCGAGACGCTCAAGCGCCTGCCGGCGATTGCGGAAGGCCCACGCCCAGAAGCCAAGCAGTGCCACGACCACCCACGCCCACACCCCTCGTTCAGGATACGCCCAACCCATTAGGGGAGCACCCGAAGCCACGTTTCACCCACCACCACCTCACAGAGCACGAGCAGCATGGCCGGGATGATGAACCAGGGATACCACTCTTTATACGACACGTATTGCGGCTGTTCGATGGTCGTTGTTTCCATCCGATCGATCTCGTGGTAGATCGTGCGCAACGATTCGGTATCCGTCGCCCGGAAGTACTGGCCGCCGGTGAGGCGCGCGATCTTCGTCAAGCCCTCGTCGTCGACTTCGATTTTGACCTGTTGGTAGACTCTCCGTCCAAAGACGTCCGTGGCCGGGTACGGGGCGACACCTTTCGTCCCCGCCCCGATCGTGTAGATGCGGACCCCCAGCGTCTTGGCGAGCTGGGCCGCCGCCTCTGGCATCACTGTCCCAGCGTTGTTCACCCCGTCGGTCAACAGCACGATGAGGCGACTGTGTGTCTGTCGGTGGCGCAGCCGATTCAGCGCCGTCGCGATGCCGGAACCGATGGCTGTGCCGTCTTCCACCATGCCGATCTCGACGCGGTCGAGCTGGCTCAAGAGCCATCCGTGGTCCATGGTGAGCGGGCACTGGGTATAGGGCCGGCCGGCGAACACCACGAGCCCGATGCGGTCATTCGGACGGTGTTCGACGAACTCTTTCACGACGTCCTTCACGACGTCAAGCCGGTTGCGCCGGGCGCTGTGCAGGGTAAAATCCTCGGCCAGCATGCTCGTGGAGACATCGACCGCGAGCGTGATGTCGATCCCCTCGGCCTGCAGTCGGCTGGATTCGAGCCCCCGCTGGGGCCGCGCGAGGGCGATGATCACGAGGGCAAGGGCGACGAGGCGGAGGACCGTTGGGAGCCGAAGCCAACGTGGATGGCTCTGATGAGTCGCTGACTCAAGCCCTGTCGTACTTGGAAATCGCATGCGAGGCCGTCCAACCCAACGCATCACCCAGAGCACAAGCAGCGGCAGCAGCATCGCCGCGAACCACAGCGGGTCGCGAAAGCTCATCCCCCCACCCCCTTCGGTCCCGCCGACTGGCGGGACCGTGTGGAGAGCTGATCCGTCGTTTGGCCTCGCCATTTGGCGGGGCAAGGGGGTGGGGGGATCATGGGATCTCTCCGGCGCTTGCCACCGCAGGTTCCGGCGACGGCACGGTATCCTGGATGAACCGATGTGCCGCCTCAAACGCCTCATCCGCTTCGGTCCGAAGCGGTTCATAGCGAGCAAACTTGACGAGATCACAGCGCTCTAAGAAGCCCTGCAGCAACCGGCGGTGATCCAGGGAGAGCGCTTGGGCGCCGGAGGCCGCCTGCAAGAACTCTTCCGTCGTCATCTCTGGCGCCTTCATTCCGAAGCGGGCCTCAATGTACGCCCGGACAATGCCAGAGAGCCTGATGTAGTACGCTTCGTAGCGGGCGTGGGACGGCAGATCCTCTTGGCGGAGTGTCGATAAGGCGTCAAACGCGATGGTATGCGGTGGTCGGGGTGGAACGGACGACACGGCCACACGCTGCTGGTGTCGTGTCCACCACCAGACGCCAACGATGCCCACGATCGCCGCCAACCCTCCGAGCCATCTCCACCACGCCGAACGAACGGGAAGGAGCGGCTTGGCCGCTCGGATGTCTTGACGCTCCCAATCGCTCGGCAACAGGCTCTTGACCGTCATCGTGACGGCCTGCGTACGCGCCTCATGGACTGCGCCATCATTGGTCTGATACGTCACCACGGTCTCAGGAATGGTCTGGGTCCCTGCTGAGTAGCTGGCCAACCGATGCCATCGCGCTTCGGTCGTGATCCCATCATCGGTCCGTGGGGCCTCCGCACCGGAGGCTTCCACCGTAAAATCCCCCACCGTGCCGCCGATTGCTGGCCACTCGACCACCACTCCTGTGGGGTGCGTGATGGTGACGCGGTACTGGATCGGATCGCCGATGAGGACGTCGGAGCGGTCGACCGATGCCTCGGCACTGACGCGCGACTCACCGGCAGAGGCAACCGGGATGCCCACGAGCAGGATGATGACGCAGCAGGCGAGGACCGATCGCATCATTGGGGGGATCATCGCCGCAGGGAGCGCATCCGGAAGAACCGCAGGAGCGGGTCGAGAGCGGACTGGTCGGTCCGGACTTCCACCAGATCCACCCCAGCCGCGCGGGTCATCTCCTTGACGCGTTCCCGATGGTTCGTGGCCCACCGCTCGTACTCCTGACGGACCTCCGCATTCGAGCTATTCAGGATCAGCTCGCGCCCCCGTTCGAGATCTTCCCATCGAATCCATCCAACCGGAGGCAGCGTCTCCTGTCTGGGGTCGATCACGTGCACGGCAATGACGTCGTGCCGTCGATTCGCGATCGCAAGCGTCGTGCGAAGATCCTCGCAGAAGAAATCTGAGATCAGGAAGACTACCGCCTTGCGATGGAGGACCTTGGCCAGATAGTCGAGCGCCGCGGTGACGTTCGTCCCGCAGCCAGTCGGCTCAAAGGACAGCACATCGCGGACCACCCGCAGGACATGCTTGGACCCTTTCCGGGGCGGGATGAAGCGCTCCACGCGGTCGGTGAAGAGCGCCAGGCCGACGGTATCGTGACGCTTGATGGCGGAGAACGCGAGCACCGCGCAGAGCTCCGTCGCGACACGGTGCTTGAGCTGGGAACCTGAGCCGAACGCCATCGAACGGCTCAAGTCGACGAGCAACATCACGGCGAGCTCCCGTTCCTCAACGAACCGCTTGATGTGGGGGCGGCCGGTGCGGGCGGTGACGTTCCAATCGATGGACCGGATCTCATCGCCCGGCTGGTACTCCCGGACCTCTTCGAACTCGATGCCATGGCCCTTGAAGACGCTCTCATAGCGGCCCGCCATCGTCTCGTTCACGATACGATTGGTGGTGATTTCAATCCGACGAACCTGCCGGAGAATCTCTCGGGGGATCATCGACGGGACGATTACGGAACGGGCACCTGTTCGAAGATGCGCTTCAGCAGCTCTTCGGCGGTCAGGCCCTCCGCTTCAGCTTCATAGGTCGGGATGATCCGGTGGCGAAGCACGTCCAGGCCGATCGTCTTCACATCCTGCGGGACGACGTAGCCTCGGCCCTGCATGAACGCATACGCCTTGGCGGCGAGGGCCAAATAGATCGAGGCGCGCGGCGACGCCCCATAAAGAATCATCGGAGCCAGATCGAGTTTGTAGGCGTTCGGATCACGGGTGGCGAAGACGAGATCGAGAATGTAGTCTTTGATCTTCTCATCGAGGTAGATCTCACTGACGGTCTGGCGGACTTCCAGCAACTGCTGCGGGCTGATGACGGGTTGGACCGAGACCGCCGGCTCCGTGATCGCCATCCGCTCCATGATCTGGCGCTCTTCGGCCCTGTTCGGGTACCCGATGAGCACCTTCAGCATGAAGCGGTCGACCTGCGCCTCCGGCAAGGGGTACGTCCCCTGCTGCTCGATGGGATTCTGTGTCGCCAGCACGAGGAAGGGGTCGTCCAATCGGAACGTCTCTTCCCCGATCGTCACCTGCCGCTCCTGCATCGCCTCGAGCAGCGCGCTTTGCACCTTCGCCGGCGCGCGGTTGATCTCATCGGCCAGGATGATGTTGGCGAAGATCGGGCCCTTTTTGACGGAGAAGGACCCCTCGCGCGGATTGAAGATCAACGTGCCAAGGAGGTCGGCCGGAAGCAGGTCCGGCGTGAATTGAATGCGCTGGAACTTCGTGGAGATCGTGCGGGCCAGCGTCTTGACGGAGAGGGTTTTTGCCAGGCCCGGAACCCCTTCCAGCAGCACATGCCCGTTGGCCAGCAGCCCCACCACCAGCCGCTCGATGAGCAGTCGCTGTCCGACGATGACCGTGCCGATCTCTTGCAGCATCCGATGCACGAAACCACTGGACTCCTTGATCCGTTCATTGACGGCCGCCATCCCTGCTTGTGCCATGCTCCCTCCATGCTGATTGCGATCTACCCCGGGTGGGCTCGGCGAACATCCGTTTTCGTCCCGACGTCGGCGCCACAGTGGGCGCAAGTGTAGCCGTAGAGGTCGCCCGTGGAAAGGACCAGAAGGCGCTTCTCCCTCGTCGGCATCGACCGACGGCACATCGGGCAATACAGGTGGGTCGCCCTCAGCTGCTCGAACTGAGCGCCTTGACCGTGGGGCTCTTCGTTGGCTCCCGGCTCTGCCTCAGAGAGTCCTGCCCGGCGCAAGGCGGCTTGCCGGCAGACCTCCGAGCAAATCGGGGCATGCGGATAGACTGCGAACGGGCTTAAGCTCCGCTGACAGATCGGACACCGAAGCATCTCTTACTCACTCACGACACCAAATGTCAGACGTGTGTTCATCTCAGCGCCTCTTATTATAGGGCCGGCTGTGCGCTTTCAGCCAATCGGCGATGCCTTGCTCGGTGAGTTTGCCTTTCGCGATCTCTACCACGACATCAAACTTCGCTTCGAGCGACGCGTGCAGGTCGTAGCCGTTCAACCTGAGCATCAGCCGCATGGCCTCAAACCCGACTCGTGTATTGCCATCCACGAATGCGTGGTTGAGGATGACGGAGTGACCCAATGCCGCGGTTTTGCTGAAGAGGTCCGGATAGAGATCGTGACCGCCGAAAGACGCTTGCGGGCGGTAGACGGCGGCCTCAAGCAGACCCTCATCGCGCAGACCGATTGTGCCCCCGCTCTGCTGGATGATGCGCTGGTAGAGGTAGCGGAGTTGCTTCGGATAAAGGTACTTCACGCCTTGGCCAACCGCTTCAAGAGCGCGCGATCCTCGCTGAGGAGGGCGTCGACTTCCCTGCGGAAGTCGGACGACATCACATCCTCCTTGGCCTGCAGCAGAATGAGCTCGATGCCCTTTCGCACGAGCGAGGACTTGGGAATATGGGTTGCCCGCGACACCTGCTCCAGCAACTTCAACTGCCGGTCTTCCAGCTTTAAGCTAATCGCTTTCATCTCGGCCCCCTCCTGCATAAAATATATCATGCTATTAAAGTATATTCAAGTATTAATCGAGGGCGTTCTTCATCGAGAACAGGCCATCCAGGATGATCAGCAGCCGGGGGTCGTTCGCATCGTCCTTGTTGCGCGCGAGGCAAGAGAACGTGCCCGAGGTGTTCTCGGTGTCTCGGTCGGTGATCTCCAGCTCAAAGAACGTGTCCCGAGCCGGATGGTGAATATTCGCGTGCCACGGATACGTGCCGCCCTCGCACTTGAAGATCGGCCCGATGCCGCCGAAGTAGATCTCGGCGTAGCCCCGATTGGTCCGCTGACCGATGACCGCGCCCCCCGTGACATCGATGAACATGCCGCTCGGCTCGGTCGCTTCGCCCGAGATCAGCGTCCGGTTCCCAAAGATGCGCAACGCGTCCGTGCCGATCTCCTGGATACCGAACTGGATCAGCGGACTGTCGCGGAGCGCTTGCGCCTCGTGCGCGACCATGTAGAGCGTTGAGCAGTCCGCCAGGTAGTGAAAGCCGCGCTCGCCGCCGATCTTCTGCACCGCGCGCGCGATATCCTCCAGCCGAAGCGGATACGGACCGCATGCACCCGGCTGTTTGCTCGTGACCTCGTAGTTCCCCGGTCCTGAGGCGTGCTGGCCGACGCGCTGGAACTTGAACTCAAACAGCTCCGAGGGAACCCGGACCTGCTGTAAGAAGGCCCATCCGGCCAGCGTGCCGGTGAAGATGAGCAGCAGTCCGACCAGTGCGATCCCAAGCGCGCGACCCGTTCTCCCTCTCTCCATGCCCGCTTCCTCCTCGTTGCGGCTCCGAATGTCTGAACGCGAAACGCTCGTGACATCGCGGTCCCAATCACAATAGTCGCCCGTCCCTCCGGTGCCAGGCACCGCGGTCGCTGGCACTTTCCATTGACCGCTCCGCGCGTCAGTTTGGTGACGGCCCTGCCGGCATCCCCGCTGTCTGCTGAAGCGGGCGGAAGGATGAGCCAGGATCCTATCGTGAGCAGCGATGCGAGGCTGATGACGTGTGGGATCGGACGGGAGCCATGTGCACCTCCTTGTCTTCGCACACTGTAGCAAGGCAGGCCAGAACACTCAAGCGGTTCAGGTGTCGGAGGGATGACCATCGGGAAAATGGCCTTCCTCAGTTGTAGGATATGCAGATGCTCAGGTATACTTAGGACGCACGTGCAAGGATTCCGACGACAAAGGCAACCCTCCCGTAAGGAAGGGGCGCAAAACCACGGATCCAGGGGGTCTGGCCCCCAGGAAAGCCGGGCTGCCGAAAGAGCGGCAGCCCGGATGTTTTTATGTACGAGAGCCATCGCTGTCAGCGGGTCAGGACGCAGCGTTTCCAATATCGGCAGAGGCGCTGAGCATGAAAGGGGGTGAGGGAGGATCGGTGAGTCCCAAGGGTGCTGAGGTGGTCACCGTACCGTCTCACCAAGAGGAGGCAACAACGATGGGAAAGACGATGGGTCTTCGATCAGTACTGGCAGCACTCCTGTGGGTTGGATCGGCTGGAAACGCGATGGCCGTGAATCAGTTGATCATCGAGCCCGAGCTGATCAAACGTGAGTTTAAGCCCTTGGAGCGGGTGAGGCTCTACGTCAGATTTACAAATATGGCGGGCCTGTGGGTCCGGCTGTTTAGGCAGAAGCTGGTCTGGCGTGTGGCGCAAGTCGTCGGCGGCAGGTTCTCAAGATCGGGCGAGGTGTGGCTCGACTACTTCGGTGTCTTGAGCTGCCACGATACGTTTACGTTGACCCCAAACTCGGAGCTGATCCAACGACTCGTCACGCCGGCTAATCCGCACTGTGCCGTCAGCCCGATTGAACTCACCGGGCTGACCGTAGGTCAGTATGAGTACGAACTGAAGGTCATGGAACAGGAGGATACGGTTCCGGATGTATCGGAAGATACGATCTCCACGCTCTACTTCGAGGTCAGTCCAGAGGGGTCGACAGGAGGGTAGTCGCAAAACTTGAGGGCGTCAGTCCCCACGTGATGCGTGGGGTCTGACCCCCTGCGTGGTTCGCGGTATGTGATCGCGCTGCTCGTTTCGCTCGCCGACACATGGTCGCGCTTGCGGGGAAGCTTGAAGTGCTGTCCTGAAATCGCGGTTACAAACGGGCTTTTTTCCTGGGCGCTCGACGAGAGAGAGCAGCTCCATTTGCAAATCGGGTCACATGAGCGGCTTCACCTTGGAAGCCGCCGTTTGAATCCTGAAGAACAAGTCCTGCTGGGGGTACTTGGTGGGCAACCAGAGGATGTGGCTGTTGCCCCGCTTGACCCACTCGGCGGGCAGCCACCAGAGCTCGCGGCGCAACGTGGCGAGGTTCCAGTGACGCACCGCTTCGGGCAGACACAGGAACTGGAACGCCAAGACCACGTCGTAGGCCCAGAGGATACGTTCCACGTAGGCCGCGTTGGCCCAGAAGCTGCGCGTGGGGATCTGGGTCATGGCGTACGCCCCCTTGCACTCGCGCAGGAGCAACTCCTGGAAGGCGCGGTCGCCGTAGAGCGATAGACCGCTTCAGAGGTCAACGTCAAGTTGGTGACCAAGGCCCGATGGTCGGTAGAGCGCTTGAAGGTGAACAGATGTGGCTGGCGCTCGAGGGGCTCGTGGGCGATGGGCCGTCGCACGGCGACGAAGCGGTGGGTCTGCTGCCAGTGGAACGGCGTATAGGGGAACTCGACGGCCTCCCAGCCCTCGCGAAACTCGTGGTACTTGGCAGTGACCATCCGGTCCTTGAGCGGCTGCGTCATGCGAGCCACGATGCAGTCGCCAACCCGTGTCCCGTTGAGCGGGTGGATGATGTCCTGGTCGTAGAAGGCCCCATCGAGCCGGACCCGGGGGCGTGAAGCCGCCACCGTACTGGGCAACTTGTCGAGCTGGGCCTCCAGGAAGGGCCACGTCCCAGTCACCGCATGGACGTTCCCCGCCCGGAGCTCCGCGGCCAACGAGAGACCCGTGTGGCCCTCGCTGGCGAGGATCGGCGCGTAGGAGCCCTGGCGATGGCGTCGCTTGGGGATGTAACCGAGCGCGACGCCTTCCTGGTGCCCATAGGTGATGAGGGCGGTCGTGCGGCATCCACGATGGCATCGTAGCGCAGCCCCAAGCGTTGGAAGAGCGTGGCGCGGACGTGGTCGTGGGCTGCTGCCAGGCTGCAGGTGTTCTGGACGGAAGTGCCACAGGAAGGTTCGGAGCGTGTCGCGATGCGGGAAGTCCGCTCGCCCCAACAGGGGCGGAATGAGTCCGTTGTGAATAAGCGACTGGGTGTTGTCGATCCGCCCGATGCCGGCCACGATCGCAAAGACGTGGGCCCCAGGAACAGGTCAACCGACTGGTAGGTCCGGTGACGGTACGCAGGCCACTGCACGGCATGCTGGAGGGAGTAGCGCAGCTGCAGCGATTTGCACAATTGCAGCAGGAGGCTCAGTCCACCGAGGCGGGTCAAGCCTTCGCGCTCGAAGAGAACATGGAACGTCCGAGGCCCGTTCGGCATTCTCCACAAGCGTATCAAAAAGATATGGTTGTGGAAAGCGACATTCCTCGACGGGAGAAACGCTGTTCATAGCCGTGATTTAGGAAGTAACGACTCGCAGTTCCCACTGATGGAGCGTTTCGCGCTTTAGATCTGTGACGAGACCTGACTCGAGCCGACCCAACTCAGCGGCCATACATTTTAATTCCATTACAAAAACATCCACCTTGGCCATAGTGATGTTTCAAGGCAAGCTTCAGCTTCCTCTATGATTTAGTCGGATGTCCGCTGCCAGTAATCTGCTGCCAAATTACCATTCCCCACTCGCGCTGCATCCTTTATTCATACCCATTCAGCTTCTTCAGCAACTCCAGCGCCATCTCGCTTGCCCCGGCGGTGAGTGTTCGCGACCGCGGGGAGCGAACACTGTCGGGGCACCAGCACCACAGACGTCCGCTCGTCCAGGAGTCAGACAGGACTCATGAGGGACATTATACCGTTGAGGAGGAAGGCGGGGTGATTAGAAACTTGGCGAGAACGGTCTGATCAAAGGGTTGTAGTAACGAGCACCTGGGTGGTGGCGAACTTCTCCTCCTTCGTCTTTGGCTTGATGATAATCTCCACATCTCGATCTAAGGCGTTCAGAAGCTCAAACAAGTGGTCCAAGGAAAACATGCTGAGTTTGCCGCTCATCAAGCACGAAACTTTCGACTGAGGAAGGTCGAGCAACGCTCCGGCTTCTTTCTGGGTCAAGCCCTGCTCCTTGATCAGCTCTGTGATCCGGAACATGACCTGGGCACGCGCTAGCACTCGTTCCGGGTGCGCGACACCAATATCCGCAAAGACATTACCGCTTCCTCTATGAATCTTTTCTTTTGCGCTCATCTCAGACCTGCCTGTCCCTCCGGTGCCAGGCACCGCGGTCGCTGGCACCTTTCTTGCACCCGCAATTGGACCAAGCCGTTATAGGTTGCAATCCCCCAGAGCACGATCAGTGCCGCGATCCCTAGGATCCACAGCATGCTGCCTCTTTCGTTGGATCACTTGACGAGCCCGCGTTGTCACTCAAGGTAATTGTCAGCGTATGGGTAGTGAACAGTCTGCGCATCTCTTCATTTGACAGCCGTCGTCCCTGCTGACAATCAGCTTGCGTACCTCCTGACGGACACAGCAATATCCAGTCGACGGTCGACGCCGTCAGATCGAGTTCGACGTCTCCGGTATCATTCGTGAGTCCGCTGGGCCCGTCCCACGCGCCATACTCCCAATGTCGCTCCTGCGAAACAACAGAGAGCGCTTTGGCTGGCATACCATCCACCTTTCTCACGTTCAGACGGTAATGATCGCTCGGCAGACTGTCCCTGCCCCAGCCTGGGCGGCGCAAAACAATCTCCGGCGTTCCAGGCACTTCAAACCCAAGGGCCACTCGATAGGCCGGGGTCACCGGATCATCTTCAGCAGCCACATCAAGCTCGTAGTGCTCGACATGCACGTACAGGGGCACGGCTGGCGCAAGAAAGGAGATCGTCCCATTGGAATCAGTGCGAAAACTGCCGACCTCGATCCCCTGATGAACACCACAGTGGTTGCTGTCGGACATGAACAGATCAACCCCAACCTCGAGACCGACGGCTGGTTGTCCTGCATCGGTTTGAAAAGTGATCCGCCGCTGTGAGAGCGCAGGAAGCACGATGAGATCTTCGTCGTTGGTATCCATCATTCGCGCCCCGAGCTGTTGTAGGTGCCACGCCAGCTGATCGCCGTCAAGCTGGTCGAACGGTTGAGTGAGATAAAAATGGAGTCCCGGCAGTTCGACCACGATGACATACCCTTCGGGAGCAGCCAGCGGATCGAAGTGAATCCAGCCATCAGGCAGCAGCTCCTCAGCGATCCGAACAGTGGCTCGGCCATCCCTGATGGTGCCGATCTGCACGCGCTCAAGCTGCCCTCCCCAATGGGGAAGCTGATAAAGCCAGATGGTCCCTGTGGGAACCGTGGCGGATTCCTGGCCGATCGCAAACCGGTAGCGTTGCTCAATCGGCTCAAGCGCGGCGACTGACGGCGCTGCGGCGAGCAGTGCGCAGCCCGTGGCGACAAGTCGCGACGTGACCATCAACCGACCGATCCACGGATTCATCGAGAATGCCGTACGCCGACCTTGGCGCAGGCCCGCTCCAGGGGACAGCGGCTGCACCAGGGCGAGGTGGGGTGGCAAAGGTTCTGGCCGAACGTCACCAGCAGGTCGTTATAGATCTGCCAGTGGCGCCGGGGGAGTGTCTGCCGAAGCGCCTGCTCGGTCTCTTCCGGGGTCTTCGTTCGGACGTAGCCCCATCGGTTGCTGATGCGGTGGACATGCGTGTCCACGCAGATGCCGTCCTGGCGGAAGGCCAGCGTGATAACGAGGTTAGCGGTCTTGCGCCCCACCCCCTTGATCGTCAGCAGCTCATCGAGGTCGGCCGGCACCAGCCCACCGTAGCGCTCGAGGAGGGTGCGGCACACCACATGGAGGGTGCGCGCCTTCGTCCGGTAAAAACCGACGGGGTAGATGGCGCGCTCGATCGTTCGAACCGGCAGCGCCAGCAGCGTGCGCGGCGTGCGCGCGAGCCGGAAGAGCCGTTCCGAGGCACTACGGGTCGTCTCGTCCTTCGTGCGGAGCGAGAGGAGGCAGCTGATGAGCGTGGCGAAGGGATCCTGCTTGTAGTGGCCGACGACCGGCTCTTTCCAGCGTCGGACCAGCCGCTTCAGCGTGCGGATCACGGTGTCAATGTTCCGATTTGTCACCATCGAAGATACATCTTCTCTTGAGACATGGGACGCGGGACATGAGACATGTGAGGGAAATGACAGTTCACCTGTCTCATGTCTTCTGTCTCATGTCCCAAAACTGGCGTTTCACTCCAGTAACGCACGCAGGTGCGCTTCGACGCTGCGCCCGAGAGCGATCAAGTGGTAGCCGCCTTCCAGCACCGACACGATCCGTCCCTTGCAGCAGGTGTCGGCGATCTCCAGGACGATGCGGGTCAATTCGGCGTAGCCGGCCTCCGTCACGGCGAGCCCGGCCAGCGGGTCGTCCTGGTGCGCATCGAATCCGGCGGAGATCAGCACGAGGTCGGGCTTGAACTGAAGCGCCTTCGGCCGCAGCTCTTCGCGGAAGGCGCGCAGCAGCTCCGCATCGCCCGCCCCCGCGGCTAGCGGCACATTGATCGTGAACCCCTCGCCCTGTCCCCGTCCCCGAGCTTCGCGCGAGCCAGTGCCGGGGTAGAAGGGGTACTGGTGCGTGCTGAAGTAGAGGACCGAGGAGTCCTCCTCGAAGATCGCCTGCGTGCCGTTGCCGTGGTGGACATCCCAGTCCACGATGAGGATGCGCGAGAGGTGATGGCGGCGCTGGGCGTAGCGCGCGCCGACGGCGACGTTGTTGAAGAGACAGAAGCCCATTGCCCGGTCGGCCAGCGCATGGTGGCCCGGCGGCCGGACCGCACAGAACGCGGCCTCCAGGTTCCTGGTCATGAGTTGGTCGATGGCTTGACTCACGGCCCCGGCCGCCCGCAGGGCAGCACTCCACGAGCCGGGCGAGGCGACGGTGTCCGGATCGAGGAGCGTCGGCCCACGTTCGCAGGCATGCTGGATGGCGTCGATGTAGGCGCGCGGGTGGACGAGCTCCAGCGTCTGGAGCGCGGCCACCGTCGGCTCAAGGTGCGTCAGCTTGCCCCACAACCCCGCGCGGCGAAGGTGGTCGCAGATCGCCTGCAGCCGAAGCGGAGACTCGGGGTGGGCTGGCCCGGCATCGTGCTGGAGGAAGCTGGGGTGGTAGAAAAATCCGATGCGTCGAGGCATGTGTGGCAATTCAAAAGGCAAAAGTCAAAAGTAACACCGCGGCGGACTCTTCTCCTCCGGCGTCACCCGCCTTTAAACTTACGGTTAGCCATAACTCTAGAACTCGCCACGGCTGGTGACGTGAGCCGCAGGCGCGGTGGGTGACGGCCGAATCGCTCTCGCGATTCGGCACTCCGCTCGCCGACCGGCGTCGGCTCGCTTCGCGGGCCGGGGCTACGAGTGCCCCCGGCCAGCCGGGTGAGCCTCCGGCCCTAACGGGCCGCCTCCGGCTCTATCAAGCCGTAGGCTCGGAGAGTAGGCCCGGAGGGCGAATGTGCGGGCTCAGCTGGGGGCACGAAGCTGAGGACATTATACCGTTGAGGGGGAAGGCGGGGTTATTGGAAACTTGGCGAGACTCCGGTGCCAGCTACCGCGGTAGCTGGCACCTTACCGGTAACCGCGAGGTTACCGGCCCCGCCGCCGCTGGGCGCTCGGAGCCAGCCGTGCGCGACCCGGCGGCTGGGGGCACGAAGCGGAGAATGCCCCTGCTGGCCGCTACCAGGTGCCCGCAAAGAGCTCGCTGATCTTCGCGGCGGGGGCCGTGCTTCCCCGGTAACAGCTACCCGGGTAGCAGTTACCCCGGTAACTGTTACCGATGGCACGCGCCGCCTCAGGATTCGCCTTCAGCACCTCCCCAAGATGCCGGTCAAAACCCCTCATCGCTCCACCGGTTTCAGGGTCCAACGATATCGAGCATGCCTTCGATCATCCGATTCACGTCGGTTTCTTCCACGCGCGTGATGCGGTGGCCTAACCGTTCAGTGGAGAGGGTGCGGATCTGGCTGAGCTTGACCCAGGAGGGTTTTGGCAGAAGTTTCTCGGGCAGTGCGAAGGTCAGTGGAAATCCAGCCCGCTGCGGCTGGCTGGTGATGGCAAGCGCGATGACCGTGCCGGAATGGCTGTTGAAGCCCTCGTGGCTGATGACCAAGACTGGACGCCGACCGGCCTGCTCCCGACCTTTCGCCGGCTCCAAGTCGGCCCAGTAGACGTCGCCCCTTAGAATTCGGGCCATGCGTCCCCGGCAAAGCGCTCTTCCGCCAGCGCCCGCTCTTCCTTGGGGTTGAGCTTCGCGACCTCCTCGGCGAGGCGGGTATGGTTCCAGTGCTCCACCTTCTCCCGCACCGCCGCCTGGATCGCCTGGCTGCGGTTGGGGTACCGGCCCTGCGTGACCCACCGGTCAATCAGCTTCAGCAGTTGCTGGTCTACGGTGATCGCGACTTTTGCGGTCGCCATGGCCTCTCACCTCCTGGTATTCTAATTTATCATACCAGGCGATTTTCGTCAACCCACAGCGCGGAGCGGGTGGCGCGGCGCGCCAGCGAGCCGGATCCAAACGGACGGCGCGGCGGATAGCGCAGACTCCTCCCCATCCTCTCCCACGGAGCGGGCCGCGGGGACTACGCTCGCTCGCGTGGCGGGTGGCATGGCAATGGGCGGAGCTGGACGTAAGGCGGCCGGTCCGGCCATGGTGTCCCGCCATAGGCGGGGCAAGGACCGGGTGCCGCTCCAACGACCGCCGCCCC
>OBEQ011557366.1_pt1 | contig 25441 bp, 22 predicted proteins | sample 1670901 | NCBI WGS metagenome assembly OBEQ01 (sample SAMEA104232315, study PRJEB22302) | groundwater metagenome | biome: forest; feature: aquifer; material: groundwater | place: USA | collected 2011-08-07 | depth 5.4 m | reverse complement strand
CGACCTACGCCGCGGCGCAGGCCGGGCTGCTGCGCGCGAGTGCGGTCATGCTGCGCGGTCAGCGCGCCGGCGCGGCGGGCGCGCAGGCGGCGACGCTCCTGCGCGGGGCGGTGGCAGCGTCCGAGCAGGCGTCGCTGGCGATGTGCGCGGCGGCGGCGCGCCGGCGTCTGGGCGTGCTGCTGGGTGGCGACGAGGGCCAGGCGCTGGTGCGCGCGGCCGATGCACGCATGCTGCGCGAGGGCATCCTGGACGCGCGCCGCATGACCGACCTGATGGCGCCCGGCTTCGTGGTGTGAAATGGTGCAAGCCAGGACTGGCGCCTGATGGCGTCAATCGAGCGAGCTTCTCGCGCGCGTTCCAATAGGAGAGAGGACGTGATCAAGAAACGCAGCAAGGGCGCGAGCACTCCGAAGGCCGCCGGTACATCGGGATGGCTGCTTCCTGAGGACCGGGACCGAATATTCAGAGCACCCAGATTCTCCGGGCTTCGTGGAGTCATGAGCGACATCTCGAAGCAGCTAATGCAGGACTTCGAGGCCACGGAGAAGATAGATCACCAGGGCGATAAGGGCGAGGAACGCGAAGCCGCTTTCGCGCGACTCCTTCGTTCTGGGCACCTCCCGAAGAAATACGAATTCGGGAGCCCAGAGAGTTCCGGGTGCCACGTACATGGCAGCGGAACTCGGAGGGTCAGTCAGGGGGCTGGAGAACATCGATGACTTTTTCCCGGCGGCATTCATTTTTGCTGATGGCACGCGGGAACCGCTTCGGTGCGGTTCCTTGGACTCACGGATCCGTACCGGCCGGTGAGCCGCCCGCCTCCACCTCTACGTTCGCGCGCGTGAGCCCGCGCGTCGTGTGGGCGGCTTCGAGGGCGTGAGCAACTCCTTCGCGACCTCGACGAAGAGACGCAGCGCTGGAGAACTCTGCGCGCGGCTCGGGTAGCAGAGGAAGAAGCCCGATATCGTCGGGGCGTACTCTTCGAGGACGATCTTCAACCGACCCGTGCTGAGTTGCTCGGCCAACCATGGCTCGAAGGTGTACGCGAGCCCGAGGCCTTGCTCCGCGATCGTGACGCACAGCTGCGGATCGTTCGTGACCATGCCTCCGTGGACCGGAACGCGCCAGTTGCGACGCCCGCGCTCCAGCTCCCACGCGTAGACCGCCCCCGTCGCCCGCCCTCGATACCCGATGCATTCATGGCGCAGCAGGTCCTCCGGCTTTCGCGGCGTGCCGTGGCGTGCGAGGTAGTCGGGAGTGCCGACGATGACAAACCGGAACTCCTCGGTGAGCCGCACCTGCACCATGTCGCGGTCGATCGACTCCTCGAGTCGTACGCCCGCGTCGTAGCCTTCGCCCACGATGTCGACGAGGCGGTCCTCCACGACGACCTCCAAATCGATGCGAGGGTGACGGGCGCGGAACGTCGGCAGCACCGGCGTGACGAGAAGCGCCACCGCCATGCGGCTCACCGACAGCTTCACGCGGCCGACGACCTCGCCGGGCTTGGCGGACACCTGGGTCAGCGCTTCGAACGCTTGCTTCACCGCAGGGCCTGCGCTTTCGACCAACTGCTTCCCCGCCTCGGTCGGCAATACGCTGCGCGTCGTGCGCGTCAAGAGCACTACACGCAGCTGATCTTCGAGCTGCTTCACGGTCTGGCTCACCGCCGAGGTCGACACACCCAGCTCGCGCGCGGCACCGCTGAAGCTGCGATGCCTCGCTACGGCGAGGAAGACGTTTAGTTGTGGGAGCGACGTTGCGTGCATGCGTCCACCTTCGATTATCAAGCCAGGCTTAACACGGCATCACGACAGGGGTACCTAGTTCGCAGCGCGTTCGGAGCGTACCTCTTGTGCATGAAACACATCTCGATCGGCGGACTCGACGTTTCCCGGATCGGCCTCGGCGCCATGTCGATGTCCGGGTACTACAACATCGGCGCAGGCAGCGACGCTGAGTCGGTGCGCGCCATTCACCGGGCGCTGGACCTCGGTGTCACGCACCTCGACACCGCCGAGATCTACGGCCCCTTCGTCAACGAGGAGCTGGTCGGCAAGGCAATCGAGGGTCGGCGCGGTCAGGTCGTGCTGGCGACGAAGTTCGGCCTGGTCTCGCACGCCGGTGGCGGGCCCGGCGTCTTCGACAGCAGCCCGGCGAACGTCCGCGCCGCGGTCGAAGGGTCGCTGAGGCGGCTGCGCACGGACCATATCGACCTCTACTACCAGCACCGGGTCGACCCGAAGACTCCGATCGAGGAGACCGTCGGCGCTCTCGCTGACCTGGTGCGCGAGGGCAAGGTCCGCCACATCGGCCTGTCCGAGGCTGGCCCCACCACGATTCGTCGGGCCCACGCCGTGCACCCCCTCGCCGCGCTGCAGACCGAGTACTCGCTGTGGACCCGTGACCCGGAAGCCGAGTTGCTGCCGCTGCTGCGCGAGCTGGGCATCGGCTTCGTTGCCTACTCGCCGCTCGGCCACGGCTTCCTCACCGGCCAGATCCGATCGCCCAAGGATCTGTCCGACGACGACTGGCGCAAGACCAACCCGCGCTTCGTCGGAGAGAACTTCCAGCGCAACTTGCGGATCGTCGCCGAGGTCGAAGCCGTTGCCGCCGAATCAGGCGCGACGACGGCACAGGTAGCTCTGGCCTGGCTGCTCGAGCAGGGCGACGACATCGCCCCGATTCCCGGCACCAAGCGGGTCGCCCGCGTCGAGGAGAACACTGCCGCCGACCGCATCGAGCTGAGCGCCGCGCAGATCCATCGGCTGAACAACCTCACGCCCGCCGCCGGCGAGCGCCACGACGCAGGGAATACGGCCGTCATCGATCGCTGACCCCATCACCGAGGGGGAACCAGATGAGAAAGAACAACCAATCCATCGGCGCGAAGGCTGCTCTTGCGCTCCTCGTGGCCGTCCTGGCTCTCGGGTGCGCTGGGCGGCAGCAACCACCTCGCGCCGACCTCACTGGTCGCAGAGGGCGAGCTCGTCTTCGCCGAGGCGTCGTGACGGGCCGAGCTCAAGAACGGCCGCGTCTACGAGCCCCACTCCGCATGGGTGTTCCGCGTCGAGGACGGCCTGATCGTGGAGATCCACGAGTACATCGACAGCAAGCACTCCTACGAAGTCTTCCTCGCACCCTGAGGCGCGTGACATGGCCATGAAGCTCGACATGAATGGCGTGGTTCGCGATGTGGACGCCAGCGGCGACATGCCGCTCTTGTGGGTCCTGCGCGACCTGCTCCAGCTCAACGGGACGAAGTATGGCTGTGGCATGGCGCAATGTGGCGCGTGCACGGTGCACCTCGACGGCAAGCCCGCTCGCGCCTGTATCACTCCTGTCTCGAACGTCGGCGGCCGCAAGGTCACGACGATCGAAGGGCCGTCACCAGACGGCTCGCACCCCGTGCAGCGAGCCTGGGCCGAGGCGGACGTCGTCCAGTGCGGCTACCCTTTCACGCCGAGGATTCCTCGTCGGCACTGCGGCGGGCACGGCGGGGCTGGTGATCAGCTTCCACGTGCCAAAGCTCGTGCGCGCCGCACCCAAGGGTGCGGCACCGCCGTTGCCCACCCCCAACGCGTTCCTGCGCATCGGCAGCGACGACTCGGTCACCGTGGTGCTTGCGCACTCCGAGATGGGCCAGGGCATCTGGACTGGCCTTGCGATCCTGGTTGCCGAGGAGCTCGACTGTGACTGGTCGAAGGTGCGCTGCGAGCATGCACCTGCGTCGCCCTCGACGTCGGTGCCGAGACGCCCGAGCAGGTCGCGCTCGCGATCACGGCCGAGCTCCAGGCTGTGCAGCGACGTCGTTCCGGAGGGATGCTGCGCGACCGCGTGCGCCCGCTGCACGCCGACCTTGCGATCGCGGTTCTCGCGGCGGGTGGCTCGCGCCGCCTCGGTCGACCGAAGCAGCTCGTCGAGCTCAACGGAGCCCCCCTGGTACGCCGTGTGGCCATGACGTGTGTGACCGCCGAAGCCGGCCCCGTCGCCGTGGTCCTCGGTGCCCACGCCGCCAACGTGGCGTCAGCGCTCGGCGATCTGCGCGTCACGTCGATCACGAATGACGCCTGGCAGGACGGCATCGCATCCTCGATCCATGCGGCGGTGCGCTGGGCCGAGACCACGGCGGCCGGAGCCCTCGCGATCGTCCTCGGTGATCAGCCGCTGCTCAGCGTGGCGCACCTGACCGCGCTGCGTGATGCGTGGCTTGCCGGCGCGGAGCTCGTCGCCTCGCGGTTCTCCGGCGTCCTCGGTGCTCCCGCGGTGTTCGATCGCTCGCGCTGGAGCGCGCTCGTGCAGCTCGATGGCGATCAGGGCGCCGGGCGCCTGCTCCGAACCGAGGACGTCGTCGCGGTCGACTGGGCCGGAGGCGCGGTCGATGTCGACACCGAGGAAGACGTGGTCGGCCTCACCGCGCGGGACAGGATGGACACACGGCTCACTGCGCGATCGTGACGGCTCTCGTGTCGTGGCGGCCGCGCACGTTCGGGACGTACATCGCCTCGATCGCCGCGGGCATCACCAGATGACCAGGAAGAATCAGATGCTCAACTCGAGTCAATCCGACACTCTGATGCGCGCCTTCACGACCTCGATGGCGTCGGGATTGTCGAGACTGGTGAGATCGCCGCCCGCCTCGCCGGTCACCAGCAGATCTCGGAGCACGCGGCGCATGATCTTGCCGCTCCGCGTGCGCGGGACTGTGGCGACGACGAGCACGCGCGCCGGACGAGCAATCGCGCCAACCGCGTCGACGATGCACTGCGACAGCTCACTCTTTAGCGTCCTGCTGTCGGAGAAGCCCGCGCGCAGGACCACAAAGGCCACCGGGACCATCCCTTTCACGTCGTCGTTCTGAGTGACGACGGCGGCCTCGGACACTGCCTTGTGGGTGAGGAGCGCGGCCTCGAGCTCCATCGTCCCCAGACGATGGCCCGCCACGTTGATCACGTCGTCCAGGCGCCCCGTCACCCAGAGCTGGTCGTCGGGGTCGAACAGTGCAGCGTCCGAGGCGACGTAGTGGCCGGGGAACTGCGTGAGGTAGTTCTTCACGTACCGATCGTGGTCGCCCCACACCGTGCGAGCCAGGCACGGGAACGGCGCGGCCAGGGTCAGCGCGCCGAGCTCGCCGGCGGGCGCGACCGAGCCGTCTTCGCGCAGCACCTCGGCCACGTACCCGGGCAGCGCGTGACCGCAGCTGCCGGGGCGCGTCGGCGTGAGGCCGACCATGCAGCTCGACCACGCGGACCCGGTCTCCGTCTGGCCGTAGGTGTTGTTCACGAACAGCGCGCCCTTGCCGAGCATGTCGCGCGCCCAGAACCAGGTGTCGGGATCGAGCGGCTCGCCGACGAGGGACACAAGCACGAGCTTCGTGGTGTCGTGCCCTTTCAGAAGGTCGTCGCCCGCGCGGCGCATCATGCGGAGCGCGGTCGGCGCGGTGAACAGCTTGTTCACGCCGTACTTCGCCATGATCTCATACGGGCGCGACGGCGTCGGCGCGTCGAGGCTCCCCTCGTAGATCACGTGGGTGGCGCCGTTGGCGAGCCCGCCGACCAGCGCGAAGATCGGAAAGGTGAGCCACCCGACGTCAGCGGTGCACCAGTACGAGTCGCTCGGGTCGAGCGCCAGCGACCACTTCACGTTTGCGTACGCGCCTACCAGGAATCCGAGCCCCGCGTGCACGAGGCCCTTCGGCTTCGACGTGGTGCCCGAGGTGTAGATGATGAAGCCCGGCTCGTTCGCTTCGAGCGGGACCGGATCGGCCTTGCGCGTCGTCTTCGCGAGGAGCTCGTCGAAGTCGACCTCGCCGGCCCTCAGTGGGTGAGCCCGGTTCACGCGCCGCGCGACGATCACGTGCGGAATCGACAGACCGACCATCGCCTCGTCGAGGGTCTGCTTCAGCGGAACCACCCGACCACGGCGGAGGGTCGCATCGGTGACGACGATCACGCGCGGCCGCGCGTCTTCGAGGCGGTCGCGCACCGCCGACGCGCTGAAGCCCGCGAAGATGACCGAGTAGATCGCGCCGATCCGGTAGCACGCGTGGATCGCGATGAACGACTCCGGGACGTTGCTCGCGTAGACGGCGACGCGATCGCCCTTCACGACTCCGAGGTCCTGGAGCGCCGCGGCAAAGCGGGCAACGGCGTCGGTCAAGCGGCCGTAGGTCCAGATCTCGGTCTCCCCGTCCTCGCGCTCGTAGTTCAGGGCGACGCGGTCAGCCGGCCAGCGATCGAGGCAGTTGACGCTGACGTTGCCTCGTGCGCCCGGGAAGTAGCGGAAGTCTCCGAGCCTGCCCTCGAGCGCCGTCTTGGGCTTCTCGGTCCACGAGATCTCGCCCGCGATGGCGAGCCAGTATTCCTCGGGTGAGAGCGCCCGCAGGCGGGCGCCCACTTCCGGGGAGCAGGTGGCGCGTACGGCCGACGACGCGCTGACGAGCGGCTGTTCGAGGAGCGAGCGGTCCATGGGACAGGATCGTACTCCCGTTCGTCGACTGAGCGTTCCGGCTGCTGCACCTATCGTCCTCGATCAGAGGACGGCCTGAAGGGACGAGTAGCGCGGCCGGTACTCCGGCAGGCGCGCCAGCACTGCTGCAGCTCGGGCTGTGCCGAACGGAGTCACGTCCCGGTGAGGCCGAAAGCGGCCCGAGGACATCGACTGCTCTTCGAAGCTATTCGCACTCGCGCGTCGCCTCACTCAGGCGCGTCGCCGAGAGCGCCCCACGTCATGCGCAGCACCGCTGGCGCCGACCCGTCGAGGCGGGCTACCTTCCGGATCCAAGGGAGCGCGCGCAAACGTGGCCGCACGTACTCGGTTCCCGCAGGCGACCTCGGCCTGAACCGGTCAATTTCGCCGTGGCGAGGTACTCAGTCGCCGTGTGCCGCCATGACCCGGCCCATGACCTCGGTGATCACCGGGCCCACGGGCACCAGCTCGACGACGACGTAGCGCTGGAACAGCACGGCGCTCGCCTGCTCGAGCGACAGCGCGCCGCGCGCCGCGGCCGCGCCTGCGTACTCCTGGATGAGCTGCTGGCAGTACGCGGCGGAGAACACCCGGCCCATCTCGCGCAGGGCGGCGAACGGCTCGCGCACGGCGTCGTAAGGCATGGCGGTCACGCGCTGCTCGAGCGCGGCGGCGAAGGCGGCGCGCGTGCCGCCGCCGGCGTGATGCGCGTCGGCCCAGACGCGGATGGTGAGCCCGGTCATGATGCGGGCGGTGGCGTCCGGCTCCTCGGCCGCGATTCGATCCAGGCGCGCCACCGCGCCGTCCCAGTCGCCGTCGAGCGCGTCGAGCAGCGCCAGGTCGAACAGACGATCGCGCCGGGTGGCGCGGTCGAGCGGCGCGCCACGCGTCAGGTCGGCCTCTAGGTCGCGGCGCAGGGGCCGCGCGAACGTGGCGAACGCGGCGCCGTCGACGAGCAGCCGCTCCACGTCTTCGGGCACGAGGTAGCGGTGCGGCGCGGGCGCCGACGCAGCGACGGGCGCGCCGGGGTGCGCGCACGCGACCAGGACGATGGCCAGGAGCCATGGCAGCGCGCGGGTCATGGCGTGGGCCCGGGCGCGGCATCGCTCGCGCCGGCCGGAACGTCGTCCCACGAGGTCACGACCTGGCGGCACGCGCTGGGGATGCCATGCAGGTCGACGAGCAGCTCGCGCACGGCGTCGGCGGGCGTGTCGTCGGGCAGCGCGAGCTCGATGCAATCGCTCACGCCGCCGAAGCGCGCGGCCACCCGTGGCGCCAGGTCGGCGAAGCGCGCGGCCACGCAGAAGGTGTCGAGCACCTCGTCGTCGATGGCGCCCGCCATCTCGGCCCAGCGGCCGCGCAGCGTCATGGCGCGCAGCTGCTCGCCCAGGGGTTTCCACCCGTGCGCCTCGAGCACCGGGTAGTAGGCCGGCGTCGAGGCATAGAAGGCGACGCGGTAGCGGATCATCTCGCGCATCCTGGCCACGCTGGCGGCGTCGGGGCCGGTGGCCACGAAGCCGCCGCCGCACACCTCGAAGCGTTCGCGCGCGCGCCCGCGCCGGGCCAGCCCGGCGGTCAGCGCGGGCAGGGCGACCTCGTCGATGTACTTGCGCGTCATGAAGCCGTGCAGGCGCACGCCGTCGGCGACCTCGCCGGCCAGCTCGATCATCGCCGGGCGCACCGCCGCGGTGTAGATGGGCACGGGCGGCAATCCCGTGGGCGCGGGCGAGAACTCGGGCGTCATCAGGGTCAGCTTGTAGTGCTCGCCGGTGAAGCGCAGGCGCTCCTGCTTCTCCCAGGCCCGGTGGATGGCGCGCACGGCGAGCACGTACTCGCGCAGCTGCGAGCGCGGCTTGCTCCACGTGGCCGAGAAGCGGCGCTCGACGTGCACCTGCACCTGCGTGCCCAGCCCCAGGCAGAAGCGTCCGCCCGACGCCGCATGCAGGTCCCAGGCGAGGTTGGCGGCGATCATCGGGCTGCGCGCGAAGGCCACCGCGATGGCGGTGCGCAGGCCGATGCGCTGCGTGCGGCTGGCCGCGAAGGCGAGCGGGATGAACGGATCGTGAGCGACCTCGGGACACGCGAACGCGTCGAAGCCGGCGGTCTCGGCGGCCGCGGCCTGCTCGGCGAGAGCCGCCCACGACGACCCGGGGGTGACGAAGCATTCGACGCGCATGCGCCGCGAGGGTACCACCCGTCTGCTGGCGTACGACCGGCCGTACCACGGGCAGTACCGGCGCCACCTGGCGCCGGCTGTTCACGTGGCCACCGCGAAATCCTGACGACGAAGTCTCGGCCCTGCGCCGCAGCCGCACCGAGATTCGCGGACTTACACGCGGGTTGCCTGTGGCGCGCTTGTTGCTAATTTCACACCGCCATGAGCAGGACTCGCCTCGTTTGTGCATTTGTCACGTTCGCCACGCTGGTCGTCTCGGTCTCGGCCGTGCCTGCGCCTGCCTTCGCCAACGATTCGCCCGCCGGTCACATCGGCAAGCCACCCGAGGCCACGCACCCGCATGCCGCCATCGAGATCGCCGGCGGCCTGGCCATCGGTGACGACATCCGCCGCTCGACCATCGCGCCGCCGCTCGGGCTGGTCTCGGCCTCGCTCGACCTGGCGCCGTCCAGGTACCTGGCCTTCAACCTGGGTGCGGGCGTCAACGCGACCGGGTTCAACTTCGCCGGATCGCTGCGCCTGCGCATCGCGCACGGGCGCAACTGGGCCTTCGCCCCCGCCGTCGGCATCGCGCTCGGCACCGTGTCGGAGAACTACTCGACCCTGGATTTCGGTGCCGGTACGCGCACCTGGAGCGGCATCGTGCGCATGCCCATCGAGCTGGGCGTGGAGCGGCGCACCGCCTGGGGCCGGGTGCGCTTCTACGGCGGCTTCGCCAAGCTGCTCGGCTCGGAGGCGCCCGTCTGCAACGAGAACGGCACCGAGTCGGTCTGCTCGGGCGCGCCGCCCTCACCGATCTACTTCGGCGCCGCCATCGCGAACGACCTGCATCTGTGAGGTGCGCGGGGCGCGGTGCCCGCGCCTCACCGCTCAGGCCCCGGCTTCCTCGACCGCGAAGGTCATGCCCGCCTGGCGCAGCCGCTCCACCAGCGGCATGCCCATGCACGCCGCCGGCGTCAGCACGCCGCCCGCGGCCTTGACGCCGTCCTTGGCCAGGCATAGTGCCGACTCCGACAGCATCTTGGCGCTCTCGCCGTAGCCCGGGTCGGCCTGGCCGCGCACGGTCTCGAGCAGACGCGGCGCGGCGGCGCCGTTGGCCTTCTCGCCGATGCCGAGCAGGCGCACCACGAAGAAGCCCTTGTCGCGCTTCTCCTTGGACGGCCCTTCGCCCGGTCCGGGCAGCTTCTTCTCCAGCAGCTTGCGCGTGGGCGCGAAGGTCGACGCCATGGCGAAGCCGGCGAGGCCCGCGGTCAGCCCGGCGGCGGTCAGCCAGCCCTTGGGCCCGGTACCGAAGCTCATGCACTCGCTGTAGCGGAAGTCCCTGCCGTACTGCCAGCCGAGCAAGGCGTTGGAGCGCCGCACCACGCGCGTGTTGATGGCGGCCATGACGAAGGGCCCGGTCCAGCGCTTCATGTCGGCGTCCCAGCGCGGCCCGTGCTGGTCGCGGCCGTCGGGCCCGCGCTGCGAGCGATCGGGGTTGAGCGCGTAGGGGTCGCCCATCAGCCGGCGCAGGTTGCGGTCGCTGGCCGCGCTGGTGAACAGGTTCATCATGCTGGCCAGGGTGCCGCCCGAGATGCCGCCCGAGGCCTCGCCCATGTAGAACTTGACCTCGCCGCAGCGCATGCCGTGGCGCGCCTGCATCTCGTTCTGGATGACCAGCGTGCCCAGATCCGACGGGATCGAGTCGAAGCCGCAGCAGTGCACGATGCGTGCGCCGGTCTCCTGCGCGCGCGCGTGGTGCAGGTCGATCATCTCGCGCGCGAAGTTGGTCTCGCCGGTCAGGTCGACATAGTCGGTGCCGTGGTCGACCGCCGCGGCGACCATCTCCTTGCCGTGCACCGCGTAGGGCCCGACCGTGGTGATGACCACGCGCGCGGGTGCGACCACCGCGGCCAGCGAGGCGCGATCGGTCGCGTCGCCCAGGATGATGGGCAGGTTGGCGGCCTTGGCGTCGACGGCGACCAGCTGCGCGCGCACCTGCTCGAGCTTGCTCTGGTTGCGTCCGGCCAGGGCCCACTTGACCTCGCGGTCCACGCCGTACTTGCGGGTCAGGTACTCGGCGACCAGCTGGCCGGTGAAGCCGGTGGCGCCCCACAGGACGATGTCGTAGGGGCGAGAGGACTTCTTCTGGGTCTTGGTTGCGCTCACGCGCCGCACGTTACCCCTCGTCACAGCTTCTGGGCGACCAGGCGGACCAGCTGCCGCTTGCGCTTGCCGAAGTCGGGCACGCCCTCGACGCGCTCGTCGAACAGCAGCCTGAAGCCGTCCTTGAAGCCGGCCGGCGTGACCGCGTCGGCGCCGTCGCCGGCGAACTCGACGACGACGAGGCCGCCCTTGCGCAGCGCCTTGCGCAGGACGTCCACCTGGTCGGGCATGCCCATGTAGATGAAGCAGATGAGGTCCCAGCGGTCCTCGCCGTAGTCGAAGCTGTCGACGTCGGCGTTGATGGCCTCGAGCGCGAGGCCCTGGCGCGCCGCGCTCTCCCGGGCCTGGCGCACGCCCTCGTCGGAGATGTCGACGCCGGTCACCTGCCAGCCTTGCGCGGCCAGGTGCAGGGCGTTGCGCCCCTGGCCCATGCCGACGTCGAGCGCCTTGCCCGGCTTGCGGCCGGCGACCATGTTGACCAGGAAGGCGTTGGGCGTGAGCTTCATGTATCCGTCGGTGCGGAAGAACTCGTTCCAGGTGCGCCGCGTGGCCTCGACGCCGGCGTCCTCGCTCTGCCAGTGGGCCAGCTGCCAGCGGCCGTCCTGACCGACCCACACGTGCGTGATGTAGCGCTCGATGGCGATGGGCGGTGCGCCCTCGCTGCGTAGCAGCCTGGCGCTGGTACGGCCGTTGAAGATGGCGGTCGTGCCGAAGAAGCGCACGTTCTCCTCCGACCAGGTGCGCTCGACGGTGCGGGGGAACGGCTCGCCTGCGCGCGCGCGCACGCTCTCGAGCAGGGGTGCGCGCGGCGTGAAGTAGTTGTTGTCGACGAAGGCGAAGCCCTCGGCCAGCAGCTGCTCCAGCTTGCCGGCGTCCTCGGCGTCGATGGCGCGCAAGACGTCCCGCGAGCGTTCGATGATGGCCGCGCTGTCGGCGGCGGGAGCGGCGGGAGCGGCGGGAGCGGCGGCCGGCGCGGGTGCCGGCGCCGGCGCCGGCTTGCATCCCGGCAGCAGGGCCAGGACCAGGGCGATCGCGACGGTGAGACGCATCGGGCGCATGGTAGCGCCAGCATGCGATCTTGCGCGCGCCGCGCGCGCCTTGTACGAAGGCGTGGGGGGTGGCTTCGTGATCTCGAACACCGTGCCGTACGGCGCCGTCGGCAGCTCACACGACAGCGCCGCGCTCTACCTGGCGCATGCGCAGGAGCAGGTGCGCGGGCACGAGCGCTGGATCATTCCGCGTGCCGGCATGGTGCTGGGGCGCGAGCTGGTCGCGGGCGACTACCAGCTGCAGGATCCGCGCATGTCGCGCCGCCACGCCGCCGTCGAGCCGGCCGCAGGCGGCGGCTACCAGGTGCGCGACCTGGGCAGCCGCAACGGCACGGGCGTGAACGGCCACCGGCTGGCAGGCGCGCACCGGCTGGTGCACGGCGACGTGCTGCGCACCGGCGACACCCTGGCGGTCTTCGTCGCGCCCGCGATCGCGCACGCCTCGGCCGGCGCTGCGCTCGGCCTGGTCGGGCACAGCGCGGCCATCGCAGCGGTGCGCCACGCGGTCGAACAGGCCGCGCGCGTGCACATCCACGTGCTGCTCACGGGCGAGAGCGGCGTGGGCAAGGAGACGGTGGCGCGCGCGCTGCACGCGCTGTCGCCGCACGGCCCGTTCCACGCCGTGATGCTGAGCGGCAGCGTCGACGCCAGCTTGAACCTGCAGCTCAACGCCGCCTGGGCCGCGGGCGCGACCCTGTTCCTCGACGGGGTCAGCGAGATGCCGCAGACGGTGCAGCTGGCGTTCGCGCGCGTCCTCGACGACGAGGCGGCGCGCGCCGGCGGCAGCCCGGTGCGCGTCATCGCTGCGACCAGCCGTGACCTGCCCGGTGAGGTGGCCGCGGGGCGCTTCCGCCCCGAGCTGTACGCGCGCCTGGCCCAGCACGTGATCCACGTGCCGCCCCTGCGCGAGCGGCGCGAGGACATCCCGCTCCTGGTGACCGAGCAGCTGGCGCGCCTGGGCGCGTCCGGGCGCGCCGTCGAGGCCGACCTGGCCCAGGCATTCCTGCTCAGCGGCTGGCCGCTCAACCTGCGCGGCCTGGCCAACGTGGTCGAGGCCGCGCTGCACATCGCGCCCGCCGGCCAGCCGCTCGTGCTGGCCGCGCAGCTGGCGCACATGTTCGCCGTGGGCGACAGCCTGACCGCCACCGTGGCGCCGACGCCGCCGGGCGAGACCTCGCTGGCCTCGGGCACGCGCGGCCGCGCCGCCACCGCCGACGAGCTGCGCGAGGCGCTGCGCAAGAGCGAGGGCAACGTCGCCGAGGCAGCGCGCCAGTTCGGCTGCTCGCGCCAGCAGATCTACCGCTGGATGCGCGCCGTGGGCGTCGACCTGAACGAGTTCAGACGCTCGACACCCTGACCATGGGCAGCCTGCTGGCAGGCCTCTGGAGGCGGCGTCCGCCACAATCGCCGCGCTGAATGTGAGGACCGTCGCGTCGCTCCGTGGCGATGACTCGAGTCCACACCCCGACGCACCGACGAGATCACTGGCGAATCCTGCGCGCTGCTTTCATCTGTCCCGGCCCGCGCTCGCATTCCTCGAATTCGCCGTCGCACACCGACGCCCGTGTAGGGATCGCTCGCGGATTGCAATGCCTATGTTTGATGGTCATTATGATCGGGATGCATCGACTTACTGTGTTCGTAATGGCAATTCAACTGGCAGCTTGCACGGGCGAGATCACCAGCACGGTTCTGCCCGGCGACGAGGCTCCCGCGGGCGGCGGCCCCGCCCCGGTGGGCGGCGGCGGTAGCCCCGATGCCAGCTCTGATCCGGTGGGCGGCGGCGGCGGCAGGCCCGATGCCAGCTCCGATCCGGTGGGCGGCGGCGGCAGTAACCCCGACGCCAGCGTCCCGGTCGGCGGCGGCGGCGGTAGCCCCGACGCCGGCAGCCCGCCGGTGGGCGGCGGTGGCACCACCACCGGCAGGGGCGCGTACTTTCCCGCCGGCTCGTGGTTCTACACCGACGTCTCGGGCGCGAGCCCGTCGCCCAGCTCCGCCCAGGTCATTGGCAGCCTGCGCAACGCGGGCGGCTGGGGCAACGCCGACAGGCTCCAGATCGACTTCTCCATCGATGTCCTGCAGGCCGACGCCAGTGCCAAGCGCAGCTTCACCACCACGGCCGATTTCTTCAGCCCCGACTGCGACCACGTGCCCATGCCGCTGCCCGCGGGCGGCAACATCGAGGGCGAGAGCGGCTACGCCTGCACCGGCAACGGCGACTGTCATCTGATCGTGAGCTCGCCGGGCGAGCATCGGCTCTACGAGATGTGGCGCGCCAACGTGCAGGGCAGCACCTTCTTCGGCGGTTGCCTGGCCGTCTGGGACACCAGCCGCGCGCCCACCCTGAACGACGGCGGCCGCGGCCTGCAGTGCACCAGCGCCGATGCGGCCGGCTTTCCCATCGCCCCGCTCCTGTTCACCGCCGACGAGGTCGCCGCCGGCGAGATCCCGCACGCCATCCGCTTCATCTTGCCCAACAACCGGGTGCGGCGCGGCTTCGCGCCTCCCGCCACCCACGGCACCTTCACCACCGGCGATGCCGCGGCGCCCTTCTACGGCGTGCACCTGCGCCTGCGTCCTGACTATCCCGTGGATCAGTTGCCCAGCGCGGGCGCGCGCGTGGTCGCCCGCGCCATGCAGCGCTACGGCATGTACCACGCCGACGGTGGCAACATCGCGCTTACCGCGCAGAGCGACCGGCACACCACCGCGAAGTGGGCCGGGCTGCTGGGGCCGCGCGATCTCGCCGCCCTGCGCGTCGAGGACTTCCAGGTCATCGACCACGGCGCGCCCGTCAACCTGACCCTCGACTGCACGCGCGCCCCGCTGTCCAACTGACGGGCGCCGGGCGGCCGGATTCCCCGATCGTCACGCTGATGTTGCCGGCAGCGCATCATCTCGGCACCGCTTCCTTCAAACGAATGTTCATTTCGTACCTCTTGGCGACGTGCGATTCCCACGGTGCTACCAGTGGAAGGAGAAGACCGTATCCGGCGCGAGGGGCAAGGGAATGCGCACGAGACTGCTCCGAGGCTCGCTGATCCATCTGTCGGTGGCGATCTGTACCGCAGCGGTGGCGGTCGCCGGCTGCGCGACCGCCAAGCAGGGCGGCGACGACGACGCGCCCGGCCGGCCCGACGCCGGCGAGGGTGACGTCGACGGCCACCCGCCGCCGCCGGGCACGCCCGACGCCTCGGAGAACGACCCCATCGACGGTTCGGCCGACGATCCCGACGCTGAGACGGGCGGCCCGCCCGACGCCATGCCGCCACCGCCCACCGATCCCAACCTGATCGACAACCTCGACGACGGCAACGACCACATCGCGGTGCAGAACGGCCGGCGCGGCAGCTGGTTCACCTTCCACGACGGGACCGTGGGCGGCGTGCAGACGCCCAGCGACACCGCCTTCACGCTCACGGCGGGCGGCCCGAGCGGCACCGGCTACCACGTCAAGACCACCGGGCACGGCTTCACCGAGTGGGGCGCGGGCGTGGGCTTCGACCTCAACACCGCCGACAGCGCGACCACCAAGGGCAAGTTCAACGCCACCGCCTTCACCGGCATCTCCTTCAAGGCCAAGGGCACGGTGCCCATCCGCTTCTCGGTGCAGACCACAGGGGTGCTGGAGACCACACTCGGGGGCACATGTGTGCCTTCCATGGTCGCCGGCCAGGAGTGCGACGACGTGCACGGCAAGAGCATCACGCTCACCTCCAGCTGGGCGATGTACCAGGTCCCGTTCTCCCAGCTGATGCAGGAGGGCTGGGGCAAGCCGGCCACGTTCGACAAGGCGACGCTCACCGCGGTGCAGTTCCAGATCGCTCCCTCGGTCACCTTCGACGTGTCGGTGGACGAGGTCAGGCTCTACTAGCGCGGCGGGCGCGCAGCGCCGGGACCCGACGTATCCCGAGGCCCTGCGCGGGCTTTCCGGGCCGTCCCGACCCCACGTGACCGCCCTCAAGTAATGTTGCGGCCGGCCGATTCTGTACCTGCATGGGCGCGAATCCGGCCGTCGCAGTGAATCGAACAGGATGGCGGTTGCACAACCGCCTGGGTCTCTCCGCCATGGAGGACAGCGACGCCGAGGCAGCCGTGCTGCTGACCGAGGAGCTGCGCCGCGACCAGTGGCAGATTCCGCCCCTGCCGCGCGTGGCCCACGAGCTCATCCAGCTCTCCAATGATCCCGAGGCCAAGCCGGCCAAGATCGTGGCCCTCATCGAGCGCGACGTCAGCCTGGCCTCGCGCATGCTGCGCCTGGCCTCGTCGGTGGCCTTCGGCGCCTCGCGGGTCACCGACCTGCGTCGCGCGGTGGTCAAGATCGGCAACGCCGGCCTGCGCACGGTCGCCCTGGCCTCGGCCATGTCGAGCGCCTTCAAGGCCGGGTCGCTGGCGCGCCTGGCACGCGCCGAGATGGAGCACGCCTACGTGGTCGCCGTCGGCAGCGCCTGGGTGTGCCGCCGCCTCGATCTGGATCCCGCGCAGGGCTTCCTGTCCGGCATGATGCACGACGTCGGCTGCCTGGCGCTCCTGTCGGTGCTGGCCAATGGCGCGCACACCAAGGGCAGGGTGGTCTCGCCCGCGGCCGCGCTGCCGGTGCTGGCCAACCTGCACGCCGACGCCGGCGCGCTGGTGGCGCACTCGTGGGCGCTCGACGAGGAGGTCATCGCGGCCATCCGTCTGCACCACATGACCGCCGAGGCCACCGTGTCGCGCGCCACCCTCGCGGTCGCGCTCGCCGACGCCGCCGAGGAGATCCACCACCCCGACGCCGAGGAGCACATGCGCGAGCTGATGAATCATCCCGCGCGCATCGAGCTCAACGTCGGCCATGCCGACGTGCTCGAGCTCATCCACTGCATCGCCGACGCGCGCAACGACGGCGTGGCCATGGCACTCGAGGGGGCGTAGGAACCAAGCTTGCGCGACCTCGGCGCCGATCTCGGGAGCACCATGGAGGCGGCCATCGCCGTGCCGTCGACGGCGGCGGCGCTCGAACCGTCGTCCTCGGTGGTCATCCACACGCCGGCGGCGTCGAGCAAGGACGACTCGCTCATCGGCCACACCATCGGGCCCTACCGGGTCATCTCCGAGCTGGGCGCGGGCGCCATGGGTCGCGTCTACGAGGGCGAGCACGTCATGCTCGGCCGCCGCGTCGCCATCAAGGTGCTGCTGGCGGCCTTCGCCGCCGACGAGGATTCGGTCGCGCGCTTCGTCGACGAGGCGCGCGTGGTCACGTCCATCCGCCATCCCAACATCGTCGACGTGATGGACTTCGGCGTCATCGACGGTCGCTCGTACTACGTCATGGAGCTGCTCGAGGGCGAGACCCTGGGTGACCGCCTGACCCGCGAGCGCCGGCTCGAGCCCGAGGCGGCGGTGCGCGTGTGCGAGCAGATCGCCGCGGCGCTGGCCTCGGCGCACGACCGCGGCATCGTCCATCGTGACCTCAAGCCCGACAACACCTTCCTGTGCAGCCATCCCGACTATCCCGACCATGTGAAGGTGCTGGATTTCGGCGTGGCCAAGCTGGTCGCCGCCAACGAGAAGCAGCAGAAGCGGCGCACCCGCGCCGGCACCGTGCTGGGCACGCCGCTCTACATGTCGCCCGAGCAGTGCCTGGGCTCGGCCAGCCTCGACCATCGCTCCGACGTCTACGCGCTCGGCATCATGCTCTACGAGATGGTCACCGGCGTGACTCCCTTCGACGGCGAGCCGCTGGCCAAGGTGCTGCTCTCGCACGTGAGCGAGCCGCCCGCGCCGCCGCGCCAGCACCGGCCCGACCTGCCCGCCTCGCTCGAGTCGGTCATCCTGCGCTGTCTCGAGAAGGCGCCCCGCGATCGTTACGACGACATGCGCCAGATGCGCCAGGCCATGGCCGCGGCGCTGGGCCTGAAGCGCATGCAGACCGCGCCCGTCATCGCGCCCCGCGTCGACGAGCCGGCGCTCAAGAAGACCGCCGCCTCGCCCAGGGTGGCCCCGCCCGCGGCGGCGGGTGCACCTCCGCCTCTGCCCGCGCCCTCACCGGCGGGCTCGACCAAGTCGATCGCGGCGGTGAAGCCGCCCGGCCGCGTCAACAAGCTGACCCCCGCGCTGGGCACGCCCGCGCGCGGCGCGCCCACGCCGCCGGTGCCGGTGGCCGCGGCGGCCACGCCGACCATGGTCATGCCCGAGCTGGCCGGCGCGGTGCCGTCCGCGGAGGCTGACCCGGTCGACGAGCAGAAGCGCATCCGCGATCTGCTGGTCAACATCATCCTCGAGCGCATCCGCACCAACCGCCTGGTGCTGCCGGGCATCCCGGTGGCCGCGCTGACCGCGCTGCGCGAGCTGGCGCACCCCAACATCAACATCGGCCGCGTGGCCAAGGTGCTGTCGGATGACCCCTTGCTCACGCCGCAGCTGCTCTGGCTGGCGTCGAGCCCGGGCTATGGCGGCGGCCGCCCGCCCCGCCCCGTCGACCAGGCGGTGGTCCGCCTGGGCCTGCGCCGCCTGCGCAGCGTGCTCTACGAGCTGGCCGCGCGCTCGGTCTTCGAGTCGCCGCGCCAGCGCATCCGCGAGGCCTTCCGCGGCCTGTGGGATCACTCGGTCACCGTGGCCGGCCTGGCCCGGCGCGTCAACGTCGAGCTGGGCAACCCCTGCGACGGCGACGAGGTTCATCTCGCGGGTCTCTTGCACGACGCCGGCAAGCCGGTGGTCGGCGCGCTCCTGCTCGAGGCCGAGAAGGTGCTGGCCAAGGAAGGCCGCTGGCTCGACGACGAGGCCTGGCTCGAGGTCATCGGCTCCTCGCACCGCGTGGTCGGTTGCGCGCTCGCCGACAAGTGGAACATGGCGCCCGAGGTCAAGCGGGTCATCGTCGGCTGCGAGCGCTACGCCGAGGGCGCCGACGCGCTCGCCAGCAACATCGTCTGCTTCGCCAACGCCGTGGCCAAGCAGGCCGGCAAGGCCGTCGGCAAGGTCGACCGCGACGAGGTCGACGACCTGGTCGCGCGCGGCGCCGAGCAGCTGGGCCTCGACTGGCGCTTCGTCCACACGCTCATCCAGCACGTGGGCGAGCTGGAACGACTGTACGCTCCGCCGCCGGTCGAGCCGCCGCCGCGGCGGTAGGTGGGCCGGCACCACGACTCGTCAGTCGACCACGAACAGCCTGGCCCCGCGCGGGCTGCGCGAGCGGTGCGACGAGAGGCCGTCCGCGACCTGGTAGCTCATGCCCGGGCCGAGGACGACGTGGCGGCCGTCGGCGAGGTCGGTCTCCAGCTCGCCTTCCAGGACCAGCAGCACGTGGCCGCGCTCGCACCAGTGATCGGCGATGTAGCCGGGCGAGTAGTCGACCATCCTGACGCGCAGGTTGCCCAGCTCGAGGGTGCGCCAGCGCGCCACGCCGGCCGCGCCCGGATGCAGCGTCTCGGCCACCTGGCTCCAGTCGGTGGTGCAGAAGGCGACATTCTCGATCTTCACGTCAGGTCCTTGCGCAGGCGAGCACGCGCGTGAAGAGCTCGATGCACATGCCGTGGCTCCAGCGCGCCAGCGCCGGATCGTAGCGCGGGCCCTCGTCGCGCAGGAAGGCGTGCTGCGCGTTGACCTCGTGCCAGGCGAAGGTCAGGTTCGCGTCGGCGAGGCGGCGGCGGATGAGCGCGCGGCCGTCCTCGGGAATGTGCGGATCCTGCCGGCCCCAGACCATGAGCAGCTCGCCGCGGATGTCGCCCGCGCGCGCCAGCGAGTCGTCGCCGCCCTGGCCGAGCGAGCCCTTGTGCAGGTCGGTGGCGTAGAAGCAGGCGCTGGCCTCCACGCGCGGGTCGAGCGCGGCGCGGAAGGCCAGGTGGCCACCGATGCACACGCCCATGGCGCCGACGTGGCCGCTGGTCACGGCCGCAGCGAGCAGGTGGTCGATGGTCGCGCGGGCGTCGGCGTCGTAGGCCGCGACCGGCTTGCCGATCTTGTCGGCGTTGCCGCGCGCCGTGCCGTCGGGGTCGTAGGCCAGCACGGTGCCGGGCGCCTCCAGCTCGTGAAAGATCTCGGGCACCGCGACCACGAAGCCGTGGCCGGCGAGCAGCGCTGCCAGGCGCGCGATCGGTCCGGTGCGCTGGTAGATCTCGGAGAACAGCACGAGGCCCGGGTAGCGGCGCTTCGTGTCGGCGGGCCGGTACACATGGGTGCGCATGCTGCCCGTCGGCGTGGCGAGGTCGACCGCGGACTCGACGAGGATCATGGGGGGCGAGTATAAGTCGCTTGCTTCCTGCCGCGCGACGCGTGCAGATACGGCCATGAAGAAGTACCTGGCGCTGTCCTTGGCCTCGCTGCTCGCCGCCGGTGCGGTCACATTCGTGCGCACCGGCGACGCGTGTGCTTGAGGCCTCTCGCCGCCCGTCGGTCCGACGGGCTTGCCGGAAGAGTGTGACGGGACTCCACCGCCCAGGTGGCACGCGTCGGCGTCGGGCGGCGGTTTCGACACCACGATCAAGTTCACGGGCAACGACAGCGACGTCGAGCGCGAGGTCGATCTGCGCGAGGCCACCGTGTTCGCGACCCTGTCGTGGCAGCGCACGCCGCACTACAGCCTGCAGCTGACCCTGGGCGGCATCCTCGACGGCAGCGCCACGCCCGCGGGCGCGGGCAAGGGCGACGTCGGCGGCGGTGGCGCGGTCTCGCTGGGCTGGTCGTGGCTGGCGCTCTACGAGCAAGAGAAGCGGCCCTTCCTGCAGGTGGCCGCGTCGCTGGGCGTGTCGAGCGCGGGCGTGGTCTCCGACGACGGCATGCGCCACCAGCTGACCGCGGGCGACCTGCGCGTGGGCGTGCTGGTGGGCAAGACCTTCTTCGAGCGCGTGACCATCTTCGCCGCCGCGCGCGGCTTCGCCGGGCCGGTCTTCTGGCACCTGGGCGGCGAGGGCGTCATGGGCGGCGACACGCACCACTACGCGCTCGGCCTGGGCACGGTGCTGCGCCTGCCCGGACGCATCGACGTCTTCGCCGAAGCCATGGCGCTGGGCGAGCGCAGCGTGAGCCTGGGCGCGGGATTGGCCTTCTAGATCGTCGGCGCTGCAGGCAGGCCGCGGCAGCTACACAGCCCGAGGGGTTGACGTAGCGCCCTGGATCGCGCATTCGTAGAGGAGCCATGCGGCGTCGCTTACGCAGCACCGTGGCAGCACTCGTGATGCTGCCGATGCTCCTCCTCGCGGGGGTGGCGCAGGCGTCCGTGCTCTACCGCTGCCGGATGGACGGGCAGACGCGAAAGACCTGCTGCTGCGACGAGGCGAAGCAGCAGCTGCCGCCATCGGGTCCCACCATCCGGCGCTCGTCCTGCTGCGACACCGAAGTGCGCACGCACGTGGCGTCGGCACCAGCGACGCAGAACGGGGAGACTCGTGCCGCCGCCGTCGCCGCCACGCTGCCGGTGGAGGCCCCCTTCGTGGTCGTCACGCCGCCCCTCGCCCGGTACATCCGCGTCGCCCGCCGCGACCTCGAACCGCCGCCGCCGCGCATCGCGATCGTCCTGCTCAAGTCGTCCTTCCTGATCTGATCGCTCCCGTCGCGTCTTCCCTGACCGATGGACCCGGGCGCAGCCCGGAGAGGAGCGATCGATGTCGACCGTCCGTACGTGGGCCCTCGCGGCCCTGTGGGCGGGGGCCGCCGCCTGTGCGACCCCTGGCCAGACGCAGCTCAGTGACTCCGTGCCCGCGTTCACATCGCGGGCGAACCATGGCGCCGAGGCCGCCGCCGACGAGGCGACCCTGGGCGAGCATCCGACTCTCGCGGCCATCCTGCGCCTCGCGCGCGGCCGCAATCCCGAGCTGCTCGCGGCCCGCGCCCGCGCCGAGGCGGCCTACGCGCGTGTCGCGGGCGCAGGCCGACTTCCCGACCTGGAGCTGAAGACCGAGCTATGGGGTGCGCCTCTGGCCCGGCCGTGGGCGGTCGACCAGGCCGACACCATCATGATCGGCGTCCGGCAGGCCTTCCCGGCGCCCGGCGCGCGCGCAGCAGACGCCGTCGCCGCCACCGAGGAGGCCCGCGCCGCAGCTGCCGGCTTGCAGGCGATGGAGCTGGACGTCGTCCGCGACGTCGAGCAGGCGTGGGCGGCTTACGTGCTCGCCGAGCGCGCGCTGGTGATCCACCGCGGCCACATCGAGGTGGCCACGCAGCTCGTCGACGTCGCCTCGTCGCTCATCGCGTCCGGCCGTGCCACCCAGGACGACGTCCTGCGCATGGATCTCGAGCGGGCTCGCCTGCACGGGGACGTGGTGGGATTCGAGCGCGACCGGCGCACCGCAGCCGTGAAGCTGAACGCGCTCATGGGCCGTCAGCCCAGCGCCGCGCTCGGGCCACCGCCGGAAGACGCGCCTGCGCCCGCGCAGGTGCCCGCGCTCGCGCACGTGGAGCAGCTGGCGCTCGAACGCCGGCCCGAGCTGGTCGCAGCGACCCACGGCGTGCGCGCCGGCCAGGCGCGCGCGGACGCTCGCCGGCGCGAGTCGAGCTGGCCGTCCTTCATGGTCGGCGCCGACTACTGGCTCATGCCCGGCGGGCCGGTCACCCACGGCTACGGCCTGATGCTCGCGATCAATCTGCCCTGGCTCAATGGCGCGCGCGCGGATGCGCTGCGCATCGCCGAGACCGAGATCCGCGCCGCCGAGAGCGACGCCACCGCGGTGCGAACCAGGATCCTCGCCGAGGTCGGCGAGGCCCACGCAGGTGTCGATGCCGCGCGCAGCTCGCTGGCCATCGTGGAGACGGACCTCATGCCGCGCGCCCAACGCGCCTTCGAGTCCACCCGCACCAGCTTCGCGACCGGACGCGGCTCGACCCTGGCGGTGCTGGATGCGCTGCGCGCGCTGCTCGACCTGCGCATGGAGCGTGCGGCAGCGCGCGTCGCGCTCGATCTGGCCTGGGCCGAGCTGGAACGCGCGGCCGGCGGCCCGCTGGCCGAGGTGCAGCCATGAACGAGACCAGCGAAGCCGCTGCGCACGACGCGATGCCCGAAGGCCACGAGGCGCCGCCGCCCGGTGTGCGCACCATGGCCATCATCCGCTGGCTGCTCGTGGCGCTCATGGCCGGCGCCGCGCTGTGGAGCGTCGGCTCGTCGGTGGGATGGTTCGCCAGCGGCGCCAGCGAGCATGCGCATCACGGCAAGTACTACTGCCCGATGCACCCGCAGATCGTCAGCGACACGCCCGGGGAGTGCCCCATCTGTCACATGACGCTCGAGCCCATGCCCGAGCACATGGGCGCCGAGAATTCGCCCCGGCCGAGCGACGTGCCGGGAATGGCCACCATCACGCTGACGCCCGAGCGCGTGCAGCTGACCGGGATGCGTACGGCCGAGGTGCAACGCAAGCCGCTGGGCGGCGACCTGCACGCCCTCGGCACGGTGGCCGCCAACGAGAAGGCCCTGGCCGTGGTCAGCCCGCGCTTCGAGGGCTGGGTCGAGACGCTCGCCGTGAGCGAGACCGGCAAGCAGGTCAGCAAGGGCCAGCTGCTGGCCACGGTCTACAGCCCGGAGGTCCTCGCGGCGCAGCAGGAGCTCCTGAACGCACGCCGCTGGTCCTCGGCTGGCGCTACGCCCGGCGCAGGTGCGCCGGCCGACCTGGAGTCAGCCGCACGCCGGCGCCTGGAGCTGCTCGGCATGACCGCCGCGGACATCGACGCGCTGCTCGCCAGCGGGACGGCGTCGCGGACGATGGCCCTGCGCGCCCCGCGCGCCGGCTCGGTCATCAGCAAGAGCGCCGTGCAAGGCGCCCATGTCGAGCCGGGCGCGCCTCTCTTCGAGATCGCCGACCTGTCCACGGTCTGGGTGCTGGCCGACGTCTACGAGCAGGACGCGGCGCACATCCGCATCGGTCAGGAGGCGACCATCACGTTCGGGAGCTACGGCGGCGAGTCGTGGAAGGGCCAGGTCAGCTTCGTCCAGCCGACGGTCGATCCGATGACGCGCACGCTCGAGCTGCGCGTGGAGCTGTCGAACCGCGACCTGCGACTCAAGCCGGGAATGTACGGCGAGGTCACGCTCGCCGCCGCCGCCGCCGAGACGCTCGCCATTCCCGCCGAGGCTCTCGTCGACACGGGCGCCGTGCAGTACGTCTTCGTCGCCAGGCCAGGTGGCGAGTTCGAGCCCCGCCGCGTCCGCGTCGGCGTCCGCTCGGGGGCCGACGTGGAAGTCCTGCAAGGCCTGCACGAGGGTGAGCGCATCGTCACCACCGGCAACTTCCTGCTCGACTCGGAGAGCCGCCTGCGCGCGACCGCTCCCAGCGGCGCGGGGAAGTGAGGCCGCCATGGTGGCTCGTATCCTCGACTTCTGCGCGAAGAACCGATTGCTGGTCTTCCTGGGCGTCGGCTTCGCCCTGCTCGGCGCCGTCTGGTCCATCCGGCGCATCAAGCTGGACGCGATTCCCGACCTCTCCGACCCGCAGGTCATCATCTTCACCGAGTGGTCCGGCCGTGGCCCCACGCTGGTGGAGGACCAGATCACCTACCCCATCGTCTCGGCGCTGGTCTCGGCGCCGCACGTCGACGATGTGCGCGGCTACTCGATGTTCGGCATGTCCTTCGTCTACGTGCTCTTCGACGAGGGCACCGACGTCTACTGGGCGCGCAGCCGGGTCAACGAGTACCTGGGCGGCATCCGCGCGCGGCTGCCCGAGCAGGTCGAGCCGGTCATCGGCCCCGACGCCTCCGGCATCGGCTGGGTGTTCCAGTACGCGCTGGTCGACAAGTCGGGCAAGCACGGTCTCGACGAGCTGCGAACCTTCCAGGACTTCACGCTGCGCTACGCCCTCGGCAGCGTGCCCGGAGTCGCCGAGGTGGCCAGCGTCGGCGGCTACGAGAAGCAGTACCAGGTCACGGTCGACCCGGCCAAGCTGCGCGGCTACGGCGTCACGCTCGACCAGGTCAGCGACAAGATTCGCGACTCCAACAACGACGTGGGTGGGCGCGTCCTGGAGATGTCGGGGCGCGAGTACTACGTGCGTGGACGCGGCTACATCACCAGCCTCGCCGATATCGAGAGCATCGTGCTACGCGCCGACGGTCCCCAAGGCCGCCCGGTGCGCGTGAAGGAAGTTGGCCAGGTCCGCTTCGGACCCGACATCCGCCGCGGCCTCCTGGAATGGAACGGCGAAGGTGAGGCCGTCGGCGGCATCGTGGTCATGCGCTACGGCGAGAACGCGCTCGACGTGATCGAACGCGTGAAGCAGAAGCTCGGCGATCTCCAGCCCGGCATGCCCGAGGGCGTCGAGGTCGCGATCGCCTACGACCGTTCCGGCCTGATCCACCGCTCCATCGATACGCTCGAGCACGCGCTGCTCGAGGAGGCCATCGTGGTCGCGCTGGTGATCATCCTCTTCCTGCTGCACCTGCGCAGCGCGCTCCTGCCCATCCTGTCGCTGCCCATCGCGGTCGCGCTCGCCTTCATCCCCATGTACCTGCTCGACATCCCGTCGACCATCATGAGCCTGGGCGGCATCGCCATCGCGATCGGCGCCAGCGTCGATGCCGAGATCGTCATGATCGAGGCGGCGCACAAGAAGCTGGAGCATGCACCGCCTGGTGCCGACCGGCGGGGGCCGCGCCCCCCGGCGGGGCGGCGGGGGGCCCCCGCGGCGCTCTTTTCCCGTCTTGT
>OBEQ010758481.1_pt1 | contig 25442 bp, 31 predicted proteins | sample 1670901 | NCBI WGS metagenome assembly OBEQ01 (sample SAMEA104232315, study PRJEB22302) | groundwater metagenome | biome: forest; feature: aquifer; material: groundwater | place: USA | collected 2011-08-07 | depth 5.4 m | reverse complement strand
GCGACATTCGAATAGAATCTTCTCGACAGCGCTCTCATATGTCCGACGCACGTATAAATGTTATTTCCATGTTTGTAATGAGTATAGACAAAATACTTCAGTTCAAACCCGGCATGCAATATGCGCTCAAGAAACGTGGTCGGAGCAATTGGTTTGGCATATTGGGCTGATAAATCCGCCCCTTTAAGTATTGGGTCAATAAGACGCGCGACAGCTTGATTATCTCCCAGTAAAATATCCGCGTTCATCAAAACTAGAATATCAGCAGTGATTTTAGATATTATCTCATTTTGCCTGTAAGCCAACCCGCGATTCTCCTCATTATCCTTAACTTTAACTCCAAGGTCTTGGTATTTACGAGCAATTTGCGCAGTATTATCAGTACTCCCGTCAGACCACACAATTATTTCCTCAATAACAAACCCGTTTTGTTCCTGGGCAAGGATTTGTTCAAGAAGATTTGCTATATTCTTTTCCTCATTAAAAGCAGGGATACAGATGGAAACAGAAGGCTTATGTCCAGTCAAATCTTGTGTAACCATTTTTATGACTTGTTTTGCTGCTTGTTTATTCTGCAAATGCAATCCGTGTTTGGTTTTTGACCAGTGATGGGGCGCCGTAATCAGTTTGTAAAACGCGACCCATGCCGCCACGCTCATCGCGAGCCAGTAAAACGGGACAAAAATAGTATATTTCAAGAGCTTATGATGGCCGTGCCTCGCCGTCCCGATCATGTAGTAGTACATATAGAGAAAGTTTCCGACCAGCAAGGAGAAGACACCCATATACAACACCGGTGTAGGGAAGAAAGATTCGATAAATCCTGCTACATGCGCACGGAATAGAAAATAACAAATCGTAAGAAACCACATGAGAGGATTTATAAACATAGACATCACTTTCCCCCCGACTACCAGCTGAAATGTAATAGCATGCGGCTCATGTCCATTGCGCATAAATTCACGGGGGTCCCGCATATGCACCAAATACGTCTGCATGTATCCTTTGATCCAGCGCGTGCGCTGCCAGAACCAGTTATTTATTGCCGGGTTTGCTTCCTCAAGTGTAATTGAATCAATAACCGCAGTCCGATATCCTTGTTTAAGGAGACGCATACCCAAATCACAATCCTCGGTGACATTAAAGCTATCCCATCCCTTGAGATTCCTCAGATCGTATGTGCGAAAGTGGTTTGACGTCCCCCCGAGTGGAATTGGGCCGTGCATAGACTGCAGTCCCGTTAATACCAAATCAAACCACAACGAGTATTCGGCAGTAAACAATCGTGTCAAAAGGTTCTGGTTTGGATTGTAAAAATTTAATTTTGCCTGAACGCAGACTACCCGTGATCCCGATTTTTCAAACGCGAGAACCGCTTTCTTAAGCTGCATCGGGTCGGGAATATCCTCCGCGTCATAGATGACGATATATTCGCCTTTGGCGTGTATCAGGCCGTAATTGCATGCTTTGGGTTTGGTTTTAGGAAGAGAATGCGGGACAATCACGATATCAAAATAGCGTGAAAGAGACATTGCCCTGACCTTTTCAATAATTTCAGTATCATCTTCCTCAAAAAGCAGCATCACTTGCAATTTGTCCTTGGGATAATCTATGCGGCTCATCGCGCTGACAAACTGCGGCAAAACCTGCCATTCTTTATACATTGGGCAAAGTACGGTATACGCCGGCCAATCTCTTGTCCTTGCCGCCGCGAGTTCTTTGTCAGTTATTCGCGCCATAGAATTTTTTGAAAAACTGCGCTTGACCAGATATAGATTGAATAGTAAATCGGCAAAATAGAGAAAAGTCAGTAAGGCAAAAATGATCACAACAGTCAAATGCCAATTGATGATAAGTCCTGCGATTAAGAGCTCCATCAAACATATCAAGATAATAATTTGCCATTCTGATAATCTGTGAAAGGCTGTTTGGTTATGATGAAGATTGGAATGATGAACAAACTCACGTCCTTTATAGTGAAATCCGCGTCCTTTTAAGCTCTGAGTATTCTCATCAAACGGGATTATCTCACTGCGCAGAAATTTCAGCTTTATTGCGCTCCAACTTGATTTTTTTGCCTTTTTTTCCATAAAAAAACCTGAACAAGTCTACCCACTCGTCCTGTTAATTCTGAGAAATCTATTGAGGTCTTTTTCGCTAATCCTATAATTTCTGCCGAATTTAATTGCAGGAAGCCTTTTGTATCTTATATAAGAATAAACCGTCAACACATTAAGCTGCAGTTTCCGCGCAATCTGCTGCGGAGTAAAAAACTCCCCTAACTCATCATTTTTCATCATATCGCTACCAAGGAGCCGATAGGATACTATATCCATGTATATTTGTCAATGCCCGCCAACAACTTACTTTACTTTACTAAGGTCTTTTATGCTCAAGTTTTGAAAATAAGTTCTCTCTTTGGGGACAATTATTACGCAGTTTATATCACTTCTTATGATGCAGCTTTCTCGTTAATAAGGTGGCAACAATAACGAGTCCCGTCAGAAGCAATGCTGTTGCGATATGTGACAATGTTAATATATTCTCAATATTCATCTTCTTGTAATAACCAGATATATATACCAATTACCATACTAAATATACAGGATATAATATTATTTAGCAAGACCCACACATTTGGCGAAACATAAATGGCAGCATAGTAAAACGCCGCGAGATTTATACTAAAACTGGAAAAAGCTATCAACGTAGCTCGAATTAATCTTTTTCGTGTCCTGCTCATAAATTTATTTCAAAACGCCGATTCTTTTTTGACACCTGGGCGCATAACCTGAAATGAAAGGAAGAAACAGAGAAAAACCAGAATACTTCCGGCCAAAAACGGCAAGGGGATAAAGAGAGTCGCGATTATCCCGCCAAGAATCGGACCGATTATCATCCCGATACTTTGGTACGATGCGTTAAGCCCCATAATTGACCCCTGCGATTTCGCGTCCGCCTCGCGTGACAGAATTGTCGGGATAAGAGTTTGCGCGATGCCGTTGAAGATTCCAAGCATTATTGAAGCGCCGATGAAGACAGGAAGCGTGCGCGAGAAGAACATGATAAGGAGTGCCGCGGATGTCAGTACAATACCTGTCGAAAATGCTTTTTTTATTCCCAGTTTTTTGGATACGCGATGTACGACTAAATTCTGCGAGATAAGCCCCACAATCCCGAAAATAGTGAAAAGAAACGCGTTTTGAGATAACGAGACTTTGAGCACCTTTAGGGTAAACGGCTGGAATCCGTAAATCAACGCGCATGAAAAAGCCATAAAATATACAAGAGATATTACAAATGTTGCCCCAACATTGGGATCAAACAAAGTCCTCCACAGACGCGGAAAATCAAAAAGTTTTCCACTACTTACCTCTCCCATATGCTTGTTTGTCTCCGGCAAATAGAGGCCTGTGAGTACAGCAGCAACAACTGTAATAAGCCCCGCGATAATGAAAGGTATTGCCTGTCCGAACCCCACGGTGAGCGCCGAGATAGCAGGACCAAAAACAAATCCGAAACTAAACGCGGATCCGATTAGACCAAAAGCGCGTGCACGATCCTCAGGTTTTGTCGAATCTGAAATAACGGCAAACGCGACCGGTATATTGCCTGCCGTGAATCCATCAAGCGCCCGCGCGAGGAAGAGAAAAGCAGCGCTCTGAGCAAAAGCCATAATAAAAAACGACAACGCTGTGCCAATGATAGAGATAAGTAGAAGCGGCCGCCTGCCGTATTTATCAGACATCCGCCCGATAATCGGCGTTGAAATAAACTGGCAGATAGAAAATGTCGCGAAAAGCAGCCCATTTTGCAAATCTGAGAGCCCAAACTTTTTGGAGTACGCGTACAGAATCGGAATCACAATCCCGTACCCAAGCATGTTAACTAAGGCAATAAGAGCAATAATTAGTAGATTTCTATTATCCCTAAATTTGAGCATGAATTATCATTATACAATCTTTTCTCAGTTGCGCAAAGTTAAAGCATATCATATACTGAAAATATGAAAATCTCAAAAGTCTATGCGCAAGAAATCCTCGACAGCCGGGGAAATCCGACTATTGAAGCTATTACCATACTTCAGGACGGTTCACAAGGCTGGGCAGCCATCCCATCCGGCGCGTCAACCGGCAAATACGAAGCGGTCGAACTTCGCGACCAAAACCCGCAGAGATACAACGGCCAGGGAGTTCTAAAAGCTGTTGAGAATGTTAATACCAAAATCGCGGGAGCCGTTGTCGGTTTGAACGCAGAAAACCAAGAAAAGTTAGATCAAACTACGATTGACCTTGACGGGACAGAAAATAAAACAAATTTAGGAGCAAACTCGATCCTTTCAGTTTCATTAAGCGCCAGCCGGGCGCAGGCCGCATCTGAAAAAAAGGGACTCTACCAATATCTCACCAAGTTCAATCCCGACTTCAACGGAACTTATGTTATGCCGATTCCCGAAATGAATGTAATGAATGGCGGCAAACACGCCAATTGGGCGACAGATATTCAGGAGTATATGCTTTTTCCCATCGGCGCAAAGTCTGTAGTTGAAGCAATCCGCATGAATGCTGAAGTTTATCAAGTATTAAAAGGCATTATTAAATACAAAGGTTACGCGATCACTATCGGTGACGAAGGCGGATTCGCACCCAATGTCTCCTCTAACGAAGAGCCTTTCCAACTTCTCTCCCAGGCGATAGACAAAGTTGGTTATTCTCTTGGCAAAGACATTGCTTTCGGCATCGATGCCGCCGCTTCAGAGTTCTACAAAGATAAAAAATATAAATTGAACAAAGAAGGAACGACAGTTGACAGCGATGGATTATCAGACTTCCTCAAACAACTGGCTAACAAATATCCCATCATCTCAATGGAGGATATTTTCGCGGAAGATGACTGGGGCGCTTTTCAAAAATTTACTGCGTCCGTTGGCAATAAGACGCAAATTGTCGGCGATGACTTGTACGTCACCAATGTCAAACGCCTGCAGAAAGGAATCGACAACAAAACTACCAACTCAATTTTAATTAAACTAAATCAGATCGGAACGCTGACTGAAACGGTTAACGCCATACTTCTTGCGAGAAAAAACAATATGGCCTCAATTATTTCTCACCGTAGCGGAGAAACAGAAGACACTTTTATCGCCGATTTTACGGTCGCCATGGGAACCGGCCAAATCAAAACCGGCGCCCCCGCGAGAAGCGAGCGCGTCGCCAAATACAACCGCCTCATGCGCATCGAGCGCCAACTCGGAGACAAAGCTGTATATGCCAGCTTCCCTTTCCGTAAATAAATTTACCTGTAGTATATTCTGCTATATTTTGACTTATTGAACAAAAACAAAATTATTGTTATATTTAATTCATATGCCAAAACAAAGCGATATAGATTTTAAAGCGTTTATAAAACAGATTGGCAACCTCTATGATGCTAGAGCCAAAACGCAAGAGGTTATTATGAAAGCACATATAGATGCTTCCATTAAAGCTTCTGAGGGGCGACTTAAAGCACAACTTGCAAGCAAAGAGGATATTAAAGACATGGCGAAAAAGCAAGATATAGTGGAATTAAAGCGAGATATAGCGCGGTTAGACAAAAAAATTGATGAAACGAAAGATTTAAGAAATAGACTAGAGGATGTAGAAGAAGAATTGATGAGTATAAGATCAAAAAACTAATAGCTTTATTTTCTTCATAAACTTGCTCTTACTTTTGCAAGTTCTTTTTGAATCTTTTCAAGCTGCTTTTTATCTTCCTTTTCCGCTGAATAAAGGTCATGATCAAGTCCAGTAAAGATAAATGAAGTTGTGTTTAATAACTTTACGTAGTAAGATGTTTTGAAAAGAAAGGGGGTGAAAAAATAATGGAAAAATTTTTCAAAAGAGCAGCTATAAGCACGATGACAATTCTTGCTTCTTTTGCTTTCTTGCTTGCTCCTCTTGGCGCTGCTCCGGTATCAGCAGACGGCGGCGGCGCAACATACAATTATGTACTTGGCACAGGCCCATTATGCGAACTTGAAGAAACCGCGTGTCCGGATATAGCAAAAGCGCCAAATGGCGATACTGTTGAGATTACCGGTGAAGGCACTCTCAGTATCCACCCAAAGACTGTTACAGGAGGCGGAACTTTTGTCCATAAAGATCCAAATGGACATGAAAGAGCCCATGGCACTTGGACAGCGACAAAGCTTCTTACTTTCGTTGGGTACGGATGTGGCGGAGGAGAATTCCCGCCAAATTTCTGCGGCGGCAAAGCCCAGATACAAGTCCATCTAACGCCTGCCAATGGCGGACCAGGATTTGACGGTGAGCTTTGGGTACATTGTCTGATCGGCAATCCTCCGGCTGGCGCTAAGGAAGGAGTAAGACTTTCAGTTCCCGGAGTAATAAACTTCAACAAAGAAGTAAGCGGTGATACGCTGTTTACCACAGCTTCGTAAATTTTACTTCTGGTAAAATAATAAACAACCCATCTAGACGGTGGGTTGTTTATGTAATATAAATTAATAAATGGAGAAGGTGTAAAGCTGTTCCACATGGAAGGTGGAGTTTAACACTATTATTAGATTAGCTAGGTTATGGAATTTTTACAATAGAGAAAGTAGCTTTTTGGTAACATTTATAAAATTGTAATAATACTTTAAGGATAAAATAAAAAATGCTAATATACTTAAGCAATGGACATATTTATTGACGAATCAGGTACTCATAAACATATTGGTCACGCCACAACGGCAATTGTTTATCTTGAGGTAAAAAGTATTGTAAGATTTGAGGATCATTTGAGAGAGATAGAACAAGAATTGAAAATAAGCTCTTTCCATTGGGCAGAAGAACGATGGTTTATGCGGAATAAATTTGTTTTGGAAGCATTGAAACTGGATTTCTCTGTTAAAGTGGCTATATTTGAGAATCCTATGCATCCTGAAAGAATGTTTGAGTTAGTTTTTCAACATCTCATTACAGAAACAAATATTCGAAACATTTTTATTGACGGGAAAAAGCCGAAGTGGTATGAACACAGACTGAAAAAAACTCTACGAAACAAAGGCTTATCTGTCAAGAAAGTAAAGACAGTGAGACGTGAAGCTAAAGTTGGTATACAATTAGCAGATGCTTTGGCCGGGCTTATCCGCTATCACTATGATAATCCTCAAAAAAAAGATGCAATACGATTATTCAATAAACTGAAAAAGGAGGGAAAATTAGCTGCTCAGTTACTTTTCGAGACAGAAGCCGTGGAAAAGTTTCTGCCCAAACAATAAAAAACCCCGCAAGATGCGAGGTCAGTTATTCAGCTAGTCTGCATCTCTGCAAGCTTTTCCCAACCTGGGAATTTGTCGCTGGTAACTTGTTATAAATATATAATACCACTTCCTTCTTAAAATACAAGTATGAAAATTGCAAACTAAACATCTTACCTTAGAAAATGACAGATAGCGACAGGTAGCGAGGCTACGCCACCTGAAAGGTGGCGAGGCTTAACTATAGTAAGGAACTAAAGAGAATGTGTAAAGCTATTCCACATGGAAGCAGGAGTTTATATCCTCATTTAAACAATTCTACCACATAACACCTACACGTAAGAAACTCCTTTTTAGTATATAAAATCTGTTATCTGATTGACAGTATTTCTTAAAAAGAATTTATGATGCATGAGGAATACCTAGTGCTTGATAAATTTCTTTTCTTTGCGCTGTTACTCTCTGTGAATAAGGAATAATATCTTTTAAAGAATATTGATAATATCCGCAAACAGCATTCCAAATTGCTTGATTGGGAGTATCAAGATCGTTTATCTGAGCAGTCTCAGGATATTTATGTGTCATTCTAAACCAGAATTTATCAGGATTTTCAGCCGTGATAATATACAATTTTAGTCCGTATCCATTTATCGCATCAATCAATATCTTTTTAATATGCTCGTCTCTAAAACCATACCCTATTATTACAAGTTTTACGTCGTTCCTATTTAGTGCCTCCTTAAAAAGCTCAAAATACCATTTAAGTAGAAGCACTTTTTCAATCGCTCTTTCTTTATTAACTCCAATTATTTTTATACGATCGCCACCTTGAGCTAACCATCTGAGCGATCCGTGAAGCTTGATAAATGAGAACTGTTGTCCTATCGAAGCCTTAAATGCTTCAAACTGTTCATCAGTAGGAAGTGATTTGTCGTTATTCAAGCCTCTATTCGGTAACCCTAAAGGATTCCATCCAAACTGTCTTTCCATAAACAAATCTTGATTGAGAGTAAAACAAGCGCCCATTTTACCACTCTCATCTTTGCTGAAGAATTCTAAAAAGTTTCTTAAGTCCGCAGGATGTATTCCTGAAGTTTCCCATAACGATGCTTCTTTAATCATTTCATCCATTACTAAGTACGGATGGTTCACTACTGCTTGGAAGGTTGTTTTTTCTTCTGCGGTAAAAGAGCTAGGATTTTCTATGATTCTTGAGTATATTTCTTCAAAATCAAACTTACCATTTTTCAGTTCATCTCTTAATTTTTTCATGCTAGGACTTTCGAGTATGGGATTATTAAAAATTTCTGCCCACATTTGCCTCGCCAAAAATCCGCCAAAATTTGCGGTTAAACCTGCACCAGTAAGTAAAATTTTATTTCTGAAGTTCATTTTGAATAAATCAATTATACCAAAAGCATCTATTCTATGAGATTATTTTATTATCTGAATCTATATTAGAGGATTAAAGAGAATGTATAAACCTGTTCCAAATGGAAGGTGGGGTTCATTGCTTATATACTAAATTGTATTAAACATATCAATAGTAAATATTTTTGGGAGTATCACGCCCACCTTCTATTTGGTCTAACTTAATTTCTAGTTTGTGAGTCGGTATACATAAAGAATATTATTATCAAACTCAAATCCGCCATTGGCATTATCAAGCTGTACAGGCTTGTTGTCTAATTTCCAGCTTGTGTCATTCCCATAACCAGTTAGGATGTGAGTTGCATCCTCATTGATATATGCGGAGGTCGCAACCGGATCAACTATCTTACCGTCAACATATGCCGCGAATTGCAGGCTTCCTGGTTTATCTCCCCAGTATGCAAAATGCCCCAGATCAGTGAGTTGCGTAAAGTGTACTGCTCCAACTTTTGTGCTTCCATCAACTATTGCCCCGCCTCCACCTATAATATATCCATAGTGTTTTCCATTTGGACTAAACACAATTTGACTTAATTCACTTCCTCTATAGACCAACTTACCATTATAAACCAGTGCATAACTTCTTTGTTGTGCGAGATAATTTGTTCCATCATTTCCTATCCAAAAATTAAGAAATCCTAGTGGATCTGTATATAATCGTTTTTCATTTTGCATGAGCATATCTCCACCGCCTTCTTTCTGGTTCGCTAAAAAAGTGTAAAAATAGGTTTTGCCATCGTCTGTTATCGCAGGCCGATTTAAACCCTCAGCGGTTTTAACTTTCTTCCCATCAATATATAAATTTGTTGTGGGTGTGTTGCCAGGTCGAGTAGTATAGGCATAATGTAATCCATTACTGCTTAACGCAATATCTTATAAGTCATTATTCGCATAAACAGTCTGCCCATCATAAATCAGCTTCTTTGTCACTTCAAGCAGATAATGACCTTTCCCGGTTTTTAAATTATAAGGTAAATTTTGCATAAATTTGGAAATATCTATACCTGTTGATATTGTTATTGGTTTAATAACAACTTGCGTGTTACTTAGTGTAACTGATGTCTGAGTTAGTTTAATTTGTTGAGTAGCATGGTTGTTATTACTTAGTTTAATATTTTTATTTAACTGATAAGTGCGTGTTCCCAAGATGTAACTTACGGTTCCCACAACAATTAAAACTAAAACAGCCATAAAAATAATGAGTATTCTTATTGAATTACTTTGAGGATTAATATTATCAGGAATATTTGAAACAAGCGGAACAGAAGATTGTTGATTCTCCATTAGCATATGTCTCAAATATCGCAACTTTAGGTCAGTAAATCAATAGTTATTTTTTTTAAACGATTTTGTATAAATACTTCGGGCTGCTCCTGGTTGAGGCTAAATTACCAGGAACCAGGATGCCCTGGTGACTATTCTGGTGGACTGAGGCTAAAACCTCTCTTCACCCATCCTGGTAAGACCTGGACAACAGGTTGTTAAATCAATCTAATCAGCGCATCTATATCCTGGTACATCCTGGTAGCTCCTGGTAAAAAGGTCGCCAAATCAAGCTAATTCTGGTGACAATAAAGCTTTTTTTACCGCCGGAAGACCAGCCCTGGCAACCAGGAGTCCTGGTCCCGGACCGTCCTGCTCCACCGGTTCAGGTTTGTAACCTGAACCGTAACATTCCTGATATACTTTTATAGAGTTATTAATAAATAAGATTTACCGGAACGTTACGTATCAATTTGCAAAATTGATCCGGCAAAGAGTTCTGGCGCCTGGACTGTCCTACTTCTACTACCTTTTCTCTCAAAAGTGTGATAATCTATTTACAACCAAAACCGAATGGAGGTGATAAATAATGTCAGTATTTTTAGGCGTACACAAACTTCTACCCGGTATGAGCATTGATGAAATAAGCAATAGCTATAATTCTTACAAGAAAGCAGCTGCCGAGTCGGGAGTCAAGCCGCTCGGTGCTGTTGTAAGCATGGAAAAAGGTTTCGCTTATTGCCAGACCGAAGCAGAGTCGGAAGAGCAAGTCCGGCAAGCTCACGCGAAAGCCAACGTCCCGCTCGAAGACGTAATAATGGTAACTCCATTAGTTTAATTACTTGGGTGTTACGCTTGGCGTTACCATAAATCCCCGCATCATGGGATTAAGCGATACACTTTGAGCAGTGACAGATCCGTCTGAATTTTCTTGACCAAAAACAGCGACTCGTTCGCCGATTTTCAAATCTGCTTTCGATCCCTGCGTCGATTTATTAATACTCGTCGTATCAGTCAACAGCACAATTTTGCTGCTCCCATCCATAAGCTTGACTGTAATGCTCTTATCATCCGCGCTGATAATCTCACCTGCGACCGGTCGTAAACCCTGCCTTCCGGCTCCTTGGCCAAACCCGCCGTTTCTCCCGCCAAAATTGCCAAAGCGTCCGGCTTGACTTGACTGTCTATACCTCATTCCGGCGAAAAATCCTCCCGCTCCAAAAATCACCGCGACTATAATAATAATTATCATTGTATTTATTTTCATGATCCACCTCCTTTCGTTAGTAATTCTTAGCAACTATTAAAAATAGCAAAAACCATTCCCTCTCCTATTAGGAGAGGGTTAGGGAGAGGTTTTATTTACGTGAAACATCTTTTTAAACGAGACCTCATCCTGTCCTTCTCCTAAAAGGAGAAGGAACGTGTTTTACAAAAATTGAAAAAACTTTAGAACTCACTTATTCATACCTGAGCGCTTCAATCGGCTGCAAATTCGAAGCCCTGCTTCCCGGATACCAGCCAAAAAGAATACCTATCCCTGCCGATACGATAAAAGCAAGTATGACTGCCGTTGGCGATACAACAAATAAAGAACCTGTAAAGACAGCATAAAAGTATGAGAAAATAACCCCCATCAGTATCCCTATGATCCCTCCGATAAACGTCAGCATGATCGCTTCAATCAAAAACTGTGTTGTGATAACGCGCTTTTTCGCCCCCAATGCTTTGCGAAGACCTATTTCGCGAGTTCTTTCATTTACAGTTACAAGCATAATATTCATAATCCCGATACCTCCGACAAGAAGTGAGATTGCCGCGATTCCGGAAAGTAGAGTCGTGAATGTTCCGGTCGTTGAAGACGCGGCGCTCAATATATCTTCTTGAGAGAAAATACTAAAGTCGGCGCGGCTCGGATCTGATAACTTGTGTCTGCCGAGGAGCAAATATCCAACTTCATTTTGCGCCTGCGTCATGACATCCGAACTCTTTGCCTCAAGCGAGATATCGCTTAAATACGCTTGCCCAAGTAACTCTTTCTGGGCCACGCTTAGCGGCACATAAGCGGCATTATCCTGATTCCCAAATCCGCCGCCGCCTTTGGAGACTGTAACTCCAACTACTTTAAACGGCATATTTTTGATAAGCAAAGTTTTGCCGACCGGATCCGCTCCGTCAGGAAATAGATCGGAGACCGCAAGTGGCCCAAGCACTACAACTTTTCTCATGCCGGTATTGTCTTCATTGCCGATAAAGGCTCCCGTTGCAATATCAATTTTATGCACCCTTGCGTACGCGGCAACAACTCCGTTTACGCGAATGTTGGTATTCGTTTTCCCGGCTGAAACCTGCGCCCGGCCGTCAACTTCAGGAGAAACCGCGCTCACTGTTGTTACTTGAGGAGATGACGCGATAGCTTGAGCATCTCCGTTAGTAAGCGTTGTAGCGCTATTTGCGCTCCTCACCCCGCCTTGCGTTTGCGAACCCGGACTTATGGTCAAAAGATTTGCGCCCAATGATTGGATCCTCGACGCGACCGCCTGCTGACTTGCTTCTCCAAGTGACACAAGAGCGATAACACTCCCTATGCCGATGACAATGCCCAGTATCGCGAGCCCTGTCCTCAATTTATTGAGCCTCAAAGTCTCCAGGCTCTCGCTGATGATTTCTATTATTTCCGCCATAATTAAAATGCAAAAATCAAAGTGCAAAGATCAAAACCTAACTCAAAGCTCAAAATTAGTGTCTTTTAACTCTAATTACTCAGAATTTTATTGTTCGAGCTTGTCGAGAACTTCTCGACTCGCTGCGCTCGCTCGAAGAATAATTTTAGTAGCTTTTAGTTTTAAACTTGGTTTTGATTTTTGATCTTTGGTCTTTGATCTTTGGTCGGTCTAGAACTCACTTTATCGCTAACAATCTTCCCGTCTCGAATAGAAATGACCCTCTTCGCGTGCCCTGCAATATCCGGTTCATGTGTAATCATCACAATCGTATGTCCTTCCTCATTTAACTTCTGAAAAATCGCCATGATTTCCTTCGCCTGTGCCGACGCTATATTACCGGTTGGCTCATCGGCGAGAAGAATTGCCGGATTCATAGCCAAAGCACGGGCAATGGCAACTCTCTGTTGCTGTCCTCCTGAGATTTGATTTGAGGTATGATTGAGTCTATGCGAAAGCCCTACCATTTCCAGATATTTTTTTGCTTTCTCTTCCCGTTCTTCAAGAGGCACGCCACCGTAGCGCATCGGCAGCATCACGTTCTGCAAAACTGAAGTCCGGGGTAGAAGATTAAACGCCTGGAATATAAACCCGATCTTTCTGTTACGGATATCCGCAAGTTCGTCCTCCGATAATTTCTCAACGTTTTCTCCGTCAAGAATATAAGTTCCGCTTGTCGGAGTATCAAGCGCGCCTAGTATATGCATGAGCGTCGATTTTCCCGACCCGGATGGCCCCATGATAGCGACAAACTCACCCGCGCCGATATCAAATGAAACGTCGGAAACCGCGGCAGTTTCAATATCACCGGTGTGATAGATTTTGGAAATATGCGAGGTATGAATAATTACATTGTTTTTCATGCATTTTTACTGTCATTGCGAGCGATTCCAGACGGAGCAAGTTTATAACTTGCTCCGAAACATTCCGGACCAGGTTGCAAACCTGCTCCGGCGATAGCCTAACTGCTTGGGGCAAAAGTACTCTACCCTATTATTCTGAATAAATGCTGAAAATAAACCCGCTATTTTCTCCTGGCCTCAATCCCCGCCAGATAAAAACAAACAATAAACAAACAAATTTCGGTAAAAATGATCCATGTAAAATCAATATCTTTGTTTTTCGACCAGATCACAAAAAGAATTACACTCGCGACTATAAACCCAACTCCCGACTTTGGAATAAGATCTAAAATCCCCACAGCAATAATTATATCACTAACTCACCTTGCTACATATTCCCACCCTATCCCACCTTCCATTTGGTCTGGCCCCTATCTCTACTCTTCAACTGTGGTAATTGAACTTCTTTAAATAATTGTATAGAATATAGTCATGTCACTATCATTTTCAATCACTATTAAAATAATTTACGAACCCGAAGCAACAGATGCTCCCTATATTGCATATATTCCTGAGTTCGATGTTTCATCTTGTGGAAAAACAGAAGAGACAGCAAAGAAGAACGTAAGAGAAGTCCTGAAAATTACTCTTGAAGAAGTTGAAAAACAACATAGGCTTTAAGAATTTCTTAAAGAAGCAGGAATTTCTACTAAAAAATTAAATTTGTTTCCCAAGATCAGTTTTGAGCCTTTTGTATTTAATACATAATGCCCTCGATAAGACCAACTCATTATAAAAAGTTAATAAAAGTTTTCGAACAAGCAGGATGGGGATATGATAGGACAAAAGGAGATCATTTAATTTTTATTAAAAAAGGCTATATTCGTCCAGTAGTTATTCCAGCCTACAAGACAGTTCCGGTTTTTATCATTAAAAATAATCTACGTACGGCAAAAATGACTAATGAAGAATATCTGGAACTTTTGCAAAGTGTGTAGGCATATATCTATTTTTTTAATTCCCACTTTCCATTTGGTCTGGATAAAATTAAACATCTTATCCCGCAAGATCATATGCCATAGGTGCCAAACTAAACCACCTTCCAGGTGGCTTTTTAACTTGTAATATTTTAACTATTTAACTATTTATGCTAATATAGTAATAATGAACGAGTCCTTGAAATACATAGAAAGGCAATCGAATAAAATTCAGCCAATTCTAAAAATATTTATGGAGCTTAATATTTCCATTTTTTTTATATTTCTTTGTTTCTTCATCTATATAGGGTTCATCAATCCAGATATCAAAATTACTAATAAACTTTTGTTTAATTTATTTTTAGCAAGTGGTCTTTTCATCGTGCCGCTCGCATCTATGTTTAATATAATTACTTTTCTATACTTGATACGAAAATACCAACTTAAATCCTCGATTAGAATGATAAGTATAATTATGATAACTGTCTCAAGTTTCTTAATACCCTTAAGCATGATTTTCTGGTTGTATATTCAATTTCTATTTGGTTTTAGCGGTGGATAGATATTTAATCGTTACTATATATATAGTCTTTTCTAAATTCCCACCTTCTATTTGGTCTGGCAGGTAGCAAAATTTAAAAATCTATGATACTATAATTAAAGATTGTTAGCTCTTATACACGTTGCTTATGCCAACAATATCTCAGTTTTATGGAATTAAGATTTATATTTTTTATGATGATCATAATGAGCCTCATTTCCATGCGTATTATGCAGAATATGAGGCTGAAATTTCCATTAAATCTGGCAATTTTATTGGAGGTAATTTGCCGCCCAACGCTAAAAAACTAATTAAAAAATGGATGTACGAACATAGAAGAGAATTATTAGAGGACTGGAAGTTAGCAAGAGAACATAAAAAGCTCAAAAACATTGAGCCTTTGAAGTAAATATGATACCTAAAATAATTAATATACAGTATAAAAAAGATTATATTTATCATATTGCGTACGCTGATAAAAGCCAAGGCGATATTGATTTTAAGCCATTTTTATGGGGCGAAGCATTCGAGGAGTTGAAAAACAAAGCTGTTTTTAAAAAAGCTTTCATTGATGATACTACCGGTGCGATAACATGGTCAAACGGCTCTGATATTTCTCCTGAGACCCTTTATCAAAAGGTTCTCGCTCATTCAAGTCAAACGCTTCAATTGTAAGCATATCACTTCGCAATCATTTTATAGCAAGGCACCTTCTTGCTTTTTGGCAAATGTATCGCAAAAGTTGTCCCTTTCCCGATTTCACTTTCAACCCGGATCGTCCCCCTATGTTTATCAATTATTTGTTTCGCTATTGCAAGCCCCAACCCATAACCTGCATATTTTCCTTTACTTCTCGATTTATCGGTTCTATAAAATCTGTCAAATAAATGAGTAATATCTTTTTTATCAATACCAATTCCTTGATCTTTTATGCCAAGCTAGTCCACCTTCCAAGTGGCTTATCACAACCACCAATATCCTCATATCACGTATATTATATTCCAATTCCTTAAATCCAGCTGAAATAATTTTTTATGTCATTGCGAGGAACGAAGCAATCTTTATAATCCTCTTATACAGTACGCACAATTTTTTCTCCCTCATTTGTTATTGATATAAGACATCCTTTTTCTTGACTTGGCTTAGGCTTTCTTAAAATTTTACAGATTTTTTTATCAATTTCAGTGTTTCTTAGGTTTGTTGAAAGTGAAATGACACTTGGTTTATCGTCTTTAATAAGAGGTTTGAAATCTTTTGTATTAAAAACAACAACTATATGTCCTTCTTTTTCAGCAAGATTATAAATGTCTTGGTCTATCATTCCGCCTTTTTTCAAATCGTGATTAATATGCCTTACTGTATGCAGATTATTTAATTTTGGGAAACTTTCCTTGCGCGGTAAGCCTTCATCAAGCAGCAGCTTGCGCCTTATATGTTTTCTTGAAGTCATCAAGTCCGATTTCCATGAGCGTTGAAATGACATCTTGAAATTTCCTTATCGCGACTTGCGGATATTCCTTTTTCAGTGTCTCTGTCGTATATCCCTGTTTTACAAGTTCTTTTACCCGCTCAATTGGAATTCTTGTACCGGCAATTACAGGCGTCCCTCCAAGAATCTCAGGGTCAATAACAATATTTTTAGATAATTTTGATCTCATAACGAGTTAAGTATATAAAATTTATTTTTAGTAGTAAAGTGCCAAAAGTTATCTCTGCAGGCTCTTCTCGCTCCTCGGCCGGCGGACAATGCCCTGAGCATCAAAAACCGGATGCGCTATCTCGCCTGAATGGGACGAAAGCGTTGTCATCTCCTGCCGGCGTTTTGATTACTTTCAAGATAACTTACACAATTACCCTGACTCTTAAAACTGGGGTTGGTGAATACTTTCCAGCCACCATTTTTGCACTGGGTCTTGTTTGTAAGTGGATCAACTATTGAATCTGAAGTAATATTAAAATTGTCAAAATAACCACCAGCATTGCCATCATCAAAATTATCAGAGAATGAACCTGCGTAAGTAGGAGTAGCAGCTAATCCAAACAAAATTACTGATGCAATCACCAAATTTATTATTTTCATACTTCTCAACATAAACCTATTGTAGCATTTTACAGATTATTTTGCCGCCAGTCCTTCATGCAAAATTTGCCGCATGAGAGTCTGATAAGGGATGTGCAACTTTGCCGCCTTCTGTTTTGCCTTTTCCACCAATGACTCTTCTACCCGCAAGGAGATTGGACGTTTTGTTGGTTTTAGATTAGGAAAGCTAACCTTTTTAAAATCAGACGGTTCAAAATAGTCTGATAGATCAATCTTGTCCCAAAAATCCCTTTCCTCGTCCTCATTTTTGAAATCAGGTAGATTTAATGGCTTTTTCATAAATTTCACGCTCCTTTCTTTTCATGGATCTTGCTGATATGATACGTATTTTATCGTTGTCTTTTCCTCTCATTGTAAAAACAATAAACAATTTTTTTCCTTGCTTTGTTTTTCCAAATAAGACAAATCGCTTCTCATGCTTTGAATGTTTTATATCTTCCAACAAAAGTCTGTTTATATCGTAAAAAGCATCTTCTGCTTCCTTGGCTGATACTTTATGTTTTATCCAGTTCTTCAATTCGTTTCCTTCGTCCCATTCGAATGTCAAAAAACCAGGCAAGACTATGTGTTCCATGTATATACGTTGTATTACATTTTACTGAATAAAAATATTTCTGTCAATGATTATGCCCTGCGGTGTTGTAATTCTCTCGTTGATCTTTCTCTAATTTTACTTTTCCTCAAAATCGCGACCACTTCCTCATCGCTTACCTGCTCAAAATTCCTATACCATGCTCCCACAGCCGCGAAATCAACCGGCGTTGTGAGACAAATAACTTTGTCCACCAAAAATTTGAATTTTTTTGAGGTATCATATTCGCAAACCGGTGAGGCAAAAATAATTTGTTTTGGCTTCCTGCCTGCCGGCAGGCAGGGCTTTTTCTTAATAGCCGCGATGGCAGCCCTCGCCGTAACGCCCGTTGCTAGCCCATCATCAACCAGAATTAATGTTCTATTTTTGAGAGATGCAAGAGATTTATTATTTCTATAAAGTGCAACTCTTCGCGCCAACTCCTCTTTCTCTTTCCTTATAACTTTGGCTAATTCCTTTTTTGATACCCCAAATAGCTTGATAGTCTGTGTATCAAATACTCGTATACCCTCTTCAGCAATCGCTCCAATTCCAAACTCACTGTTGTGCGGTGTACCGATTTTGCGGCTGACCAGAACTTCAAGAGGAGCTTTCAATGCCTTTGCAACTTCAAATCCTACAGGAACTCCGCCTCTTGGCAAAGCCACAACTATTGGCCTCTCATATTTGCGCTTCACAAGTTCCTTAGCCAAAAATTTTCCCGCTTCCACCCGATCCTCAAATACTATACTTCTCTCCTTTCTACGCGCCTCTATCTTCAAAAAACTTATTGATCTCCGAAACCAAATTCACAGGACGTAACTGCGCTTTTATAAAATAGCCGTCGGCGCCTATCTTGAATGCTTCTTTAAGAATATTATCCTGCCCCAAATTAGTTGTCATAAAAATAGGAGTTTCCCCCGTTGCGCCAACTTCTCGAAGCCGGCGGAGAACATCAATACCGTTCATTTTCGGCAGCATGATATCAACAAGGATGACATCGTATGTGCCGCTCGCGGCTTTGAGCACGCCTTCTTCTCCATCAGCTGCCGTGGAGACATCATAACCGCCGGCTGTAAATGCTTTCTCATAAATATCACTGATATAAAAATCATCTTCGATAATAAGGATCTTTCTCATGCCGCCTCCCCCTTATTAAAATGCCTCCGTTGTCTCTCGGTATTCATAATGATACCAAATCCCTCTGTCTTAGGCAAAGAACTCTTCATCTCCGCTTTTGCCGCCTCGGTCGCGATAGGCAGGGTAAAATAAAATCGCGAGCCGCGCCCAAATTCGCTCTCAACGCCGATTGTCCCCAGGTGCAGTTCAATAATTGATTTAGAAATATATAATCCAAGACCCGTTCCTTTCGATCCTTGCTCAAGTGGTCCCGATACCCGGAAAAATTTTGTAAATAATTTCCCGAGGGCCTCTTGAGGAATACCTGTACCCGTATCTATTATTGAAACAATAAGGTTATTATCTTTTTGGCTAAGCGTTACTGTTATATCCCCCCCGGGTCTTGTATACGTAATTGCATTTCCTATAAGGTTTATTAATACCTCCTCAATTCGTAAATGATCAACTGTAACCTCCGGAAAATGCTCCTGCTCTTTAACAAATCTTAAATTTTGATTTTTAGTTTTAGCCGAATTATTGAGTGTATCTAGCGCTTCTTTTATGATGTTTTCAAGATCGGAAACAGCCATATCCAATTTTAATAAACTACGTTCAATGCGTGAAACGTTTAAAAGGTTATTAATTAAATTTTCCAAATTATTAATGCTGATTATCATTCTATTCATATATTCTCTTTGCTCATCGGAAAGCTGTTTTGCTGTTTCATCCTGTAACATTGACGCATAACCGCGGATCACTGTTAACGGCGTACGCAGTTCATGCGCTGCCATGGAAACAAAATCAATTTTCATTTCTTCAAGCCGTCTTTCTTCTGATACGTCATGCATGCTGATAATATAGCCCATTTTTACCTGTCTGTCATCTGTTATATGGCTGCTAACCAAATTTACATAAACTTCCCGGTCTTTGCATACAACCTTTAAAGCGTTACCGGTAAAAACAACACCCTCAAGGCTATCATCATGAGATGGGACATACCGCTGCGTGGGAATCTCCATATTATTTTCATGGACATCAATAATCTCGTCTATGTTGCGTCCGAGAACCTCTTGTGAGGATATATCCAATAATTTTTCAGCTGACTTATTAAAAACGACTATCCGATTATCCAAATCTACCGTTATAACAGCATCCGTAATACTGGCCAAAGTCAAAGAGAGTTTGTTTCTTTCAATTGATAATTCTTGTGTGCGTTTCACAACTTCACGTTCTATCAGACCATGTTGTTTTTGTAACTGTAAATTAAGATCTCCAAATTCCCGCGAACTGATCTCCAAAGATCTCTCAATCAGACGCCTATCTTCATCGGCATGTTGATACACGCTGCTTATAGATTGAAAAAGGCTATGCAGCTGACCAGGAATGCGGTCTTCCGCGCCAAACTGCCGAAGGAGCTGTCGAAGCAGAATTTTATGATACATGATTAATCTTCCCTGAATGTAGTGATTGTCATAGTTTGATTATGCAAACGGCATTGTTTTTCAGTCGGAGCCGTCGGACATATCTCGCCGTATGAATAAAAACCCGTCATAACTGCTTGCTCCCCCAGAATAGACCGGACTGACTCTGTTTCTTCCTCTATCCGTTCTTTCAGCACTAATTTTCGTCCGATACAACTGATAAGTATCGCGAGTTCTGCCCTCTTACTTCCAACAATTTCCGAACTTAAATGCGCGGCTCCCGACGCGCCGTCAACAAGCCGCTCAAAGTTCGCTTTCATAAGCTTAGCAAACGCGCCTTGCGGCATATCTCCGGCAAATGTCATACTCTGCTCTTCTTCATTCACTGCCAGAAGCGTTCTCACGACTTCATTCTTTTTTTCGGCGTCTTCCGGAAGTCTAACATTCAAAGGAAACAACAAACCGGTGCTTGGCAAACCCGAGGAAAGTTCGCCTAAGTACTCTTTATACAAAGCAAGAGCCGGTTTGCCGTCCAGCTCATAAAGCACATTATTCTTTGATTTGGTAATTACCCGCTCTAAACCGAAAGGATCCCATCCCCCCATCGAACCATATCCTACTTTCAAAGAGGCGCCATAAAAACCAATTAATACGATCTTTCCCTCCAATGCTGCTTCATCCAGCCCAACATAAGTGTGCTTGAAATCACTTCCGTCCCCGACCAAGCCGCCGGTTACAGATACGTTTCCTGGTAAATGTTCCGTCAACCCTTTAACAAGCGCCGTGCCATTCACCCGCAGTCCGTCTGAAAAAACCATCGCGTGAACTAAATCTGAAGCCTCAAGATTTGACGCTAATCTAACTCCCGCGTCATAGCTTTTTTCTGCTTGAGAAATATTTACTTGACTGAATTTCACAGAAGTTTTTTCGAAGTATACTGCTGTCGCGACAAGTGAATTATCCGTAACAGTAGTACCCAAAATTTCCCCAGCCGTAGAACACAACAAAATATGAGACTCTGGATAAAGTAACTTTAAATCATTATATGTCTTGGGGAGACTAACTCTGGAACTAGCACCGAAAACAAAAACCAACTGAGGCGCTAAATCAAGCTTAGCGCCTATTGGCGCCGACCATCCCGATGACTCCTCCCATCTGCGTTGTTCAGTTTTTATCATATACCCATATATAATAATAGTTGCGCTTTTACCAAAAGTCAATAATTAGATGATTAAAAGGTATTCCACAGCGCCTGATTTGTAACTTCGTGATGATAGATTACTTCTGATGTTTTGACCCGGGTCCCAAGTTCTTTGGGGCTTCGATCCGCTGCCAGTTGCTTAAAGTACGCAAATTTATCTTTGTTTGCTTCCCCCAAAATCTTAGCGATAAAGTCGCTCGCCTTAAATAATTTTAAAGCGTCATTAATTGTTCCAGGCAAAAATCTCATCCGGTCGCGCTTATTCTCGTCTTTAGTCAACTTCTTTCCTTCATTACATGTCCTAAGAAGTGTATAGAACCACAAATACGGATTTGTATCCGGCGCGACAGACCGTATCTCAATACGCGCTGTTTTCTCGTTCCCAACAGGAATTCTGATCATCGACCCCCTGTCAATTGGCGAAACTTTTATTTGATTCGGCGCCTCAAAATGCGGATCAAGCCGGCGGTAAGCATTAACGCTTGAATTTATGATAAGACATATTTCAGGGCCGTGATTGAGAACTTTGTGTATAACGTCCCACGCCAGAGCCGACAACCCTTCCTGCCCCCGCTTGTCATAAAATAAATTTTTCCCATTTTTTGACAGCGAAAAATTACAATGCATCCCGCTCCCATTAATCCCCATTATCGGTTTTGGCAGAAAGAGCGCGCTCATCCCCATCTTATTGGCGGCTTGCCTGCAAACTAATTTATAGAGCTGTATATGATCTGCCGCCCGCACAATATCTGTATAAGAAAAATTCATTTCAAATTGCGAAGGCGCGACTTCCGGATGATCCTTTTCATTCTCAAACCCCATTGCCCTCAGCGCTTCTGTGCCGGCATCAATAAATTGCCTGAGTTTATCCATTGGCAGAGTATGGAAGTAGCCGCCCGCGGAAATATGTTTGAAGCCTATGTGTTCATCATAATTCTGCTCTGCATTTAGTCCTTCAACTATAAATCCTTCAATTTCAGCGCTGGCGTTGGCCGTAATTCCCTCTTTGGACTTGAGTTCTTTGGCGTAATTTTGCAGAACCCCCCTGAAATCAGACTCATACTGACTTCGATCCCGTCCCATTACATTACCAAACATGAGAACTTTCCCAGGACCAAACAGATCCGATGGAAGCCACATAATACTCCCCCAATCAACAGAAAGCCGCAAATCCGACTCAGACTGCTGTGTAAAACCTCTGATCGACGACCCATCAAATGTGAGATTATCCGCGCTCGCGAGCAAGAATTTCTTGTCATAATCAAGCATATGGAACCGCCCCTCAATATCTGTGAAACAAAGAGTTATTGCCTTTATCCGCTTCTCTCCCTCCAAATACACTCTATACTCGGATTCAAGTTTAGGAAGATCTAGCGTAAGTCTTTTACCTTTCGCCTTGAGGTTCATCGCTTCCAATTTGTCATATGGGATTTCCAAGAAGTTTCGAAGTCTTGAGGCGTCATCCATAACTGCTACAAAATAACAAACTCAAAACTAATTGTCAAGCATTTTATAAATTTTCTTTCTTTGCATTCCTCCCCCGCCTTTACTATACTCTAATAAACCATTGTCATTGCGAGGAGGAACGACGAAGCAATCTCGTGTTTAAAAAATATTATATGTCCGAATCAAATCCCGAATTAAACCTAAATCAACAACCTCCAAAAAAAGAGATTATTAAAACCTGGCACGCTGTAACAGGAGGAGCAACTCTCGCCGCAACCCCTGAGGCCATAAAGTTAGTAAGGCAACACGAAAAATTATCTACACCTATTGATCAACGAAATATCTTTGAAGTCGGCCGACATACAATTAATGATAAAGAAAGAAAACAAATAGAGGCTAGATTTGAAAAAGGAGATCCAGATGCTCATAGATGGAGCTATAACCCTGAATTGGAGACAAGACTTGTCGCTTTTGCGCCTCAAGTTTTAACAATTGATAGTTTACCAATAACCGGAAAAAATTTAAATAAAAAATGGGCATGGCTCATATCTCCTGCTCGCCCTAGGAAAATAAACCCACTGGGATTTTATGCTGTTGCTGGTGATGTTCCTTCATATCTATACAAAGGTATTGCGCGAAGTTTAGGCGCTTATATGGAAAAACCAGAAGATTCTTTTCTGAATACAACTCTAGAAATTATAAATGAAAACGAGTTGAATAACCCTGTCTACGATGAGTACTTAAAAAAACAAAAAAGGCTTTCCGTTGCCGCACTTCTTGTTTCAGCAATATCTAATGTATCATACATATATTCAAAATGGTCTCAAGGGACAGAGCCATCTATAGGGAGGAGAGGATTTTTAAAGGGGATGGCGGCATTTGCAGCATTGACGGGAACTGCTGGATTGTTAAATGCGGAAAAAACATTTATCAAAGAGTATGGCCCAAGAAAATTTACATATTCTATTACTGAACAACAAAAAGAATTCTGGCAATCACTTACTTCCTATACTGATGAAATGCCGCCTGATGTTTGGCTGGATGGAAGAACGGCTATGTTAATTGCTAAACATGAAGACTCAATGCATTTTCTTCGCCAGAATAAGTATCTAACGGAAACAGCAAAAGGTGCCATTGTTGCGGGCTATACACATGCTTACAAAGCAGATTTATACATGCATGATAAAATTGCCAGAGAGACTGCAATTCATGCCTACACAAAACAAGCAATTGAAATAACAAATAGATTTATCTATGACCACTACAAAATTCCGGCTTACCAGAGAGCAGAGCTAACAGGCAGCATATTAGACTATTTCTCAACTGTAGAGATAAACCACGTCTCAGATCCCGGAATCCCGCCGGGAGTCAAGTTAACCGATTACATTGAAACCAACATCCAGCCAGTCGCAACCTTCAAAAGCCCCCAAGTCGAAAACGCAATAAAATCACTCAGGCCCAAATAATCTTTTATTTACTCATGTTACGCATTTTGTCATTCCTGGCCGCAAACCAGGAATCTATTTTTCTTAGGATGAGTTACTTATATGCTCCTTGCCTATGGAGGATTGAGGTTACAAAGAGTGTATGCTCGACATAATTTATATAATAGATAATTCGGTATGGCCATGCGCGTACTGAGCGCAGCTCAACATATTCGTCCGAAAGTTTTTTACCTAAAAGAGGATTTATTTCCAAAGACATTAATTTCCTTTTAATCTTTTTTTGTTCTGGTTTTGGCAGATGATCATATTGCTTTTGCGCCTTTGGAGTAACAATCACCTGCATATAATTTTATTTTAATTCAGAAAGAGGAATCCCTTGTCCTTTTTTTGCTTGCCTCAATCCCTCCTTAATACTTTTCTTCGCGCCCGGTATAGCAAGAATCTCTGCTGTCTCCTCAAGCGACTCAAGCTCTTCCTCACTCACAAGCACTGCTTTTGGCTTGCCATTAATGGTAATAACAAATCGCTCAAGATTATCACTCACTTTATTCACCAACTCCGGCAAATTCGCCCGCGCGTCTGATATCGCAACAAAATTGCTCATAATACACTCATCGTACAACATCTTGTACAACTTGTCAAGGTTATAATAATTCTTTCAACTCCTCTACGCTTATCCCTGCTTGCCTGAGAATCGTACGAAGTGTCCCAGTTGGAATTGGTTTCGGATGCACTGCTACCTGCGTCCATCTCCCATCAGAATGCGAAAATCTTACATGACTACCTCTCTTTCCAACAACTACAAATCCTAATCGCTCAAGAATAGAGATTAATTGTTTCGACTTAACATTTCTAGGCAATTTACTCATTTACGCAAAAGAAATTTTTACCTTAGAAGGGATACTTACCTTTGCTGACGCAATGATTTGATCTTCAACATGATCTATAGGCACATCTTTTCCTGTCTTTACTAATGACTCCACAGCAAGCTCTATGCCGTCTTTTATACTTGCCAAAACAGCTTCAATAGTATCCCCATAATCGGAAATACTCAGTGTCGGACAATATGCGCCATAACCCTCTGATCCATCTTCATATCTCTCTTTTTCGATAAT
>OBEQ011383334.1_pt1 | contig 25447 bp, 23 predicted proteins | sample 1670901 | NCBI WGS metagenome assembly OBEQ01 (sample SAMEA104232315, study PRJEB22302) | groundwater metagenome | biome: forest; feature: aquifer; material: groundwater | place: USA | collected 2011-08-07 | depth 5.4 m | reverse complement strand
GCGGCTCCGCCCCCCGCGCGGCGGGGTCCGGGCGTTCGCCGGTGCGCTGACCCAGTTCACGCCGGCGGGCTTGCTCGCCGCGGCCGGGCTGCCGGCCGACGACACCGGCGCGCACGTGCTGCGCGTTCGGCGCACCAGCCCGTGCGCGGTGACGTTCGGGCTCACCGACGATCTGCTGGCCAGCGTCAGCTTGAACTTCGGCGGGCCGGGGAAGATTGCGTTCTATCGGGTAGTCAGCCCCAATCCACGGCAGGCAGGCTGGTTCACGATCAATGCCGATGGCAGCGGGTTGACCCAATTGTCGACCGACGCCGAGAGAACCTCTACGGAGGGTGGTGCGAGCTGGTCGGCGGACGGGCGACGCTTGCTCGTCCTGGGCTCGGGCCAGATCTACCCCTACACCAATCTCATTCAGATCATCAATGCCGATGGCACCGGCACCACTGAGTACCAGTACCCGGCACAGTTAGGCCTCAACTCTTACCCAGCCTTCGACACCGAACCAAGCTGGTCTCCGGATGGCACAAGAATCGTGTTTACGCGCTTTTCTTCCTATCCAAATTCGTACCAGATATATGTCATGAACACGGACGGCACGAACCAGACCCAGTTGACCCACGGTGGTGCGGGTGACTATGCCGTCAGTCCGAAATGGTCCCCCGACGGCAGGCGCATTGCATTCAGCCACCAAATCTACGAGCTTGGCAGCGGCCGAGTTCTTGCTAATGAACTCCGTCTCATGAATGCGGATGGAAGCGGGCAAACGTCGTTTGCCGTCAACGGTTACTTCCCAAGTTACCCCAGTTGGTCACCTGACGGTACCCGGATCGCATTCGTCAGCTACCGCGGCGTCATAGGTGAATTCTTGGTGGTGGTGGTGAACAGCGACGGTACCGGTGAGTCCGCAATCTCTATTCCCAGTGTGGGCTTCGGCGGTTATATGGGCGACAACCTTTCCTGGTCGGCCGATGGCAGTCTGATGGCTTTTGAGACGGGCGTGGGTTCGATCTGGGTGGTCAGGCCAGATGGAACTGGCTTGAGGGATTTGACGCATGGGACGCGTGATACGGCGCCGGCCTTCTCGCGCTGAAGCCTTGGCTCGCCCGCACCAGCACATCGGCTCATCCACATCGGCTGGGGGTCAGGTCTTGCCTTTTGCCTCTGACCGATACAAGTGCCTTTGACGCTTCAAGTTGCTACGCCGATTCCGGCGGGCGGATGAGGCTTTCGGCCGGAATACCGAGCTGCTTGTGAAGCCGCCACACCATGGGCATCGTCAAGGGCCGGCGGCGAGCCAGCACTTCATACACACGATTGAGCCGGCCGATCATCGGCTCAAGGTCGCGCGGCGCCAACCTTTGCTGATCCATGCGGAACTTGATCGCCTCGATCGGGTCGGCCGGCTCGATCGGGAAGTGCTTGGCCTCGTAAGCCTCGACCAGCGTGGACATGATCTCGAGCATGTCGCCATCGGGCGTGCCCCGTGCGGGGTCCAGGTCCACCAGTCTCGACACCAGTTTCAGCGCCGCCTTGTGGTCGGCCTTCGTATGAATCGGTTTGATGTCCATCATTCAATCTCCACGGTCTCAGCGTCGATCCCATCGTATTGCGCGTGCGTGCCCACGAACTTGACGTGCAGCGCGCGGCGCTCGGCACGATGATCGGCCTGGACGCCAACGTGCTGGTGCGCTACCCATGCATCGACGATGCGAAGCAGCTCGCCGTGCGCAGGAGGGATGGGGGTCAGGTCTTGCCTTTTGCCTCAACGAGTCGGCCTCGGGGGCAGGTCTTGCCTTTTGCCTTGACAGCGTCAAGACGTTGCCCGATGCACTGATTGGGCGCTTTAGAGCGCTCCGGCAATGATGGCGGCGATGTCCTGACGGTCGCCGAGCAGCCTCACGACATCGAGATGGTCGTCGCGCTCGACGTAGAACCAAAGCAATGGGAAACCAGTCACCCGCCAGCTGCGCAGATCCGGAAAGCCCAAGGCCTTGCCGAGCGTCGGCGAGCCGATGCCAGGTTCGAGTTCGAGTTGGTCCAGCGCCGCACCGGTGGCCGCAGCCAGGCGCACAGCGACCTTGCTCCCAGCTTCTTTGCGGTAGTACCTGACTTCGGACTCGCGGTCACGCTCGGCTTGCGGGCGAAGAATCGCCGGCTTCAATCGACTTCGCCGCGAGCAACGGAAAGCAGTTTGGCTTCACCTGCTTTGGTCCGCCGCCGGCCGGTCCCTGACGCGAGGCCTTCCTCGATCAGTTCGCGCAGGCGCTGTTTGGCCTGCTCTTCCTGGTCACGTCGCACCAGGTCGCGAATGTATTCGCTGGTGTTGCCGTAGTTGCCGGTGGACACGCGCGTGTCTATGTAGCTGCGCATCGTTTCCGGCAGGGCGAAGCTCATCGTGTGTCGGCTCATGACGCCATGGTGGGGGATGTGACAACAGTTGTCAACATCACCCTGGAGCAAGAGTCGGGTTCGCCCCCTTGGCAACATCGTGCGCGGGGTCTTGCCTCTTGCCTCTCCGGGTGACCGGGTGGAATTCGTCGAGGTCGAGCCCGGCCGGTTCGAGGTCGTCGCTGCGACACGCTCGGTGACGGAGTTGAAGGGAATGTTCGGCAAGTCGGCCAAGCGCGTGTCGATCGAGGACATGAACAGGGCCATCGCAGCGCGCGGCGCATCGGCACGATGATCGGCTTGGACACCAGCGTGCTGGTGCGCTGCATCATGCTCGACGACACGAAGCAGTCGCCCAAGGCAACCCAGCTCATCGAGTCCCTCACGGCCGAGGCGCCGGGCTTCGTGTCCCTCGTGTCGGTGGTCGAGCTGGTGTGGGTTCTGGCGTCATGCTACGACCTCACTCGTGAGCAGCTGGCCGAGGCGCTCGATGTGCTGCTGCGCACAAAAGAAGTGGTCATCGACCGTGCTGACCAGGTGCTGAAGGCGCTGCGCGTGTTCAAGGCGAGCTCGGCCGACTTTGCGGACTGTCTCATCGAGCGCATCGCTGCGAGCGCCGGCTGCGACCGCACCATGACCTTCGACGTCGGTGCGGCGAAGACCGCCGGCATGACCTTGATTCGCTGAGACCAGAGGACGGCTCCGCAGTCCTCAGCGAAACGTCACCACATGCCCATCGATCGGTGCCGCCTTGCCGTCGTGCAGGTCGGCGATCAGGCGCTGGGCCGCTTCGAAGCCGGGGTGCTCGACCACGCGCATCCATGCGTTGCCCGGCGCGCCGAGCTCGCTGATGAAGGCCTTCTGCGCATCGCCGAAGCGCTGGTTCACCACCGCCGGTCCCCAGTCGGCGTTGCGCTTCCTGATCTGCACCGGCGCGAAATAGAACACCGGCGCCGGCCCCGGCAGCGGCGGCGGCTGGTGTTCTGCGGCCTTCTGGGCCGAGCCGGCGAAGCAGTCGTAGACCAGCGCGGTGCCGAAGTGGCGGTGCACGCGGCTGCGCAGTTCGTCGTCGCCCGAGAAGTCGACGTACAAGGTCGGCGTCATGGTGTCGAGCGTCGTCAGCTCGTCGTAGCTCACAGTGTGTTGATAGCCGTCCAGGCCTTCGACAAACGCGCGGTTGCGCGGCGACGTCAGCGCCACGAGTTCGACATCGTTCTGATCGCGCAGGCAGAACGCGGTGCCGAACGCGGTCTTGCTCGACGCGCTCGACACCACCAGCCGCTTCGCGCCGAAGTAGGCGTTGTCGCTCAGGAAGTCGGCCAGCATGAACGAGGTGACGAACAGCGGGCGCAGCAGCGCCTGGTAGTCCTCGTCGGCCCTCGCGTACACCGGGTCGGCGCTGCAGCGGCTGTACTGGTTGTAGGCCGAGGTGAGGGCCAGGCGATGTTCGGCGCCGTCGTAAAAGCCGCGCTCGCTGACACGCACCGGCCGCATCCGGATGTGGCTGGCGATCGGAAAATAGCCGTAGAAACGCTCGCCGACTGCGACACCTTCGACCGTCGACGCGATCACGTCGGCGAAGCCCCAGACCGGCATGTGGCCCCAGTCCGCGACGCCGGTCGGGAAGAAGCCCCAGTAGTTCATCGAGTCGCCGAACGCCGCGTAGGTGATGTTGTTGGTGGTCAGCGCGACACGGTCGATCGCGAGCCAGACCTGGCCTTCGGGCAGTGCCAGCGCAACGGGTCGCACGTCGACGCGGCTCTCGGACAACGCGTTCTTGCGGGTCAGCAATCGGGTCACGGTGAGGGTATCGTTCATGTCGGACTCATGGTTCGTTCGGTGATGTGCCACTGTAGGTGTGCCATCGTGCGCATGGGTTCGGAAACCCGAGATGAGCACAGCACCGCCCAGCCTCCCCCGCGCCAAGCCGCTGAAGCGGCCATCGCAGGCGCGCGCCTTGTTCACCGTGCAGGCGATCTACGACGCCTTTGTTCGGATTTGGCAGCGCGACGGCTGGGCCAAGCTGACGACGCGCGCGGTCGCGCTGGAGACGGGGGTGTCGGTCGGCACGCTGTACGACTACTTTCCGAACAAACACGCCTTGCTGTCGGGCTATGTGCGGCACTGCATCGACGCGCTGCTCGCGCGCATGCGTGCCGACGTGGTCGACGCCGCCGCGCAGCCCTGGCAAGAGCGGGTGCGGCGCCTGGTGCAGCTGACCTGCGGCTTCGCCGTGCCCGGCCTGCCCAGCTTCGACCACGACATGCTGGCGCTCGAATACCAGATCGCCGAGCCCAAGCACCACCGGCGTGTTTACGAAGAGCTGGTCGCTGCGTGGCAGGCCACATTGGCCGCCTGCACCGACCTGCCGCACCCGGTCGAGCCCGAGCGCGTTCGTTCGCTGGTGCTCGCCGCCTGGGGTGGCCGGCGCTACCTGCTGCTGGTGCAGCCGCACGACATCGAGGCCGGCGACTGGGTGCTCCAGATGGAGCGCTTTTGCATCGCTGCGCTGGCCGCATCCCTGCCCGCGCCCTGCGGCGACGCGCGGGCGAAGTCCCAAGCCGCAGTCAACCCTGAAAGATAAACATGAAAACGATGATTGCCGTGCTTCTTGCCTGCTGCGCGTTTGCAGCGAACGCCCAATCTGTCATCGGCCTCGGCGCCGGGAACTGCAATGTGGCCCAGACCGTCTGCAACATCGCGAACGATGCCGGCGACACGATCACTTTCGTCTACAACGCCAGCACCGGTGGTGTCACGCTGGTCGTGACTTCGGTCGGCCCCGACCTCACGCCCACGACGCTCACCTACGCCGGGCTGCTGCAGGCCAGTGCGGCGACGACCCACACGAACTTCCTGATCGTCACCCCGTTCACCGCGACGCTGACGCCGACCGCCGTGCTGAGCGGCAACATCCGCAAGACACGCAGCGGCAGCGGCCGGGGCGGCTGGGCCTGGCACACCCACTGGGACTTCCAGACGCTGGTGATCTACTAGGCCGAACTCGCGTCACGGCGCCGGCATCGCCGCCCCGCAGTTCCAGCATTGTTCGAACGGCCCGTCGACCTGCTCGCCGCAGGCCGGGCAGACCCAGTGCCGGGTCGGGCCGTGGCGCAGCTGGTGCAGCAGCGTGCGCGCCGCCTCGTACTGCGTTTCGTCGCTGACCCAGATCTCGGGCAGCGACTGGTCGGGCGGGATCTCGCCCGAGATGCTGCTCGCGAACGCGCGCTGCACGGTCGAATCGATGCCGCCCTGGGTCAGCATGTCGGCCCACAGGGTGGCGATGGCGAGGTTGGGGGCGGTAGTGAGGCGGCGCATGCAGGGTCAATCGTTCTGCGGCACGATACCGGACTTCACCCGACCTCACCGGAGCCCGGCCATGACCCACAGCGCACAAGCCGTCCAGATCAAGCAACACGGCGGCCCCGAGGTGCTCGAGCTGACCGAACTGGCGGTCGGTGAGCCCGGCCCGGGCGAGATCCGGATTCGTCACCATGCCTGCGGGCTGAACTTCATCGACGTCTACCAGCGCACCGGGCTGTACACCAACCCGCTGCCGCTGACGCTCGGCATGGAGGGCGCTGGCGTCGTCGAGGCGGTCGGTGAGGGCGTGACACACCTGCGCGCCGGCGATCGCGCCGCCTACGCGAGCAACCCGCCGGGGGCCTACAGCCAGGCGCGCGTGATGCCGGCCAAGTGCGTCGTCAAGCTGCCCGACGCGATCGAGTTCGACACCGCGGCCGGCATGATGCTCAAGGGCCTGACCGCGCAGTACCTGCTCAAGCGCACGCTGCCGCAAGGCGGGCTGCAGGCGGGCGACTTCGTGCTGTTCCATGCCGCCGCCGGAGGGGTCGGGTTGATCGCGTGCCAATGGGCGAAGGCGCTCGGCCTGCAACTGATCGGCACCGCCGGCAGCGCTGCCAAGTGTGAGCTCGCGCTCGAACACGGCGCGGCGTTTGCGATCAACTACCAGAGCGAGGACTTCGCCGCGCGCGTTAAGCAGATCACTGGCGGCGAGGGCGTGAAGGTGGTCTACGACTCGATCGGACGCGACACCTTCGAGGGTTCGCTGGCCTGCCTGCGGCCGTTCGGCTTGATGGCGAGTTTCGGCAATGCGTCGGGGCCGGTGCCGCCGTTCGCGATCGGCTCCTTGGGTCCGAAGGGCTCGCTGTACATCACGCGGCAGACGCTGTTCACCCACATCGCCACACTCGAAGCCACGCAGGAGATGGCCGAGGAGCTGTTCGCGGTGGTGCAGACCGGGACGGTGAAGATCCGCATCGCGCAGCGCTATGCGCTGGCCGAGGTGGCGCAGGCGCACCGCGACCTGGAGGCGCGCAAGACGACCGGGTCGAGCGTGCTGATTCCGTAGACCGCGCGTCATCCCGGCCCTTCGACAGGCTCAGGACAGGCCGGGCTGCGCCCGCGCCGGGATCCACTGCGTGAAGGCTCGCTGACCCGGTCGAGTGGATACCGGCTTTCGCCGGTATGACAGTCAGGGCTTGCGCTTCACGCGCGCGAACTCGCAGGCCACCATCGCCGACATCACCGTGCCGACCGCCTGCGCGTCGAACTCGGGTTCGTCGAACAGCAGCTCGTGCGCCGCGTACATCGCCTCGACCGCGAGGCGAATCACGAGGCGCACCTCAGCGGCGTCGGCGTGCGGATGGGCGGTCATGAAGGCCGCCTGAAGCACCGCAGTCACATGGTTGTGCGACTCGGTGCGCACATGGTGCAGCGCGGGCACGGCGCGCAATGCGCGCGTGATCCAGACCCCGGCCGGCAGCTCGCGGGTCAGCTCGACCGTGCCGAGAAACAACTGCAACAGGCTTTGCGCAAAACGCTTGGGCGACTGGCGCATCACCGCCGGCGTGGCCCACAGTTGCAGCAGCTCGTTCTGGGTCTGCATCAGGCGCAGCCCGAGCTCGTGAAGGATCGCGTACTTGTTCGGAAAGTAGCGGTACAGCGCCGGCGGCGAGATGCCCGCCCGTTCGCAGACCAGGTTGGTCGACAGGCGCTCCACTCCCACGTCGGCCAGCAGCTGCGTGGCCACCGCCAGGATGCTTTCACAGGTGTCGTGCGCACGCTGCTGCAGCGGCTGCGCCTTGCGCGCGAGCGCAGGCGGCTTGGGGCGTTTCGGGTTGGGGCGTGGCATGGCGGGTGGCGCCTCGATGATGCCGCGAATCGGCGCAGCCGAACGCTGCTTGCGGGAAAACACGGTGTCGGCATTAGATAGTCATCGCTATATTTTGCTCGAACAGAAGGGAGCTGCCATGGGCACGTCCATTCGCCGGGCACGGCTCGCCGCGATCGTCTTCATCGTCATCGTCATCGTCATCGGCGGCTGGCTCGCCGGCTGCGCGCCGCGCGACGAGCGCGGCGCCGATCTCGAGTTCCAGAAGCGCCTGCAAGAGCAGTTGCTCGACGCCAAGCCGGGCTCGGTGATCGCGATTCCCGCCGGCAGCTACCGGCTCGACCGCGGGCTGTCGCTGCGCGTCAACGGCGTCACGCTGCGCGGCGCCGGTATGGACAAGACCATCCTCTCGTTCAAGGGCCAGATCGCCGGGCCGGAAGGGCTGATCGTCTACGCCAACGACTTCACGATCGAAGGCCTGACCATCGAAGACACCCAGGGCGACGCGCTGAAGATCAACGACGGCGAGAACATCGTGATCCGCGCCGTGCGCACGCGCTGGACCGGCGGGCCCAAGACTTCGAACGGGCCCTACGGCATCTACCCGGTGAAGTCGCGCAACATCCTGATCGAGGACTCGCAGTCCTTCGGCGCGGCCGACGCCGGCATCTATGTCGGCCAATCGAGCAAGGTGGTGGTGCGGCGCTGCCGCGCCGAGCAGAACGTGGCCGGCATCGAGATCGAGAACACGATCGACGCCGATGTCTACGACAACGTGGCCACCGGCAACACCGGGGGCATTCTGGTGTTCAACATGCCCAATCTGTCGCAGCCGGGGCACAGCACGCGGGTGTTCAAGAACCGCGTCACGCAGAACAACCTCGACAACTTCGGCGCCAAGGGCACGGCGGTGGCCAGCGTGCCGGCCGGCTCGGGGGTGGTGATCAACTCGAACTCCAAGGTCGAGGTCTTCGACAACGACGTGGCCGACAACCGCACCGCCAACGTCATCATCTCGAGCTACTTCTCGACCGGCTACTACAGCGACAAGGGTGTCGAGCCCGGCTACGACCCGTACCCGCGCGCGATCTACATCTACGCGAACCGCTTCGCCGGCGGCGGCGACTCGCCCGACGGGCTGGAGCTGAAGGCGCTGAAGACGCTGATGTTCGGCATCAACGGGCATTTCCCCGACGTGGTGTGGGACGGCTACGTCGACCCCAAGCGCGCCGCGGTGGCCGAGGAGCGGCTGTGCGTTCGCAACGGCAGCGCCGCGGTGCTCAACGCCGACGGGCCGCACAACTACAAGAACCCGAGTGTCGCGACCGAGCAGTTCCAGTGCGACCTCGCCAAGCTGCCGCCGGTCCAACTGCCGGCGCGCGGCTGACGCATGCCGAGGTCTCGCATGTGGTCGCGCATCACGCTCGGGTTCGTGCTGCCGGTGTGCCTGGCGCTCGCCGCCTGCTCGCGTGCGCCGGCACCGGTGAGCTTCATCGCCGAAGGAAAGCCGGCCAATCTGGCCGACTGGAATGTCCTGCAACTCGACGGCCGGCACCTGCGACCGAACCAGGGCGTGATGCCCTACGGCCTGAACACGCCGCTGTTCAGCGACCACGCGCACAAGCTGCGCACGCTGTGGCTGCCCGCCGGCACGCAGGCCGAGTACCGCGCCGACGCGGTCTTCGAGTTCCCGGTCGGCACCATCATCAGCAAGACCTTCTACTACCCGCGGGTCGGTGCTGCGCCGGCCGACTCGAAACAAGTGCGGCAGATGCCCGACGTGGCCGATGGGGTCGACCCACAAGGGCTGGACCTGGACCAGGTGCGTCTCGTCGAAACCCGCCTGCTGGGGCGTCGCGCCGAAGGCTGGACCGCGCTGCCTTATGTCTGGAATGTGCAGCAGACCGAAGCGACGCTCGCGCGCACCGGCGACCAGATCGCGCTCGAGCTGGTCAGCGACGGCGCGAAGCACGAGCCCTTCACCTACGTCGTGCCGAACGAGAACCAGTGTGCGAGCTGCCACGTGACGCAGCTCAAGGCCAAGCAGATCGAACCGATAGGGCTCAAGGCGCGGCACCTGAACCGCGACTTCACGCTCGATGGTCAAACCGAGAACCAGCTCGCGCGCATGCTGCGCCTGGCCACCCTCAAGGGGCTGCCGCCCGACGTGCAGGTGGTGCCGCGTGCGGCGAACTGGCGCGACCCGGCGCAACCGCTGGCGGCGCGGGCGCGCGCCTACCTCGACATCAACTGCGCGCATTGCCACGGCTTGAAAGCATCGGCCGGCAACACCGCGCTGTCGCTCGACCCCTTCGTGCCGGTCGACCGTTCGATGGGCCTGTGCAAGCCCTCGGTGGCAGCGGGCAAGGGCACCGGCGACCGCCTGTTCGGTATCGTGCCGGGGCAGCCCGACGCGTCGATCATGTTGTACCGGCTCGCGTCCAAGCAGCCCGCCGTGATGATGCCCGAGATCGGCCGCAGCACCGTGCACGACGAGGGCGTGGCGCTGATCCGCGACTGGGTCGCGTCGCTGCCCGGGCACTGCGACAAGGTGCAGGCGGCGCAATGAATCGAACGCAAACCGAAGGAGGAGACCCCATGGCCCACGACCGCAGGCGCTCGGCGCGAACGCGCAACATTCCGTGGGCCCTGACAGCGCTGTGCTGCGCGCAGGCCGGCGTCGCCTGGGGCCAGACGGCGGCCACGCCGCCCGCCGCGGCAGCCAGCGAGCCGGCGGCGGGCGCGACCCAGCTCAGCACCGTCATCGTCACCGGCCAGGGCCGCAGCCAGCAGCTGCAGACGGTGCCGATCGCGATCCAGGTGGTGACGGCCGAGCAGATCAAGAAGCTCGCCTCGGCCAACCTCGGCGACATGAACGGCACCATCCCCGGGCTGGTGGTCGACAACACCCAGCCGACCCAGCCCTTCTTCTCGCTGCGCGGCATCGGCACCGGCGATTTCGGCATCGGCACCGACGCGCCGGTGGGCGTCTATGTCGACGGCGTCTACACCGGCAAGACCGGCGGTGCGTTGATGAACTTCAACGACGTCAAGCGCATCGAGGTGCTGAAGGGCCCGCAAGGCACGCTGTTCGGCCGCAACAGCGCCGGCGGCGCGATTTCGGTGGTGACCAACGACCCGACCGGCGTGCTCACCACCAACGGCCTGGTGCGCTTCGGCAACCACCGCCTGGTGCAGGCCGAAGTGATCCACGACCGGCCGCTGGGCGACGACCTGGCGCTGCGCATCAGTGCAGTGTCGCGCCACGGCGGCGACTGGATCAGCGACGCTGCCAGCGGCCAGAAGTACGGCGGCAACACGGCCTGGGGCAGCCGCGTCGGGCTGCGCTGGAACGCATCGGACGCGACCAGCGCGGTGCTCACCTGGGAGCACGAAAAGCTCGACCAGAAAGCCCGCCCGGCGATCGGCCTGCTGGCGGTGCCGACCTACGGCGCCGACCCACAGACCTACCTCGACCCGCGCAAGGCGCCGCTCTTCAACGACGCCATCGGCAACCGCGAGACGCGCAGCTTCGACGGCTTGCGGCTGCGCATCGAACGCACATTGCCGATTGGCGAGTTCACCTCGACCACCGCGTACCGGCACTTCACGTCGCTGAACCGCGAAGACAACGACGGCACCAACCGCATCACGAGCTACCTGGACACCGCCAACATCGAAGGCAACACCACCTGGCAGCAGGAGTTCCGCCTGGCCGGTCGCAACGCGCGGGTCGACTGGCTGGTCGGCGCGAGCCTGTTCTACGAGAAGGCGCGCCAGACCAGCCAGATCAACACCTTCACCGATTCGCTCGATACCCTGTTCACCAACGTCGCCGGTGTCGCGCCGTTCGCCACCGTGACGCAGCTCGCGGCCGACAACGGCGTCCCCGGCATCAACCTGCTCGGCCAGAGCTGGCAGGAATCGATGATCAACGCCGGCCGCTACAAGGCGCTGGCGGTCTACGGCGACACGATCTGGCACCTGACGCCGGCCACCAACCTCACGACCGGCATTCGCTTCACGCGCGACGAAAAACGCTTCAGCTGGTTCAGCCCGAGCCGGACTGCGGCCGGGCTGGACGATCAGCTTGCAGTACTCGACGCGGTCGGCCTGCTCGGCGCCTTGCCGCCCGAGCTCGCGGCCCTGCTGACGCAGAACCAGCTCATCAACGGCCAGGGCGCGTCGACCGCGCCACTCGAGGTCACGCGCTCATGGAGCGACGTGAGCCCGCGCCTGGTCATCGACCACCGCTACGGGCCCAACCTGATGACTTACGCATCGGTGACACGCGGCTACCAGTCGGGTGGCTACAACGCGCTGGCGGTCAACGGCAGTTATGAGCCCGAGCATGTCACGAGCTACGAGCTGGGCGCCAAGGGGCAGTGGCCCGAGCAGGGCCTGGCGTTCGCGGTCGCGCTGTTCCAGTACCGCTTCGACAACCTGCAGTCGCTGAGCCTGGTGCCCTCGGGCAACCAGGCCGGGGTGCCGGCTTACCAGGTGACGGTGAGCGACCAGCGCGCCACCGGGCTCGATGCCGAAGCGCGCTGGCAGCCGTCGCGTGGCCTGCGTTTCTTCGGCGCGGCCGAGGTGATCGACCAGACCTACCGGCACCGGGTCAGCGCGGCCGGCGTCGACCTGAGCGGCCAGCCGGTGGGCACGCCGCGCCTGACTGCGACGACCGGTGTCGATCTGAGCTGGGCCAGCGCAGGCGGCAGTGCCAGCCTGGCGCTGCAGGCCTCGTACACCGGTGCGACACGCTGCAACGACGACTCGCTGGCGCAGGGCCAGTGCCTGACGACGCCGAACTTCCGGGTCGGCGCCGCGATGCAGCGGCTGGACGCGCGCATCGGCTGGGAGACCGCATCACACGGCTTCGGCGTGGCGCTGGTCGTCAACAACCTGCTCGACAAGCGTTATGTCACGAGCATCAGCACAGTGGCGGCGGGCCTCGGCGCGCCGTACGCGACGATCAGCCCGCCGAGGTCGGTGATGCTGGAGCTGAAGGCAAGCCTGTAGGCTCGCCTTCGGCCTATTGCACGGCTCCCCCACACCCCCTCCGTGAGGGGGCTCCTGCATGAATGACAAGCCGGCCTGTCGGCCGGCAACTCCCACTCGGGACATCGCGTGCATGCGCCGGCTGAAGGCCGCGCGTCAGTCGAACCAGAGCCCCCTCCTGGAGGGGGCTGGGGGAGCGGTACGTTCGGCGCTTGCGCTAGGCGCCTGTGGCGCCTAGCGTTGGCCTTCGGTCAAGGCGTCGAGCTGGAAGCGGCCGCTCTTGTCGACCAGCCAGACCTCGGTGAACTTGGCACCCGAGGCCATGCGAACCGGGGCCGGCATGGTGGTCTGCTGGATCATGTCGCGCACCTTGGCGGTCACGTCCGGCGCATGCGTGGGCACGCGGATCATGTTGATGTTCTGCACCTTGCCGGTGGTGTCGACATCGACCTCGAGCACGACGATCGCGTGCACCAGCGGGGGCATCTTGCCCTTGTAGATCATCTTCGGATACGCCGCGTAGATGTGGCGCGCCGCGTCCATCCGGTAGGCCTTGTTGGTCTCGGCGTTCGACACCGTCTGGGCGGCCAGCACCGGCGCGGCCGTGGCGATCCACAGCGCGGCGAAGGCGGTGAGGGTGGCAGTGATCGGCGAGCGATAGAACTTCATGGCGGCCTGCCCAGGTGGTTGAGGGAGAACCTCAATGTGCCTGCGAAGCCGCTGACACGGGCGTGCAGAAATCACGAATCGCGGGGTGGGAACCCTTGGTGACAAGGGCGACGAATCGGGTGTCGAAATGCGCTCAGTTTGCACCGATCTTGTGCGACTGGAGCTGTTTGCCTGGGCGCGTTTTGTCAGTCGGGCCAGTGGATACCGGCCCTTCGACAAGCTCAGGACAGGCTCGGGCTGCGCCCGCGCCGGTATGACCCTTGCCTGTCATCCCGACGAACGTCGGGATCCACTGCCTCAACCCGCGCGCCTGACCCTCAGCAGCTCATCCAGGATCAGCAACCCCGCGCCAATCGTGATCGCGCTGTCGGCCAAATTGAACGACGGAAATGCCGAGCTGTTCCAGTGGAACTGGATGAAGTCGACCACGTAGCCGTGCAGCAGCCGGTCGATCACATTGCCCAAGGCGCCGCCCAGGATCAGCGCCAGCGCCCAACTGAACAGGCGCTGCCCGCCGTGCCGCTTGAGCATCCAGATGATGAACGTCGTCGCCGCGAGCCCCAGGCCGACGAAGAACCAGCGCTGCCAGCCCGACGAATCGGCGAGGAACGAAAACGCCGCGCCGGGGTTGTGGGCGCGAACGATGTTCAGCACCGAGGTGACCGTGCGGCTGTCGCCGAGCTTGAAGTCACCGAGGATCAGCGTCTTCGTGAACTGGTCGGCCAGGATGACGATGAAGGCGATGCCGAGCCAGGGCAGGAGGCTGCTGCCGGAGCCGTTGCGCGCCGCCATGCTCAGGCCACCGCCCGGGCTTCGCCGGCGCCGAACAGGTTGGCCGTGCAACGGCTGCACAGGGTCGGGTGTTCCGGCTCATGGCCGACGTCGGCCCGCCAGTGCCAGCAGCGTTCGCATTTGGCTGCGCTCGATGGTGTCACCGTCACCCGCAGCTCGTCAGCGTTCGCCAGCGCCGCCTTCGACGTGATCGTGACGAACTTCAGATCGTCGCCGAGCGTCGCGAGCAGCGCGCTGTCCTGTGCATTCGCCGCGATGACGATGTCGGCCTGCAGCGACGAGCCGAGCGCGCCCGCGCTGCGCACCGCCTCGATCTCCTTGTTGACCAGGTCGCGGATCTCGCGGATGCGGCTCCACTTGGCGAGCAGCTCGGCGTCGTGCCAGGGCGCGACATCGCTGTAGGTCTCGGTGAAGATCGACACCGATTGCCCCGGCGCGAACACCTTCCACGCCTCCTCGGCGGTGAAGCTCAGGAACGGCGCCATCCAGCGCAGCATTGCATGCGTGATGTGCCACAGCGCGGTCTGCGCCGAGCGCCTGGCGAGCGACTTCGGCGCGGCGGTGTAGAGCCGGGCCTTCAGGATGTCGAGGCAAAACGCGCCCAGGTCTTCGCTGCAGTAGACCTGCAGCTTGGCGACCACCGGGTGGAACTCGTAGACCTCGTAGTGCGCCAGCACCTCGGCCTGGAACTGCGCCGTGCGTGCGAGCGCGTAGCGGTCGATCTCGAGCATCTGCGCGAGCGGCACGCTGTCTTGCGCGGCGTTGAAGTCGCTGGTGTTGGCGAGCAGGAAACGCAGCGTGTTGCGGATGCGCCGGTAGCCGTCGACGACGCGCTTGAGGATCTCCTTGTCGCCGGCGATGTCGCCCGAGTAGTCGCTGGCCGCGACCCACAGGCGGATGATCTCGGCGCCGAGCGACTTGCTGGTCTCCTGCGGCTCGACGCCGTTGCCGGCCGACTTGCTCATCTTGCGGCCCTGCGCATCGACCGTGAAGCCGTGCGTCAGCAGCTCGCGGTACGGCGCGCGGCCTTCCATCGCGCAGGCGATCAAGAGCGACGAGTGGAACCAGCCGCGGTGCTGGTCGTGGCCTTCGAGGTAGAGGTCGGCCTCGGGGCCCGTGTCGTGCCGGCCCTCGGGGTGGCTGCCGCGCAGCACGTGGAAGAAGGTCGATCCCGAGTCGAACCAGACATCGAGAATGTCGCTGCTCTTGCGGTAGTCCGCCGCATCGGCGCCCAGCCAATCGGCCGCGTCCAGCTTGGCCCAGGCCTCGACGCCGCCTTGTTCGATCAGCGCCGCCGCGCGGTCGATCAGCGCCGGCGTGTCGGGGTGCAGCTCGTCGGTTTCCCGGTGCAGGAACAGCGGCAGCGGCACGCCCCAGTTGCGCTGGCGGCTGATGCACCAGTCGGGCCGGCCGGCGATCATGTCGCGCAGCCGGGTCTTGCCGTTCTCGGGGAAGAAGCGCGTCTGTTCGATCGCCTCGAGCGCGGTCTGGCGCAGCGTCTTGGGCGCCTTGTCGACCGTGAACACGCCGTCGCCTTCGTCCATCCGGACGAACCACTGCGCTGCCGCGCGGTAGATCACCGGCGACTTGTGGCGCCAGCAGTGCGGGTAGCTGTGCACCAGCTTGTCGGTGGCGAGCAGGCGGTGCGCGTCACGCAACGCGTCGACGATCAGCGGGTTCGCCTTCCAGATGTTGAGCCCGCCGAACAGGGGCAGGTCGTCTGCGTAGCGCCCGCCGGCTTGCACAGGGTTCAGGATCTGGTCGTGCGACATGCCGTGCGCGACGCAGGAGTTGAAGTCTTCCACGCCGTAGGCCGGCGACGAGTGCACGATGCCGGTGCCGTCTTCGGCGGTCGCGTAGTCGGCCAGGTAGACGGGGCTCAGCCGGTCGTAGCCCGGGTGCACATGAGCGAGCGGATGGTGGAAGTTCAGGCCTTCGAGCGCCTTGCCGGCCACGCGGCCGAGCCGCGTGCCTTCGAGGCCATACCGCGCCAGGCACTTCTCGACCAGCGCCTCGGCCAGCAGCAGCAGGCCACGCTCGGTATCGACCAGAACGTAGATCAGGTCCGGGTTCAGGTTCAGCGCCTGGTTGGCCGGCAGCGTCCACGGCGTCGTGGTCCAGATGACGGCGAAGGCCTGCTTGGCGAGCGACGGCAGCTCGAAGGCGGCGGCCAGCTTGTCGGGCTCGGCCGCGAGGAACGCCACATCGACCGTCGGCGAAGTCTTGTCGGCGTATTCGATCTCGAACTCGGCCAGCGACGAGGCGCAGTCGAAACACCAGTACACCGGCTTCAGCCCGCGGTAGACGAAGCCGCGCTCCATCACGCGCTTGAAGGCGCGGATCTCGCCGGCCTCGTTGGCGAAGTCCATCGTCCGGTACGGCCGGTCCCAGTCGCCCAGCACGCCGAGGCGCTTGAAGTCGACCATTTGCTGGGCGATCTGCTCGGTGGCGTAGGCACGGCTCTTGGCCTGAGCCTCGTCGCGCGGCAGGTTGCGGCCGAAGGTCTTCTCGATCTGGTTTTCGATCGGCAGGCCGTGGCAGTCCCAGCCCGGCACGTACCAGGCGTCCAGCCCCTTCAGCTGGCGCGCCTTGACGATCATGTCCTTCAGGATCTTGTTGACCGCGTGGCCCATGTGGATCTGGCCGTTGGCGTACGGCGGGCCGTCGTGCAGCACGAACTTCGGGCGGTTGATGCGGGCGTCGCGCAGCCGCTTGTACAGGCCTTGTTCATCCCACTCCTTGACCCAGCCCGGCTCGCGCTTGGGCAGGTCGCCGCGCATCGGGAACGGGGTGTCTGGAAGGTTCAGCGTGGATCGGTAATCGGTCTTGTCGGTCATGGTGTCTTTCCGCCGCGCCGTGGTGGCGCGCGTTGTCCGGTGGGACGAGGGAAGCAGGCAGCGCTCGTGGAGCGCGCGGGCCTGCGCGGGCTGGCCCAGCCGGTCAAATTCGGTCGCGCGTGGTCTGGCGGCGCGTGGCACTGTGCACACGCGGCAGGGTGGGGCAGACAGTAGACAATGGCATGACCTCGATTCTACCGGGCCTCACTCGATGATCCTGCTGCGCCGACGTGGACTGCCGACCTGGTTGCTGTTCGCGGGCGCCGCCGCACTGGCAGCCGACGAAGCCCCGCCGGCGGCAGAGGCCGCGAGCGCACCTGCGACCCAGTGGGAAGGTGCCATCGGCCCGCAGCTGTCGCTGTCGCCCGAGTACTCGGGCTCGGCGCGCCGCAAGTTCTCGCTGACGCCGGGCTTTTACCTGCGCTACGGGCGCTTCAGCATCAGCAACAGCGGCGGCTTCGTGACCCGCCGTGCCGACGACGTGTTCCGCGGCCTCGGCCTCGACCTGGTGCGCAGCGACCGGGTCCGCATCAACTTCGCGCTGCGCCTGGACAACGGCCGCCGCTCGGCCGACAGCCAGGGGCTGGCCGGCATCGCGAACGTGCGCCACACGATCCGCATGCGCAGCTCGGCGACCTGGCAGCTCGACGAGGGCTGGAAGGTGGGGGCCGGCTGGAACACCGACCTGCTCGGGCGCGGCGGCGGCAACCTTGTCGACTTGGGGCTGGGTCACGACCGGCGCCTGAGCCCGCGGGTGGTCTGGAACATCGGCACCGGCGTGACGTGGGCCGATGGGCGCTACACCCGCAGCTACTACGGCGTCACGCCGGCTGAATCGATTGCCAGCGGCTACCCCGTGTACGCACCGGGCTCGGGGCTGCGCGACGTGTCGATCGGTACCGGCTTCCGGATGGAGATCGACCCGCGCTGGATGGCCTTGTGGGGCGGCTCGGTGGGGCGATTGCTGGGGCCGGCCGCAAACAGCCCGCTGACCACGTCGACCCGGCCGTGGTCGATCAATGGCGGCGTGGCCTGGCGGTTTTAAGGTGTCATCCCGACGAACGTCGGGATCCACTCTTGTCGAAGGCGCGATGCATCAGCAGTGGATCCCGACGTTCGTCGGGATGACGGCCAATCAATGTGCAAACCACTCACGTGCTGCCGCTTCGTCACGTGCAATGCCGTCGCGCAGCGCATCGATCGACTCATAGCGCAACTCGTCGTGAAGCTTGTGCAGCAGCTCGACGCGCACGCAGCGGCCGTATCCGCCTTCGTCGCCGAGTGCCCGAGGCCAGTCCAGGCAATGCACCTCCAGCAGCACTCGCCCGGCATCCTCGACGGTTGGTCGCACGCCCAGGCTGGCGACGCCTTGCAGCGGCGCTTCAGCGAGCCCTGAAACGCTGACGACGTAGATGCCCATCGCGGCCGGCTTGGGGTGGCGAAAGCGCAGGTTCAACGTGCGAAAACCGAGCTCGCGGCCGAGCTTGCGGCCATGCACCACATGGCCGCTGATGCTGTACGGCCGGCCGAGCAGCGTCGCCACGCGCCCCATGTCGCCGGCGGCCAGCGCCTCGCGCACGGCCGAGCTCGACACGCGCAGGCCGTGCACCTCGTAGCTCATCATGCGCGCCACATCGAAGCCGGCTGCCGCGCCGGCCGCGTCGAGCATCGCGTAGTCGCCGGCGCGTCGCGCGCCGAAGCGGAAGTCGTCGCCGACCAGCACGTAGCGGGTGGAGAGGCCCTGCACCAGCACGCGGTCGATGAAAGCCTGCGGCGACAGGCCGGCCAGCGCGGCGTCGAAGCGCAGCACCACGACCTGGTCGACGCCGCAGCGCTCGAGCTCGCTCAGCTTGTCGCGCAGCGTCACGATGCGCGCCGGCGCCAGTTCGGGCTTGCCGGCCAGGCGCGCGAAGTGGTCGCGCGGATGCGGCTCGAAGCTCATCACGCACGACGGCAGGCCGCGGTGCTGGGCCTCGTTGCGCAACAGCGCCAGCATCGCCTGGTGGCCGCGGTGCACGCCATCGAAGTTGCCGATCGTCAGCGCGCAGGCGGGGGCGATGCCGGGATGGTGAAAGCCGCGGAAGACATGCATGGCGGCGATTATGTGTCGGGGGGGGGCTGACTCATTGCCCGAGAGTCGTCATCCCGGCCCTTCGACAGGCTCAGGACAGGCCAGGCTGCGCCTGCGCCGGGATCCACTGCTGCTTCACCGCGCATCTGCAGCGAGTGGATCCCGGCTTTCGCCGGGATGACGACTCACGCTGCCTTCAAATGCCGCTCCACCATCGTCACCAGCTCTTCCATCTGGAACGGCTTGGACAGGTAGTCGTCCATGCCGGCTTGCAGGCAGCGCTCGCGGTCGCCGAGCACCGCGTTGGCGGTCAGCGCGACGATCGGCAGGCGCCGGCTCTTCGGTTCATCGAAGCGCCAGCGGCGGGTCGCCTCCCAGCCGTCCATCACCGGCAGCTGGCAGTCCATCAGCACCAGGTCGTAGCGGCGTTTGCCCATCAGCGCGAGCGCCTGCGCGCCGTCGTTGGCCACGTCGACCTCGAGGCCCATGCGGTCGAGCATCGCGCGTGCGACGACCGCGTTGACCGGGTTGTCGTCCACCACCAGCACATGCCCGGCGAGCCGCGGCGGCTCGGCCATCGCGGCGCAGGCGGCAGCGCTGGCCGGCGCCTCGGCGGGCTTCAGCGGCAGCGTGAAGAAGAACGTGGCGCCGGCACCGGGGTGCGACTCGCAGACCACGTCGCCGCCCATCGCGCGTGCGATCTGGCGCGAGATGGTGAGGCCCAGGCCGGTGCCCGAACGTGCATGCAAGGTCGCTTCGGGCCCTTGCTCGAAGGCGTCGAAGATGCGCGCCAGCATCTCGGCGGCGATGCCCTCGCCGCTGTCGGTCACGCCAAAGCGCAGCACGCCGTTGCCCGCCTCGGCGCGCACCGCCACCGCGCCGCGCGGCGTGAACTTGATCGCGTTGCCGATCAGGTTGTGCAGCACCTGCTTGATGCGCGACGCGTCGCCTTCGACCCACGGCGCGATGCCGGCCGCGATGTCGACCCGGAACTCCAGGCCCTTGTCGTGGGCCACCGCCTGCAGCAGGTCGGTCACTTCGCGCAGCGTGGCCACCAGCGCGAACGGCCGCACGTCGAGCGAGAGTTTGCCGAACTCGATGCGCGACAGGTCGAGCAGGTCGCCGATCACCGCCTGCAGGTGGCGCGACGACTGGTGTATGACGTCGAGCTGTGCTGCCTGTCCGGCCGACACGGCCGAGCGCTGCAGCACCTGCGCCATGCCCATGATGCCGTTCAGCGGCGTGCGCATCTCGTGGCTGACGGTGGCGAGGAAGCGGCTCTTCGCAGCGCTCGAATGTTCGGTCAGCAGCAGCGCGCGGCGCCGCTCTTCGGCGATCCAGGCATTCTCGAAGCGCAGCCGCAGCATCTCCAGCCCCCGCAGCTCGCCGCGGTGCGCTTCGAGGAACAGCACGCCGATGTAGATGACGAGCCCGAGCGCGGCGAACCAGCCGTCGCTCGTGCCGCGCCAGGCCTGGTACAGCACCGAGGGCCCGAGCACCGCCGTGATGAAGAGCATGCAGGCGCGCGCCAGGCTGATGTAGCTGAACACGCCGACGCCGGCGATGGCGACCAGCGACGCCAGGATCACGCCCTGCACGCCATGCTGGCCCTCGGGCATGAAGACGATGCCCATCAGGCCCCAGCCGATGCCGTCGAGCGCCAGCAGCGCCACCGAACGCCGTTTCCAGCGCGCCAGGCGGCGCTCGGCGGGCGCGGTGCGGTTGAACCGGCGCACGTCGTTGAGGCGCCACGCGGCGGTGCCGAGCTTCAGCGCCAGCCACCCGAGCACCAGCGCGGCCGGGCGGTGCGGCCACAGGATGACCGCGACCAGCACCGAAAACGCCATGCCGGCGAACACCGGACTCGCCGTCAGCGCATAGACGGTGGCCACCCGCTCGTCCTCGACCTGGCGCTCGACCTGCAAGACGGCGCTGTCGAAGACGGGCGGTTCCGCGGCGGGCGGAGTGGCGGCACTATTCACTGCGCCGGCAAAGTATCACCGGGGAGCGCAGGCGACGTGGTCGAACCTCACGTTTGTTCGATCTGGCTGCGCGCACCGGCGCTGCGGCGTGTCGCACCGCACACTGCGAGCTATGTGGGGCCCAGCACCGTGGAGACGCCTTCGAGCCAGCGCCACTGCCCGGGATTCAGGTCGGCCGGCAACTGCAAGTCGCCGAAGCCGCTTCGATGCAGCGCCTCGACCCGGTTGCTGACCGCGGCCAGCATGCGCTTGACCTGGTGGTATTTGCCGTCGGTGAGCGTGAGGCGCAGCCCGTGCAGGCCATCCGCGCGCACGCCAGTGAGCTCGGCGGCGGCGGCTTGCACGGTGGCCGGGTCGTCGACCAGCTTCACGCCGGCCAGAAGGCGCTGCACCTGGTCGGGCGACACCGGGTGTTTGCAGCCGACTTCGTAGACCTTGGGCACGTGGCGCTTCGGCGATGTCAGGCGGTGGATCAGCGCGCCGTCGTCGGTGAACAGCAGCAGGCCGGTCGTGTCTTCGTCGAGCCTGCCTATGCTTTGCACGTCGCGCCGGCGCAGCGCCGCCGGCAGCAGGCTGTAGACGCTCGGATGATGCTTGGGCTTTTGCGAGCACTCGTGGCCGGTGGGCTTGTTCATCACGATCAAGGCCTTGGCGTGAAACGGCCAGGGTTCGCCGCGGACCTTGAAGACGAGGCCGTCGGTTGCGACATCCTCAAAGGGATCGTCGACGACTTTGCCGGCGATGCTGACGTGGCCCGAGACGATCAGTCCTTCGCATTCGCGCCGCGCGCCGAAACCTTGCGAGAACAACACTTGGGCGAGCTTCATCCCTCAGCCGTCATACCGGCGAACGCCGGTATCCACTCTGTGAGAGGCAGCGAGACTTCCACGCAGTGGATACCGGCGCGGGCGCAGCCCGGCCTGTCCTGAGCCTGTCGAAGGGCCGGCATGACAGGCGTGGTAGTGGGAGCGCTCAATACATCAGCTCCAGAAACACCACATGGTTGTCCGCTGCGGGCCAGGCGCGGCCGACGATACGTTCGCCGTTGAACTCGGCTTCGACCGCGCGCCCCGGCGCGTCGAGCAGCTTGAGCTTGGCCGACGACACCACCGCGACCCCGGGTGGCACGCCGGCCGGTGGGTTCTTGCCGTCGAGCGCGATCTGGTCGCGCGGCAGGCCGAAGTAGCCACGCGGGCGGGTCAGCGACACGACCGACTTGGCGTCGCGGTCCGCATCGGCGATGCGCTCGGCACGCAGCTGCACGACGTTCGAAGAGCGTGGGAACGGCGAGCGGTAGACATGGGTCGTCGCATACCCCGGCGCGTTGATCACGAACTCGTAGCTCGCCTTGCCGTCCGCGTTGAACGGCCCCCACTGCCCATCGGCGAGGATGAACTTGCGATGCACCGGCGGCCCGATGCGTTCGCCGGTCGCCGGGTTGGTCGCGTAGACCTCGAGCGTCGCGCCGACCAGCGGCAGGTTGTTGACGTAGTTGCCCTTGCCCGGCTCGTTGTTCAGGCCCAGCCCGGCAAGCTTGCCGTTGAGCACCACGGCCGCTGCGGGAACGATCGCCACCCGCGCCGGCGGCGCGCCGGTGATGAAGCGGTAGGCCTGTTCGAAGGCCTTCGGGCCGAGCGCGGTTTCGCGGTGGTCGATGCCGGCGATGACCACGTTCTCTGCGCCCTTGAGTGCCGGGCCGTCGAAGTTGACGCCGGTCGGACCCTTGAAGCCGGGCAGGCCAGTCTGCGCGCCGTCGGGCTGCGCGTAACGGTCGTTGTTGTCGGAGCGGATCGTCATCCACTTGATGCCCGGCGTCACCTCGTCGCCATTGGCACCCTTCGGCGCGTTCAGCGCGGCGAGGAACGGGCTCGCGCCGTTGAACTCGCTGTTCGGATTTCGCTTCGGGTCGACGTACGCGCCGTGGTTCAGCGCGCCGCCCAGGATCGCGTGCGACACCTTGGCCGCTCCGCCCGCATCGGCGATGTAGCTGCGGATCGCATTGCCGCCGCGCGACAGCCCGAACAGCACGACCTTCTTCGCCCCGCTGGCCTGCAGCACCTTGTCGACTTCGGCGCCGAGGTAACGCGCCTGCTCGACGGTCGAGCTGCGGCCGTCCTGCGGCTTGGTGTCGTCGTCGCGCGCCAGCGGGTAGGGCATGTCGACCGCGTACAGGCGCTCGCGCGGCCAGCCGTTGCTTTCGAAGCGCCACATCGTCGGCACCCACAGCGCGGCGGTGTCGCCGTTGCCGTGCACGAAGACGATCGGCGGTGTCGGGTCGTCGGGGGCGGGCTTGCTGGCGCAGGCCGCCAGCAGCGCAGTGGCGCTCAAGGCCAGCAGCGCGCCGCGGCGGGAAATGAAGCCAAGCATCGGCAGTCTCCTTTGGTTATTCGAAGTCGCGTGCGGCCGGCAGGTCTGGCAGCCCCGGCCCGCTGATCGCGACCGCCGCGCGCACCGCGCGCAGCACGGCCAGCGCCACCACCTCGGCGGCCAGCGTGCCCAGCACGGTCAGGTTGCCGCTCTGGCCGCTCGCGCCGGTGGCCAGCGCGAAAATCGTGTCGCCGTCGGTGACGCTGTGCACCGGGCTGATGGTTCGTGCCAGGCCGTCGTGGGCCATCTGCGCGACCTTGTTGGCGGCGGTCTTGTCGAGCCTCGCGTCGGTGACGACGATGCCCAGCGTGGTCGCCGCGCCCGACCACAGTTCGGTCGGCAGTTCGCCGCGCAGGAAGGCCCGGGTGGTGCCGGCCATCGCCAGGCCGTCGGCGCTGCGTGCACCGGCGACGACGCGGCCGGTGGCGGGATCGATGATGTCGCCGACCGCATTCACCGCGACGATCGCACCGACGCTGATGCCGTTGACCGTGACCACGGCCCGGCCGATGCCGCCCTTCATCGCGCGCGCAATGCCGAACAGCTTGCCGACCATCGCGCCGGCGCCGGCGCCGACGTTGCCTTCGGCCAGCGGCTCGTCGCTCGCTGCCTGGCAGGCCGCATAACCGGCTGCGGCATCCGGGCGGATGCCGGCGTCGCCGATCAACAGGTCGAACAGGATCGCCGCCGGAACGACGGGCACCTTCAGCGGGCCGACCGGAATCCCGATGCCACGCTCTTCGAGCCAGCGCATCACGCCGCCCGCCGCGTCGAGGCCGAACGCGCTGCCGCCGGCGAGCAGCACGGCATGTACCTGCTGCACCGCGTTGAGGGGTGACAGCAGCTCGGTCTCGCGGGTTCCCGGCGAGGCGCCGCGCACGTCGACGCCGCCGACCGCACCGTCAGGCGCGATGACGACGGTGCAGCCGGTCGGCCGGCGCGGGTCGGTGAAGTGGCCGCACAGAACGCCGGGGACGAAGCTCATGGCGCGATCATGGCACGGCCTGTTTCAGGCCGCGCGGTGTCAGCGGATCAGGCAAACACTCCTGCCGTGTCCTGCATCCGCGCCGACACTTCGCCGACCTGGTGCATCGTGTCGCCGAAGGCCATCTCGATCATCGTCAGGCGCTTGAAGTAGTGGCTGCCGATGTACTCGTCGGTCACGCCGATGCCGCCGTGCAGCTGCACACACTGCTGGCCGACGTAACGTGCCGAGTTGCCGAGCTGCAGCTTGGCCTGCGCCAGCGCGCGGCGGCGCAGGGCCGGCGGCTCGGCCATCTTCAGGCTCGCGAAGTAGCTCATCGAGCGACCCAGCTCGAGCTGCATCTTCACGTCGGCGATGCGATGGCGCAGGGCCTGGAAGGTGGCGATCGGCACCCCGAACTGCTTGCGCGTGTTCATGTACTCGACCGTCACGTCGACCATCTTGTCCATCACGCCGACCGCTTCGGCGCAGACCGCGGCGATGCCGATGTCGACCGCGTGTTCGAGCGCTTCGAAACCGGCGCCGGCAGCGACCAGAAGGGTCGCCGGGGCGCTGCTGAAGTTCACTTCGGCGGCGCGCCCGCCGTCTTGCGTCGGGTAGCCACGGGTGGTGACGCCGCTGGCCGTGCGCTCGACCAGGAACAGCGCGATGCCGGTCGCATCGTCGACCGAGCCCGAGACACGCGCCGGCGCGATGAAGGCGTCGGCCTTGTCCCCCACCGGGGCGACGCTTTTGGCACCGCTCAAGGTCCAGCTGCCGCCGTTTTGCGTGGCCGCCGTTTCAACCCGGTTCAATCGGTAGCGCGCGGCGCGTTCCTGGTGGGCGAGCACGACCAGGGCGTCGCCGGATGCGATCTTCGGCAGCCACTGCGATTGCACGGCCTGCGGCGCATGCGCGGCGAGCACGCCGCCGGCGATCAGCGCGCCTTGTGCATAGGGCTCGAGCACCAGGCCGCGGCCGAGCTCTTCCATCACGACCATCGCGTCGACCGGGCCGAAGCCCATGCCGCCGTGCGCCTCGGGCACGAACAGGCCGGTCAGGCCGAGGTCGGCGATCTCGCGCCAGGCATCGCGCGAAAACCCGCCGGACTTGACGATGGCCTTGCGGCGCTCGAAGCCGTAGCCCTTGGCCACCCATTTGCGCACCGAGTCCCGCAGCATTTCCTGATCGTCGCTGAAATCGAAATCCATAGGGTTCTCCTAACTACTACCCGTTCGCCCTGAG
>OBEQ011927346.1_pt1 | contig 25451 bp, 28 predicted proteins | sample 1670901 | NCBI WGS metagenome assembly OBEQ01 (sample SAMEA104232315, study PRJEB22302) | groundwater metagenome | biome: forest; feature: aquifer; material: groundwater | place: USA | collected 2011-08-07 | depth 5.4 m | reverse complement strand
TCCTTGCGTTTAGGAGAAGCTCGTGGCATTGCTTTATTAGCTGCGGTGGAACACAACATTCCCATTTATGAATACCCCACTCGTGTGGTAAAACAAGCTATTACCGGATACGGTCAAGCTTCCAAAGAACAGGTTCAAAAGATGGTACAAAAACTTTTAAAACTTCCCGAAGTTGCCCAAGAAGATGCCTCTGATGCTCTCGCCTTAGCTATTTGCCATCTGCACTCTGTTAAAATAAATACAATCTCTAAGAGTGAACGTAGTAAGGTTTCCTTACGGAGTGAACGATGAAGACCATGAGAAAACAGATGGGGGGTACGGGGGGAGAGCGGGATCTCCGCCCCGTTAACAAATGATTGCAACACTCAAAGGACATCTGACTCACAAATTTTCAGATCATGTCATTATTGATGTCAATGGAGTGGGCTACAAAGTAGCCCTCTCTCAATATTCCTTGTCGCGTCTTCCCATTTTAGGAGAGCTGGTTTTTTTGTTTATCCATACGTCCGTTCGTGAAGATGATATTTCTTTGTTTGGATTTATGGAGGAACAGGAAAAGAGAATTTTTAAAAAACTCATTTCGGTAAATGGAATTGGCCCTAAACTTGCCTTGACGATTCTTTCCGGAATTCCACCCCGAGATTTAGTAGAAGCTCTGATGCGTGAAGATTTGGTACGACTCACCGCTATTTCCGGTATTGGAAAAAAGACAGCGGAACGCATGATTCTGGATCTCAAAGATAAACTTATGGAGCTTTTAGTTTCCGAGACGGCTCTGGATCGCTCCCTCCCTGCGCACTCGTCTCTCAAACACACAACGTTGGAAGAAGCTCTTTCTGCTTTGCTCAATTTAGGCTATACACGATCTCAAGCAGAAAAGACGCTGGCGCAGGTTCCCTTCAAAGAAGATGTCCCGTTAGAATCTCTTTTGCGTGATGCTTTAAAGAGTCTTTCGGAATCTGCAAAGGCCCGACCCGGAGCTCCTTTACGATGACATCTAAAATAATGGCTGACAATCTCAGAGATCTTTCCCCCATTCCCATCCCCGAAGAAGCCGAGGTGGAAGTTTCTCTTCGTCCAAAAACTTTAAAGGAATATATCGGCCAGGAGTCGGTCAAAGACAAGTTAACCATTTTTATTGAAGCCGCCCGTAAAAGAAAAGAATCTCTCGATCATTGTCTTTTTTACGGACCACCTGGTTTAGGAAAAACGTCTCTGGCGTATGTGATTTCTCATGAACTGGGGGTTAACATTAAATCGACATCAGGACCTGTCATTGAACGCCCCGGAGATCTGGCTGCTATTCTTACAAATTTAGAAGCCAACGACATTCTCTTTGTGGATGAAATTCATCGCCTCAGTCACACGGTGGAGGAAATTTTGTATCCCGCCATGGAAGATTACAAACTTGACATTCTCATTGGTCAAGGACCTTCCGCACGCACGGTAAAACTTGATCTTCCCAAGTTTACATTGATTGGAGCCACAACCAGAGCGGGTCTTCTCACATCTCCACTCCGGGATCGTTTTGGTATCACAGCACGATTAGATTTTTATACGCCTGAGAACCTTTGCGAGATTGCTCTTCGTTCGGCAAAAATTCTGAATGTTCCCATCGAAGGGGACGGGGCCATGGAGATTGCAAGCCGTTCTCGAGGAACCCCAAGACTGACAAATCGTTTGCTCAGAAGAATTCGGGATTATGCGGAAGTGAGAGGATCCGGAAAAATTGATCTGATGACTGCCCGCAAGGGTTTGGAACTACTCGAAGTTGATGAAATGGGTTTTGATATGATGGATCGAAAAATCCTGCTGACCATCATCGATAAATTTGGCGGTGGACCTGTGGGTGTGGACACCCTCTCCTCCTCTCTGAGCGAGGAGGTAGAAACAATTGAAGACGTTTATGAGCCTTATCTGTTACAATGTGGATATTTACAACGAACACCCCGTGGACGTATAGCCACACCACGGGCTTATCAACATATGGGGCGGAACCTTTGAAACGAATTTTGTTCTTTATCCTTTTTATGGGAATTTTGGCAACCTTTGGGAATGAAGGTTGGGTTAAGTTTTATCGCCTGAGAAAATTCGAACAGTCTCTCGTTGAAAAAAATGGAAAAATTGCCCAAAGTAGTTTTTCTCTCCGTCAGGAAATTGAGGACCTCAAGGACACACATCTTGTGGAGAGGTACATCCGTAATGTCCTGGGATTCGTCCGGGATGATGAGATTATCTACGAAATACGAACAACTGAAACTTCAAAGGGAGATTTACAATGACTGAGGTTCAAAGGGAAAAAGGTCGTGTGAAGTGGTTTAATGATGCCAAGGGTTATGGGTTTATTGAACAAGCCAGTGGTCAGGATGTCTTTGTCCACTATTCCGCCATTGCCGGAGAAGGATTTAAAAGTCTGCAAGAGGGACAGGAAGTAACTTTTGAAATCACACAGGGATCCAAAGGGCCTCAAGCTCTCAACGTACAAAAAGTATAATCCTCATCACGAGATATTGATTATTTCCCGGGTTCTTTGATTCCATATTCTTTAATCTTGTTAAAGAGTGTTGATTTGGCAATGCCTAAAGCTTCGGAGGTTCCTTTTTTATTCCAATTGTTTTCCCTCAGAGCAGAAAGAATGGCTTCTTTCTCAACAGATTCAAGGGAAGGACGTGCTTGAGGTGTATTTTCAGAAAGAAAGAGTATGTCCTTGGGTCCTAATTCATCTCCTTGAACAAAAAGAAGTGAACGCGTCATGACATTTTTTAACTCCCGTACATTCCCACGCCAGGGATAATCAATCAATCGCTTTACAGCTTCTGAACTCATGCTTTTGCGCCCCTCGCCTGAGGGAAGAGTCTCCATAAAATAATCAATCAAAAGAGGAATATCCTCTGATCTTTCCCGCAAAGGAGGAAGCTGAATGGGAACGGAAAAAAGACGAAAATAAAGATCTTCTCGAAATTTTCCTTCACGGCTTAAATGCTCAAGATTTCTGTGTGTGGCGGCAATGATACGCACATCGGCAACCGTTTCTTCTGTTCCCCCTACCCTTCGAAAACGACGTTCTTCTAAAACACGCAAGAGTTTTGGTTGCAGTTCCAAAGGCAACTCTCCCACTTCATCCAAGAAAATAGTACCACCACGAGCTTGTTCAAAAGCACCTAAATGACGCGACAAGGCTCCTGTAAAAGCTCCTCGTTCGTGACCAAAAAGTTCGCTTTCAATGAGTTGTGGAGAAATGGCTCCACAGTTAAGAGCAATAAAGGCCTTACGTTCCCGAGGAGAACGTTCGTGAATAGCGCGTGCCACCAACTCTTTACCCGTTCCCGTTTCTCCAACAATTAAAATAGTTGCCTCTGTGGGAGCTGCACGTTCAATCATGGAAAAAACATGCTGTATCGGTTCACTGCGACCAATGATGCCTGAAAACGAGGGAAGTGTTTTTGTTTTTTTCCGCACCACTGTTTCTTTCTCACCCCAAGTCTCGTCATCCGCAAACACAACACGCCAGCCTCCCATCCGGATTTCATCCTGATTTTTGAGGGGAGCCTCCTGCGTACGACTCCCATTGACAAAAGTTCCGTTGCGACTTTGATCCACAATCCAATAGCCGTCCTCGCGTAATTCAAAAATGGCATGAGAACGGGAGATCTCCTCATCAGGCAGTGTAATGTCGTTGGAAGGATGCCGACCAATCTTTAAAACAATCCCGGTTGTTTGAGTTTCAGGATGCGCCGCAATGGGGAATCTCAAGACTTTCCGGTCATTGCGATAAAAAAGCAGTGCAGGCATAAATCAGACTTAGTGGCGAGGGCAAAAAAGTGTCAAGGGAGAAATGCCCCCCTGTCATGGCGAGCGTAGCGTGGCCATCTCACAGGTTCAATCGGGAGATCGCCACGTCACTACGTTCCTCGCGATGACACTCCTTAAATCGGCAACTTAAACTCCCCAATGCGAATGCTTGGTTTGGTGAGGCGGCCTGTAATGGTAAACGGATAATCTCCTTCGGGTGTTTTTTGCTTCTCAATCAAACCAAGAATCGGGATTTTGTCCGCAGTCTGTTTAGGAATTTTTAAATTGCCTTTCAGGTTAAAGCGATAATTATCCATTTTTCGCGCCCCATAAATTTTTCCATCGGTTTTAAAATCCAGATCGGCACCTGAAAATTGAAAATCATTTACTTCAATATTGCCACGATTAATGGACATATCAACTTTTGAAACACTACCCAACTGGGCCAACTTCAGTAGTGGCAATTTCATTGCACCCAGATCAATCTCTCCCAAGGTCAGATCTGGAAACTGTAATGTCATCTTGCCAGAATTACGAAGAGGATCTTCCGTAAAAATTTGAAGAGCTACAGACCCATTTGCTACCCCTGATAAAGGGACACCGGATTTTTGAAGAAAAAATCTAAAAAGAGAAAGATCAAATTGATCCATCGTCACATGAAGTCCATACCAGCCTTTTTTCCAAGAATAATCTCCTTTGGCTTTTCCCTTATCTGCTTTCACATCAAAATCGACTTCCATAGAACCTGCTAAAAGAGGAAGAAGAGCCACTTTGACCTTGGCCTTATTTAAAAGAACTGGGACTTCGGAAGATCCACGTGGCTTAATGGTTACGTTTTTTAACACCGCACCTAAAGGCAATGAGGGAGACAAATCACCAATAGAAATGGAATAAACTCCATCGAGAGAATTTTCCAGCTCACTGGAAACACGATTTTTAACACTCTCAAAAGGAAAAAGGAGAATGGAAAAAAGAACCAGGCACACAAAAGCAAAAATGGGATACACAAAGATTTTTAAAGGAGTCGACACGCGTTATCCTTCCTTCTTTAGGGCAAAAGTTGCCAACTCGAAAGAAACTTCCAACTGTTGTCGATTAGCATACCGGGGTTTAATTTGTAATTTTCTCACTTGCATAGGTGTGGATTTGTCATTCTGAAGATTAACAAGAAATTCAATTAACTGCTGTAAACTGACACCGGCCAGCTTTACCTCGATAGCATTGATTTCTAAAAAATCAGTTTCTTGAGGAGATTTTTCACGCACCTGATCTATAGTCAATCCGGATTGTTTGGCAATATTCTCCACCTTACTGCTTAAAGAACCTCCACTACTACGTCCAAACCGTTCCTCAAGAGCAGTCATGCGTTGTCGCATCGTTTGATACTCCACAACTTTATCAGCCACTTGAGTAAATCCTTTTTGTGCCGACAAGATTTCTTTTTTAAGAGAATTAATTTTACTAGACACCAACGACAAGGGAAGGAAAACAACAAGCAAAAGCCCCAATCCAAAGATCACCAATGAGGCAATCTTATTGGGTGGAGACAACTCAACAAAAGATGTGAGTACATTGTTGAATGAAAAGTGTTGAAGCGGAGAATATTTTGTTTTCAGTGCCATTTTAAGTTCCTTCGGATCCTTCGTGACCTGTTACATCACCCACTTCAATGGACAAGTTAAACTTGATTTCATCCTTGGCCCCCTTCTTTACATTTTCTGTAGACACATTCTTGAAGGATTTGGATTTACTCAAGGCCATCTTGATCTGATCAATGGCCTCAAAAGAAGTCGTTTTCCCCTGCAACCGAATTCTACGAGCTGCAATGGTCATGTCATCAATTTCGACTTGAACGGTATCACGTGTCGGAAGTGCATTTGAAAAATCCTTCAAAACAGAAAGAACAGACAGAGATGTTTCTTCATCAATTTTTTTCTTTTTCTCTTCGGCCTCGTTAATTTTTGCCGTCAATGTGGAAAGAATCGAATTAGGTGTGGAAATAATTTTCTTGGGCACCTCAGGCAAAGCTTCTGCAGCCATTGTGGTGATTTGTGCAAGCTGGCTTTTAGCGCGCCCCTTGAGAGAAATATAACTCAACCCAAAACTGCCCACAGAAAAAGTAAAAATAATTCCCAGAAGAATACCAACCTGCTTGACCATACTCATGAGATCTCTGATCTCTCCCTGATGGGCAAATTCACCGCGACGAAACTGAATGTTACGAACTCCTGAACCAATGACGCCCCGATATGCAAGAGACAAGGCAGAGGCAGCAATAGGCCGACACCATTGAGAATCAGATAATTGATTAAAAGAAAAATCCAAACAGTCCAGGAAGCTGACATTTTTCCGCAACTCTGAAGACAGGTAATGATCAATACCAGGTAATCGTGACGTACCTCCACAAAGAATAAGGGCCTGAACCGCTTCACTCCGTGTTTGTTGAAACGCCATGAAAGTCTGCTTTAATTGTAAAAGAAGATCGGCCAAGGGTTTCTTGATCGCTTCTGAAATATTACGCGTGGTGGTATCCGCTCCTTCCAATTCAGGACCAATTTGTCCCATTTCCACCTTCATCCTTTCTGCCTCAAGAAAAGGAATATTCAGTGCATCTGCAATAGATTGGGTTAAATCCTTACCACCTACCATAATGGTTCTTACAAATTGCAACTTGGCACTATGAAAAATAACCACATTGGTTTTTTCATGTCCCAAATCCACCAAAGCATAAGCACCTTCTGGCTGAAGCACACCAAGCTTCATGATATTGGCTAACTCAACCGGCTCACTTCCCATAAAACGGGGATCTGCATTGGTGTTGCTCATCATATTGAGGAGAGTGATAAAGTCGCTTTTACGCGCATAACTCACCAAAACTTGCGCATCCGTCTTGCTGGTGTGTAAAAATTGATAGTCGATAAGCATCTCTTCCAAAGGGAGAGGGAGATAATTTTCCATTTCAAATTCGATGGTCTGATCTACTTTCTTAAAATCAGAAAAAGGCAAATCAATTTCCCGATGAGAAGTCAGTTGACCGGGAATGGCAGAATAAATCTGGTCAGCCATAAGATTATATTCTTCAAAAAGTCTTTGGAGGGCTTGTGCCTGTGAAGCTTCTTTACTGACGGACTCTGAATAAACAACAGGCTGCTCAAAAAAACCAACCAATTGGAAGGCTCCGAGTTGTCGTTCAATTTCAGCAACCTTGATGGAATAGCTTCCTTGATCGATCCCCAAAATTTTCTGTGGCATAGTTAAAAAATCTTACGCTTATTCCACTCGAAAATAAAGTGTTTTCCAGAGGTTTGGAGAAGCTTGTCCTGCATCAATCACTGTGGTTAAACGCACCTTGCTGTCATTCACTGACCCATTGGCCTCAATCCGGTAAAATCGATTTGTCGTTGTTATCTGGCTGGCCAAGCCTCTGGAATCGGAGAGTCCCAAAAAACCTCCTATGGCGTTGGCAATGGAGGTAATTTGCGGAGAAGCTTGATTACAAGCAAGGTGTATCGTTTTCCGAATAGCTGTCCATTTGGAATTATCCGTTGGACTAATCGGAGCTATACCAAGACTTGTCATAGCGAACCTACTAATAAACGCCTTCACCAACTCTTCGGAAGCTTGACAAATATGAATACGGTGATCTCCGTAAATTGTAATTTGAGGAGACAATTTTTTATAAATATCATCTCCAACTCCCGCCACTAAAAGCAGTTCCGCTACCGAAGTATATTTTCCGTTCTTAGGTTTGTAGTGGTAATCGGGACCCATATAAAGAGCCTCTTCCGATCCGCCGGAAATTCCCGGTGCTTCATTAATCCGATCATCCCGATCGGCCCAGTCTGCAATGGCATTGACAACTTTACGAATCTCATCGGGCTTCCCCTTAAAAATAGCCTCAAATTCCTTCCCGGATAAAAGAGAGAAGAGAAGACTTTTCTGACTGTCATAAAGAGACAGGGTATCCGATGTGGAAGAAGTCCCCGGATCAGTGCGAAAAACATTCAGGTTAACTTTTCGTTCTTCGGTATCGCAAGAAACATCAAAGTCTCCGTCAAAATTTAAAAAACTTTTAGCACTCTCTGTGATTTCTCCAGAAGAAATTCCCTTCAATAAACCGGTAGAAAGCGGAACTTGCTTGCACAAAGGATCCGAGGGAACGCTATTCCCCGGTAAATTTTGCAATAAAGAAGCAAATCGAACCCTCAAATCTTTTTCCAGCTTTAATTCCAGACGAGCCAGGTTAAGTCCGGAACGAGCCAGGTAATAAGCTTTGAGACGGTCTCTTTCAGAAGAAGCCAGCTCATAAGAAACATGGCTATTGAAGGCAAACTCAACGACAATCGTTGTTAAAATTAAGACGGAACTCAAGACCAACATCAAAGCCACACCCTTTTCATTTTTAATAAATGTTTTCATAATTAAAAATCACTCGGCCCGGGAGACAGCTCAATAAATACCTGTGTTTCAAATTTAACAGGTTCCTCTTCATGGTCCTCATCTTCTGGATCTTGAACTTTAAGACTGATTTCAACAGCTTTTGGGAGACGACCGACAAAATCTGCCTTTGTTGAATCCCAATCATCCACATAGTCAGCTTTTTGAGGATTGTAGTAACGAAAGTTCAGTTCCAAAACTCCTTCCAGAAGAGTCATGACGTTTTCGCCTTTTTCAATCTTCTTTTTTCCATGACTTTCCACAGGACGTTCGGGCTGGGCTGTAGGCGGAGAGACTTCCCTCTTTTTAAGAAGATACTGGCCTGATCTTTCTGTATCGGGTTCCAACCAATAAGTAATCTCTGCAAGATCGGATTCTTTGGAATCCTTCAGATAACGGACATGCGAAAAACTATCAAAAATAATTCTGTCCTGGTCTCCCTGATTGGTTCCTATAAAAACAACTTTGCTTTGTTGTTCGCCCGAAACGGAAACGCCCAACAACTCCACGTTGGAAAACATGACCGCCATGGAAAGGTCCTGGGATATTTTTTCGATAGCCATGGAAGCCGTTCGAAAAACACGATCTCGATGTTCCGTTCTTTCCTTAGACCTTACAGTCGTTCCCATGGATTGCCAGATCATAATGGAAATAACCGCAACCAAGGTAATGGCAATCAGAACTTCAATGAGTGAAAATCCGCGCGTGTTGTTGTTCATTGCATTTTTACAATGTGAGTCGTTAAAGTAATCCCCTCATGTTCCTCACCGTTTTCTTTCCATGAAACAATTAATTTCACCTCTCGCGTCGATTGCGTCAGTTGTTCTGAAACAATCGAAAAGATCTGTGCCATCACATCCGCTTGACCTTCCGTTGTGGGGGGTGCCGGTACTTCTGTTTTTTTAACCGTTAATTTCCAGAAATAATCAGGGAACTTTTGTTCCTCAAAAGTCCCCTCCTCTTCCTTGTCTTCAGGAAATTCTCCCTTGATCATGCCTTGGTCAAAATCCACCAAAGCCTTGGCCATCTTGAATCGAGCCAGTTGTGTGGTTATTTCAATCTGATGGGCCCTACCCGACCCAACAATCGAAGTACTTTGCAGACTAAAAAGAGAAAGGAGGGATACCGCCAAAATAGCCATGGCGATCAAAACTTCCAATAAAGTAAAGCCAGCAGATGGACTGTTTTCGGATGTTCCTTTATCTTTCCATTTCATGGTAGTTACTTTCAACTTTCACCTGTCCTGAAAAGGGTGAAAGATCGATTGAATAATGAACCTGATCATCCTCATCCCTGAGATTGATCACAGTCGGAGTTGCAAACCCATCCGGAAAAAAATAAGTATAAGCCACTCCTTTTTCTATTTTGTCCGGATAAAAGGAGACGGAAATATCCTTGAAAAAAATACCGCGAGGAAAGACAACCGGCTTTAACGAGCCTTGTTCAATCACGACAAATTGTTGCTGATCATCCTTCTTTTTCTCATTCTCTTGAGGAGTATTTGTTTCTATGACAAAAGGCTCGCTACTTTGTTCCACCTGATAACTTCGTTCGTCAAAATTATAAACAATCCGAAGGTAGAGTTTGTCCGTCACTGACTTGCTCGACAAGTATCTCAGCGTCGAACTTAAATGCAAGGCTGCACTTTTTATGTTGGCGTCAAAAGCAGAACGCAAAGCCATGGCACCAGCCACCAAGAGACTTGCAATGATGCCAAGGGTGACCAGAACTTCAATGAGGGTAAAACCGGAATTACTCTTTCTTTTCCTTACCAATCTCAGAGGCTTTAATGTCGGCATCAACATCCTCTCCTCCCTCCTCACCATCGGCACCTAAGGAAATAATTTCGTAAGGATTTCCGTTAGGACCTGGGGCCATATAAATATATTCCTTACCCCAAGGATCGAGGGGAGCTTTACCACCTTTAATATATCCTCCGCGGGGATAATTGGTTGGAGCACGACCGGATGTTGGTTTTTCAAAAAGCGCATTCAATCCTTGATCCACGGTAGGATAGAAACCGTTATCCAGTTTAAAAGAATCTAATGCTGTTTCAAAATTTTTCATTTGAATCTTAGCTGCTTTGACCAGAGCTCTTTCTCTTTGTCCAATCACACTCACAACGGCAAAAGTTCCAATCACTCCGATGATGGTCAAAACCACCATGATTTCAATGAGCGTCATACCTCGTTGATTTTTTAATTGTTTAAACATATTATTTTTCTCCTTTTTAGCCTGCCATTTCGTTTAGTTTTAGGATTGGTAACATAATCGACATCACAATAAATCCAACACCGGCTCCCATCATGAGAATCATGAGGGGCTCCAACAAGGACGTTAATGAACTTACCGTCGTTTCCACCTGTCCATCATAAGAATCGGCCACCCGTAAAAGCATGGTCTCAAGTTGGCCTGTTTTTTCTCCAATAGAGATCATATGCGTCACCAGGGGCGGAAAATGTCCACTTCGTTTCAGCGGTTCTGCAATACTCTCACCTTCACGAACACTATTTTTGGTATTTTCAATGACTTCAATCAGGAGAGTATTTTGCATGATATTTTTGACAATATCCATAGCCTTTAACAGCTCCACACCGCTCGCCAGCATTGTGGATAAAGTCCTGGAAAAACGTGATACCGCCACAAGACGAAAAAGATTTCCAAAAATAGGAATCTGCAAAGACATCTTGTCAAAAAAATATCGGCCTTTTGGAGTTTTAAAATATTTTCTCAGTCCAAAAACAATCGCTACAATCAAAAATAAAACAATATACCAATAATCGACCAAGGTATAACTCACCCACATCAGAATCCGTGTCGGGAGCGGCAGTGTGGCTTTCACATCATCAAAAATTTTGGTTACTTTTGGCACCACATAAACCATGAGAAAAGTCATGAGAGAGATCCCTACGAACCCCATAATCATGGGATACATCAAAGCTCCTAAAATTTTACTCTTTAACGCTGCCGATTTTTCAGTGAGCTCTGCCAGTCTCTGTAAAACAATATCCAAAGATCCCGCAGCCTCTCCGGCAGCAATCATCGAAGAAAAAATGGGGGAAAAAATTTTAGGATGAGAAGCAACCGCATCCGAAAGACGCCCTCCCTGAATCACTTTTTCCTTAATATCTAAAAGAGTGCTTTTAAGTTTGGGATTGGTTGTCTGATCCACCAAGGCCGTCAGAGAATCTACAATAGGGACATGGGCCCCAACAAGCGTTGCTAACTGTCGCGCCATCGTGGCCAAATCCTTGCCACTGATTTTCTGGAAATATTTTCCAACATCAATATTTGTAGAGAGCCGAAGTCCTCCACGAGTTTTAGTCAGTGACCCTTCACGCCCCACTTCGGTAGGGAATATCCCCATCTTGCGTAATTTAACGCGCGCGGCCTTATCGGATTCAGCGTCTATGACACCCGAAATATTTTTCCCCTGATTATTAACACCTCTGTAAGAAAAATTAGGCATGAATTAAGCAGCTCGTTCGCGCGCAACATCCTCTTGCGTAATAATCATCACCTCTTCCAAAGTGGTAATTCCACGCAGAGCTTTTTGAATTCCATCTTCACGTAAAGTTATCATTCCTTTAGCCATCGCTGCTTTTTTAACAGCAGAGGCATCCAGGTTTTGCATGACAATGGCACGCAGATCCTCATCCATGATGAGAAACTCATGAATACCCACACGACCGGAATAACCCGTGTTCATACAGTTGGGACATCCCACAGCTCGATAGAGTTGACGGCCCTTCAGGTCTTCAACTTTTAGACCAGCCCTCTCCAATTCTGCTTCAGAAGGCGTATACTTTTTGGCACAATCACGACAGACCACGCGAACCAGTCTTTGAGCTAAAATAGCCAGCACAGAAGACGACACCAAAAATGGTTCTACCCCCATATCGAGAAGACGCGTCACCGAAGAAGCGGAATCGTTGGTGTGCAAAGTTGAAAGCACAAGATGTCCTGTCAAAGCCGCTTGCACGGCAATTTCTGCTGTTTCTTTATCACGAATTTCTCCCACAAGAACAATATCGGGGTCTTGACGTAAAATGGATCTCAAACCAGCAGCAAAAGTCAGTTCAATCTTGGGATTCACGGGAATCTGATTGATTCCGTCTAGTTGATACTCAATGGGATCTTCGACAGTAATAATTTTAACATCGGGCGTATTCAATTCCGAAAGAGCAGCATAGAGCGTTGTTGTTTTTCCGCTTCCTGTAGGACCCGTCACAAGAATAATTCCATGACTTCTCGAAATGATTTCTCGCATCTGATCCAAAACTTTTCCGCCCATGCCTAGTTTTTCCATATCCAGAACGATATGACTTTTGTCCAAAAGACGCATCACGATAGATTCACCATAGGCTGTCGGCACTGTTGAGACACGAATATCAATATCTTTACCGGCAATTTTAATGCGGATACGACCGTCTTGAGGAAGACGTTTTTCCGCAATATTAAGATTGGCCATAATTTTAATACGAGAAGAAATGGCGGCATACGCTTTTTTAGGCGGATGCATAATATCGTAGAGCACACCATCAATACGAAAACGAACAATCAAATCTTTTTCAAAAGGTTCAATATGAATATCGGATGTCTTCTGCTTCACCGCACGAAAAAGAAGAGAGTTCACAAGCCGAATGATCGGAGCCTCATCGGCAGAATCTAAAAGGTCCTGGACCTCTTCCAACTCTTGACCAATGGTATCCAGATTTTCTTCATCCAAATCTCCAACGCTCTTGTTGCCGACATCGGACATCTTGTTAAAAACAGTATTAATGGCCCCAATGACTTCATAGGAACCTGCAATGACAGCCTTCACAGGTGCATGAAAAATCAGACGCAGATCATCAAGAACATAGTGGTTAAAAGGATCGGACATTGCCACCAAAACAGCTCCATTTTCTTTTTTTAACGGGAGCACTTCATTTTTTTTTGCGTAATTAAGAGAAATAGCAGACACAAGATCGGAAGAAATTTCATCCGTCTCAATTTTATTCAAATAAGGAATACCAAGCTGAATAGAGAGTGCCTTCAGAATATCTTCGTTTCTCAAAAATTTTAACTGGATGAGTGCTTCTCCCAGCTTGCACCCTTTTTCACGCTGATAGGCAAGTCCCTGTTCGAGTTGCTCCTGTGTAAGAGTGGTGTTCTCAAGAAGAACAGCACCAAGGCTTTTATCTTCCATAATAATCGGTGGGAGATCCCTCTCTCCCCCCGTGCCCCCCATCTGTTTGTCCCTTCATCAACCGTTCACTGCGGAAGGAAACCTTCCTACGTTCACTATAAACTTAGCATAGTTTTGATCAATACGCCAAATCTGTATCCTCTTCCTTCGTCACTGGTTTTTCCGTGGTTGAAGTTGTTGGCGAAGAAACAGGAGAGGGATTGACAGGCTGCACTTCCGTGGCCCTCAAAAGATGAGCGGCATGAGTTTCCAAAGACTGATGAATTTGTTTTTGTTGGGACTTGCCAAAATTTTCCTTCACAAAGGCGTTTTGTTCATTAATTTTTTTCTGAAGAATCTCCAAAAAGTCTTTGGGTTCACGAATAATGTGAGGGGTCAAGAAAACCACCAAATTCACTTTCTCTTTCGTTTTCTTCTTGGTTTTAAAAAGATACCCTAAAATGGGAATATCTCCAAGAAGAGGCACTTTATGAATTACATTTTGATACTTGTCCTTGATCAAACCTCCCAAAACGACCGTCTGCCCATTGGTAGCCACAATGGCTGTCCGGATGGATCGTTCGGTTGTTGAGGGACCCGCCGTAGCAGCACTGGTTGTTTGTTGTTCGGGAGGCAACACATTACGATCTTCCTGAGTTACTTCCATACGGATCGTGCCACCTTCATTAATCTGCGGCTTAATCTTGAGAGAGAGCGTGACGTCTTCACGTGTGAACGTTGTTTGCAAGCTTCCACCAATGGTGGTTGCAGAAGCTGCAGGAAAAGGAACTTTCTGTCCTACCTTGATCTCCGCCTCGTGATTATCCAAAGTTAAAATATTTGGTGTGGACAGAATATTCACATCCGTATTGCCCTGGGCAAATTGAAGAGCTGAAAAGAAAGAAGGGACAGTCGTCGCTGTACCGCCCGGAGGGTTGAGCGTAATGTTATTATTTGTCGTGGAACCGCCTACAGCACCACTTAACAAGCGGCTCGGATCCAGAAAACCAAAGGTGCTTCCGAAAAGAGCAATGTTACTGCCATTTACATTGAAATTTTTTCCACCCAAAAGACCCGCTCCCAACTGCTGATCTTCTGAGATAGAAAGCTCTACAATGACTGATTCGACATAAACTTGACGAAGAGGAATATCGAGTTTGGCGATCACCTGCTCTACCAAGGTATCATAATCTTTAGCTCCCGCTGTAATGACTAACGCATTGGTAGTTTCATCTGCAGTAACCGTAAACTTGCCGATAAATTCGGCGCCACCGACCAACGAGGAAACCGCAGCTTGAGCACCTCCTGGAGGAGCTTTCCTATCCTTGTTTTGCTGAACCGCTCCGGAAATAGCATTGATAACAGTCGCCATATCTTTAGCACTGGCATTTTTCAGATAATAAACGTGAACCTCACCCGAATCTCCCTTCATCGGCGAATCCAGTTTTCGAATAAGATCTCTCACCTTTTCTATGGAACGTTTAGAGGCCAACACAATCAGAGAGTTGGTACGATCATCGGGAATTACTTTTTTAAGTCTTGGAATTTCTTCCAGCTCACCACCTTCTTTACCTCTCTTGACCGGAGCTGATCCCGAGCCTGATTTATCCGTTTCAAAAATCTGGGTCATTTTACCAGCAAGATCTTTGGCATCCGCATAGAGGACCGGAATGATTTCCAAAATTTCCTGAGGCCCTTCCTGATCCAGTTCATTAATCAAATGAATGAGGCGATCAATGTTCGTGCCTGAATCCGTAAGAATAAGTGTGTTGGTTGCCGGATAGGCAAAAAGATTTCCTTCTTTGGATACTAAACCTTTGATGACATTGGCCATGTCGGAGGCACTGATATTCTTTAGAGTAATGAGCCGCGTAATAAAACGATCCGTAAAGGGACTTTGATCCGAATAAAGATCGATAGGATGGCTGATGGCTTCCCGTGTCGCAACAAGACGCAAAAGACCTGCCGGACCTTGCACAATCGTAAAACCTAAACTGTCGAGAGCAGAATTGAAGGCCTCCCAAATTTCATCCTTGGTCATCTTGCGTTCACTAATGATCGTAATCTTTCCTTTGATTTTGTCATCCAGAAGAAAATTTTTACCAAGAGCACGACTAATCTGTTTAATCACTTCTCGAATATCTTCATCCGCTACGTTAAAATAAACACCTTCCTCTTCCACTTTTTTTTCTGTTTCAGCAACCGTCTGTGGAGACACAGGATGCATCGGCTGAGAAACTCTCGGAGCCGTTTCAGGAGCGGCAGTCACGGGAGCTAGTCCACCAGGTGCCGATAATAAAGAAGTCTCCGGAGCTGCCGGTAACGAGCCTAAATTTGTTTCGGGACGAGGAACAGAAGTAGATAAAGGAAGCGTATCTGGAGAAGAAGGAACAGGAGTTGGTGTAGAAGGGAGAGCCACAGCCGGAGGCAAGTTGCCCAGAGTTGTTGTTTTGATCTGAGTTTCTGGAGGACTCACAACCACAGGAGGAACAGCAACCGGGGGAATCGGTGTCATCTCCGCCGCCCAGAGACTTTGACAGATACTTTGGTTAAAAAATACAACCAGGAGAATGGCACTACCGAATTTCGTATTCCAAAGTTTGATTTTTTCCCCCACGTTCTACATCTACCGAAAAACTCTTCATGTCCTTCATCTGATTAAAAAGATCCATGCCACTTTTAATATCCAACTCACGTCCATTGACCTTTTCTAGCACATCTCCACGACGAATACCCAACTTGCCCACAATACTTCCGGGCTTGACGGACAAAACTTTCATCCCTGCCGCACGCCCATCTTTGAAATTGGGGACAATCCGAATCTCATTATAGAGTTTGTCCAAATTTTGAAGAGCATCATCCACCTCTTTTTGATCCACCACAATTTTTCCACCCTCCACGGACTTGCCTTCAGGATTCTCCTTATCCCCACCTAATGCGGAATTCTTTCCAAAAACATCTTCTGCTTTGGCAAAAATGCTTTTTTTAGCGGCAAAATCTTCCATCTCTGCATATTCCAGACGTCCTCCATTCAAAAATTCAATCCGATCCTTGGCAACCTTTATCAATTTGGCATTCGAACCAAGAGCTTTATCATCCCCAACATAATAAACGATTGCTCCCTTTGAATCCTTACCCCCTAAAACCGTCGCAGAAGATCGACGATCTGTCCCTTCTCCAACCACCAACACACCTAAAACTTTAATATCAAGACTTGTTTTAACAGCCGGACCAAGTTCTCCACCTTGCTGTTGAATATTTCCTTCTTCTCCCTCACCCGTCTTTGCTGCTCCTGTGTCTGCTGCATTAAAAACGTTTCTTTCAATGATCACCTGAAAATCTTCCAGACCCGTTAAGATTTCTCCCTTTTCTTCAGATCTTTTATCTCCCCCCAATCCCACAATATGACCGACATTGGCTGTTCCCGAAACCGATTCCAAAACTCCCGCAATGTACGTTGTCCCCGCTCTTGCGATTAAGTAGGCACAGATGGCAATGGTCGCCAGATGGAAGATCCAATCATAACGACGCAAAGAAAGCATGGCTTGGACGTCTCCATAAAAATTTTACAATCATAGCAAATATAATAAGTTCTAACATAACCTTAATTTTGATAAAGCTCAAGTATCATATTGAAATCTTTGGCGTGTTCGGAATGATAAACGTAAACTTGGCTCCCTGACCCACATCACTTTCTACTGAGATACTTCCTCCCTGCATTCCGACAAACTGTTTTACAAGAGCCAATCCCAAACCTGTGCCTTGATATTCGCGCGTATACGAACTATCCGCCTGACGAAAAGGCTCAAAAATAGCCTGCTGATCTTTTTTAGAAATTCCAATCCCTGTATCGATCACCGAAACTTTCAACGCCCGCTTTTCTTCATCGTAGGTCACCACAATTTCAATAGAACCCTGTTCCGGAGTAAATTTAATCGCGTTGGAAAGAAGATTCAAAAGAATTTGCTGCATTTTACGTTCGTCAGCATGAATCACGGGAAAATGAGAAGGAATTGTAATTTCCAACTTTTGAGATTTTTTTTGGACGAGAGAAGCCATCATCCTCTGAACACGCTCCAGCAACTCATGTAGAGACACAGGAGCTATTGACAACTCCATCTTCCCGGATTCAATTTTGGCCAGATCCAGCAACCCATTAATCATGTGTAACAGATTTTCACCATTGACCAGAATTTCTCGAAGACTTTCCTTCTGATCCGCATTTGCCCCTCCCATGACCTCTTCCAGAAGAAGTTCTGAAAATCCAATAATGGCTGTTAGCGGAGTTCTTAACTCATGACTCATGGTGGCTAAAAATTCCGACTTCACACGACTCACTCGCTCTAACTCAATATTCTTCTTCTTTAACTCAGCAATTAAAAGCACATTATCCAGAGTCAAAGCTGCCTGGTCGGCAAAACCTTCAAAAGCATGGACCGCTTCAGGACTAATCCATTCTTCACGACTTACACCAATCAGAGCTCCCACAACATTCCCTTCTGCTACCATGGGAGCTGCCACAAATTTTTTAAATCCAAATCTCCTTTGAAGTTCCTCAATAGATTTTGGATCAATCGGGGGAGAAACTCCCTTGAAAATTTCAAACAACTCATTACGGATAATGAGCTTTTTACGCTTCATGGCTTGATAAACTTGATTGGTTTCATCATGAGCCTCCAGACGAAATTCAACTTGTCCCTCACAGAGTTTTTTTAAAGCTTCACCAAATGAAGACGGTTCATGCACAAGAACACGGATAGAATCCGTTCCACTCTCATGAAAAAGGATAAGAGAAGATTCATAACCCATCCCTTCGCGAACGGACCTTACAAGTTCATGGACAACATGCTCAAAAGTAATCACACTACGGGTCAGCGAAGAAATACGATTGAGGGCTATGAGTTCACGATTTTTCTGTTCAAGAGCTTGTTCACGAATTTTTGTAAAATGACTGGCAATCCAGATTCCATAAATATCAACTCCTAAAAAAACAGTGAGAAGAATAAAATTACGAATAGCTTGAAAGCGATCAAAACCACCGGGAGAACCAAAAGGGAAAAAGAAGGGTTCCAGCCAGTGCTGAAAAGTGGCAATGAGCAGACACCCATAAAAAATTTCGGCCAGAACCGCGATAACAGAAGCAACACGATAATTATAAAAAAGACCCCCTGCCGCTGCATAAATAATATAGACGGTAAAAAAAGTACTGCTCGGTCCACCGGTTAAATAAATTAAAACTGTTTGTGCCGTCACATCGGCTGCCAACTCAATGACAAAGAAAAAAATGGGCCAGATTCCTTTAAGTATAAAGGCATAACAAATCGTGGTCACCACAAAGGTGCCACTAATGATAAGCATGACGGGCTGATCGAGGGTGAGGAGACTAGGGTATAAAAAAATACTCAGAAGCCAATAACCTATTAAAATAACAAGGCGCAGCTTGGCCGAAAAAACATGCCGGGCTGTAAAATCAGAGAATCGAATATCCAGAAGAGAGTGCGGAGAATAGTTCACGATGAAAACACACTTAGCATGGATGAAAGAGGTTTTCTATTGACTTTTCAGCCTTTTGACCTAAAAAGAGCCCCTTACTTAAAGGAACTATCATTATATATGGCCAGAATCACTGTCGAAGACTGTCTCAGAAATTGTGAAAACCGGTTTGCCTTGGTACACATTGCCACAAAGAGAACCCGCGACCTTTATAAAGGAGTGGATCCTCTCATTTATTGCAAGAATCGTGAAGTTGTTACTTCGTTACGGGAAATTGCCGCCGGCAAGATCAAGTTTACCGGTGAGGCTTGGACTCCTTCCTCACCTCCCTCATTGGTTCGCTCATCAAAAAAAGCAAAAAGGTCCAGATCGTAACTCCGCCACGGTAGCTCAGGGGTAGAGCAGCGGTTTCGTAAACCGCAGGTCGGCGGTCCGATTCCGCCCCGTGGCTTTTAAACCACCAACCAAAATTCAAATCCTTGTGTCTAATTTTTGCTCGATCAAGCCTCATTTGAAGCTCATTTTCTCCTGGCACGGGTTTGCATAAGGTCATCATAGAGGAGATGCTATGAATAACGATACATTGCCAATTCCTGCTGAAATAATTGAGCAGAAGATTTTATTCTTTCGAGGCCTCAAAGTTATACTCGATACTGATCTTGCCCAATTGTACGGAGTAGAAACCAAAGCACTGACTCGGGCTGTGAGAAGAAATCAGGATCGGTTTCCCAATGATTTCATGTTTCAGCTTCATCTAGAGGAGTTTGGAACTTTGAGGCGCCATTTTGGCACCTCAAACTTGAAGTCACAATTTGGCTCCTCAAAAGGAAGAGGTGGCCGACGGTACCTACCTTACGTCTTTACGGAGCAAGGGGTTGCCATGCTTTCAAGTGTTTTAAGAAGTAAAAGAGCTGTTCGAGTCAATATCGAAATCATGCGAGCTTTTGTTCGACTGAGGCAGATGATTTCTACCAATAAGGATTTGGCAAGGAGACTTGATGACCTCGAAAAGAAATACGATCACCAATTTAAAGTGGTTTTTGATGCCATTCGGCAACTGATGGCGCCTCCACCACTGCCTCCCAAAAGACAGATTGGGTTTTAAACAACCAACCTCTTTTCCATCCTCTTGATGGCCCATCGAAAAATCAGAACGGTCATAAGACTTATCCAAAGAAGACGCATTCCAATCCCTTCCACAACGACACCGGAAAAAAGACCTCGACAGATAACAATCGCATGACTCAGGGGAAGAAACCACACAAGCTTCTGTACCCAAATGGGCAGTGAGGTGACCGGGAAAAAAGTACCGGAAAAAATAAACATCGGTTCGAGGCCCAACGTAATATAGTAGGTAAAAAAATCATAATCGCGCGCAAAAGACGTCATCAACATTCCCAAAGAAGCAAATAAGAGAGCTTCGATGATTAAAACAGGAATCGCAAAAATAGTGAGCCACGAATGAGACAATCCTAAAATCACAACGGCAAGAAACATGACGCCTCCAGAAAAAAGGCTCTTGGTCATTCCCCATAAAATTTCTCCGGCAATCACCTCCCCGACATTGACCGGTGTCATGGCAATCGAATGAAAAGTTTTTTGGATTTCCATACGCGTATAGGAACTATAGGTTGTTTCAAAAGAAGCGCTGTGCATGATTGCCGAACAAATCAACGCTGGAGCCAAAAATTGCAGGTAAGGCACTCCATCCACCGTCTTGATCAAAGCTCCCAGCCCATAACCAAAACCCAAAAAATAAAGAACGGGCTCTCCCAAAGCCCCAATGAGACTCGTCCACCAATACCGCGTCCAAACAAGGAAATCTCTATACCAAACCTTAGAAGCATATCGGAAGGAGATGGAACTCATCTAATCTCTCAATCCTTTCCCGGTGAGTTTTAAAAATAGTTCCTCAAGATTTTTTACTCCTTGTTTTTGAATCAATTCCTGAGGTTTGCCTTCTGCGATAATTTTTCCATAATCAATCACCACGATCTGATCACAAAGCGATTCTGCTTCATCCATATAGTGAGTTGTGAGCAGAAGAGTCACTCCTCTTTCCTTTAATTCCTGCATTCTTTCCCACATCACTCTTCGAGATTGAGGGTCCAAACCTGTGGTGGGCTCGTCTAAAATCAAAACTTCAGGTTCATTCATCAAAGCCCTTGCCACAAGGAGGCGTCTCTTCATCCCTCCGGAAAGATGATCAATCGGCTGTTCCGATTTTTCCTTCAGATGAAAAAAATTCAACAAATCTTCACATTTCTTTTCTGTTTTTTCCTTGCTGAGATCAAAATAACGGGCAAAAATTTTCAGATTTTGAATAACGGTAAGATCAGGGTCCAAGCTCATTTCCTGAGGAGCTACCCCGATTCTTCTCTTAATTTCGCGTTCATTCATTCCGGCGGGTAAACCAAAAATAGTCAACTCCCCTTCTGAAAGAGGTGAAAAACCATAGATCATTTTCATCGTCGTAGTTTTTCCCGCCCCATTGGGCCCAAGAAAACCAAAACACTGGCCCTTCTGTACCTGAAAAGAAATGCCATTGACGGCAATCAAGTCACCAAACCTCTTTACTAAATTTTTGGCTTCAATCACAAATTTCATGTTTTCGTTTCTGCATGAAATTCATTCTGCTTGCAAGCTTTGTAAAAATATCTACATTGGGGTGGATTCTTATGATCCTTTATCCAGCCATTGATATTTACAACGGCAAGTGCGTCCGACTCAAACAAGGTCGCTTTGAAGAGGCGACGATCTATTTCGACAATCCGCTTGATGCGGCCAAAAAATGGGCAGACCTTGGAGCAGAGTGGCTGCATGTTGTGGATCTGAACGGAGCTATGGATGGAAAACCGGTGAATCTCAAAGCGATCGAAAGTATCATGACGTCTGTGGATCTTCCGGTTCAGATTGGAGGAGGGATTCGAACACAGGATACGGCGGAAATTTTCCTTACTTTGGGAGCAGGAAGAATTGTTTTGGGAAGTGCCGCTTTGGAAGATCCTGATTTAGTCGAAATTTTATGCGTCAAATATCATGAACGCGTTGCCTTAGGCATTGATGCTCAAGGTGGTAAGGTGGCTGTCCATGGGTGGAAGGACGTTTCCGATAAAGAGGCCATCGAAGTGGCCCAACATTTTGAAGGCATTGGCCTGCAACATCTGATATACACCGACATCGCGAGAGATGGTATGCTCACCGGTCCTAATTTTGAAGCGTTGGAAAAAATGATTTCTTCCGTTGGTATTCCCGTGATTGCTTCAGGGGGTATTTCAAAAATGGAAGATTTGGAAAAACTTAAAAAAATCGGGGCCGAGGGAGCGATTTTAGGACGTTCTCTTTACGAAAATTTGATTAACCTGAAAGAGGCTTTTAAACTGTGCTGACAAAACGAATTATTCCTTGCCTTGATGTTGCAAACGGCCGTGTGGTCAAAGGCACCAAATTTGTTAATCTTAGAGACGCCGGCGATCCGGTAGAAGTGGCCAAAGAATATGAGGAGCAAGGTGCCGACGAACTGGTTTTTTTGGACATCACGGCTTCCCACGAAAAAAGGAAAATTATTCTGGAAGTCGTAGAAAATACTGCGGACAAAGTTTTTATGCCTCTCACTGTGGGAGGCGGCATCAAAACACTTCAGGAAATCAGGGATCTTTTGAACGCGGGCGCTGATAAAGTTTCCATCAACACATCTGCCGTTTCTAATCCAAACTTTGTCAGAAAAGCCGCTGAAAAATTTGGGAGTCAGTGCATTGTTCTTGCCATTGATGCCAAACGCGTCACCCCTCGCCGCGGAGCTCCGAAAAAATGGCGCGTCTACACTCATGGTGGCCGGAAAGATACAAAACTGGATGCCATCAACTGGGCTAAAAAAATGGAAAAGTTCGGCGCCGGTGAAATTCTCTTGACCAGTATGGACAGGGATGGAACAAAAGATGGCTACGATTTGCAGCTGACAAAATTTATCACGAATGCAGTTCGTATTCCTGTCATTGCATCGGGAGGAGCTGGACATCCTGAGCACTTTGCGCAAGTGCTCACTGAAGGAGGCGCTGATGCCGCACTCGCTGCTTCGGTGTTTCATTATCGTGAATTATCTATCGCGGAAGTAAAGGATTGTTTATGGCAACACGACATTGCAGTACGTTCATAACGGGGAGAGATCCTGCTCTCTCCCCGAACCCCTCATCGGGTAACTCACTGTCTCATCATTCACTATGGAGGGGAACCCTCCTCCGTTCATTCTTAATTATCATGTGTCTTGTCGGCACAGAAAGGCTTCTCATGTCCGCTCCAAAATTTTCAGAGCCAAAAGCTCCACTCGCCGATGTTCAAAAACATAACAAGGCTATTATCCACACGTCTAAAGGAGATATTACGGTCGAGCTTTATCCCAAAGAAGCTCCTTTATCCGTAACGAATTTTGTACAACTTTCAAAGGGTGGTTTTTACAACAACCTCACCTTTCATCGTGTCGTTTCCAACTTCGTCATTCAAGGTGGAGATCCTGATGGTACAGGAGCCGGCGGTCCGGGTTATACCATTCCTGCCGAGATTAAAGGCAACCCTCATCGTCATATTGAAGGAGCCTTGGCATGGGCGCGCACCGGCGACCAAGTAAATCCGGAGAGACGATCCAGCGGAAGCCAGTTTTACATTACCTTGGCTCCCACTCCCTTTCTGGATGATCAATACACGGTGTTTGGAAAAACCATTGCCGGAATGGATGTCGTGAAAAAAATTGCGCAGGGAGATAAGATTTTAAAGATTGAAATTCAATGATGGAAAATATTTTTGACCAATTAAAATTCGACGATAAGAACCTTATTGTTGCTATCGTTCAAGACTATAAAAACAACGAAGTCCTCATGGTGGCCTATATGAATCGTGAAGCGGTTAAGCGAACTCTTCAGGGGCCTTATGTCACTTTTTGGTCTCGATCCCGCAAAAAGTTTTGGGTCAAAGGCGAAGAGTCCGGTCATACGCAAACCGTGAAAGAAATTTTTTATGATTGCGATGGAGACGCCCTCCTCATCAAAGTGGATCAAAAGGTAGCTGCTTGTCACGAAGGCTATCGAAGTTGTTTTTTTAGAAAGATTGAAAATGGCAGCTTGAAAATAATTGCAGAACGTGTTTTTGACCCGAAAGCAACTTATAACAAATAAGTGTCATCGCGAGCCCAAAGGGCGTGGCGATCTCATGTAAATCCCGGGAGATGGCTACGCTTCGCTCGCCATGACAAACGATAATAGAAATATTATGTCTTGTTTATTCTGTAAAATCGCCTCCAAGGAAATTCCTTCAAAAATAGTTTACGAAGACACAACATGTCTGGCTTTTCGGGATATCAACCCTCAAGCACCTACCCATATTTTGATTATTCCTCGTAAACATATTTCGAAACATGCGGAAGTTTCTTTGGAAGATGCCGATTTGTTAGTGCATCTTCATCAAACAGCTCAAAGTATCGCTCAAAAAGGAGGATTAAAGGATTATCGACTTGTCATCAACAACGGTGAAGGAGCCGGTCAAACAGTCTGGCATCTGCATCTTCATCTCCTGGGTGGAAGAAACTTCTCCTGGCCTCCTGGCTGAATCGACCACATTTCTTATAAAAAACAATAAATTACTATTTGTAATAATATTTTACTTGTATATAATAAAATATCATTTTGATAAGAATGTGGAGAATAAAGCATTGTCTTCAAAAAACAAGGTCTCGGAACGTGAATCTCAAGTGGCTTTTTTAGGCAAATTGATGGGTGAAGTTGCCCATGAAATTCATAACCCTCTTGCGTCCATTCAGCTGAATATAGATGCCGTTTCAAATTTAGTTCAGGAAATACCCGAAAAAATCAGATCTAAAATGACCCCCCGACTGGAAACAACCCAAAGAAGTATCAAACAAATTTCTTACGTGGTGGGACAAATCCAGAACATGGCCACTCAATCGGAAAGTCCGTTTGAAAGGCTAGATTTGCATAAAGAACTTGAGTTGATTAAAGAAAATTTTCATCATTTGACCCCTCCACATAAAGCCACTCTGACCCTTGACCTTCAAGCCTCCAGCCCCTTCTTTTTTGGTAATCATCCGAGCCTTCAACAAGTATTCACAAACCTGATTCGTAATTCTTTGGAGGCAGGACCTGGTATCGGCAGATCTTCTCTTCATATTGACATCAACACGTCTTCAAGAGACCATGTGCTTATGGTGGAGTTTAAAGACGATGGCGCAGGAATCAGTCCTTCACAACTCGCTCTCATTTTTAATCCTTTTTTTACCACCAAGAAAGCACGAGGGAATATGGGGCTTGGCCTTTCCATCGTTGAACAACGTCTTAAATCTCATGGGGCCACTATTGAAGCTTCTTCGCTGATGGGGGAAGGAACAACTTTTCTCATTCAAATACCCCACGACCGCCGCCTCATAAAAGAAAAGGGACTCTTATGACTCGAATTCTCATTGCCGATGATAATGAGGACTTGCGTAGTACCTTAGAATATTCTCTCAAACGTCTCGGTTTTGAAACAGTCACAGCGGCTCATGGTCAAGAAG
>OBEQ013064155.1_pt1 | contig 25452 bp, 22 predicted proteins | sample 1670901 | NCBI WGS metagenome assembly OBEQ01 (sample SAMEA104232315, study PRJEB22302) | groundwater metagenome | biome: forest; feature: aquifer; material: groundwater | place: USA | collected 2011-08-07 | depth 5.4 m | reverse complement strand
TTTTTGCAGCGCACAGCGCTGCTTTAGCAGCCTGTCAGAGAAGGCAGACGCGACCGCCCCCAAATTTCCGTTCGAAAGTAATATTTTCATGGCAAGTCCGACAGGCTGCTAGCCGGCAGATTGGGTCGACGTGGGCAAATGTCGACTTTGGTTTCGCGAGAGCCGCGGGCTGGAATCTGGCATTGACCGTGCGGTTAGCCGTCACCTACTTTGACCGGTTTACCGATTCGAATCCGCCCATTTTCATCCTGTGAACGTTCAAATTACCGACATCAACGAGACCCGCAAAACGCTGACCGTCACCCTCGACAAGAGCGAGGTTGACGGTGAATACAACGCGATCCTGGTCGATTTTACCCGCCAGGCCAACCTGCCGGGCTTTCGTCCGGGCAAGGCGCCTGCGGCCATGGTGGCAAAGCGTTTTGGCAAGGAACTGAAGGATGAGTTCAAGCACAAGGTGATCGGGAAAGCCTACCGCGACGGCCTCGACCAGTCGAAACTCGAGGTGCTCACGCTCGTGGACGTCGAGGAGGGCACGATCGAGCCCGGCCTTTCCGCCGCCATCAAGCTCACGGTGGATGTCCGTCCGGAATTCCAACTGCCCGAATACACCGGCATCCCGACCGAGGTGCTCCCGACCGAGCCGACCGGGGAGGAAATCGAGAAAGTCATCGAGGGCCTGCGTTCCGAACGCGCCGATTTCAAGGTGGCCGACCGCGCCGCGGCGAAGGGCGACTACGTTCGCTTTGGCTACGAAGGCACCCTGGATGGCAAGCCGCTGACGGAGTTCGTCGGCGACAAGGCCATCTACGCCAGCGCGCCGCAAACCTGGGAGGAAGTCGAGGGCGCCAACGAAGGCCTTCTCCCCGGCATGTCGCGGCAGATCGCGGGCTTGAAGGCGGGTGATAAGAAGTCGGTCGAGGTCGCTTTCCCGGCGGATTTCGCCGCCGTGCCCGCGCTGGCCGGCAAGCAGGCGACCTACGCCATCGAAGTCCAGGAGGTGCGCGAGCGCGTGTTGCCGCCGATGGACGAGGCGTTTTTCAAGCAAAACCAGGTCGACGACCTCGCGGGGCTCACGACCCAGGTCCGGGCGAACCTGGCCATGCGCAAGGACTACGAGAACCGCGCCGCCCAGCGGCGGCAGGTGACCGACGCGTTGATCGCGCAGGCGAATTTCCCCGTGCCGGACAGCCTTATCGCCTCGGAGCGCGACGGCGTGCTCCGGCAGTTCATCGAGGAGAACATGCGCCGCGGAATCCCGCAGGAGCAGTTCGAGCAGAACAAGAAGGAGCTTTACGAGAGCGCCACGAAGGCCGCGATGTCGCGCGTGAGGGTCCAGCTGCTGCTCGCCAAAATCGCCGAGGCCGAGAAGCTCAAGGTGGAGGAGAAGGATTTCAACAGCTGGCTGATGCGGGAAGCCATGCGCAGCGGCCAGAAGCCCGACAAGCTGGCCAAGGACCTCGGCAAGGACCGCGAGCAGGTCCGCGCCGTGCAGCAGCAGCTCCTCTTCGACAAGACCCTTGATTTTCTGGTCTCGAAAGCTACCGTCAGGACGGCAACAGCCAAAGCATGAGCTACTACGTTCCCATTGTCCTCGAAAACACCGGCCGCGGCGAACGGTCGATGGATATCTACAGCCGCCTGTTGAAGGACCGCATCATCTTCATCGGCACGCCGATTGACGACAATGTGGCCAACGTGGTGATCGCCCAGATGCTTTTCCTCCAGATGGAGGACCCGAAGAAGGACATCCATCTCTACATCAATTCGCCCGGCGGCGTCGTGACCGGTGGCATGGCCATCTACGACACGATGAATTTCCTGCAGTGCGACGTCGTCACCTATTGCATCGGCATGGCCGCCAGCATGAGCACCGTGCTCCTCGCCGCCGGGACCAAGGGCAAGCGCCACGCGCTGCCGAACAGCCGGGTGATGATCCACCAGCCCTCGGGCGGCGCGGGTGGCCAGGCGGCCGACATCGCCATCCAGGCCAAGGAAATCATCCGCTGGCGCAAGACCCTCAACGAGACCATCGCCAAACACACGGGCAAGACGGCTTTGCAGGTCGAGACCGACTCCGACCGCGACTACTACATGAGCGCCGACGAAGCCAAAACCTATGGCATTGTGGATCATGTGGTCGCCTCGATCCGCGATGCCCAAAAAATCGCCGAAAGCGCCGCCTGAGACTTTTCCGTGATTTAAACCGGGAAAAGCCCTCGACTAAAGCCCGTTTGGAGCCGTATATACCGCCATGGCCAAATCCTCTCGCATGACCCTTTGCTCCTTCTGCGGTAAATCGCAGGCGGAAGTGCGCAAGATCATCGCGGGACCGGGTGTCTACATTTGTGATTCCTGCGTCAATGTCTGCAAAACGATCATCGATCGCGAGGTAAAGGTGCCGGTGCCGGAGGGCACCAAACCCGCCTTCCGCCTGATCAAACCGGGCGATATCAAAAAGGTGCTCGACGATCACGTCATCGGCCAGGACCACGCCAAAAAGGTGCTCTCGGTCGCCGTTTATAATCACTACAAGCGCCTCAACTACGACGCCTCCGGCCAGCCGCGCGAAAATGTGACGATGCCGGCCGAGTTCAACGACGTCGAGGTCGAGAAGAGCAACATCCTGCTGGTCGGTCCCACGGGCTCCGGCAAGACCCTGCTGGCCCGTTCGCTGGCCCGCATCCTGGATGTGCCGTTCGCCATTTCCGACGCCACCACGCTCACCGAGGCCGGCTACGTCGGCGAGGACGTCGAAAACGTGGTTCTCCGCCTGTTGCAGGCCGCCAATTACGACGTGAAGAAGGCCGAGTGCGGCATCATCTACATCGATGAGATCGACAAGATCCGCCGCACCACGGAAAACGTCTCGATCACCCGCGACGTCTCCGGCGAGGGCGTGCAGCAGGCGCTGCTCAAGATTCTCGAGGGCACCACGTGCAATGTCCCTCCGCAGGGCGGCCGGAAGCACCCGAACCAGGAATACATCCAGGTCAACACCTCCAACATTCTCTTCGTCTGCGGCGGCGCGTTCGTCGGCCTCAACGAGGTCATCAAGAAGCGCCTCGGTCAGCGCTCGCTCGGCTTCCACATCAACGCGAAGGACCACGATCTCACGCCCGACGAGATGATGCGCGGCGTCGCGCCCGAGGACCTCATCCGCTTTGGCATGATCCCCGAGTTCATCGGCCGACTGCCGGTCGTCTCCGTGCTCGACGAGCTCAAGATCGCCGATCTCGAGAAGGTGCTGCTCCGCACCAAGAACTCGATGGTGAAGCAGTATTCCAAGCTTTTCGCGATGGACGGCGTGCAACTCAAGTTCACGCGCGACGCCCTTCATGCCATCGCCCTCAAGGCGATTGAGCTCAAGACCGGCGCGCGCGCGCTCCGGGCCATCCTGGAGAAGATCATGCTCGAAGTGATGTATGATCTCCCCACGCGGGACGACATTTCCGAAGTCATCATCGACCAGGCGGTGGTCGAAGGCCGGAAGAAGCCGCATCTCGTCAAGTCCGTCCGTGGCGGCGCTTCCACGAGCAAAGACGCGGCCTGATTTTCCGACCGCAATCGGACGGAAAATAAATTTCAGGTTTTTTGCCCGGCAAAAAACCTACCAGTTGAAGCTCTCGCCCTTCTCGATCGACTTGGCGAAGGCGACGAAGAGCTTCACGCAATTCTCCACATCCGCGAGATCGACCACCTCGCTGGGCGTATGCATGTAGCGCAGCGGGATGGAGACCAATCCGACGGCGACGCCGCCGCGGGCCATCTGGATGGCGCGGGCGTCGGTGCCGGTCGGACGGGGGTCGGCTTCAATTTGAAAAGGGATCTTCGCTTTTTTCGCGCAGGCGACGAGGCGGTCGAAAACCTTCGGATTGATGTTCGGGCCGCGGCAGATGATGGGGCCGGCGCCGAGTTTCGTTTCGCCGTATTTTCGCTGGTCGCAGTCGGGATGATCGGTCGCATGGCCGACGTCCACCGCCAGCGCGACATGCGGATCGACCGCGAACGCCGAGGTGGTGGCGCCGCGCACGCCGATTTCCTCCTGCGTGGTGGCGACGGAGACGACCCGGGCCTGGAGCTTCGCCCTCTCGCGGGCCAGTCGGATGAGCGCCTCGCCCACCACGTAGGCGCCGACCTTGTTGTCGAACGCGCGGGCGGTGCCGATGCTGCCATGGAGCAGCTCGAATTCGTGATCATACGTCGCGACGTCGCCGATGGCGACGCGCTTGAGGGCCTCGGCCTTGGACTTCGCGCCGATGTCGATCCAGATTTCGTGGATTTCCGGCACCTTCTTGCGGTCGGATTCCTCCATGAGGTGGATCGCGCGCTTGCCGGTCACGCCCTTCACCGGGCCCGCGGCGGTCTGGATGATGACCCGGCGGCCCGAGATGATGCTCTTGTCGTGTCCGCCGATCGTGTCGAAGTAGAGATAGCCGTCCTTGTTAACGTAGGTGATGATGAGCCCGAGCTCGTCCATGTGGCCCGAAAACATCAGGGTGGGCGCGCCTTTCTGGTTGAGCGTGGCCAGGCGGCAGCCGAGGGCGTCGTTGGCGTAGGTGGCGGCGTGGGGCTGGACGAAGCGGTCGTAGACGGCCTGAGCCTGGGCCTCCGCGCCGGAGGGCGACTTGGCTTTCAGCAATTCGACGAGAAACTCGGGGGCTCGGTAGTCGGACATACGAGGGTTTTGGCGCGGGAAAAATCTCAGGCAACGCAAAACCAATCACGCCTCTGCGCTCCGGGCGTCGCAAGCGGAAGTCTGGGTGCGCCTGAGCGCCTCGGTGCAGACATACAGGGCATTGCAGAAACCGAGGTATTGCCGTTTCTCACCCCAGCGAAACGGCTCGTAGAAACCGCACAGGCTGAAGCCCTGGCCGAGGAGAAACAGATTCAATGATTGGAAGTCCTGCATTTCGGCGGTAGTGGAAGCGAAGGCCACCTCGGCATAGATAAAGCTGATCCGATGTTGGTCGAGCAGCCGGGTGGCGCCCTTCAGGACTTCGAGTTCGTATCCTTGCACATCGAGCTTCAGCACATCGACGGATTCCACTCCATGGTACGGTCAAGCGTCTCGACCTCGATAGTCTCGATTGTCTGGTCTTCGGTTGAAGTCGCACCGGGCAGGCGGACAAGGGTGTTCATTTCCGAATTTGGCCGCAAATAGATGGGCGCCCTGCCCGGAGCCGCACCCAAAGCACATGGCACACAACGCACCAGGGGCAGGTGGCGCGTGGCGGCGCGGAGGGCCTGCCACGTCGCCTGTACCGGTTCGAAGGCATGAATGGCGGCCCCGGGAAAGTAACCGGCCAGATGGCGCGATGTCTGGCCGACGTTTGCGCCGGCATCAACAAGGACGGCCAGATCCCGGCTGTCGGCAATGCGCTGCACGTCATAGGCCCAGCTCAGACCCATCGGCACGACCCGGGAAAGTGGCAGCCAGCGGGCGCGCAATGCCGCATGCCGTAGGCGGGAAACCGTGGTTCCGACCAAATAGCGAAAATTCATCGGGATCGGCCACCGGCGCCACAGACGCTGCTCCGCGTGGCCAGGCGAGCGGCGTGGGGTGGGGCGTATTTTTCGTGAGTCGCCTGGTTTTCCGACGCGGAGGGCGACTTGGCTTTCAGCCCGGCGACGAGAAACTCAGAGGCTTGGTATGCGACCATGGGATTTCACTGTTTCTGCGGATTCGGTTTGATAAGGAAAACCTGCCGGCACTATTGCCGGTGTGGTTGGAGCAGGTAGTCCGCGCCGATCCGGTCGGGTGGATTGCTGCACCCAGTGGGGACGAATTGATACCCAAGCGGCTGGAGCAAGGCCTCGGTGCCGGCGACTTCCTGTGGACTGTGGAAGCCCATGAGAATGATCGGACGGTTGCGCCGGATGCTCTCCATCGCGCCGCTCAGAGCGCGATGCCCGTGCCCTTCAACATCAATTTTGATGAAGTCGGGTGCGCGGATCTGAGCGGTTAGCACCAACTCATCCAGTCTCAGCAGGCGGATGCTGATGGGGCGGGCGGAAGGATCGGGCGTTTCCCCCTCATAAGGCAGGTGGGTCGTCGTGCTCGCCAGGTTGCCATAGGTGTAGAATTCCGCCGCGCCGTCGGCGTCCGAGCAGCCGGCCTCAAAAGGTCTCAGCCAGGTCAGGCCGTTCATCCGGCGGTGGCGCTCGAGTCGGGCATAACTGACGGGATTCGGTTCAAACGCGACCACCTCGCCGGTCGGGCCAGTGCGCAGGGCGAGACCGATGCTGTAGTAGCCGAAGTGGGCACCGAGGTCCCAACAGACCTTGCCGCGGAGGTCGCCCCAGGAAAGGATGGCCTGTTCCAAGGCCGGTTCATAGCCGCCGCGCCAGTAGGCGCTCCAGGGAAACAGCGTCCAGCGTGCTCCCGCGGGCAGGCCGCGGCGCACCCGCACCGGCAGGTATTGGAGACCGGTGAGGCGCAGAAAATGCCCGGCGACCTTTTGCATGAAGTATTTCAAGATCGGGCGATTTTTTCCGCCAGTTCCTCCAGCGGGTAGGTGATGATCTCGGCGAGCGTCGGGTGATACCAGGGCGCCCGCAGCATGTCGCGCACCGTGGCGCGCATGGCCAGCGGGGTTGAGAAGCAGTGGATGAGTTCGCCCGCGTCTTTGCCAACTATCTCCGCGCCGAGGATACGGCCACGTTTTGGCTCAGCCAGCACCTTCACGTAGCCGTAATGGGCCTCCATGAGGATGGACTTGCCATGGTCGTTGAACGGATAGGTGGCGCCGAGGAACCGGATGCCGCGCCGGGTGAGGTCGCGTTCGAGCGCGCCGATGGTCGCGAGCTGCGGGTCCGTGAAGACGACATTCAGCATAAGCGAATAGTCGATCGGCTTTGCCGCCTTGACCTTGCACGCATGCCGCGCGGCCAGCTCGCCCTGGGCCACGGCGAGGTGGACGATGTCCGCCGGGCCGGCGCAATCGCCCGCGGCATAGATGTGCGGGACGTTCGTCTGCTGCCAGCGATTGGCGACGATCCTGCCGGCGGAGTTGGTCTTCACGCCCGCCGCCGCGAGGCCGAGGCCGCCGCTGCTGGGCTCGCGGCCGAGAGCGTTGAAGCAATGCGCGGCGCGCCGGACGATTTTCCGGCTGGCATGCATGAAGGTAACCGCGACCCCTTGGCGGTCCGGTGCGACCTGCCGGAGGACGGTGCCGGTGAATAGTTCGATCCCCTCGTCCCGAAAAGCCTGCTGCACGACGCACGAGGCCGCGGCGGAATGATCACGCAGGATGTTCGGGCTGCGCTGGACCAGTGTCACCTTCGTCCCGATGCGATTCAGGAATTGCGCCAGCTCACAGGCGACGATGCCACCGCCGAGCACAAGCACGCTTTTGGGCACGAAGTCGAGATCGAGCACGTCGTCGCTGGTCCAGCATTTGACCTCCCTGAGGCCGGGAATGGCGGGCACGCTCACCTGCGAGCCGGTGGCGATCAGGAAGTGCTGGCCGCGCAGCCGGCGGCCGCCCTCCTTCCCGTGGCCGCCGAAAAGTTCCAGGGTATGCGGATCGATGAAACGGGCGTGGGCGCGATACAAGTCGAATTTCCCGCCGGTGAGCGCCTTTTCCCGGTGGTCGGCGAAATCGGCAATGATCCGCTTTTTTCGCGCCTGCACGGCAGTCATGTCGGCCCGGGCACCGGTCACCCGGAGGCCGAAGCGCCCGGTCTGTTGCGCGTGGTGCAGGATTTCGGCGGCGTAGATGAGGGTTTTGGATGGCATGCACCCGCGGAGGATGCAGAGGCCGCCGAGCTGCCGCGCACCGTCGATCACGGCGACCTTCCGGCCGAGGTCCGAGGCGACGCGCGCGGCGTTGAAGCCCGCGCTGCCGCCCCCGATGCAAATGAAGTCGTAGGATTTCACGCCGGAGTGATGGAATAGCGGGGATGGCTGAACGGCCAACCGCCGTTCAGCGTCCCTTGCCAAAAAGCATGATGTGAATCGTCTTCAACACAATGGAGGCGTCGAGCACGAAGGAAAAGTAGCGGATATAGTAGAGATCGTATTCCAGCTTGCGCAGGGTGTCCTCAAGGTTTTCCCCGTAGTTGTAGTTAACCTGCGCCCAGCCGGTGATGCCGGGCTTGACGAGATGCCGGAAGTGGTAGCAGGGGATCTTCTTCTCGTATTCCTCGACTAGCCGCACCCACTCGGCGCGCGGGCCGATGAGGCTCATCTGGCCGACGAGGACGTTCCAAAGCTGCGGGACCTCGTCGAGCCGGGTATTGCGGAGCAACCGGCCGATGCGGGTGATGCGCTTGTCCCCGGCGCGGGTGTAGGTGTCGCCAGCTTCCACGCTCGTGCGCATCGTGCGAAGCTTGATGACATCGAAGAGGACGCGATTCCGCCCCACGCGGGACTGCCGGAAGAAAACCGGGCCGCGGTCTTCAAGCCAAATGAGCAGGGCCGCCGGCGGCAGCAGGGGCAGCGCCAGCCCGAGGCCGATCACTGCGAACACGATGTCGCTGACGCGCTTGAGCCGTTCGAAGACGGGCTCGCGGGCGATCTGGAATCCCTGCTGAAAAAGCCACGACTGGTTCAGGCGATAGAGCGGGATTTTCCGCCAATAGATTTCGTGAAACAACTCGAGCGTGTAAGTCGGCACGCCGGAAAAGTGCAGCTCGATCAGCTTCTGGGCGACAGCCGGGGGCAGTTCATGGCTGGATTCACGCAGGATGATGGCGTCCAGGCTGCCCTGGTATTCGGTGAGGTAATGAGCGACGTCGCCGAAGGGCGGGGCCGAGGTCGTGCCGGGCTGGGTGATGCCGCGGGCAAAGGTGTCGTGGGTGGCGTAGAGCACGGACTGGGTCATGCCGGATTTACGGCATTCCTCCTTGAAGGCGACGCAGCTCAACGGGCTGCCGAGAAACATGAAGTAACGCTGCTGTTTGTGCGCCTGCTGCCGCTGATAGAAAAAGCGCCGGTAACTGAGGGTGATCGGTATCAGCAGCAGGCACGCGCCGGTGATGACCAGGCGGCTGGTTTGCAACGGGAAGCCGGCTGGGATGAACGCGTAGGTGAGCAGCAGGGTGAAGAGCAGCACGAACACCAGCGCGATGGAATGCTGGCTGGTGTAGGTGACCGACATCATGTCGGTGCGTGGATTGTAGCCGTCGATCAGGTAGACCGCGAGGAAGTGCATCAGCACCGGTAGCGTCAGCGGCCCCAGAATGAGGCCCGCCCAGTGCACGACGCCCCAGGTCCAGGCGACAAAATTGAACGCCAAGATTACTGCGAGAGCGTCGAACAGCACGAGGACGATGGTGATGGTTCTTCCCTGGGTCATGGCAAAATCATTAACGGGCGGGTGGCCGTCGAACGCAAACGGAACTTAGTGCGCACGATTACCACTCAGCTACCGCACACACAAGTTTCCGACAGAAAAATTTGAGACAGAAACATTTTCGGATCAGCCTCTTTGCTTTGGCATGAGCAGGATCAGCCCGCGAAACCGGAACGTGAATCGCAATCATCCCAATCGCAATTTAACCGCAGAGATCGCAAAGAGCGCAGAGAGTAAAACCGGTCGTCGCAAGCGGAGAAGACAAGACCACATATCACGTTTTCGACTGCAAACTCGGCTGCGTAAAACCGGAGAGTCTCTCTTTGCGCGCTTTGCAGTTATTCCCAACTGCCCTTTCTAAGGGCATCTCATTTTTTCTGTCCTGAATGTTCCTGTCGTTCCGTCTTCGGCGTGTGCGACCATGAAACCAACCTCAATGACCGCGCACGACTGCAGCGCCCTGCCTGCTGAGTAGTTACTGCGCGCGAAGGGCATTACGGAGGATGTTTTCCCAACGGGTCAGCGCCGTCTCGAACATGAAGTGCTGGGCGGCGGCCACCCGGGCGCTCCGGCCGAACCGCTGGCGGAGTGCCGGATCGGCCTGCCAGGCGACCACGATTTCGGCCAGCCGTGCTCCCTCCGCAGGGCCGACTGCCGTCCCGCATTGCAGGCCGGTCAGCAAGCGCGGGATCTCGCCCTCCGCCGGCCCTACGAACAGCACCGGGCGTCCGGCGGCGAGCACTCCCGCCAGCTTGCTGGGATAGACCAGCTGAATGTAGCCGGGCTTCAAGGTCACCAGGTGCGCGTCGGCGGCCGCGAGCGCCGCCGCGAGATGTTCGCGCGATTCCGGCGGCAGGAAACGGATGTTGTCCAGCGCGAGCGATTGCGCGGCGGATTGCACCTCGTCGAAGCGGGCACCGGCACCGATGAACAAAAAGACGACGTCGGCGCACGCCTTCAGGGGACCGGCCGCCGCGATCACGGCGGCAAACTCATGGACGCGGCCGAGATTGCCGGAGTAGGCCACGATAAATTTGTCCGCCAGGCCCCACGCGGAGCGCCGGGCGGCGATCGCGGCGGCCGGGGGCTCCACCTGCAGCTCCCGTGGAGCCCAATTGGGGAGGATGGCGATGTTTTCCCCCGGCACCCCGTGAGCGGCGACCAGCCGGGCCATATCCTCGCCCAAGACCACGCAGCGGCGCGCGGCGCGCCAGGCGGCATCGCGCCGCCGCCGCAACGGCGAGAGGAACAGCCCGGCCACGGCGCCGGTATGCGCTGCGACGATCTCGGGATAGATGTCCTGGATCCAGTGGACGACGTGCGCGCCGAGGTCACTCGCGATCCGCGCGACAGCGATACCGAGCAGCGGGGGATCGGTCATCGGCACAACGATGTCGCCGGTCCGGGCCAGGGCGGCCAACTCCCGGCCGGCGTGCCGGATGAATCGCCGGAAATTGAGCAGGCGCGAAAGCAGGCCGCCGTGCCGTTCGCCTTCGCCCGTGCGATGGATCACCACGCCATGCCGCGGACCGGGCTCGTGGCCGGCGGCGATGACATGCACTTCCCAGCCGCGGGCGGCGAGGCCTTCCGCCAGATCGGTGAGCAGCTGGGCCGTGGCCGCCTGCGACGGCCAGTAGACCCGGTTGAGGAAGATGATGCGGGGAGGGGACATGGGCAGAATGAGCGATTGTTTGGTAGGGGCTGTTGCCCTCAACAGCCGAGGGCGCTTGGGGCAAGCGCCCCTACCTTTGCAGGCGCTTCAGTTCGCGGGCCTTGGCTGCGCTCAGGAATTCATACCACGCCATCAGCCGGCAGAAGACATAGCCGCGATAACCGTCGAGGAAGCCGGCCCGCCAGAAGTAGTGATAGCAGAACCGCAGGGTCGGCCGGAACGGCAGCGACCAGGCGAGCTGGCGCAGCCGGCGCTTGCGCGCGAGTCCCTCCTCGAGTTCCGCGGCGCCGCCGGCGCTCGCCTCGACCTGGAGCCGGGCCTCCCAGTTGCTGTAGCGATTGTGTTTCTCGACCCAGGTGGCGATGTCCGGAAAAGCATAGTGCTCCATTTCCCCGTCAAGATATCCGGCGGAGCCGTCGAGGTGCACGTGCTCGTGCACCTCGTTGTCGCCGGAGCCAGTGCCGGCGGAGTCGGCCAGCTTTTCATAGCGGCCGAGGCAGTGGCGGAAAAAGCGGAGATTCCAGCTCGGGTAGTAGCCGCAGTGGTTGAGCCAGCCATCGAGAAACCAGAAGCGCCGGTTCACGTAGAAACCCTGATGCCGGGCCTGGGTGAGCGCGGCGCGCATCGCCACGGCCAGCGCGGGCGTCGAACGCTCGTCGGCATCGATGATGAACACCCAGTCGTTTTTCCACGGCACGCTGGCGAGCGCCCAATTTTTTTTCTTGGGGAAACCACCACCCCAACTGAAATCCACGATCCGGGCGCCGGCGGCTAGCGCGATTTCGCGCGTGCCGTCCGTGCTGTCCGAGTCGACTACCACGATCTCATCGCACCAAGCGACGGAAGCGAGGCAGGCCGCCAGATTGGCCGCCTCGTTCCGAACGGGGATAAGGACGGAGATGGGGCTCTTTTCAGACATGTTTTGGCGGGTTTAGTCCCTCTCGCTTTGCAGGTCCAAGAGGGCGTAGCGAACGGCGCAGTAGAAACTGGCCGAGAATGCGAGCAAGACGGCGGGATTGGCAAAGGGGAATTCGACCCAGGCGTAGAGCAACACGAGAATAACCCCCGTGAGCAAATACCGGGGCAGGATGGATTCCACTTGCCGCCAGCGCACGGCCAGTAACGGCAGCAGCATCAGCAGCGCGAGCAGGCCGGTGCCGACGAAGCCGACTTCGGCGAGGGATTGGAGCCAATCATTGTGGGCCTTGGCATAAAACGGAATCCACCACCACGTTTCGACTGTCCGCTGGGTGTTGAAGATACGGAAGACATGGGCATAACTGTCGAGGCCCCAGCCAAACCAGGGCCTTTCCGACGCCATCCGCCAGGTGTCGCGATAAAGGGTGAGCCGGGAGTTCAGTGTGTCTTCCCGGGCGAAATGCGCCAGTTGCGCCGAGGTGAGCCGGGCACGTTGCGCGATGACCTCGCGGCCGAGGTAAGCGATGGCACCCACGGAAAGCAGGGCAGCCAGGACAATGCCGACCACCGGCAGGAAGGTTGATTCGTGCAACTCGCGTCGCCGGCGAATCAGGCGTATTAGAAAATGCAGAAGAGCCCCGGTGATCAAAAAGGCCATTAGCACCGTGCAGGAACGCGAGGCGCTGAGCGGAACCGAAGCGGCGAGGAGCAACGTGCCGAGAGCACCCAACAGGGCCGGGGAGTGCCAGATGTCGCGCTGGCCGCCCCGGCGGAGGAAATGGAAGAGCAGTGCGAGGCAAATCGCGGTGCTGAGCACTGTGAATGCGCCCCAGTGATTGTGATAGATAAAGGTGGAAAAAAACTTGGAATTGGGCGAACGCACGAGGCCGAACCAGAGGCCCGGCGCGTGCGCCAGTTTTTGGAACGTGCCGAAGATCGCGAGCGCCACGGCATTGATCGCGAGCACAAACAGGACGAGGCGGATGAGCCGGCGGCTGTGCAAAACGAGAAAAATGTTGAAGCAGGAAATCAAGATGACGTTGAAATGCCACAGCTCCCGGATGGCCAGCGCCGGGTTGGCGGCGGACGGCAGCCCGGGAATGGGATCCGCCATCACTAGCGAAGGCTGTCCGGCGACGTAGATTTCCTTGAAGCCGGGATTGAAACAGCTCGCGACAATCAGGAGGTCGTAAAGCCAAAGCGGCCAGAGATAACGCACCGCCGGATAGCTATGCCCCTCCTGTCGCCCACGCTGGGTCGCACAACCAAAGATAAACAGCAGGATGCCCAAGGCGCCCCAGAGGGCGATGACCTGCCGCACCCATGGAGCCTGCCCCCCGAAAGCCCACGCGGTGAAAACCATCAGCGTGCCAAAGTGAAAGAGCACGAGTCTTTCGAGGGGGCCGGTGCCGCGACGGCGCCGGTTGCGGCCCGGCGCGAGGGGTTGGCCGTCAGCGTCGCTCATCATGCAGATGCTGATAAAAATCCCGGAGCAGCCGCGCCGCCCGCTCCCAGGAAAAATCCCGGGCCGCCCAGGCCCGGCCCCGGCGGCCCATGGCCTGCAATTCGGCGGGGGAGGTCGCCAGCGCGGACGCCAGCGTCGCGGCGAAATCCTCCCACGGCACACACCACCCCGATGCCTCGGGGGCGAGGCGGGACCAGGGGGTGGAGTCGGTCACCAGCGCCGGCACGCCGGCGGCGAGCGACTCGGCGATCACGAGGCCGAAATTTTCCGAATGGGAGGGCAGCAGAAAAAGGGACGCGACCGCGTAAGGGGGCGGCCGGCCAGTGCCGTCGAAAACCGCGATGCGATCCGCCGCCCCCGCGGCGGCGACCGTGGCGGCGAGATCGGCCGCCGTGTAGTCCTCGGGCAGGCCGACGATGAGCAGCAGCCAGTCGCCACGGGGCGTGGAAAGCCAGAGGTCGATCAGTTCGCGCAGGCGCTTCTTGCGATGAAAGCGTGAATAGAAAAGAGCGACCGGCCGCTGTCGGGTCGCGGGGCAGAGTTCGTGCCAGGCGGTGCGCGCGGCGGCGAGCCCAGCGTCGGACGGCAGCGTGACGCCGTTGGGCGAAACGCAGACCGGCTGGCGGAACCCGAGGGCGCGGATATCGTCCGCCTCCTCGAGGCTGGTCGCATGCCAGCCGGCGGCGGCGGCGAAGGCGCCGGGGTGGACGAAGAATTCGGCGAGCTGCTTGCGCCAGCGCCGGTGCCGGTGGGCCCAGCCGCTCATCATCCCGCGCGGCGAGATCACCAGCGGCAGATTCCGCCGCGCGGCCGCCTCGTGGGCGTAGTGCAGCGGCAGAAGCCAGAGGGAGTGATGATGCAGGCAGTCGGCGTTCGCGGCCAGGAGGTGCCGGCGGAGTTCCGGCGAGCGCGAGAGCCAGCGGGGCGCAACACGCGGAAACAGGCGGATCGCGGCCGGGTCGCGGCCCTCCAGCGCGACCGGCTGGCCGGACTCGACCGTGGCGAGCAACTCGACCTGGTCGCCGAGAGCGGCCAGCGCATTGGCGAGGGCCCGCACCGATTTCGAGGGCCCGCCATGACGGTCTTCGAGGCTCGGCACGATATGGACTATGCGCATAGCCTGCAGTCCTCAAATGGGCTCGACGCGGTCCTTGATCGGGCGGCAAGGCGAACCGACGCAAATCCGGCGGGCGGGCAGGTCCTTGACCACGACGGAGCGGGCGCCGACGACGCAGAGTTCCCCGACGGTGACCCCCGGGCCGACGAAAACGTCGGCGCCGAGCCAGGCGTTGGGGCCGATCACGATGGGGGTGGCGACAAGCGGCATATCCCAGCGGGAGAAGTCGTGCGTGCCGGCGCAAAGGTGACAGTGCTGGCTGAGGTTGGCACCGTATTCGAGCCGGATGGGCGCGAGGTTGTAGAGTTCGACGTGCGGCCCGATCATGCTGCGCGCGGCCAGGGAAAGTTTCCACGGAAAGACGATCCGCGCGGTCGGGAAAATCACGACCGGGCCGGCGATGTCGGCGCCGAAGCAGCGGAGCAACCCGGCGCGAAAGCCATGGCAGGGCCGTGGGCTCCACCGGAACAGTGTGGCCTGCACGAAGAGCCAGAGCAGGCGGAGAATCACCTCGCGTGCTGGATAAGGCGTGGCGCAACCTTGGCCAAGAAATGGGCGGTTGTCTGAGGCAGGCATCAATGCGCAGCCTCCCCGGAACCGGGCGCCGTTTCCTGCTCGATGATCCAATCCATTTCGGCTGCCAGGACCGGCGCTTTGTTACGCGCGACGTCGAAGACGATATAATAATCGACGCCGAAATAGTCATGAATTGGCCGATCTCGCATGCCCGCCATCTTCTTCCATTCGACATCAGGATGCTTCGCGCGAAATACGTCAGACACCTTCTTTGATGCCTCGCCAATGATCTCAACCGCCCTGACACACGCCCGTTTCAATACATCGTCATCGAGGAAGGCTACCTGCGATTTCCCGTATGTTGCCGTTTCAAGAAAGCGCGCTTCGTCCCGGATGTGCTTCAGATAATCAAGGGGCGAGTTCGACATATCTGATTTCATTTCGGATATGGGATCCTATATAAGGGCTAAGTGAATCTTCCGTCACCAAATCAGCTCGGCGGCAAAAAACCTGTTCCAATGCCTCGCCGACCAAGTATAGATTGTCAAATTTCCTCGCGTCCGGGCGGAACGTAACCAGCACATCCACATCGCTGTCTTTCCTCGCCTCTCCTCTCGCCAACGAACCGAAAACGCCAAGCCGCTGGACTCCCGCCGCGAGCAGGCGTGATTTTACAGGTGCAATTGTCGTTTCAAACATGAACAGACGGTAGCTGGCATATGAGCACGGTCAAGGTGTGTTCTGGCGCTTGATGCTGTGTCCTAGCCTGCATATTTCACACTCCAACTGCTTTTGTTCGTGTGTTCGCGGATGCTCGCAGCGGGATATCATCGAGAATTGCTGGGATATGCAGGCTAAAAGTAAAACCGCCGGGCGGTTTTGCGGTTAGCCCGGATAGGCCCAAAGGCTGCAAAAGCAGGAAGAATTTACTCACAGGGTGTGGGTACGCAGGAGAGGAGAGTGTGAAATATCCGGGCTAGCAGCGTGTCGGACTTCGTCCGCCTCGCTGCTAAACCAAAATGGCGGAGCCATTTTGGAGGGGAGTATCCGGTGCCCCGCGTGTTCACTTTGACCTGCCCCAGATCGAGCGCCTACACCGCATCGACGATGAAGTGCGCCAGATGGTCGGCCTTGGGGTAGCCCGGTTATTTCACAGTCCGAGAGAAAACGGCATCGGGCTGTATCGGTGGCGACGATGGGGAGTAGCGCGGTGCTTCAGCCCGCGCTGGGGAGATGGAGCGCGGGCTGAAGCACCGCGCTACCTTTCCCACCACGAGGCCGTGAAATGTCCGGGCTAAGTGAGCAGCCGCAGCGCGAGCTGGGGCGTCTGGTTGGCCTGCGCGAGCATGGCCGTGCCGGCTTGCATCAGGATGTTGAAGCGGGCCATCTGGGTGGTCTCCTGCGCGACGTCGACGTCGGTGATTCGGCTGTTGGCCTGCTCGAGATTGGTGCGGTTCACGTTCAGCAGCTCGTCGGCGAAACCGAGTCGCGCCTGCCGGGCGCCGTTCTTGGCCCGGTGGCCGGCGATTTCCTCGATCGCATTGGAAATGGTGGAGAGGTCCACGGATTCCAGATTGCCTGCCTGCTGGATATTCCTGAAAGCGCTGGGGTCGACCGCAGTGGAGGAGATGTGATAGTTCTTCACCGAGGTCGTGGTGACTTGGAACTGTTCCATGGCGATGTTGCCGCCGGGGGGCGGGGCAAACGAGCGCGTGTCGAACGGGTTGCTCGCCGCGTCGAGATAGGCCTTGGCCTCGCCGAAGCCGTCGTACTCGATGCGCATCTCGTGGTAGGCCGAGTCGGCCGCCGCGTACCACGCCACCACGTCGTTGCCGATGCGGACCGTGAAGACACCGCCGGGGGGGTCTTGCTTCACGTCCAGGGTGATTTGGAACGCACCCTCGTACCAGCCGGTGGAACGAGCAGTGCCGAAGCCGGTGAGGCCGCTGTCCAGGTGGAGCTCGTTATTGGAGGCACTGATCGTGCCGCCGGCGAAACTGATATTCGTCCAGTTGCTCAGATCGGCGAAGTTGTCGTCGAAGTCCGCAAACTCGGGAGCGAGGGTGCCGGCGAGGCTGGTGCTGCCGATATCCAGGCTGGAACCGCCGTCCGCTGTCACATTCACGTCGAGTTCCCTGAAGCCGAAAAGATCTTTGCCGTTGAACGTCTCGTTGTCGACCGCGTTGAGCTCGTCCTGGAGCTGAGCGAACTCGGTCTGGTAGTTCGCGCGATCCGAGGAACTCTTCGTCGGATCGATGGAAAGCGTCTTCAACTCTCCCAGGCGCTCGAGCACCTTGCCCGCCACCTTGAGGGTGCCGTCCTGCGTCTGGAGGAAGGAGACGGCATTGGCCACGTTCTTCGAGGTGGCCGCCTGACGTTTGGCCGTGGCCGAAAGCTGCATCGAAACGGCCAGTCCGCCGGCGTCATCGGCGGGGTTCACAATCTTCGAGCCGCTCGAAAGCCGGTTCAGACTGTTGCGCAGCAACCGCCCTGACGCCGCCAGGTTGTTGGCGGCGAGCGTCGCGGCAAAATTACTGTTGATAATGAGTGACATTCTTCCGTGAAACTGTGTGCGGCGTCCGTGTCGCTGACGGAGTTCCAGTGGAAAACTGGAACTCGCCCTCGCTGCAGAGCGACGGCACTATACCCAACGTTCCAATTTACGAACAATTTAGGAACAAACACCCAGGCGATGCTTTTCCCCTCAAAAACCGTCGTGCGGCGCCGATATGAAGAGATCATTCGATACCCTCCTTCTCGCCTAACGGCGGAGAACCGCAACGCGTGGCGCGGGCGTTGGAATCAGTAGGTTTTCACCAGCGGATGATCGTGGAGCTTCAATTCGGGGTGCTTTTCAAGAAAAAGCGCATCGTCGATCCGTCCGGGATGAGGGCGATGGGGTGGTCGAGCTTGTCGGCGCCATACGCGCTCAGGAACCGCCCTTGCACGACTTCGAACTGCAGCGGGCCGATGGCCGCGAGTAGCACCAGTCCCATGCTCGGCCGCAACACGCTCTCCCATATCCGGCCGCTGGGCGCAGACTGCGGATGCGCGCCGTCCGACCAATACCCGTGCGCGTAGACCGACGCGCCCCCGCCCCCCGCGGCCCGGCGGGTTTTAACCCGCTTGTCATCCTGAGCGCAGCGAAGAATCCATGCCTTGGTAGCCGCGCCGGTAACGGCGTGGCCAAACGCTTACGCGTTCGGCTACTGGATTCTTCGGTATGCTCAGAATGACAGTCTTTCAGACCCGTCCCATAGGGAGTGGGCGTGATGATGCAACTGCTTGCATGGGAGCGCGAGCAGGGTGCTGGCAGGAACCGGAGCAATAGATAATCGGGCTAACACCGCCGATTTCGGATAGGGGTGGTGCAATTTTCGCCGAGGTAGGGGGCGGGATGGCTCATCAGGAGTTTGCCGGACTCATCAGTAATTTTGAAGTCAATGCTCAGGCAGATTGTAGGGCGGGTCTACTCCCGACGGAAAGTTTCAGCATGTCGGGCATAAAGCCCGACCGACAAAGACGACCCGAGCAGTTGCACTTTGAAAATGCTTGGCGCGGGGGTTCCGTAATTCCAGAACCCAAGCCAATTTTTCCACAGATGGCACGGATAAAACTGATGGGACCAAGACATTTAAACGCGGAGTTCGCAAAGAACGGGGAGTGGATTGTGGCTCCGCCAGTTTTATCTCTACGGGCTCCGCGATCTCCGCGTTAAAAAATCCAGGGCGGCCGTTGCCGGAAATCCATCTGCGGTCATCCATGTTATCCGCGGAAAATTGATTCAGGACGCGCCATGGTCTGAGGCTGCGCCTTGCTGGCCGGTCAACTGCGCGAAATCCGCTAGCAGTCCCTCGGCGTAGGTGGCGTAGTCATACCGGCGCACGTCCTGGCGGGCGTTGCCGGCGAGGCGCTGGCGCAGGGCCGCATCGCCGAGGAGCCGCACCAGGGCGGCGGCGAGCTGCGCGGCGGCATCGGGCGCCGCGTGGTCGAAAACGAGACCGTTTTTTTCGTGCTGCACAAAGTCCGTGAAGCAGGCCAGCCGCGAGACGACCGGCACGGCGCCGGACGCCATCGCTTCCGCCACAGCAACGCCAAAAGTCTCGCCCTTTTCCGCGATGCTCGGATAGCAGAACACGTCGATGCGCCGGTAGACACCCGAGAGCGTGTGTTCGTTGAACTCGGGGTTGAGGAGGTTGAATCGGGTCGGAGGCAACGCGGCCGCGAGATGATGCAGCAGTTGCGTCCGAAACATCGCGCCGGAACCGCCGTGGGCGATGTCCGATGGGCCGCAGAGCAGGAGGCGCCACGGCGGCAGATCCGGGATGTGGCTGACGATGCGCAGGGCCTCAGCCATCAGCATCAGGCCTTTTTCCGCGTGGATCCGGCCGACAAACCCGACCGTCAACTCCTCGGATTTGAATTCCGGCAGGCGGACCGGTATCTTGCCGGTATCCTGATTGAGCAGCCACCAGTCGATGGGATAGCCGCAAACGCGGGTGATCGGCGCCAGCGCGGGATTTTCGGCCTGGACCCTGTCGCGCACATAGCTGCTCGCGGCCAGGACCCGGGCGATGTGGCGGTAGCGGCGATACTGTCCCTTGGGCATCCGGCCGGTCATGATGACGACGCGGCCGGCGCACGGCTTGAGCCACCCCAGCCAGACCGGCAGCGTGACGGCATTGACGACGACGACGTCGGCGGCCGGCAGCCGGAAAAACACGCGCCAGCTCCAGAGGAAATCGTGGAGGAGGTTGCGCCAGAGCCGGCGCTGATGATCGGCGCCGGGCAGGCGGACATGGCGGACGCCCTCGGCGGTCTCCTGTTGAGGGAGGGAGCGCCACCGGCGCGAGAACATCGTGACCGTGTGGCCCCGGCGGGCAAATTCCCGGCCGAGGTTATACCAGGATTTTTCGGTGGAACCCCCGCTGACGGGCGGCACGGGCAGGAAAAAACCGTGGACGATGGTGATGCGCATGGGCCGGGGAGGCATTCAGTCTTTCAGAATCGACCTCATAAACAACAGGGGAACTCCGATCGCCAGGCAGGCCTGATAGAGCGACGAAAACCACAACGCGAGGGTGACCTCCGCGCTCAGGCACCAGACCAGGCACAGAATCCGGAGCAAACCCGCCATGGACAGGGTGGCGCAATGCACCGTGCCGTCCGCCAGGCGCCGGAAAAGAAATCCGAAGATCGCGCCGAGGACGGCGACACTCAGGTAGCCGTAGTTGGCGTAGGCCTCGGTGAGCATGCCGAAGCCGATGCTGGTCGTCTCCGCCTCCTCCTCGGTCAATATGCCCAGTTGGACCGAAAGCAGCGTCACGCTTTTGTGCGGGCCCGGCTTGCCGGGCCAGAGAAAGCGGGGGACGAGTTGGGGCAGGAGGATGCCGTAGGAAGCACCGTCCAGAAAGGGACTTCGTTGCGGCATCGTGTCGACCGCAATACAGACGATCTGAAAAAGCGAAGCGCGACGCATCAACCCATAGGTGAGGGCGGCCGACTCCGGCTGCTTCGTGACATCCGGGGACAGGCCGAATTCCAGCCATTGCGTGAAATAAGTGGGCAGACGTGTGACGGTCAGTTGCGGCTGGCCCGCCGACCAGTAGACTTGGCGCATCTGGGCTTTCCCATTGTGGAGAATAGCGATCACGGGCAGCAGGACCAGCACGACCAGCCAGGGCACCCGGCGGGCGGAGGAGAAATAGCCGGCAAAGGCTGTGAGGAGCAATCCAATGCCGTTGATCAGCAACAGAGAAACAAACATCAGGATTATCTGGCTGATCACATTGACCCAAAACAGCCCCTTATGGGCCGGCGAAAGGACGCCGAGACCCCACAGCCGGGCCTGGATGAAGACGCTGATGATGCCGACGCCGAAGAAGATGGCGCGGAGCGTGCCCATCCACTCGCGGGGAATCCAGTCCGTGAAACTTGTGAACAACAGCCAGAGGGTCGCCACCGTCCCCGTGTAGGCGGTGAAATGCATCCGTTTCTCCGACAATATCTCACTCTGCCACCAAGCCAGGTAGGCGCTTTCCGGCGGTCGCCGGCGGGCACCAAGTTCGCCGCCCACAATGCACGCCACCTGGAAGGCGATCACGACCAGCGAAGCCTGCAGCAGGACCGACTCCGGATAGTCGGCGAGCTCCTCGTGGCCGGTCAGAACCGGCAGCGCGTAGAAGGGCACCGTCGTCAGCAAAAGAAACTCCATGATCGGGTAACTGTCGTCGTCGCGCTTCAGCCAGCGCAGCACGGGCCAGAGGCCGAGGATGAGAATGCCGATGGTGGCCACCGTGAGCAGCGGATCCTCCCAGACCGACCTTTGCCAGAACCAGACAGTGGCGACGATCATCACGGCATAGCCAAGGCCGATCAGCTGGCGCACATGGATCGGCGTGGCTGACATTGGGCCCTGATTATTCATCGGGGACCAGGGGCGACGCCGGCGAGCTGCCGCACGGCATCGACGGTGCGCCCGGGGGCATGTGCCGCCGCGATCGACTGGAGGGTCTCGGGGGCGGGCGGGCGGGCGGCAACCTGCTGCAGCGAGTGGGCCAGCTCCGCCGCATCCCCGCAAGCGAAGACATGCCGCCGCCCTTGGGGCAGGGCGAGATCCTCCGCACATCCGCACCGATCGCTGGCAACCGCCGGCAGGCCGCCGGCCAGCGCCTCGTGCACCACCAGGCCCCAGGTTTCCCCAGAATCACTGGGCAATACCAGGCAATCGGCGGCGGCAAAGGCACCGGGGATCTCCGACTGGTTGAGAAACCCGGTGATGGTGCCGGGCGGACTGCCGGGCGCGGCGAGTGCCTCACGCAACGCCGGTGCCAGTTCGCCGTCACCCGCGAAGAGGAGATGCAGCGGCCGTCCATCCAACACCGGTTGAAGGCGCGCGGCGGCCAGCAGATCAAGCGGGCGCTTCTTCGCGATGAACTTGCCACAAAAAAGCGCGACGTAGGCGCCGGGGGCGATGCCCCAACGGGCTCGCAGTTCGCTCCGACGGGGGCGCAGCTCGGCCGCGGCCGCTGCGAACCGGGCATTGTCCACGCAATAAGGTGCCGCCGCGAGTCGCGACTCCGGGATGCCATGATGCCGATAGAAGCGCCGGTTGGAGGTGCCAATGCATAAAAAATGGTCCACCCGCCGGAATAGCCAGCCGAGCGCGATTTGCTTCAGCCAGCGGCGCGGCCAGGACTGTTCGGGTCCGAGATCGTGGCTCTCGCCGCGCAGCCAGACGGGAATGCCTGCGCGGTGCGCGGCGGCGGCGGCCGACCAGAGCGTGGAGAAGCGCCAGCCCTCGAGCCAGAGCGTGGTGACGCGGTGAGTCCGCAGTTCCTTCGTCCAGGTCGCGTTCAGTCGGATCCCGTTGAAGCGGTTGAGCCGCCAGCCATCCTGGATGGCCAGAAACCGATGGGGGTAACCGTCCAGCAAGTCGACATCCCACGCGAAAGTGCGGTCGAATTCGCGATCATAGCTGGCCTTCACCGCATGGGGCGTCAGGAACCAGACCTCGAATTTGATCCCGGCGCGCGCCAGTTCGCGCCAGAGCGGCGCCTGATATTGGATCGGGTGACTGGTGACGATTGCGAGCATGGTTAGGTGGATGCGAGCAACAGCTCGCTCCAGCGATCGCCGTAGGCATCCCAGGAAAAGCGCTGCGCCAAGGGCAGAGCGGCAGCATGCACCACAGCGCGGTCGGGCGGATTGATAGTATAGGATTCGAGCGCCGCGACAAGTGCGTCGACCGAACCAGAAGCGACCACGCGACCGAGCGCAGGGGTGGTGATCAAATCGGTGGCACCGGAATTGGGCGTAGAGACGATGGGCAGACCGGAAGCCAATGCTTCGAGAAGCGCCAGGCTGAATCCCTCAAGCAAGCTCGGCAACACGAACACATCACATTTTGCGAGGAGGGCAGGAACATCGACGTGGGGCACGAGCCCCACCACCCGCAGTCCGGGCTGTGGTGCGATCAGCCGGCGTTCGCGTTCGCCACAGTGGCCGGCGAGGCAGAGTTCGGCGTCGCCCCGCCGCGTCCCCAGCGCCCGCCAGGCCTCAAGCAAGATCGGCAGGCCTTTGCGGGCCAGGTGCGATCCCAGGAACAGAAATCGCAGCGGCCGGGTCGCCGCGGCAGCGGCTGGCACCGCGAAGCGCGTCCAGTCCACGCCATACGGGTTTACCTTGATTTTGGAAACGGGGATGTCTTCGGCGATCAGGGTGTCGCGTGCAAACGAACTGCCGACGACAATCCGGTGGGCCAGCCGGTGTTCTTCGCTCTCCGCGGCGACGAGATAGTCCGGTCGCGGCGGAGAGGGAGGGCACCAATCGGGGTAAAGGCGTTCCAGCTCCCGTTCGATCCGGGCGAATGCCGCCGGATGCGCGATCGTGCGGTCGAGGTAGCAGGGGAGATCCAGTGCCTGGGCGCGGGCGGCCAGCCGCCACGCGGAGGTGTCGAACGCGATGACCGCGTCGCAGGCGCGCAGGCTCGCCGCGGGTATAGCGTCCTGAAAAAATTCGTTGCGCTCATGGATGATCCGGAGCGGGTCGCCGCCCCACTTCAACCGGGCGAGCGCGCGGAGTTCATTCGCGGGCAGGCAGCGCAGCCTGGCCGCAGGAACCCCGGGAACAATGCGGTTGCGGAGGCCCTTCGCCGGCGGAAACCAGCTGAACCCCGGGATCAATCCGGCGACCGCGCCGTCGCCGGCCACCGCGATGCCGGTCCAGAACTCGCCGAGCAGCCCGCGGCGTTCCAACTCACGCGCGAGTCGTCGGGCGTGTTGGGTGCCGGGATGGGCGAGCAGGATGCGCATGTTCAGGCGGCACCTTTCCTGACGACGAGAAGCAACTCATCGCCCGCCATCTCGCCAAGCACGCGGCGACCGCCGTCCCACGCCGTGATTTTCCCCAAGTCGTAGGGCGTGCTCGCGCCGAGAATGGCGGCATAGGGCAGCTTCGACAGGAAAATCGTGTCCAGCAGCTGGGGATGGACGAAGCCCCACTGCCGGCGCCACTGGGCGGGAACCCGGCTCCGCCGCGCCTCGGACTGATTGGGCGTGAAGGCCACGAACAGTCCGCCGGGGCGCAGCAGCCGCAATCCAAGGCTGATCATCTCCCGCACCGACGGGACATGCTCGATCACATGGGCGGAGAAAAAGACGTCGTAGTGCGCCGGCGGAAGCGCGGCGGGGTCGCGCAGGCTGACGCCGAGTTTTTTGCGCGCGTAGGCCGCGCGCGGCTGCGAGATTTCGCATGCATCGACCGCATAACCGGCCCGGCCCAGCTGGTGGCTGCCATATCCCCACGAACAGCCGAAATCGAACAACCGCGCCCCCGCCGGCACGCCGAGAGCACGCAGAACCGCCAGGTAGGGGGCATAGTCCTTCTCGTGTCCGGCGAAGCCCCGTTGGAGCAGCTCGTTCAATTGTTGATCGGAGGGCAGCTCGGTGGTGAAGCCTTCCTGGTAGTCGCTTTGATAGATCCGTTCATTTTCGGCGGCCGAAGTGGTGGGGACGCGAAAGAGCAGCCCACAGTCGCGGCAGCGTTTAAGCGACGTCACCAGCCATTTGCGGTCGACCGTGGCGGCCGCCGGGCCCTCGCAGGACGGGCAGAGGAAGCGGTCGCGCGAAAACGCGTTCAGGGCGCAGGTCAGGAGGTAGCGAGGGCTTTGCATCGGATCAGCGCGGGAAACTGAACTGCCAGAAGGTCGATCGTCGCACGGGTTGGCGGGTGGCCAGGGTTTGCGGCATCGCGCACGCGGCATCCCAGAGACCGGCGAGGCCGGGCCGCAGAAACCCGGGCCGGCGGAGCCAATACCAGGAGAAGCTGGCCAGCTTGAGCGGCAGCACCAGGAGGAGATCGGGCAGCGGACAACGCCGCGCCGTCATAACCAGCTCGTTGCAGACGCCGGAACGGTGCAAGGGGAACCAGTCGCGATCCTGCCAGGCCTTGTCGTGCCAGACGTGGACTCCGGGCAGGAATTCGACCGTGTAACCGAGATCGGACAACCTCAGCGCGAGATCCTTTTCCTCCGCGCCGTAAGGCCCGGGGGTGTCGGCGTAGAAACCCGCGGCCGCCACGGCGCGCAGCCGAAGCATGTGCCCGCAGCCGATGAAGATCGCGGCGGGCCGCGGAGTGCCGCGCGGGCCCGGTCCCGTCCGGTCCGGGGAGAGGATGTCGAATGCAATGGCGCCCAACCGGGGATTCGCCTGCATGCGTGCCACCGCCACGGCGACGGCGTCGACTTCCAGAAACCAGGCATCGTCGTCGAGACTGACGTAGTAATCCGGCCCCGGCCGGCGCATGAGTTCATTGCGGTTCGCCCGCAGGCCCTGCATGTTTTCATGGCGGATCCACAATACCGTGGGATAGCGGGCGGCCAGCTGCGCCGTGTCGTCGTCGGAAGCGTCGTCGACCACGGCGATTTCGATCGGGGAGTAGGATTGGGCGAGGGCGGAGGCGAGGG
>OBEQ011193764.1_pt1 | contig 25470 bp, 20 predicted proteins | sample 1670901 | NCBI WGS metagenome assembly OBEQ01 (sample SAMEA104232315, study PRJEB22302) | groundwater metagenome | biome: forest; feature: aquifer; material: groundwater | place: USA | collected 2011-08-07 | depth 5.4 m | reverse complement strand
TGGTATGCAGAAGCAAAAGAATCTGAGTGGGTGAATTCCAACGATATCAAGGAAAAGTTCCACCGATCACGGATGCATCGGCATCATATACACGGAAATCCAGGCGCCGGCTTATGGGCAGATACTCCATAAAATCCGCCAGGAGCTGACGGACATTCTCAGCGAAGAAATGGCGTCGCGCATCGGAATTACCCATACCTCCTTTCCCGAGATGGACGGCAAACAGTGGACCCGGGATAGAAGCGGCGAAAGGGTTTTGTACCCACCGCTACCTCCGATTACAGGACGTAGGAAAACCCATTTATGGCTCAAGCGCGTCCTTGATATGACCGGAAGCGGGATGGGAATCCTGCTATTGTCGCCGCTTCTCATGGCCGTTGCGCTCTTGATAAAATGCACCTCGTCCGGACCCGTGGTATTCAAACAGGAAAGAATCGGATTGGGCGGAAAACGGTTCATGCTGTACAAATTCAGGTCGATGCACGCAAACAATGATTCAGCCATCCATCAGGAGTTCGTCAAGAAACTCATCGCGGGCGAAGCCATTGCCGCTGAAACGGGGGAACCCGTTTCGTATAAAATCAAGAATGATCCGAGGGTGACGTTCATTGGCCGCTTCCTGAGGGCAACCAGTCTCGATGAACTTCCGCAGCTTTACAACGTGCTGCTGGGAGACATGTCGCTGGTCGGGCCGCGTCCGCCCTTGGCGTATGAAGTCGAATCGTACGAAGCCTGGCACCGGCCCAGAATAGTGGAAGTAAAACCCGGCATTACCGGTTTATGGCAGGTCAAGGGCAGAAGCAAAACGACCTTCGACGGAATGGTCAGAATGGATCTGGAATACATCCATAACTGGTCCTTCTGGCTCGATGTGAAGCTGCTTTTGAAAACTCCCGCCGCCGTCGTCACCACAAAAGGCGCATATTGAAAAACCGGACACCCGTTCAAAGTTGGAAATAAAATGATAAGTGTAGGAGTAATTGGATACGGTTACTGGGGACCGAATATAGTCCGCAATTTCAACCTGGTGCCGGACACCAAGGTTACGTGCATCTGCGATACCGATCCCAAGGTGGAAGCCATTTTGACGAAGAGCTTTTCAAATATCAGGATAACCCGGGATTTCACGGAAATCCTGAACGATGCCAATATCGATGTGGTAGCCATAGTCACCCCGGTCTCGACTCATTTCGAACTTGCGAAAAAAGCGTTGGAGAACGGCAAGCACGTTTTCGTCGAAAAGCCCTTTACGCAGACGCCGGCCCAGGCCCTGGAGTTGATCAATATCGCCGAACAGAAGAACCTCAAGATAATGGTCGATCACACGTTCCTGTTTTCGGGCGCGGTGGCGAAGATCAAGCAATATATCGACGGCGGAGAAATCGGCCAAATCTACTACTACGATTCGACACGCATCAATCTCGGGCTGTTCCAGAGGGATGTCAATGTGATCTGGGACTTGGCGCCCCATGATTTCGCCATCATGCTTCATCTGTTGTCGGATAAGCCGGACGGCGTCCGGGTTTTCAGCAAGTCGCATGTCAATGGCATGGAGGACGTCGCGCATATCCTCGTTTATTTCGCCAACAATCTGATGGCGCATTTCAACGTCAACTGGCTCTCGCCCGTGAAAATACGGAGCACCATGATCGGCGGGAACAAGCGTATGCTGGTTTGGAACGACATCCTACCCGACGAGAAGATTAAAGTGTATGACAGGGGGGTAACCCACGATACCGCCGAGGATATCCACAATCTTTTGATCAGCTACCGCTCAGGCGATATGTGTTCCCCAAAAATCGACCAGCGCGAACCCCTTCTCCTTGAGGTTTCCCATTTCATCGAGTGCATCATCGGGAACAAAAAAAACCTGTCCGACGGAAAAACCGGTCTTGAAGTAGTGAACCTTTTGAATGCATGCGAAAAATCCATCAGGCACAATGGGGGGTTGGTAATCATATGAAGTTCCAAAATGTCGCCGCAGATGTCGAAATCGGTAAGGAGGTATATCTCGCTGAATTCATCAACCTGTACGGATGCAGGATTGGCGACGGCAGCAAAATCGGGGCATTCGTGGAGATCCAAAGGAATGCGGAGATAGGGAGGAATTGCAAAATATCGAGCCATTCTTTCATCTGTGAAGGGGTCCTGATCGAGGACGACGTGTTCATCGGCCATGGGGTCACTTTCATAAACGACAAGCACCCGCGCGCCACCAATATCGACAGGTCCTTGCAAACCACGGCGGATTGGGCCGTTATTCCGACTGTGGTGAAGAAAGGCGCGTCCATCGGATCCGGCGCCACGATTATGTGCGGCATTACCATCGGCGAAGGCGCAATCGTGGGCGCGGGCAGCGTGGTCCTGTCGGACGTCGAGAATACCACCACGGTGGTGGGCAACCCGGCACGGGCCATAAAGAGGCATTATGAGAATGCATGACCCTGTACCGTTCCTCGACCTTATCGCTCCCCATGAAAAAATAAGAACGCAATTGATGGCGGTGTTGTCCAAAGCCATTGCATCCGGGAACTTCGTCGGAGGCGCGGAAGTGGAAAGGTTCGAAAAGGACTTCGCCGCTTTTTGCGGGACGGCCCATTGCGTGGGGCTGAACAGCGGGACCGACGCGCTTCGCTTCGCCCTCATGACCTCGATTTCATCGGGTTCCATTGTCGTAACCGTTCCCAACACGTTTATCGCCACCACGGAAGCGATTTCACAAGCGGGTGGGATTCCGTATTTCGTCGACATAGATGAACGGACTTTCAACATGGACCCCAATGCGCTGGCGGAATTCCTGAGGAAGGAGTGCTATCTCGACGGAAAAAAAGGCGGCCATACGGTCCATCGTCTCAGCGGGAGAACCGTCTCGGCCATCGTCCCGGTCCATTTGTACGGACAACCGGCGGATATGGATCCCCTTCAGGCCCTTGCCGATGAATTCAATCTTGTCGTCATGGAAGACGCGTGCCAGGCCCACGGTTCGGGATATTTCTCCAATAAAAGGAATAAATGGTGCGCGGCAGGCAGCATGTCGTCCGCGGCGGCATTCAGTTTTTATCCCGGAAAAAACCTGGGCGCCTTGGGTGAAGGCGGCGCCGTTACCACCGACAACCCCGCCATCGCCGACCGCATCCGGATGCTCCGGGAGCATGGATCGGTGAAAAAATACTACCACCCGATTGAAGGCTATAACGGCCGACTGGATGCCCTGCAAGCGGGATTCTTATGCGAAAAGCTGCCCATGCTGCCTGAAGCGAACATTCAAAGGCGCCAATGCGCGGGATACTATAACAAGCTCCTGGAAAACATCCCCGGCCTGGTAACCCCGTTCGAAACCGAATGTTTCCTCGGCAACTACCACCTCTACGTTATCAAAGCAAACCGCAGGGATGAGCTGCAGCAATATCTGTCGGAACAAGGAATAGGAACCGGCCGCCACTATCCCCTGCCCTTGCACTTGCAGGCTGCGTACCGCCACCTTAATTACCGGGAAAACGATTTTCCCGTGGCCGAAGCGGCGGCCAAGAGAATACTGTCTTTGCCCATGTTTCCGTCCCTGACAATCGGGCAACAAGAACGCGTGGCCGAATCGATCATCCGGTTCTACGACCTTCACGGCGATTCCGAAACCGATGGAATTGAGGCCATCGAGGAAGTGGCGACGAAGTGAATCTTGCGGGCTTCAAGCGCGATCATCCGGATTGGGAAAATGCGCATAGATAGACTTGTGTCGCTGTCGATTTCCGGAATGCGTTCCGATTCCCGGGGACCAACCATTGCGATTCTCATGTATCATAGCATCGATAGTCGCGTTGAAGGCAAAAGGCACCCCTACTTCAATACCGTCACGCTGCCGGACCGCTTTTCTGAACAGATGGAATGGCTTTCCGAATCCGGCGCGGAAGTGGTGGGGCTGGAGGCGTGGAATTCCCCATTGCTTCCGGAAAGCCCACCCAGGGTCGTCATCACTTTTGACGATGGTTTTTCCGATTTCATGTCCAATGCATATCCCGTTCTGCGCCACTACGGCTACCCGGCGACCATGTTCCTGCCCACCGCCTTTATCGGAACCGGTAAGGAACTTTTGCCTGGTGTAAAGCATCTCCAATGGGAAGAAATAATCAAATTGAATTCCGCGGGAATCCGCTTCGGTTCGCACACGGCCAACCACCGTCCTTTCGAAAAACTTTCCCGACCGGAAATCCGCGAGGAAGTCCGGACCTCGGGTGAAGCGATACGAAATCATCTTGGAGAAAAGACGACCAGTTTTTCCTGTCCATACGCCTTTCCCCAGGCGCACCCTGAATCCATCTCCGCGCTGCATGACTCGCTGCTTGAATTCGGATATTCGGTCGCCGTCACGACCAAAATCGGAACCGTGTCCCCGCTGGATGATCCGCTTGCCCTGCGGCGGCTTCCTGTAAATACGGATGACGACAAGGATCTGTTCTTGGCGAAAATCCACGGTGGATATGACTGGCTCGGCGGCATTCAACATATCGCGCGCGGAACCAGGAAACTCCTTAATCTTTAGCTGGAGAATGCGGGTATGGATCTTTCCATCATAATAGTCAACTGGAATTCGGCCGCTTATTGCGCGGATTGCCTGGCCAGCATATACGCTTCCAATATCCGGGTGTCATTTGAAGTGATTGTGATCGATAACGCATCCTACGACGGTTGCGATCGGATGTTGGAATCCTTTTTCCCCGAGGTGAGATATATCCAGGGGAGAAATAATGCGGGATTCGCCCGGGCCAATAACCAGGCGTTCACCGGATCAACGGGCGAAAAGCTTTGTTTCCTCAATCCCGATACCAAAATCCGCGGCGCGGCCTTGCAAACCCTATACGATTCGTTGGAAAAAATCCCCACCGCAGGGGCGGTAGGCGCATTGCTGTTCAATGGCGATGGCACCCTGCAGACCAGTTGCGTGCTGCCCTTCCCCACCGTTCTCAACCAGGCCTTTGACATGGAGTGGTTGCGGAAGCGGTTTCCCCTCGCGAAACTTTTCGGCGCGCGGGCCATATTCTCCAAAATCAAGGGGCCCCAGGCGGTGGAAGCGGTATCGGGCGCCTGCATAATGATGTTCCGGAAAACCTTCATCGACATCGGGATGTTCAGCCCGGAATATTTCATGTACGCCGAAGATATCGATTTATGCCACAAGATCAGGATGACCGGAAAAAAAGTCTTTCTGATCAATGAAGCCGAAATCACCCATTTTGGCGGAGGCAGTTCCAAGGACCAGAAAATCTTTTTCGGAGCCATACTCCTCCGAGAATCCAACTACCGTTTGTTGCGCAAATTCCGGGGATACGGATATGCCTTGCTCTACCGGATAAGCCTCGGCGGCATGGGAATGATCCGCATCGCGGGCTTGCTCCTATGCCTCGCGCCGGCCACGGTCACCGGCCACGGCCATTCCGTCTTCATGATCCTCAAACGCTGGTGGCAACTTCTCAAGTGGTCGGTAGGATTCAACCAGATACCTGTTACCAACATCCAGGCGGCGTCTCCCCTGAAAATTCCAGGTAATACCCTTGCTTAACCACCCGGCAAAAACGCCCTCGGCGCTGCAAAAGTCACTGTCGGGCACCGGACTTAAGGCCCGCGTTCTGCGCGGCGGCGCTCTATTAGGGGTCGGCAGCACCATGGAACACGCGGTCCGGTTTCTACGCAATATCATCCTTACGCGCATTCTGATGCCCGAGGCGCTGGGAGTCATGACCATCATCCTCGCCATCAACGCGGCGCTGGAATCATTCACCGAAGTGGGCGTCCGCGAAGCAGTGGTGCAACATACCCATGCGGAGCATCCGGCGTTCCTCAATGCCGCATGGTGGTTCGCTTCGGGTCGCGGCGCATCGCTCTGCGCGGTCGGATTCCTCTTGGCTTTTCCCCTTGCTTCGTTTTATCAAATCACGCACGTACGCGGACTCCTCATGCTGTCCTTCACCGCCATCCTGTTCAATGGAGCGGTCAGCCCCATGGCCTACGTGGTCCTGAAGAAGATGCACTATGGGCGCTGGGTGGCGATAGCGCAAGGGTCCGCGTTGGGGGGGGTATGCATCACGTTGGCGCTCGTGTGGATGCTGGGGGATCTGCGGGCGTTGGTTTACGGATATATCGGGGAGTCCGTCATCCGAGTGGCGCTTTCGTTCATCCTATGCCCTTTCAAACCCGGTTTCACTTTTGAAAAATCGCAGACGAAGGAATTATTCCGCTTTGCCCGCGGCATGGCGGGGGTTCCCCTCCTGACCTTCCTGTTTTTGCAAGCCGACATCTTCGTGCTCGGAAAAGCCGTCGATAAGCGCGAACTCGGCCTGTATGGAATGGCGGGTTCGCTCGCCGGCGCGCCCACCGTGCTCATTTCGATTTTCATCAATCCCATCCTGATGCCCGCCTTCGCGCAGATCAGGAACCAATACGCGCGCATCAATGGCGCATTGCTGAAAACCACCCGGGCCATGTCGCTGACCGGGTTTCTGCTCTGCGCCTGGGTGATACTTTTCTCCGCGGACATCATGCGCATCACCTATGGCCCCGCCTATGGGACGGTCGGTCCGGTCCTGGCGATACTGTTCTGTTCCGCCGTGGTGCGCACCATCGCATCTCCGATTCCGGCCATCTACCTCGGAATCGGAAAGCCCTCATTGAACCGGATCTTCGCCGCGGTCCGCACAGTGGGTATCGTGCTTATCATTTATCCCGCCATAGCGCTTTTCGGATTGAAAGGCGCGGCGGCTTCCGGCATGATTTCAATGGCCATCGCATGGGTGTTCCAGATCCGGCAAATGGCCGTTTTGACGAAATTGGATCTGGGAAAATACGGCCGCAGCGTGGCAGTCGGATTGTCCGGCGCGGGAATCGTGCTGGCCGGAAGTTGTCTGACGCGCGCCTTCATGGACAGGACGATACTCGTGCTCGGCAGCGCGGGTATTCTCAGCGCCTGCGTTTTAATCGTGGCGGCGCCGCAATTGATTCGCGATCTGACGTCGCCGCAAGGGAATGATGCGGCTGGATCCGCGGAAAACGTCATTGAGGGGAATTCCCTTCTCGTCAAAAATGCTTGAGATGCGGCAACGATGAATTACCTGATCATAGCCGTTTTTTTGGGACCGCTCGCCTGGCGGCTGTTTACCAATCATAAGCAAGGGGTATGCTGGGCGGTATTCCTGCTCATCGCATTGAGCGCCAACCCGGTAATCCTGAGCGGCGGCGCCATGCCCAATTTCAGTCTGCAACGGCTCATCCTGATGGTCCTCCTGATCGCGGCCGCGAAGAACCATCAGCTGCTCCAGGAAAACCACATCGTGCCATTGAAATCGGCCTTGGTGCTTTATGCATTGGTCAACTTGCTTCCCATGATCTTCACCATCGACCTTATGATGAGCATCAAGTCGTATTTGTCCTTCACCATCGAAATCGTGCTCTTCTACTTCGTCATCGCCTCCAGCATCGACAGCAGGGAGGATGCGAGGCGCATCGTCTTCTCCTGCACCGCCGCGCTTTTGACGGTGGGAATCATTTCGCTGACCGAGCGGTTTACGCACTTCAATCCGGTCGATGCCTTCATGCCCGGATATGTCCGGAAACCGCTTTATGCTAATGACATTCTCTCGACATTCCCCCATCGGATCCTGCTGGGAACCGCAATGGCCATGGGATGGCCCTTGGCCCTCGCATTCGCCCAGGCGGAAAAAGCCCGACGTTGGGCATGGTGGATAGGGATAGGCGTACTGCTCCTCTCCTGCTATTTCTCCTTTTCCCGCGGGCCATGGATTGCTGCGATGTTCGCCGGCGTGGCCATGTTCCTTTTCGCCGGGTCTGCGGTGCGGCGCCAGACATCGATGATAGTCATCCTTATTTTCATCGCGTTGGTGATGCGGCCGGGTGTTTGGGAAACCCTGTCGGCGAGCGCCCACGACACCGCGAATACCGATTCATTCAAGGGACAGACCTACCAGTACCGATGGGAGCTGTGGGGAATCGCCTGGAGAAAAATCTCCCAATCGGCAACCAGGATCCTTTTCGGGTTCGGCCAGGGTTCCACCGAGGTCATGACCTTTGAAACCGAACTGTCCTATACGACCGAAACCACCACGCTTTGGAGCTGGGACAACCACTATGCGGCCACGCTCTTTGAAACCGGCCTGGTGGGACTCCTCTCATTCGCGGGGCTGTACGGCCTTTTCCTGTTCAAAATACTCCGCTCCCGCATTAGCGTGGCCGAAGAGGATAAAACCCTCCATGTCGCCATCATGGCGGCCATGGGAGTACTGCTGTTCATGATGACCAACGTGGCGATCTTCGCTCCCCAGCTCAACTACCTGATCTGGGCGCTGATCGCCGCCGGATTGCGGTTGGGCTCGGATGATACAAAGGAAGCATATGCGGACACTGCCGGTTACTGAAGATTGTCGGGTCCAAGCTGAAGACTATCGGGTCCAAGCGCTTGTCGGCTCCAAATCCCTGGAAACCATCCGCGATCATTGGCGCCAATGGGAGAACCATCCTAACGCGAATTTCGATTTCTTTTCGACCGTCGTGGAAAGCCGTCCATCGGTGGTCAATCCCGTCGCCATCGTGCTTTTCCATAAGGACATACCCGTGGCGCTCGCGGCAGGGCGCCTGGAAAAGGTACTCTCTCCCACCTCCTTCGGATACCTGAAGGTCTTCCGTTCCGCCATGCTCCAATTCACCATCGTTTACGGGGGTTTGATGGGAGCTTGGGATGAGAAGGGGTCGGCCGCGTTCATCCAATATATGCGGCGATGGATGAAAAACGATCGCATCGACGCAATCCATCTTGCCGCGACGCACAAAGATCATCCGGTCTACCAAGCCGCGCTCCGCTTCGTGCCTTTCTTCCTGCGGGACATTCTCATGAAAGACAACCTCCACTGGTCCGCGGATATGACCGACACCACGGAATTATTCAAGAACAAGATCAACACCAAGCACCGTTCGCAATTCCGCAACAAGGAGCGGAAGCTTGCGCAGTTTTCCGGCGGAGACATACGGATTAAGATGTACCAGACGCCCGGCGACGTAGCCACTTTCTGCGCGGACGCCGAGAAAATCTCGCAAGCGACCTATTTGCGCGGCCTCGGGGAGGGTTTCATCGATAACCAGGAAATGCGCAACCGGCTGGGACTTTCCGCCCTCAATGGCTGGATGCGTGGCCATGTATTGTACGCCAACGAGAAGCCTTGCGCTTTCTGGCTCGGGACGTTGTATCAGGAGGTCTTCTACCTGGATTATACCGGGTTCAATTCGGACCTGAACCATTACAGCCCGGGCAGGATATTGTTCGTGAAAATGATCGAGGAAATCTGTTCCGCCAATAAACTGCGCAGCATCGATTTCGGATTCGGCGACGCGGAATACAAGCGGCGCTATGGGGATCGGAACTGGAAGGAATCGGACCTCTACCTATTCAACAGAACGCCGACCATGCTCGTGACCAATCTATCGCGCAAATCGATAACCTTGCTGCGCGTGGCCGCGGAAAAGACCTTGAAGAGGTTCGACCTACTCGCCTCCGTGAAAAAACGTTGGCGTAACTCCGCGGAAAAAACGGTACATGGACATGCGCACGCCGAAGAATCCGCGGAATGATGGGCATGGGAAGGACAGCATCATGAGAGTCTGCGTATTGGCCTATACCTACTATGAAGGCGACAACCGGGTCCGGAGGTATGCCGAGGCATTGGCCAAAAGGGGCGACACCGTAGACGTGGTGGCCTGCGGCCAGGCGGGCCAACCCTCCCGGGCCAGGATTGCCGGCGTGGATGTTTACCGGATCCAGAACCGGCGCATAGATGAAAAGGGACATCTCGACTACCTGATCAAAATCATCCTTTTCTTGATCAATTCCTTCGCATTCCTGACCTGGCGCCACCTCAGGAAACCCTATCAGCTCGTGCACGTTCATTCCGTGCCCGATTTCGAAGTCTTCGCCGCCCTGGCCGCGAAACTGACCGGAGCCAAAGTCATCCTCGACATCCATGATATCGTCCCGGAATTCTATGCCGTGAAATTCAACGCCGGCAAAATCACGCCCTTGGCGCGCATGCTCATGTTCGTGGAAAAGGTATGCTGCTCGTTTTCCGATCACGTCATCATTTCAAACCATATCTGGGGGGAAAAGCTCATCGCGCGATCCGTGAAAAAGGAAAAGTGCACGGTGATGCTCAACTATCCGGATCCGGCCATCTTCAAAAGTACGGTGGTGCAACGCTCCGGAAACGGGCTCTCCATGATCTATCCGGGTTCCCTGAGCCGGCATCAAGGGCTCGACATCGCCATCCGGGCCCTGGCGCTGATCAAGGAGGAGTTCGCCCCCTTTGTGTTCGACATTTACGGCAGGGGCGGAGAAGAACCGGCTCTGAAAGCGCTGGCCATTTCCCTGGGCCTGGACAAGCATGTGATTTTCCACGGCATCCTTCCGCTGGAAGAAGTCGCGAACAAAATGGCCATGGCGGACCTCGGAGTCATTCCCAAAAGGGCCGACCACTTCGGCAACGAGGCCTTCAGCACGAAAATATTCGAATTCATGGCGCTGGGAGTCCCGACACTCATTTGCAGCACGAAAATCGATCGGCATTATTTCAACGAATCGATCACCATGTTTTTCGAATCCGAAAACGAACGCGAATTGGCGGACAAGATCCTCTACCTCTCCAAAAACAAGGCGACCAGGGTGGCATTGTCCGCCGAGGCCCTGAAGTTCATCCAGCCCTATAGCTGGGAACATAAACAAGCGGACTACCTGGCTCTCGCCGATTCACTCGTCTCGGGCACCAAAGGAAAGCGCCATGTCCAGTCCCGTTAAATACGCCGTGATCTCGCCCGTGAAGAATGAGGCCCGTTTCATCCCGCAAACCATCGCGTCCATGACATCCCAAAAGACGCCTCCGGTGGTGTGGCTGGTGGTCGATGATGCCTCGACCGACGATACGGCGGCGATCATAAAGGATTGCGAAAGCCGCTATCCATGGGTGCGCTACCTCTTCCATCCCGGCGATGCGAAGCGGAAAACCGGTTCGGCCGAAATCCATGCCTTCGACTATGGATTCAAAACGCTGGCGGGACTGGAATTCGAATTCATCGTCAAGCTCGACGGCGATCTGCGCTTCGATGAAAACTATTTCGAAAACCTTCTCTCGCGGTTTTCCGATCACGGTAAACTCGGCATCGCTTCGGGAATCTATCTGGAAGAATCGGGCCAAGCTTGGGAACCCGTCCACATGCCCGGGTACCATGCGGCCGGAGCGAGCAAAGTGGTGCGGCGGGAATGTTTCGCCCAGATCGGCGGCTTCATCGCGCAACGCGGATGGGACACCATTGATGAGATCCGCGCCCAGGCAAAAGGTTGGGATACCTTGCATTTTCCCGACATCCCTTTTTTCCACCTCCGCAAGGAAGGTACCGGCATGGGGCAGCTCCATACCAGCGCCATGCACGGGGAAATATTCTATCGCAGCGGCGGGAGCCTGGTTTTCTTCATCTTCAAGGCGCTTCACCGGATGCTGCGGGGCAAGCCATTCGTCCTCGCGGGAACGGCGATGATGTTCGGATATTTCCGGGCCCTGTTGAGAAGACAGGAGATGCTGGTCAACCCCATGGAGGCGCGAACCTATCGGCGGCTGCTGAACCACCGGTTACGGGGCGGTCTTAAACGGACGGTATCGGCGAAATCCTGAAAGGAAGACGACTATGTGCGGGATCTGCGGTATATACGATATGCAAGGGGACCGGGTCGACGACCTGGCTCTCGATGCGATGAATAACGCGCTTAGTCATCGCGGACCCGACGGGGACGGAAAATTCCTCGAAGGGCCGATAGGCCTGGGGCATAGAAGACTGAGCATCATCGATGTCGGCGGCGGAGCCCAGCCGATGTCGAATGAAGACGACTCGCTGCAACTGGTTTTCAACGGCGAGATTTACAATTACATCGAATTGCGCGAAGAACTCATCAAAGCCGGACACCGGTTCAAAACCAAATCGGATACCGAGGTCATTGTCCACGGCTACGAACAATGGGGCGTCGATTGCGTCAAACGGTTCAACGGCATCTTCGCATTCGCATTGTGGGACAGTCGCTTGCGCCGTCTATTCCTTGCCCGGGATCATTTGGGCGTGAAGCCGCTCTACTATGCCTTCGTCAACGGCCGGATCATCTTCGCGTCGGAAATCAAGGCGCTCCTCCAGGATCCACGGTGTCCGCGCGAGGTCGACACCAAAGCCCTGGGCGACCTTTTCACCTATCGCTATGTCCCCTCCCCCGACACCCTGTTCCGCGGGATCAAGAAACTGGCGCCGGGCCATTTTCTGCTCGCCGGCGATTCCCATCCCGTCATTAAACGCTACTGGGACCGGATACCCGTCATTGACGAAGCCAAAAATGAACACCAGCTCATGGAGCATTACCAGGATCTATTCGAAGATGTCGTGCGCCTCCAGACCCGGAGCGATGTGCCGGTCGGCCTTTTCCTGAGCTCCGGCGTGGACTCCGGAGCCATACTCTCCCTTATGCGCCGACACATGAACGGTCCGCTGCATACTTTCACCATCGGATTCTCCCAGGGCGAAAAAACCAACGAGAACGATGACGCCCGGGCCATGGCACGGCGATTCGGAGCCGTTCACCATGAGATGATCGTGACACCGGAGGATTATCTCAGGTATTTCGAGAGCTATATCTGGAACATCGAAGAACCGGTGGGAAATGAAACCGCCGCCGCGTTCCATTTCGTCAGCCAACTCGCCCACAAGGATGTCAAAGTCGTCCTCACAGGTCAGGGCGCGGATGAGCCCTGGGCCGGGTATCACCGGCATCTGGGTGTAAAGCTGTCCGTGCTGTATTCCCGCATGCCGTCCGCGATCACGAGAACCATCCGGGGAGCCGTAAATATGCTTCCGCGCAACGAGCGGCTCAAAAGAGGCGTGGCCTCCCTCGACGAACCCGACATGCTGTCCCGGTTCGCGAAGATCTACACCTTTTTCAATACGGATATGAAAAACAAACTCTTTAAGGACTCGACCAAGGAACAACTCGGTTATGCCGGCGAGGAAACAGGCGAATCGCTTCGGCAACTATACAATGAGGTGGCACATCTGGATCCGGTCTCGCGGATGCTGTACATCGACACCCGGACCGATCTGCCCGATGACCTTCTCATGGTGAACGACAAGACCTCCATGGCCAACTCCATTGAAGCCCGCGTGCCGTTCCTGGACTACCGGCTCATCGAATTCGTGGAGACGATCCCATCCAGCATGAAGATAAAGGGCTTCCATGGGAAATACCTGCATAAGAAGGCCGCCGAAAAATGGCTTCCCAAAAGCGTGGTATACCGGAAGAAAAAAGGGTTCGCCAACCCGATAAACCAATGGCTGCGGGGGGCCATGCGGCCGTTCATCAATGAACTCCTTTTCAGCAATGATTCGGCGGTGCGGAAATATTTCGACATAACGTATATCAGGCAACTGGTCGCGCTTCATGAAGCCAACCGGGAAGACTATCTGTTCCACATTTACTTGCTCGTCTCTTTTGAACTTTGGCATCGGCAGTTCATCGATCAGCCTGTGGTAAAGCAAGCTTCATATGCGTAAAAATGACACGACCGGAAAACGGGATCCTTCAGGAGGGTATAGGCCTTGGTTGCTTGGAATACTCATGTCCGTGTGCCTGGGTTTGACGTATTGCACGGAATCCATCGCAAAAACCTACTATATCGATTTCGAGAATGGTCTCGATGGGCATAGCGGTACCTCGAAAGCATCCGCCTGGAAGCTTTGTCCGGGCATGGTTGGATTCGACGGATCATACCGGCATCATGCCGGCGATCGCTTCGTCTTCAAAGGCGGAAACGTCTGGCCTGCAACGGTTTTGCCTTTCAAAATCAGGAATAGCGGCGAGGAAAACGCCCCCGATACCTATACCACCGACCACGCCTGGTTCAAGGGTTCCCTATGGGCGAAACCCGTCTTTACGGGCCAGCATTCACGAACGCAACTCCTAATTGCGGACAAAAAATCCTTTTTCATAATCAATGACCTCAAACTGATCGACTTCGGCAGGGCCGGAATCGAAAATGGCGGGAAGGCCATCGATATAAACGCGTGCGCGAACTATGCCATCAAGAATTGCACCATCGCTCCGCAGGCCTGGATCGGGCTCTATCTCCATTCCTATTCCGGTTCCGTCGAAGCAGGGGTGCTCATCGACAGCAATGATATCAGCGCCGCGGGCCAGGCGATCGTGGTTGCCGTGGAAGCGCCGAATACGCAAATGCGCCGGGTAACCATCAGCAAAAATTCCATCCACGATCTCTCCTCCCAGGTGGTCGGAACGACCCACGGGGACGGCATCCATACCTGGAACTCCGTCCAGGACGATCATTCGCAATTCATCAGCGACCTGGTGATCCGCGATAACCGGTTTTTCGGGGACTTCTCCCATGGAGATGCCGGATCCGCGAGCATGACTTCGCTGATCTACCTGACCGACCCGGGGAAACGGGCGGTGATCTCCGGCAATGTCCTATCGTATTCGAAGACCACCCGGTTTGCGTCCCTGATATGGGTGCGGTATTTCGACAGCGTGACCGTGGTGAACAACACGCTGGTCATGGATACCGCGCAGGGAGACATAGGAATCATCGTAGGCCAAGGTGATGCCGGGAAAAAAGTGGTCGTCAAGAACAACATTTTTTCAGGCGCGAAATACTGCTACTACATATACACGGACGCGAGTCCTACCACCGTCATCGACGGCAATAATTGCACAACCACCGGGCCTACGGTGGCTTTTTGGAACCTGGCGGGAAAAACCTGGCCTGAGTGGCAGCAGTTGGGCAACGACGTCAAAGGCGCGCACAAGTACGCCGCCGCCAATCCGGGGAACCCATGAAAAAAATAGCCCTGCTCGGGGCGAATTTCGATTCCGGCAATATGGGCGTAGGCGCCCTCACCATGGGAGCGATCGCATGCGTCAAGCACGCGTGGCCCGATGCGGAAATTTCCTTGCTGGAATACGATCACCATTCCAAAACCATCGCATGCAGATTCAATGGGGGAATAATCCCGATACGCATGGTCGCCATGCGGTTTTCCAAAAAATTCTACCTCCACAACAACATCGCTTTTCTCCTTCTACTGACTGTATCGCTGCGCTGGTTCCGCTCGCAAACGCTCAAATCGCGCATGATAAAAGGAAATCCCTGTTTACGGCATCTTCATGAAGCGGATATGGTATTGTCCATAGCCGGTGGAGACAGCTTCAGCGATATCTACGGGCAAGCCAGATTCTTCTACATAGTTTTGCCGCTGCTTTGGACCATCGCCATGGGTAAAGAACTAGTGATCATGCCGCAAACCATCGGCCCGTTCAATAATTATTTTGCCCGCAGGATCGCCGCGTTCATCATGAAACACTCCAAGGTGGTTTATGCCAGGGATACGGAGAGCCTGGCCTTGGCTCATCGCTTCATGGGCGGGACGCTGACGGACAAGGCCCGCTTCTGCTTCGATTTGGGATTCCTGCTCACGCCTCTGAAACCCGGGATACCTTTGCCGGAAATCATCCAGGGAGTGGAGCGCGAAAAGCCGATTGTAGGCCTGAATATCAGCGGACTGTTGTGCATGGGAGGCTACAGCCGCAAAAACATGTTCGCGCTGAAAATGGACTACCCGGAATTGATCCGGTCCTTGGTCCGGTACCTGATCGAGGAAAAGCAAGCCATCGTGTTGCTGGTGCCGCACGTTTTCGGCACGACCCAAGAGTCCGATGTTTCGGCTTCGACCCGGTTCTTCACGGAACTGACCGGGCGATACGGAAGCGATCTTCTGTTGGTCCAGGGCGACTACGACCAGAATGAAATCAAGTATGTCATAGGCCGATGCGACTTCTTCATCGGATCCCGGATGCATGCCTGTATCGCGGCGTTATCCCAGGGCATTCCTGCGATCGGCATAGCCTACAGCCGGAAATTCGCCGGAGTGATGGAATCAATAGGCATGCATGGCCTGATAGCCGACCCCCGCAAAAGCCCCTTGCCTGAAATCCTGGAATTCATCGGGCGGGCTTTTGACAGCAGGGCGGCGGAGGCGCGGCAACTCAAGGAGCGGATGCCTTCAATCAAAAATGAAGTGCTGCAACTTTTAACCTGAATTTCCCGGCCCAACCCGGATGAACTCCGACTCTGTTTCCGGTGACCGGAAATGAGCGGCCCAATCATCTTTTCGGATGGCCGGGGCCGTCTTCATTTCACCTGTTGAAAAGGGCCCCCAAGGCCCCGCCGGATTATTTCACCGTAACGTTCTCGAACGTCGCGGAGCCCAGCACCGCATTGTTGTGCGCGGTGGCGGCCATGCCCACGTACACCGTCGCGTTCATGGACAAGGTCAGGGATCCCACCGTGGTCCAGGCCGTACCGTTATCCGAAACCGCGCCCGTCAACAGCGATCCTGCCCGGGTCACGCGCACCCATTTGGGAACCGCACCGGCGGCTTTCACGGAAGTTGATCCCGCTCCGGAGGCCGCGCGGGTCTGAAACGTGACCCCGCTCGTCGAGGACACTGCCATGAACGCGTTCTTGGAACCTGCGGTCAAATCCTCGCGGATCATCATGCCCGCCTTGGCCCATACGTCCGTGTTCTGAATCGCGGTCACCCGTGCGGTAACCTGAGCGTCACCGGTAACCGGGAAGTAGACGAACCGGAAGGCATCGGCCGTGCCCCAGATGTCGGCGCCGGAGCCCTTGACGGTGAAGATGCCTGCGTTTTGGGCGATGGCCCCGGGGACGCCGACGGTTCCGATGTCCCGGGTGAGCCAGGGCTGGGGCGGCGCTCCGTAGGAAACGACGCTGACGTTGCCGAATCCCGCGGTGGTCAGCAGGGAATTGTCGTGGCTGGTCACGGCCAGGCCGGCGAAGAGGTTGGCCGTCATCGGAAGGGTAACCGGGTTGCCCAAGGCGGTCCAGGTCAACCCATCGGGCGAAGTGAAACCCGCGACGACGTCGGCATTGCGCGTGAGCTTGACCCACTGGGGCGCGCCGGCGGCCCGCTTGGTATTGGCCGTGGTTCCGCCGGTCGCGATGCGGGTCTGGAAATCGGCCTGGGGACCGGACATGAGGCCCATGAACGCGTTCTTGGATCCGGCGGTCAGGAACTCGCGGATCATCACGCCCGCCTTGGTGGAGGGACGGCTGCCGTCCAGGGTCAGGACCCGGGCCACGACTTCGCCGTTGCCGTTCAGAGGAAGATAGGTGAAATGGAATCCGTCCGAACTCCCCCAGATATCGGTGCCGAACGCGCGGATGGAATGGTTCTGCTCCCCGACCCTTTCGGACGCGCCCGCATTGAGGGTGCCGATGTCCTGGTCTTTCCAAACGAGAGGACCGAGCAGGGATTGTTGCTGGCTGAAGGAAGAGACCGGCAGTCCGGCGCTGTAATAGTTGACGCGGTAGGTGGGCGCCAGGGGATTGGTTCCCGAAGGAGCGGTCCATAGGAACGGCGTGGAGGAAGTGGCCGCAATGTTACCCACGTCGCCGATTCCGGACATCCAGAAATGGGCGGTCAACGCAGGCAGACCGGCCAGCGTGGCGGGAACGGAGGGCAGCGGAAGCTTGTATTTATCGGTGGCGGACACGGTCGCGGGCTGGGGAGTAAATGTCACCGGCTGCAGGTCCGCGGCCATGGGGAAAGCATAGGTCCTGTACATGGACAATTCATATTGGCCGCCATGATCGACGGGGGCGCTTCCATCCTCTGCGACGCATACGTCCCAGGCTCCGGCGGGCAAGCCCACCTTGGCGGAATTGATGTCCGCCGGCCAGGTGAAAACATTGGCGAAGTCGGCATTGGCGACATGGGGTTGGCGGATCTGCACCCAGCCCTGGAAAAGGGTTTTCGATTTGATCGTCACCTGGATCGAATCGGCCGCGGCCAGGCTGAAGTTGAAGCAATCGCTGGCATTGTTCGAAAAGGAAGGCGCGCCGCCTTCGATGCGGACGGGAAGGGTGATGGGCAGCGGATTGTCCTGATTAGGAGGGAAGGGACTGGTCTCCTTGACCACAGTGTTATCCTTCACGCCGTCGCAGTCATCGTCGACGCCGTTCACGGGATCCGCGGCGCCGGGATGGATGGCCGCCGACTGGTCATTGCAGTCGTTGCGTAAGCGGGAGTACCCGTCGCCGTCCTGATCCAGGCAATAGGCGTTTACCCCGTACACGGCCAGGCGGCCGCGCAGGGCCGTGCTCATGGGCCAACCCCAGGCGTCGAAAAAGCACGACAGATCCATCTTGGCTGCCCGGCTCAGGGATTCGATCAGGAGCTCGGTCTGTCCCTCTGGAGTGGCAGGCGGGATATTGTTCCGTTCCGTCATCAAGGTCTTCAGCTCCGGAATCCATTTGCGGATCATCCCGTCACCGAGCAGCTGCGCGACGCGGAGGACAACGCCGCCTTGGGCCGATTCCTTCATCACCGAATCCGACATCCACCCGTAAGGGCAGTTCTCATCGCGGATGCACAGAGCCCAGGTCGCGCCGGGCATGGTCTCATAGGGTTCCAACATTTTCCGGGTATTGAACTTCAGGAAGTCCGGAGCGTTCAGGCCCTGTTCGCCAAGACCCAGGGTATACTCGACCCAGTATTGCCAGAACGAAGTCCAGTCATGCCCCCACGGCATTTCCGAAGTGACGAAAACGAGGGTGGAATAGAAATCGAAAGCATGGGCGAATTCATGTATGATGTAATGTTCGTAATCCGGCCACTGGAAAAAGTTGGAATCGGTATTGACGTCGATATTCCCTATGCCCACGCCCTCGGTACAGGCGGCGCTGCAGGAAGGGTGTTCATACAGCGAGACCTTCAAGAGGCCGTCGCCCGCCGGTGCGCGCTGAATGTAGCCCATGAAGGCTGCGTAGATGATATCCTGCTCGTCGATGGCCTTGCGCACCCTTGCGATGCCCACCTTGTCCAAGGTGGTCTGGCTGATCTGCATGCACGTGTACTTGCCGTTGAATTTCCGGAGGTTGTAGAGGGTCGGGTCGTTGGTGTCGAACGACCGGTGCTGTACGGTGCTGCCGTCGGGGGCTTCCGCGGAAAACGCGGGGGCGAGGCAAAGCGCGCCAGCCAATACGATACCCTTGCTCCAAAACCTGGAATTCATTCAATCTCCTGTTTGTCGATGCTGTCCGCCCGTTGTCCGTGGACTTAAGATCAGGGAACGGAAGTTAATCTTATCTGGCCGCCGCAAGCACCGGGCGGGCGCGTTATCCGCATTGTCGTCATGGAATCCGGAAATTAGGGAAGGCTGCGCCGGATCGCGGGTTTGATCGGCAGGTAACAAGAACATTGCGGAAATCGATCTTTGTCCACCCGGTGCTATATTTCCGGGCCATGCCTTTCATCGCCCCCTCCGGAACCAATTTCCGGACCGCTCCGGATATATCCATCCCATCCTTGCGGCAAACCCTTGAAGCGATAGCGGATTTCATCAAGTCCCGGGACACCTATGGCTACCTGCTCCGCTTTGACGACTGGTGGCAACATGACGGCAATCAGATGCCGAAAGGAAAACTCTCCTGGGAAGCCTTCGCCGATCGATACGAGAACGAGGCGGCCATCACCGCATCCATGCCCAAGCGGGACGGAGTGAAGGTGGGAATCTGCGGGCCAGGAATGGAATGGTACCTGCGTTATTCCGCCGATCCATCGGACGGTATCGCTTTCCTGGATATAACCGTCCCCGCGGAATGGGAAACGGATTTCCTGGAAGTCGCGGAAGGACTCGCCCCGATGGAATGGGTCCGCTCGCCGGCGGAGGAATACTATCGCTTCATCCGGACCGGAGCGACGCCGGTCAACGCGGGCCGGGCCGCCTCGCGCGAAGAGCCCCGAATTCGGGAGGCGCGCATAGGCAGTCTGGCGGACGACATCCCCTTCGGAGGCGGATTCGCATGGATCTTCAAAGGAAAGATAGTGGGAGCCTTCCTGGCGGCGCTCCTGCTTTTCCTGGGATACCTCTTGCTCTCGAACCTGTCCTACCGGTTCTAGCTCCCATGGACATCGCCCGACTCGGCGCGGCCGCGTCCGGGACCTTTTCCAGCCGCGCAGGCCGATACGGTGCTAGCGGATCTTTTCCAGGGAAAGCAAAGTCATGTCGTCGAATTGCTGGTGGCCCTTGGCATGCCTGCGCACATCGGCGAGCACGCCCTGGATCACGGCCATGGGAGTCTGGCCGCCCCGTTGCTCGAGGATGCGGAAAAGGCGTTCCTTGCCGTAAGGCTTGAGATTGGCGTCCATGGCCTCGTCCACGCCGTCGGTGAAAGCGAAGAAGCGATCGCCCGGGTGTAACGCGAGGGTTACCTCCTCCAGGCGCGAGTCGAACTCCTTCTCCGTCGACATGCCCAAAGCGATGCCCTTGGAATGGATGGATCCCGGGTGGCCCGTAACTCCCCCGAAGGAGACCAGGTTGGGATGGCCGGCGCGGCTCACCTTCAAGCTGTTGCCGTCCTTGGACACGATCAGGCACAAACAGGTGATGAACGACATCTCCCGCTCCAGTTCCTCGCGCATCAGGTGGTTCACGGAAATAAGCAGTTCGCGCGGGGAGGCCTGGCGCATGCCTTCGGAGCGCATGCAGGAACGCAGGGAGGTCATCACCATGGCGGCTGGGATGCCCTTACCGCACACGTCGGCGATGGCGATCACCCAATCCCCGTTCGCGTTCCGGAAATAATCCAGATAGTCGCCCCCGATCTCGCGCGCGGGCAGGCAGACGCCGTGCAGCGCCATGTCCGGGATCTCCGGCGTCTCGGGGACGTAATGGGTCTGGATTTTCTTGGCCGCCTCCAGCTCGCTTTCAATGCGGGACTTCTCGGCCAGCGCCAGGTTCAGCAGCCGCAAATCCTCCAGACGGGATTCCAACTCCTGGTTGGCCTTCCGAAGCTTGGCCGTGCGGTCCCGCACCTTTTCCTCCAGGGTCTCATTCGCCTTCTGCAACGCGGCCTCGGCGCGCTTGATATCGGTGATGTCCTTGAACACGCCTACGATAAAGCGGTTCCCCTGGGGATCGACATACAGGCGCTTGCGGGTGAGGACGGTGCGGGTATCTTCGCTGCCATGGGGGGTAAAGGTCTCCTCCACCACGTCTTCCTCGCCGCTCAGGAACACTTTTTCGTCGCGGGAGCGGAAGAACGCGGCCTCCTCCTCGTCGAACAGGTCGTCGTCGCCGAGCCCAATCAGTTCCCGGCGCGTGCGGCCCAACGCAACACACATGGCCTCATTGACCAGGCAAAGCCTATGGTTCCTGTCCTTGACGAAGATCGGATCGCCGATGAAATCGAAGATCCTTCCCAGTAAATCGTCCCTGCGAGCGTTCATCGGTACGGTCCAGCCTGCAATCCAGTGTGAATCAGGACGCTACTAGTGTAGCATGGGTCCGGCGGGTTCAGGAACGAGATGTCTCGCACATTCCGGGTCGGGATGGCAAAATCCTTCAATTCAGGCAGGTAAATCGCAAAATCCGGTTGGACCTTGCCTCAACCCCTGCTTCTGATGCCCGCGCGGTCCCAGTCATGCCATCCCCGTCATCAAGAAATGACGCTTTCGACGGCTTTTCCATGATTGTTAATAAGTGTCAACTGCCAGTACTTGCTAAAAAGTTTCAACTCCTAACAAGTGTGTCTCTAGCTCCTCTTCCTTTCCAATTCCGCGCACTTCATTCCCAGGCATCACCCTTGCTCTGTTTTAAGCAGGATCCACTTTAAATTTCCAGGTGATTGGGGTTTCCGGAATGGAACGGAAGAGAATTGCCGTTATCGGCAATGGAATGGTCAGTTACAAGTTTTGCGAAAAGTTGCTGGCCAAAGGGGGGGCAAACCGCTTCGAGATCACCGTCTTTGGGGAAGAAAAACACCCGGCCTATGACCGGGTGCAACTGACACGCTATTTCGCCGAAAGGACCCCGCTGACCCTGGCCGGACCGGAATGGTACCGTGACCATGGGATCGATCTGCGCTTAGGGGACAAGGTGGTCGCCCTCGACCGCGAGAAGCGCCTGCTCACTTCGCAATCCGGGGCCGAAATCCGCTATGACAAGGTAGTCCTGGCGACCGGATCTTCGCCCTTTGTGCCCCCCGTCCCCGGCATCGATAAGCAAGGGGTATTCGTCTACCGCACCATCGAGGACCTCGAAGGCATCATCGCCTATGCCGGCAAGGCCAAGCAAGCGGTCGTCATCGGCGGCGGCCTGCTTGGGCTGGAAGCCGCCAAGGCGGTATTCGATCTGGGACTGGAAACCCACATCGTCGAGTTCGCCCCCCGCCTGATGCCCCGCCAAATCGATGATCCCGGTTCCGCCATACTGGTGGAAAAGATCGAAAGCCTTGGCGTGCGCGTGCACCTGGGCAAATCCACCAAGGAGATCAGCGGCAACGGGAAAATCGAAGGGATGGTGTTCACCGACGGTTCCACCCTCGCTGCCGATTTGCTGGTGGTATCCGCCGGCATCCGTCCGCGCGATGATCTGGCCCGGAGCTGCGGCCTCAAGGTGGGTGAGCGCGGCGGCATTTGCGTGAATGATAACCTGGAAACCTCCGACCCGGATATCCTCTGCGTCGGCGAAGCGGCCTTGCATCGGGGCATGATCTACGGCCTGGTGGCCCCGGGCTATGAAATGGCCGAGGTCGTGGCCGACAACCTGATGGGCGGCGAAAAGACCTTCATCTCGGGGGATCTTTCCGCCAAGCTGAAACTGATGGGCGTGGACGTGGCCAATTTCGGGGACGCCTTCGGGGAAGCGAAGAACACGCGCACGGTGGTCTACCGCAACGAGAAAGCGGGCGTCTACAAGCGCCTCACCCTTTCCCAATTCGGCGACCATTTGATGGGCGGAATGCTGGTAGGCGACGCCTCGGAGTACGGACGGCTGGTGCAGTTCATGAAGAACCGTACGACCTTGCCGCCCAACCCCGAAGACCTGATCCTTGGCCCCCGGGGCGATTCCAAGGATGCCGGCGGCCTCTCCCCCGTGTTCCTGCCCGACAGCGCGCAGATCTGCACCTGCAACAACGTCACCAAAGGCGCCATCGTCAGCGCCGTGCGCGAAGGCTTCTGCGAAATCGGTCCGCTGAAGAATTGCACCAAGGCCGGCACCGGCTGCGGAGGCTGCCTGCCCATGGTGGCCGACATTCTGAAGGGCGTGCTGGAATCGGAAGGCAAGACGGTCAGCAATCATCTTTGCCAGCATTTCCCCCATTCGCGCCAGGAACTCTTCGAGATCGTCAAGGTGAAACGCCTGCGCAGCTTCGCCGAATTGCTGGAATCCCACGGCAAGGGCCAGGGGTGCGAAATCTGCAAGCCGGCCGTCGCTTCCATCCTGGCCAGCACTTGGAACGACATGGTGCTGGAACATCAAGCGGAACAAGACACCAACGATCGCTACCTGGCCAACATCCAGCAGGGCGGCACCTATTCGGTGGTGCCTCGCGTGCCCGGAGGCGAGATCACGCCGGACCAGTTGATCGCCATGGGCCGGACCGCCAAGAAATTCGGCTTGTATTCCAAGATCACCGGCGCCCAGCGCATCGACCTGTTCGGCGCGCGCGTGGATCAATTGCCGGACATCTGGGAGGAACTGATCGCGGCGGGATTCGAAAGCGGCCACGCCTACGGCAAGGCCCTGCGTACGGTGAAAAGCTGCGTAGGATCCACCTGGTGCCGCTTCGGCGTGCAGGACTCCACCGCTTTCGCCATCCGCATCGAGAACCGCTACAAGGGACTGCGGGCGCCGCACAAGATCAAATCGGCTTGCTCGGGTTGCGTGCGGGAATGCGCCGAGGCCCAGGGCAAGGACTTCGGCCTGGTGGCCACGGAAAAAGGCTGGAACCTCTATGTGGCCGGGAACGGCGGCGCCAAACCCCAGCACGCCCTGTTGCTCGCGTCGGACCTGGACGAGGAGACCGCCATCCGCTACATCGATCGTTTCCTGATGTACTACATCCGCACCGCCGACAGACTGACACGCACCTCGGTCTGGTTCAACAAATTGGAGGGCGGACTCGATAAGCTGAAGGACGTGATCATCCGCGACTCCCTGGGGATCTGCGTTGACCTGGAGCGGGAAATGCAAGGCTTGGTGGATACCTACCAATGCGAGTGGAAGACGACGGTCGAGAATCCCGAGCTGCGCAAGCGGTTCACGCACTTCCTCAATTCACCCGAGCCCGATCCGAACCTGGTATGGGCCCAGGAGCGGGAGCAGAAGTTCCCGGCCAACTGGCTCGATGGTCAGGCCGGACATGCTGGAAAAACCGCTCAGACCGCCACACCCGCGCTGGCGGCGGAGGGGTCGAAATGATCGCCGCGGGGAATTGGAAGCGCATCGTGCGCGTGGAAGACGTGCCCGAGAATTCCGGCGGCGCCGCGTTGGTGGACGGACGCCAAATCGCCATTTACCGGTTCACCAATCCGGATCGTTGGTATGCCTGCCAGAACCAATGCCCCCACAAGGGTGACATGGTACTGGGCCGCGGCCTGATTGGGGATGAGAAAGGGGAGCCGAAGGTCGCCTGCCCGATGCACAAGAAGGCCTTCTCGCTGGTGACGGGGAAGAACCTGGGCGGCGAGGATTATTGCATTGAACGGTATGCGGTCAAGGTGGAGGATGGATTCGTGTATGTGGGGCTGGAACCGCTGGAGTAAAGCCTCCGGGGTTTCCGGCGCGGGCTTCTTGCTTCATTTGATTGCCCTTCCGCTCCGTTTTTTTCCAGGTGATCGTAACGCCGAAATCCGCTTCAGCCGTGGCTTTCGCGATCCTGAATAATGCCGAGCCCCCAGGCCCGGCGAAAGCGTTTCGAAATTTTTGCGTCGAGACACCGGAGGAGATCCCGATTTCATCGGGGTCCGATTCAATCGATCACCACGCAGCCCGTTTTGCGTCCCTTACGTCTATTGGCCAATTAAAGCGGGGCCAAACCAGCCCCTGAAACGGGAAAGTAAATTGCGTCCGCTCCGGCGGATTTCCCGTTGGTCCCTTACCTTCCGTCTATCGCTAGTGGAGGAAATACACAAGCTCAAAGCGCCATGCAATTTGTTTCCTATACGAGGAGAGTGCCGATGGAAGTACGAATTTTTTCTTGGGTGATACTTTTTGCGGCCACTATGGCGCAATCCCAACTCAAATTCCCCGGATGCACGGACCTCAAGGATGCCGAATTCCGGAAAGTCACTCTGGAGACCGGCGGATTCAAGGAGCCGACTTTGCTGGCCGTGGCCGGCGATGGCCGGGTTTTCGTTGGAACGCGCTCGGAGCCTGTCAATCCCATTTGCACAAAATTGTGTTTTGATTTAGTGTGGATTCGATGGGTTTCCTATCCTGTTCGACCTCCTTTTTCGGTTTGTTGATCCATACCTCCTTGGGTGGCACGGCGGCTTGTGGAATGCCCC
>OBEQ010911204.1_pt1 | contig 25470 bp, 19 predicted proteins | sample 1670901 | NCBI WGS metagenome assembly OBEQ01 (sample SAMEA104232315, study PRJEB22302) | groundwater metagenome | biome: forest; feature: aquifer; material: groundwater | place: USA | collected 2011-08-07 | depth 5.4 m | reverse complement strand
TTCATCAGGAACAAATGATGTGGATGGGTGGTGTAGGTAATTTTCAGGAAAGCGGCGGACAATATTATTCCGCAAAAGTTTTAAACCAAAGCATGAAACTTTTTAATAAAACCCTTCAGGAAACCTCAATACTAAAGGGAATAAAGGTGATTGATCTCTATTGCCTTTTACCAAAAGACGAAAGTGTTTTTTATGATGACTGTCACTTTACTGAACATGGCGCTAAAAGAGTTGCAGAGGAAATATTGAAAGTAATAACGATAAAATAAAACGGAACGAAAACTTACTAATGGGACAAGTTTCTGTTTTATTCAATGGAAGAAAAAAACCCCGAAGGAAAATCCTCCGAGGTTTATTTTTGATTTAACTGTATAATCTAATCCGTGTCAACTTTCTCAGGACTAAACATCAGATACTACTTATTTTTCTCTGCTTTGTCCATAGCATTTTTCAGGTTAGACAATACATCTATATCACCCAATGTAGATTTCTCCTGATTGGCAGGTGTATCTTTCGCAGGCTTTTTAGCTTTCGTAGCTTTTGCCGGAGCATCAGATTTTTTATCTTTTTTCTCCTCAGCACTTTCCTCTTTGTACACACGTGTATGAGAAACAATGATTTTTTTAGCTTCTTTGCTGAATTCAATTACTTTGAAATCCAAAGCCTCTTCTGCTTTCGCCATTGAACCATCTTCTTTCACCAATTGAGCTTTAGGTGCAAATGCTTCCACTCCGTAAGTCATTGAAACGATAGCACCTTTGTCTTGCAAATCAATGATGGTTCCCTGGTGAATGGAATCCACTTTGAAAAGTGTTTCAAATACATCCCATGGATTTTCTTCCAATTGTTTATGTCCTAAAGAAATACGACGGTTTTCTCTGTCTATTTCTAATACAATAACATTCATTTCATCACCCACTTTACAGAATTCTGAAGGATGTTTGATTTTTTTCTGCCAAGATAAATCAGAGATATGGATTAATCCGTCAACTCCTTCTTCTAATTCAACAAAAACACCAAAGTTTGTGAAGTTACGAACTTTAGCAGTGTGCTTAGATGCAACGGTATATTTCGCTTCTACATTTTCCCATGGATCTGGCATTAATTGTTTAATACCTAATGACATTTTACGATCTTCTCTGTCTAATGTTAAAATTACAGCTTTAACTGTATCTCCAACTGACATGAAATCTTGTGCAGAACGTAAGTGTTGTGACCAGCTCATTTCTGAAACGTGGATTAAACCTTCTACTCCTGGAGCGATTTCAACAAATGCACCGTAGTCAGCCATAACAACAACTTTTCCTTCTAATGTATCACCAATGTTCAACGCCATATCTAACGCATCCCATGGATGTGGTTGTAATTGTTTTAAACCAAGAGCGATACGTTTTTTATCGTCATCGAAGTCTAAAATTACTACATTTAATTTTTGATCTAATTCAAGAATCTCATCTGGGTGATTAACACGTCCCCAAGATAAATCTGTAATGTGAATAAGTCCATCAACACCACCTAAATCGATGAATACACCGTATGAAGTAATGTTTTTAACTGTACCTTCCAATACTTGACCTTTTTCAAGACCTGAGATAATTAATTTTTTCTGCTCTTCTAATTCAGCTTCAATAAGCGCTTTATGAGAAACAACAACATTTCTAAATTCTTGGTTAATTTTAACAACTTTGAATTCCATGTTTTTACCAACGTAAACGTCATAGTCACGGATTGGTTTAACATCGATTTGAGATCCTGGTAAGAAAGCTTCAATACCGAATACATCAACGATTAAACCACCTTTAGTACGACATTTAACGAAACCAGTAATGATTTCACCTGTACGTAATACATCGTTAACATGAATCCATGCTTTATGCATACGAGCAGTTTTGTGAGAAATAACCAATTGACCGAAACGATCTTCTTGACATTCTACAAATACGTCAACTTTGTCTCCAACAGCTAAGTTTGGATTGTAACGGAATTCTCCGTTTTGAATTACTCCTTCAGATTTGAAGCCAATGTTGACAACAACTTCTCTTTTTGTAATCGCAATTACAGTTCCCTCAATAACTTCTTTCTCATTGATTGAAGTTAATGTGTTTGTGTAAACGTCTGATAATTCAGAACGTTGTGCTAATGTGTAACCGTCTAATGATAATGCGTCCCAATCGAAATCTGCACTTCCTTGACCTGTAATTTTGTTTTCTGCCATTTTGGCTTTTTTAAATTGTATTTCGAGTAACTTTATGAAGCTCGAAAGTGATTAATAATTAACTGTTTATAATAAAGTTTACAGTTTTTCTATAAAATAGAGTGCAAAGGTAGTGAATAATTATTTTGATTTCACAAATACAGTGAAATATTTAAGCAAAAAAAAGGATGCTAATTCAATTAACATCCTTTTACGTTTTTTTTGATTCAATTATTTTGAAGCATCATATCTTTTTTTGTATTCAGAATATTTTTCCATATTCCCTAAAAATTTGTTTACTTGATATAAAGCCATTAATACTTCTGAATCATTTGGTTTCATAACAATGTATTTTTCAAGAGGAATTAATGATTTTGTGTAAGTATCTTTAATTTTTTGATCTAATGGTTTGAATTTCGGATCTTTTATGTTTAATTTATTTAATTCTGAATTTAAATCAATTGAGGTGTTTATTAAATGAACTCCCAATTGTTTTAAACCTTCATCATAAGTTGGGTCAATTTCGATGCATTTATTGAATGCTTCTTCTGCTTTTTCAGTTTGTTTTAATTCTGAGTAAACTAATCCTATTTGAAGTTGTAGGTATTTGTTTTTAGGATCTGCAGCAACAGCTTGACTTAAAACAGCTTCTGCTCCTACAACATCTTTTGCGTCCAAACAAATATTTACAGACTCAAGGAGTAGATCTTTTTCCATTGGAAATTTAGCTCTTCCTTCTGCTACAATTCTTTTTGCATCGTCTAATTTTTGAGCATTTCTATAAGCAATAGATGCAGAAACATATGTATCAGCTCCTTTGTACCCAACTTTAGCTAAAGATTCAAATTTTTCACCAGCTTTTTGATGTTCGTTTGCTTTTGAGTAACACAATGCTGCATTGAAAATAGAATTACTATCTAAAAGGTTTATTGCATCATATAATTTAGCTTGTGTTGAGTACATCTCAGCAGCTTCATGGTATTTTTCACTTTTATACAACCCCATAGAAACCGCATCTAGAAACATGTATTTTTCTTTAACATTATCTGTTATTTCTTCATCAAATTTATCACTTATAGTGAATCCTTTTTTATAAGAGGAAATAGCATCTTCTAAAGCATTTTTACCAGCTAAATTTGCGAAAACAGTATCGTTGGTTGCTGCTCCAACCATTAAAAAACTAGAGTAAATAGATCCTTTTAGCATTAATGTTTTAGGACTTTCTTTTGTTTCTACATGTTCGACTGCTAAATCAATGTACTTTTTTGCTTCTATTAGCGCTTTTTTTGCAGCTGGAATATCTTGTTCTTCTTTATACCAAGCTGTAGTAAAAGTTGTTTTATAGGCAACTGCAGCAGAAGTTTCGTTTTTCTTTTGAGCGATTGAAACACCTGACAAAAGAAATGTCCCAACGACTAATGTTGATTTAATTAAATTGTTTTTCATGTGTATTTTTCTAATATGATGTAAAAAATAGTATTATTCCACAGAAGTGTCTTCATTTTCTTCTGGCTCCGAACCGTTTTCAATATCCGTGCCACTTTCAGTTGTGTCTAATTTAACGATAATGTCACCATTTTCATCGTATTCTATTTCTTCTTCCTCTTCGTCATTTCTTGGTACACGTGCTACTGCAGCAATTGCAGCTGTTCCTTTTAAATTAATTAAGCGAACACCTTGAGCAGCTCTACCCATAGTACGAATTGTATCTAAATGCATACGAATCGTAATACCAGATTTAGTGATAATCATTAAATCGTCTTCATCAGTAACATTTCTAATTGATAATAATGGACCAGTTTTTTCTGTGATAGAAATTGTTTTTACACCTTTTCCTCCACGATTCGTTACTCTGTAAACAGGTTCGTTATCTTCTGGGTCATTTAAATAGGTACGTTTACCGTATCCTTTTTCAGAAACAACTAATACTGTGGAATGAATATCTTCTGCGCAAATCATTCCAATTACAGCATCTGTCTCAGAAGTTAAAGTTACTCCTCTAACACCAGAAGCATTTCTTCCCATTGGTCTAACTTTAGACTCATTGAAACGAATTGCTCTTCCGTTACTAGTAGCTAAAACAATCTCATGAGTTCCACTTGTTAATTTAGCTTCTAACAATTCATCGTTTTCACGAATAGAAATTGCATTAATACCATTAGTTCTAGGACGAGAATAAGCAGCAAGAGATGTTTTCTTGATGATACCTTGTTTCGTACACATGATAATAAAGTTGTTCTCAACATATTCTTTATCTGTTAAATCTTGAACTTTCACATACGCTTTCACTTTGTCGTCTTGTTCAATGTTTAATAAATTCTGAATTGCTCTTCCTTTTGCTGTTTTACTTCCTTCTGGAATTTCATAAACACGCATCCAGAAACATCTTCCTTTTTCTGTAAAGATTAATAAGTAATTGTGATTAGTAGCAACAAATAATTGCTCTAAGAAATCTTTATCTCTAGTGGTTGAACCTTTCGATCCCATTCCACCTCTGTTTTGAACTTTAAATTCTGTAAGACTTGTACGTTTAATATATCCAGCATGAGATATAGTTATAATTACTTCTTCATCCGCTATCAAATCTTCCATTCTCATTTCTGTAGCGGAATATTCAATAATAGAACGACGAGCATCACCGTATTTATCTTTGATAACTGTTAATTCATCAATTATGATTTGCATTCTTCGTTCAACTCTTGCTAGAATATCTTTTAAATCTGTGATTAACAACATTAAGTCATTGAACTCAGCTCTCAATTTATCTTGTTCTAGTCCTGTTAAATGACGTAATCTCATTTCAACAATTGCACGAGATTGTAGATCAGATAATGCAAAACGTGACATTAAGTTCTCACGTGCTTCTTCTGGACTTTTAGATGCTCTAATGATTTTGATTACTTCATCAATATTGTCAGATGCTATAATTAATCCTTCTAAAATATGCGCTCTTTCTTCTGCTTTTCTTAATTCAAAGATCGTTCTTCTGTTGATTACTTCATGTCTAAAATCAACGAAAACACCGATCAATTGTTTAACGTTTAACAATTGCGGTTTTCCATCAACCAAACAAATGTTATTTACAGAAAATGAAGTTTGTAATGCTGTAAATTTGAACAGTTTGTTTAAAACAACGTTTGGAATGGCTTCACGTTTTAATTCGTAAACGATACGCATTCCATTTCTATCAGATTCATCTCTAATATCAGAAATACCGTCAATTTTTTTATCATTTACTAAGTCAGCAGTTTTCTTAATCATGTCAGCTTTGTTGACTTGATAGGAATTTCAGTAACAACAATTTGCTCACGACCACCTGATTCTTCAATCTCAGCTTTTGCACGCATAACGATTCGACCACGTCCTGTTAATAGTGCATCACGAACACCTTCGTATCCGTATATAATTCCTCCTGTTGGAAAATCAGGTGCTTTAATATATTGCAATAATTCTTCAGGTTCAATGTCGTGATTGTTTACATACGCAATTGTACCTTCAATAATTTCAGTTAAGTTATGTGGCGCCATGTTTGTCGCCATACCAACAGCGATTCCGCTAGACCCGTTCATTAATAAACAAGGAATTTTTGAAGGAAGAACAGTAGGTTCAGTTAAACTCTCATCAAAGTTAGGACTGAAATCAACTGTTTCTTTCTCTAAATCATCCAGCATTTCTTCTGCAATCTTTTTCAATCTCGCTTCTGTATAACGCATTGCAGCAGGGCTATCACCATCTACTGATCCAAAGTTACCTTGACCGTCTACTAAAGGATAGCGTAATGACCATGGTTGAGCCATACGAACCATTGCGTCATAAACAGATGTGTCACCATGTGGATGATATTTACCTAATACTTCACCGACAATTCTTGCAGATTTTTTATGTGGACGATTAGATTGCACACCTAAGTCTTGCATACCATATAACACACGTCTATGAACCGGTTTCAAACCATCTCTTGCATCTGGAAGTGCACGTGAAACAATAACTGACATTGCATAATCAATGTAAGCGGATTTCATTTCATCTTCAATGTTTATCTGAATTATTCTTTCTCCATCAGCCATATTGTATTCTTTATTTTTTAACGTACACTATAATTTATGTACGGATTTGTTTATTGCAAGCGACGAAAGTAATCATAATAAGTTTAAATCTTGAAGATGATTTAGGCTATTTACTAACAAAAAACTGTGGAAAATTGCTTAATAAGAGAAGTTATCAACAAATTATTAATTTTATATTTGTATTTGGTTAAAAAGTGTTTATTTAGTACTTAGTTTAATATAGTTATGGAAGCAAAATTTTCTCCAAGAGTTAAAGATGTGATTAGTTTTAGTCGTGAAGAAGCTTTACGGATTGGAAATGATTTCATAGGGGTAGAGCACTTATTATTAGGGTTGATTCGTGAAGGTGATGGAAAAGCAATTAAGATTTTAAATGAATTTCATCTTGATCTACAAGAGATTCGAAAAGAAATTGAATTGACACTTGTAAAAAACTCAAAAAACAAAGCGCTTGCTTTAACAAATATTCCGTTGGTTAAGCAAGCGGAAAAAGTATTGAAATTAACATATTTAGAAGCTAAGTTGTTTAAAAGTTCAATGATAGGGACAGAACATTTACTTTTGTCAATACTTAAAGATGAAGACAGTGTTGCGTGTAGAATATTAAATAAATATGGTGTTATTTATGATAACGTCAAAGATGAATTAGAAACTATGAGAGATGAAAAAACAACTCCTCGAGCTGAGTTCCCTGGTGGACAAGAAGAGGAAAGCGAATCTTTTGCGACTCAAAAGAAACCAACTGATCCAAAGTCTAAAACTCCTGTTTTAGATAATTTTGGTAGGGATTTAACAAAAATGGCTGAATTGGGTAAGTTAGATCCAATTGTTGGGCGTGATAAAGAAATTGAAAGAGTGAGCCAAATTCTTTCTAGAAGAAAGAAAAATAATCCTATATTAATAGGTGAGCCTGGAGTTGGAAAAAGCGCTGTTGCTGAAGGTTTAGCATTAAGAATCGTTCAACGTAAAGTTTCTAGAATTCTTTTTAATAAAAGAGTTGTTTCTTTAGATTTGGCTTCTTTGGTTGCAGGTACAAAATACCGTGGTCAATTTGAAGAGAGAATGAAAGCGGTGATGCAGGAAATTGAAAAAAATCCTGATATTATTTTATTCATTGATGAAATTCATACGATTATTGGTGCTGGTGGTGCAAGTGGTTCTTTGGATGCTGCTAATATGTTCAAACCTGCTTTGGCTCGTGGTGAATTACAAGCAATTGGAGCAACTACGTTAGATGAGTACCGTCAGTATATTGAAAAAGATGGGGCTTTAGTTCGTCGTTTCCAAAAAGTTTTAATTGAACCTACCACGGAAGAAGAAACGATACAAATTTTAAATAACATCAAAGAACGTTATGAAACACATCATTCAGTATTGTACACTCCTGAAGCTGTTGTTGCTTGCGTTAAATTGACTGAACGTTATATTACAGATAGACATTTACCTGATAAAGCAATTGACGCATTAGACGAAGTTGGATCTAGAGTTCATATTACAAATATCAATGTCCCTTCAGAAATTACGACAATTGAAAAAAGTATTGAAGAGTTAAAAGATTTGAAAAATGAAGTTATCAAATCTCAACAATATGAAAAAGCAGCTGAATTACGTGATAACGAACGTAAATTACAAGAACAATTAGAAATTGCGAATAAAAAATGGGACGATGAGTCAAAAGCAAATCGTGTTGTTGTTTCGGAAGAAGATGTTGCTGAAGTTGTTTCAATGATGTGCGGTATTCCTGTTACGAAAATAACTGCTGGGGAAAGTGGTAAATTAGCTTCAATGGCTAAAGAATTAACTGGAAAAGTGATTGGTCAGGATGAAGCTGTATTGAAGGTTGTTAAAGCTGTGCAAAGAAGTAGAGCTGGTTTAAAAGATCCAAACAAACCAATCGGTTCTTTCTTTTTCCTAGGACCAACTGGTGTTGGAAAAACACAGTTAGCGAAAGTGCTTGCTAAATATCTTTTCGATTCTGAGGATTCTTTAATTAGAATTGATATGTCAGAATTCATGGAAAAATTCTCTATCTCTCGTTTGGTTGGAGCGCCTCCGGGATACGTTGGTTATGAAGAAGGTGGACAATTAACTGAAAAAGTAAGAAGAAAACCATATTCTATAGTTCTTTTAGATGAAATTGAAAAAGCGCATCCAGATGTATTTAATCTTCTTTTACAAGTTTTAGATGATGGACACATGACAGATGGATTGGGGCGTAAAATTGATTTTAAAAATACAATTATTGTTATGACTTCTAATATTGGGGCTCGACAATTAGCTGATTTTGGAACTGGAGTCGGTTTTGGTACGAAAACGCAAGCTGATCAGGTGATTGAAAATTCTAAAGTTGTAATTCAAAATGCACTAAGAAAAGCGTTTTCTCCTGAATTTTTAAATAGAGTAGATGATATGATTATTTTCCATTCATTAAATCGGGATGATATTCATAAAATTATTGATCTTGAATTAGAGAAATTATTTGGAAGAATCAATGGGTTAGGTTATACGATCGAAATGTCTGATAAAGCAAAAGATTTTATTTGTGACAAAGGATACGACGAAAAATTTGGAGCTAGACCATTGAAAAGAGCAATTCAAAAGTTTATTGAAGATCCTCTTGCTGAAGAAATCGTAAAATCAGCATTAAGTGAAGGAGATAAGATAATTCTAGACTTAGAAGAGGGTAAAGAAGAATTGAAAGTTACTATTGAAAAGTCTAAAAATAAAAAATCTAAATAATCAAATTTAGGTTTTAATGAAATATAAGGGAGATTCGTCTCCCTTTTTTTCTGAATAGTATCAAATATCTTAATTGTGGAAAGTTTAACATTGAAGTTTTCCAAAACGTTAATATCAATAATTTTAAATGAAGTATTTTATTTTCATATTTTTCATTTTATATCTGCCTGTTTTTGCGAATTCAAAAGCTGTTATGCCACGAATTAATGCTTCTTTATTTGTGAATAATGGTCTCACAGATTTCTCCAATTTGTTTAAATTGATTGATCCTAATTTGAAATTGAAAGTTAAACGATTATTTGATCAAGATAAATTAGACCACGTTGATTCAAAAGCGTATGATTTGAACGCAATTTTTGATAATTATTGGAAAAATCAGAGTAAATATTGGTATTCATTGGATATGAATTTAGATGGTGAAAATGAACTTTTGTATTTATCCGAATTTACTGAGGAAATTGAAATGGAATCTTTCGAAATTTATGTACTTTTAAATGATACGTATAATTGTATTTATAAAGAAACGGGTCATTTATTAGCTTATAAAATTCATCCAAATACAAAAGAAATTATTTTATTTCATCATAGTTATCCGTGTTGTTCATCAGTTAGTCATAATATTAATATGGTTCGTCTGATCAATGATAAAATAGCTTTAAGAAAAAAATATGTTGTGGCTCGTGATATCGGAATGAAAGGTGATTTTTTTCCAAAACATGTCAAATATTCTTACGAAATGAATCGATTAAAAAAAGAAGAAACTGTCAGATGGTCACCTAATGAGATTAATGTAAGTGCTTCTGAATCTTTTCAAAATAATATCGTAGGAAAATATGAAAAAGACACTCCGTATAGAACATTATTTGTAAAAGGTAGATGGAAATATGTTTTGATGTGCGATAAACCGATGAAAAGAATCCCTAATCAAGGAATAATTGACACTGATAATTTTTATGATGTAAAAGTTTTTGGATGGATAAAAAATTAGATCTCAAATTTTTCAATAGCTTCTCTAACTGAGCCATGTTTTTTTAACAACAATTCAGCTTTCTCATACGAAATATTTAAGACTTCTTGAATCATTATAATTCCACGATCAATTAATTTATTGTTGCTTAATTGCATATCAACCATTCTATTTCCTTTTACATGACCAAGCTTGATCATTAAAGAGGTTGAAATCATATTTAAAACTAATTTCTGAGCTGTTCCAGATTTCATTCGAGTACTACCTGTTAAAAATTCTGGTCCAACTTCTGGTGTGATTGGATAGTCTGCCAACTTTGATAATAAACTGTTTGGATTACAGGAAATTCCAGCTGTAATTATTCCTTGTTCTTTTGCTTTTTCTAAAGCTCCTAATACATAAGGAGTACTTCCCGATGCGGCAATTCCTACAACAATATCATTTGATGTAATTGAATAAGATTGTAAATCGATCCATCCTTGTTCAGCATCGTCTTCAGCAAATTCAACTGCTTTACGAATGGCAGAATCTCCTCCAGCAATTATTCCAACAACAACTCCTTGAGCAACACCAAACGTAGGAGGGCATTCGCTGGCATCGACAATTCCTAATCGACCACTCGTTCCTGCTCCAATATAAAATAATCTACCTCCAGTTTTCATTTTGAGATAAGCAGCATCAATAAAACGCTCTATTGCTTTTATTTCTTTTTCAATAGCCAAGGGAACAGTTTTGTCTTCATTATTCATGTTAACCAACAATTCATTGGTTGACATTGTTTCTAAAGAAGTATAATTCGAAGAAGATTCAGTTGTTTTTTTCATTGAAATTGGGGGAAAAAAGAAACGTTAAATTAAATAAGCATACGATTCTGAATCAGAAAAACTGACTTCAACTCTTTCTTGTAAAGTTGTCGAAAGACTTATGCCAACGAAATCAGCTTTTATTGGGTAAGTTCGATAGGATCGATCTACTAGTACAACTGTTTTAATAGCTTTTGTAGATTGTTCTAATAATTTAACCAAAGAGTATTGCATTGTTTTTCCAGAATTTATCACATCATCAATCAATATTAAAAATCCATTTTTAATTGTTTCCTGAGGAATAGAAAGTTTTATTTCTTCTGACCAAGGTTCAACTTTATTTACTAATATCTCGAATACTGAAATATTTTGATCTGAATTTTTTGAAATAATATTTTTGATTTTTTCTGCTAATAAAAGACCATTACCACAAATACCACCAATAAAAAGATTTTTTTCTTCAAATGTATTTTCTATAATTTGATGTGCTAATCGAGTTATTTTTTGATCGATTTCTTTCTGAGTAAGTATTATTTGCATTGTTTTATGATTTTTAACAAAGATAGTTTTTTTTAGATTCAAGACAGCAAGATATTAAGATAAAAGACTCCATAATTATTTGAAAATAAGTAAAGTCTTTAAATCTTTAATCTTTAAGTCTTGAATCTTAAAAATTATTTTAACTCTTCCATCGCTTTTTTAGTCCCAATTTCTCGAGTAATAAAATCATTTTCAAGTTTAGGATTTCTAGCAGGAGAAAATTCTCTACCATAAAAAATGATTTGTAAGTGTAATTTATTCCATAAATCTTTTGGGAAAAGTTTTTTAGCATCCTTTTCTGTTTCTGTAACATTCTTACCACTTGTTACTCCCCATCTAGTTAACAATCTATGAATATGTGTGTCAACAGGAAAAGCAGGAACTCCAAAAGCTTGCGACATAACGACTGATGCAGTTTTATGACCTACGCCTGGAAGTTCTTCTAATAACTCCATATTATCTGGAACTTCACCGTTGTATTTATCAATTAAAATATGAGAAAGATTATAGATTGCATGTGATTTTCGAGGTGACAGACCGCAAGGACGAATAATTTCTCTAATCTCATCTGGTGTTAATTTGATCATATCAAATGGATTATTGGCTAATTTAAATAGGGAAGGGGTAATTTTATTAACCATTACATCAGTACATTGCGCAGAAAGTAAAACAGATATTAATAAAGTGTATTCGTCTGTATGATCAAGAGGGACAGGAGTTTCTGGATATAATTTTTCTAATTCATTTATGATATACTGTCCTTTTTCTTTCTTTGTCATAATTTTTATTTAATAAAATCTATTCAATTTTTCAATTTGATTCAAAATGATTAATTTCGTTATATGGAGAACAAAAATACAGTCTTTCCTCAATATAGGAAACTTGTAAATAATAAATCGTTTTATAAAATAATTTCAGATAGATTTTTTGAAGAAATTCAACTTGTTGGGACATTGAAAACAAAATATTGTATTGAAGCGAAAATATACCCTGAAATTCTTAAAATAAAAGATCTTATAGAGTTTGTTGATGACAATTACATACTTTCTTCCGAAAAGGAATGGAATCAAATGGATAAAAAGTAAAAAGTTTTATTTGATAGAAAATATAACATCAACTCTTTTATTTTTATCTCGATCTAATTCAGTCCTTTCTGGGTTAACTAATAAAAGGGTATTACTAAATCCTTGATACCTTAATCTTTCTTTTTCAATACCTCTTTTGATCATTTCATTATATACATATTTAGCTCTTTTTTTACTTAATTTCATATTGTCACCACAACAAACATGACCTCTTATGAATGCATGGATTTGCTTGTTTTGATTTAAGAAATTAAATAAATCATCCATTTCTTTAATAGTAGTTTCGTCTAATATTGGATCTGTATTATTAAATTGAAGTCCTAAAACAATTAAAGATACTGTTGTTTTTAGACTAGAAATGTCAATGTTCGCCAATTTTTCCTCTGTAGTTTTTGGGATTTTTTTTGGGTATTTTTTTAATATTGACGAAACTTCATTTATGATTATATTATCAATTTCTTCTTGCGTTTTATTTTTTATATCTAAATAAGCAATCTCATTTTTATCAATTATAATCGATTTTTCTATAAATTGTAATGAGTCAGCGAATTCTTTATTTGGAATTAAATCTACTGGTGTATTGCTTCTTGTTGATTTAGAGAATATAATATCGACCCTTCTATTTCTACTTCTGTCGAGATCCGTCCTTTCTGGGAAAACCGCAGGTATAGTATTGCTAAAGCCTTCATATCTTAATCTGTTAGGATTGATACCTCTACAAATTAATTCTAAATAAACTGTTTTTGCTCTTTTACTACTTAAAGACATTTGATCTCCACAGCAAACATGACCTCTAATAAATGCATCTATAGAATTGTTATTATGAAGAAATTTTACTAATTCATTAATTTCATTAACTGAGGATCTTGTAATAAGTGGTGCGTCTCCTTCAAATTGTAAATTTAAATTTATTAAAATGACAGAATTATCCATTTCATTTACATTTATTTTAGCTAATCTACTTCCAACATCTGGATGTGCAGTTGATCTGTTTCCATTTGTTTTTTCTGATTTTTCACGAATTACTAAATGATCTATCTCAGTTTGTGTTTTTCCTTCTGTAGAAATTTTTCCTGTTTCTTGTGGTTTTAATTCTAAGTTTAAATCTGTTTGCGAAGTATCCAATGTAATTGTAATTGACTTCATTTTTTCTAGTTCAATTGATTTTAATTCTGCTTCAGTATTAATTTTTTTATTGACTAAGAAAGTGCTATCAATTGTTGATTTATTTTTAATAATAGGATCGACTTTATTTTCCAGTTTTGATTCTTCAATCGTTTTTATAGGTTTTTCTAATGTTGTTAAATTTGTTTCTTTTGAATAAGTTAATTTGTCAATTTTAGGACGAAACTTGAACAAAACATCTACTCTTCTCCAATTGTATTCATCAGAAAATGTATTTAAAATGAAGGGAGGGTAATTTTTGTTTTCAGGTTTGTATTGATGAAGGATGATTACCGAATCAATAGCATCTTTTAACTTACTCATCCTTCTTTTTGATCGAATTTTATTATCAATATCTTTTCCTGTTTTTTCGATATATCCAATTATTTCAATTATTTCAATCGGATGTGTTTTTATTTCAATTATAAATTCTTCTAGTATTTGAATAGACTCTTGAGTTAGACTATAATTGTCTTCGTCGTAAAAAAAACTTTTAGTTTGAATAGCGTCCAATGTCTGAGAATACAGACAAGTCGAAATAAAAATAGAAAATAGTATAAAAATTCCTTTAAACATACTCAAATATACATTTTTTTTTCAAAAAATAGAATGTTATTATTTAAAAGTACGCTCTATTTTTTTATTGGCAATAATTGAAGTTAAATTACTTTCTTTCTTTATTAAAAAAGTCGCTAAATATTCTATATTTTATTTTACAATTTTCAATTTTAATTGATTTATGTGGTTATTGATTAAATCAAATTAGGAAAAAAGACATATTTTCATTTTAGGTTTAATATTTGTGTACATTTGAATTATGAAAAGGTCTTAATTCTCAAAAAAAACAACAGCTTTAATTTCACAATTTATGAAATATTTATTTATACTTTTTATTTTCCCTTTCATTTGTTTTTCTCAAAAAGTAATTCCCTTTGTAGATTTTAATAATTATTTCAGAAGTTTTCAAGAAGAAAGTTCAAGAGTAGTTGAATTTCAAAAAATTATTGATTTTAAAGGTGGAGATGAATTTGTTGTATATACCGATAATAAAGGGAATTTACGTTTGTTTGATGGTACAACTCCAAAAGATTTAACCAATTTAAATGTTGAATACAAAGTTTCAGACCACTTATTAGCTTGGAAAATTGCTGGGACAGTTAATTTATGGGATGAAGGGAAATTAAAAACGTTAACTTATAATGGACAATCTTTTGAGGTAAAGGATAGCATTGTTGTTTATGAAGACTTACGTTATAATACAGTGAATGCGTATTGGAAGGGTGGAATTTATCCTTTGTACACAGTGGTCGATGAATTATATATGCCTGTTTTTATTGGTGAAAATATTGTTGCTTTTAAAGATAATGGGAATTTTTACAAAATATTTTGGAACGGAGAAATTTATGATTTAGGTGTATGGAATGGTGCTATTGAATTTCAAGGAGGAACAGATATCATCACTTTAAATGATCCTACTTCAAGAACTTTTATGGTTTTTGATAAAGGAGTTTTTGTTGATGTTGAATCATTTTTTATGGGTAAGTATAAAGCTGGAAGAGGATTTGTAGTTTACGAAGATTTGAATGGAAATTTAAATTACTACGGTGATGGAAAAAAGGAGCAGTTAAGTAATTTTTCCGCTAAATTTTGGGAAGTAAAAGACGATTTGGTTGTTTGGAGTGAAAATAGTTATGTATATGTGTATTCAAAAAATGGGAAAATTAAAGTTTGTAACTTTGTTCCAGCTGATTATTTATTGAAAAATAATGTATTTGCCTATCGAAATATTATGGGAGGTGTAAGTGCAATTGTCGATGGAATCAATTATGAATTAACAAATCAAGTTGATTCTCAGTATGAAATTTATGGATCTTCTGTGATTGTGAAATTATTTAATAATTCTTATATTGTTTTGAAGAATGGAAAGAAATTTACAATCTGATTGTTTTTTTACTCCTTATTTTTGAAATCTCCTTTTCTTTTATAAAATGTGTATAATATTCCTGAATTGAATCTTTAAATCCGAATAACTCTGATTATATTTGTAGTATAGAATTATTTAACTCTATACAGAATTAAGGATTTAAAACATAAATAAAAGAATATGAATAATTGGTTTACAGTAAAAGTTAAATATACAAAACAATTAGAAAACGGAACGTTTAAAAGAGTTTCTGAGCCTTATTTATTATGTGCTATGACTTTTACAGATGCTGAAACACGTATCTATGAAGAATTAGGTCAGATTATTAGAGGTGAATTTAATGTTGTTGGTATTAGTAGAACTGAAATCCATGATATTTTTCACTATGAAGAATGCGATGTTTGGTACAAATGTAAAATCACTTTTGAGAGTGAAGGCGGTAATGTTGATGGTGAAGTTGAAAAAAAGAAAAAAGTTGCTCAAAACTTCTTGGTAACAGCTAATTCTGTTAAAGATGCATTTGAAAAATTAAAAGAAAGTTTATCAACTTTAATGGTAGATTATTTAATTCCTTCTATCGTTGTTTCTCCTATTGTTGATATTTTTCCTTTCAGAGAAGAGTTAGACAAAGAAATTAGCCGTCGTCCTCTTGAGGAAAAAGAAATCGTTGTACATACTCCTAAAGGTAATAAAGTGTTTTCAGCTCCAAGTTCTGATTTTGATGATGAAGATGAGGTGAATTTTGATGATGAGGATGACAGTTCTATGGATTCAGAGGAAGAAAGTGAATTAGAAGACGAATACTCAGAAGAAGATTAATTAAAAAAAATATGGAAGATTTTCTAGAACAAATCAAAAATGATCACCGTGATTTTGATCATGGAAGGCTAGATGATTTTTTCGGAAAAGAACCTTTTGAATTATTTCATGAATGGCTTAAAAAAGCGTTTGATTCTAAGCAATTGGAATCAAACGCTTTTGTTTTATCTACAGTTGATTCTGACAATAGACCAAGTTCTAGAATTTTGTATTTAAAAGGTACTGTTGACGATAATTTCGGTTTTTTTACAAATTATAACAGTAAAAAAGGACAAGATTTAAATTTAAATGCAAATGCATCCATGCTTTTTTTTTGGCCCGGTTTGGAACGACAAATTCGAATCGAAGGCACAGTTGAAAAAGTAGAAGAGCAGATCAGTGATTCTTATTTTGCAATGCGACCTCGAGGGAGTCAAGTTGGTGCTTGGGCCTCAAATCAAAGCGATGTATTGGAAACGAGAGATGAATTAGAAAATAGAGTAGAGGAGTTTGCTTCAAAATTTCCTTCAACTGTTCCTCGCCCCCCACATTGGGGAGGATATCTTTTAAAACCTAGATTGATTGAATTTTGGCAAGGTAGACCATCTCGATTACATGATCGTATTGTTTTCGAAAAAGAAAAGGATTCGTGGAAAATATATAGAAAAAACCCTTAATGTACGAAATTAAACCAGAAGTTTTTCAGTTATCAAATGGAATTAGAGTTGTTTATCTTCATGCAGCTGCTCAAGTGGCGCACATGGGAATAACAATTTTAGCAGGTTCACGATTCGAAAATCCTGATGAAGAGGGATTGGCTCATTTTTTAGAACATTGTATTTTTAAAGGGACTAATAAACGAAAAGCTTTTCATGTTTTATCTAGATTAGATTCAGTTGGCGGTGAGATAAATGCATATACTAGTAAAGAAGAAATTTGTATTTACGCATCTTTTACTAAAAATCACACGAAAAGAGCTTCGGAGTTATTGGCTGATATTACGTTAAATTCTTCTTTTCCACTAAAAGAAATTCAAAAAGAAAAAGAAATAATTTTAGATGAAATCAATTCGTATTTAGATAGTCCAAGTGAAAAAATATTTGATGATTTTGAAGCGTATTTATTTAAAGGGCATACTTTAGGTAATAATATACTAGGAACAAAAGAAAGTGTAAATAGTTTTGGACGTAAACACTTGTTGAATTATGTTAGTCGCTTTTTTACTGCTGACAATATGGTTATTTCGTTTGTAGGAGATATTTCTAGAAACCAGTTAGAGAAAATTTTAGAGGCTGATTTTATAGCTTGTCAACAAAAGCCTGTAGAAATTATAAAAAATGATTATTCAGGAACTTCTCAATTTAAAATTAAAACCAAAGAATCAAATTTTCAAGTTCATTCTTTAATTGGGGGATTAGCGCCAAGTTATGTCGATGATTCAAGAAGAAGTATGACTTTGTTGACTAATATTTTGGGCGGGCCTGCTTTGAATTCACGTTTAAATCTTTCAATTCGTGAAAAGTATGGCTATTCATATAATATTGAAGCAACTTATTCTACATTTTTTGATACAGGGTATTGGGCGGTTTATTTTGGGACTGATACTAAATATCTTAAAAAAACAATAGAATTAGTTTACAAGGAATTAAAATTATTACGTGAAAAGAAATTAGGAACTCAACAATTAAATGCATCGAAAGAACAGTTAAAAGGGCATTTAGCATTGGGGTTAGATAGTAATTCGGGATTAATGTTAGGGTTAGGAAAAAGTCTGTTAATGTTTAATCAAATTGATACAATTCAGGAAATTTATGAGTCAATAGATAAAACTACAGCATCTGAATTGCTTGAATCTGCTAATAAATATTTTGACGAATCGTTGATTTCCGAATTAATTTTTGATATTGAAAAATAGATTTAAATCCTTAAACCAATCACTAAAATATCGTCTATTTGTTCGTAACCTTCCATCCATTCTTTTAGAGCTTCTGTCAACATAACTTTTTGTTCGGCTAATGAAAGGTGGCAATTATCTTTTAAAAGTTCTATCAATTGCGAACATTTGAATTTTTTTCCTTTTGGACCTCCAAATTGATCGGGTAATCCGTCAGTAAATGTATACACAAGATCTCCTTTTTTTAACTCTATTTCCCTTTGCTCAAACGGTCTTGTTTCTCCACCGTATATTCCAACGGGCATTTTATCTCCTTTGTATTCTAGAATTTCTTTATCCCTAACCATGTATAGATTGTTGTTAGCACCAGAAAAAGTAAGTAAACTCTTATCAAAGTCGAATTTCGTAAGTACGCAATCCATTCCATCTTGTGAATTTTCAGTTCCTGTAGGATTGAGTGCTTTGATAATAGCTTCACGCTGTTCATTTAAAATATCAGCAGGTTCTAACACGTTACGTTCGATTACATTTTCGTTTAAAAATGAAATGTTTAGTAAACTCATAAAAGCTCCTGGAACTCCATGTCCTGTACAATCTGAAGTAGAGAAGTAAAAAGCATTTTTGTGTTCAACCGCCCAATAAAAATCACCAGAAACAATATCTTTTGGTTGATAAAATATGAAATAATCGTGCTTTAAGTTTTTTGTAATGTACTCTTCACTTGTAAGCATAGCACGTTGAATAAAACTGGCATATTGAATCGAATCTAATATTTCTTGTTGTGATTCAACGATGATTTCTTTTTGTTCTTCAGCTAGTTTTCTGTTAGTTTCTGCAATTTCCCTTTGTTGTTCAGCATAAATTTTTTCTTCATTCAATTGAAAAGTTCTTTCCTCTACTTTTTGTTCTAATTCTATATTAGCTTCCGTTTTGAGTCTATTTACTTCTTCCATTGTTTCCAAGGCTTTTTGTTTAAATTGTTGAAAACTATCTACAATCGCTAGAGATATAAAAATAACTTGAATTCCAGATCCAAATAGCATTCCATATTCGGTTAATAAATTATTAGGAAGAATTCCTTCATTTCTGAGTACAAATGTTGTACCTGATATAGCGAGCGCTAAAAAAGCAACAATTATAAAACGTGCTGGTTTAAAACCTGTAAAATAAATATAAAAAGCAGTACTCATTCCCATAATCATTATTACAAAAGAAATTAAATTGCATAAAAGAACTCCGATTCTATAAAGAGGTGCATAAGTACACAATGTTAATATGCAATTCATAATTAAAATTACACATAGTACATTGAAGACTTTATTCATTTTAGGAATTCTTTCTTTCCATGAAAGAAATTTTTGGAAAAAAATAACTACAAATACCATTAAAAAATTGGCAGAGGTTGGAAAAACTATGCTTTCAAAATAAAGTTGATTAGGCCATAAGTACTCAAATCCAGTTCCGTATAAGGTAGAATTAAATGTAGCTATAAATATTACAAAAGCAAGGTAGTATAATGTTATTTTTTCTTTTAATATTAAATAAAAGAAAAGATTAAGGAAAATTGAGAAAATAATAAAACCAAAGTAAACTCCGATAATAATTTGATCTAATTCGTTGGCTATGTGTATTTCCTTTGTTGAATTGATTGAAATTGGAACAGCAAAGAAATCTCCTGAATTTTGAACATTTAAATAATAGGTCTTAGTGCAATTAGCAGGTATAGTGATGGGGAATTGAAATACACGATTCAAGATTTTTCTATGTTTAAAAGGGTAAGCATCACCTGTTATGGTTTTATTTACTTTTGAATCTGAAATTTGTTCGTAAAGTCCTACAATATCAATAGTTGGATTTCTTACTTGTATTATTTTTTGGATTGATTTTTTAGTAGGATTTACTAAATTCATTTTTATCCAAACAGAACTGATATCGAACTGAAAATTAAAAGATTTGTGTGTTCCTATTTCAAAAGATTTATGAATGATGTTGTTCCATTTTAAGCTTTTGGATTTGTCAGTAAACAACAATGTTTCTGTTGGTTTAAGTTGATGATTTTCATTCATCGTTGCAAGATCTAAAACTATTTCTTGTGAATAAGTATATTCCCAAAAAAATAATAATAACATGAAGATGAATATTTTTTTCATTTGTATTTTAATGTTTTATTTTATTTTATTTTATAGAATCAAAATTATAATTTATTATTATGTGTTAATCTTTTAGTTCATGGTTTGTTTTCGTATATTTAGTTTATATGAAATTAAGAAAAATAAATTACAAAAAAAATTAAAATCAAAATAAATGATTAGTCTAAAAATGACTATATGAATTTCATTATTTGAAATTTATCCTCTTATTGTTACTGTTAACAATGATTCTTACCCTATTTCACCGTTGAAATTCGTTTTAAATTATTAGAATGTTTATTGTTTGATTATTTTATTGGTTTAAAGTATTGATTTTAAATGTTTTTAAAGTGTGTTTATCGTAAAAGAAAGTGGTTTGTTTCATTTATTTTAAAACTGTATAATTTAGAAATATGAAAGAAAAATAGCATTTTACAATGTTAAATTTTATTTTATTCAATCTAAAAAGTATTTCAAATAAATAAATTAAATATTTGTAAATTTTAAAATAAATTATTATATATTTGTTTATACGGTTAAATCTAATTTATAATATACTATGAAAGAAGAAGATATTTCGAATGATTTGCTGGTGCAAATTGTCGACCTAAAAAAAGAGATCGAGGAATTAAAAGCATTATCCCAACCTTTCAAAGCAAATGGTAAAACTGTAAAGGTTCCTTCACAATTTCAACCTTTGTTTGATGTTTCAGAAGATCTGGTAGCTGAATATTTTGAGAAAATAATTGCTGACCCTACAAAAGGAAAAATTGAAATTGGAGATGAGAGATATGTTTTAATGCGTGCTTCATCATTATCGGTTGATTTTATGAAACGTATGAGGGTTTTATATGCTGATAAAGGGGAAAAGGAAGCAACTGCGATTGGCCGTAATTTCTTATTCGATGTTTCTCATGTAATGGGAGGGGAGGATGCCAAAAATTTTCATACGAAAATGAAGGTGAAAGAACCTATCGCTATGCTTTCAGCTGGTCCGATACATTTTGCATATACAGGATGGGCTTTTGTTGATATATTACCTGAAAGTAATCCATCTCCCGATGACAATTATTTTTTAAAGTACCATCATCCGTATTCATTCGAAGCCGAATCGTGGATTTCTAAATCAATGAAATCGGACACTCCTGTATGTATAATGAATGCAGGTTATTCTTCTGGATGGTGTGAGGAAAGTTTTGGTATTCCTTTAACAGCTGTAGAGATAAGTTGCAGAGCGAAAGGAGATGCGAATTGCACATTTATAATGGCTCCACCGCATCGAATTGGAGAATATTTAATAGGTGAATCAGTTAATACGAACTATTCAAAAGATGAAATACCTGCTTTTTTTGAAAGAAAAAAAGATGAAGATAAATTAATTAGATTATTGAAAGAAAAAGACGATTCTATTGAAGAAATTAATGAACGGATAGAATATGAATTGAAAATTATTTCTGAATTAATTAATTTTCAGTTTTTACATTCAACCAACGACGAAGCTTCAAAAGAAAAACTAAAACAAGGGTTGTTAAGAACAAAAATTGTGATGTTAACTCGTGAAAAGAGTAATTTATCAAAAGATACCAAAAGTGTTAACTTGGTAAAATATTTTGATTCAGTGATAGAGTTGATTGATAAATTGTTTTCATTTCCAACTCCTATATCAATTGAGGTAAATGCTTTTGAAGCAAGTCATTTTCCTATTGGAAAAGCAATTTTATCGGGACTTTTTATTTTTGAAGTGATTTTAAATTTGAAGAAAGTGATGTTTGAGAAAGATCAAGTTAGCGACATTCAAATCTCTTTTGATGATTCAAATGATGGATATCAAATTATAATTACCAATACGAATAAAATCGAAATTGATTCTCTGTTTAATTCAAATTCTGAAGAAGATAAGTTAAGTAGTGCAATCATTACTTTTTTGAAAGATATGTTAAAAGCAGACATTAAAAGTGAAGCGGATGGCGTAATAAAAATAATATATGAATAAATAGAATTTAGATTGCCTATGAAGTGTAAAGTTATACAAATATATTATGAATGAAATTTCAAATTTTGAATGTTCAAGTTTATTATTTTCCATCTACTGATAAAATAGTAGATGGAAGTATTAATAAACTTTTATTAGAATGTTTTTTTGTCAATAACGAAGAAAAAGGATAAAAGAATCAGTCAAAATGTGTAGTTTATTTTCTGACAGATCCTAAATTCGTTTTGATGAAAATTATTTTCTAGCCGTTCAAATTATAAATAATTGAGTATGAGTTTTTCTTTAATTAATTTAGATCAAAATAATTTAGAATCGATTTTTCCTTTTTTTATAGAATTGGATGATTCGTTAAGAATTACAAATGCAGGAATAAGTATTAAAAAAATATTACCTCATATTGAAGGAAAAATTATTACGGATGTTTTTAATTTTAACTTACCTATTTTATTAAATGTGAGTTTTGAAAGCATATCTAAACATACACATCAAGTTTTTATTTTAGAATCCATTGAAGGAGAATTCTTGTTCAGAGAGCAAGTTTTAGTATTTGAAAAGGAAAGAAAATTAATTTTTATAGGTACTCCATGGTTGCTAGATAATAAGTTTTTAGAAAAAAATGGATTAAAAAGTACGGATTTTGCTCTTCATGATTCAGCTGTATTTATGATGCAAATGGAGAAATATAATGATGAAGAGACTATAAAGAAAGAGCAACTGAGTTTAATTCAACTTTCTATTTCTAAAGTATTGACAAATACGGATGTTTTCGAATCGGCAATTTCTGATGTGATTAAAATAATTTGTGATTTATTTGATTGGAAATGTGGCGTTTTTTGGATGTCATCTAATGTTGAATATTTAAAATTGAAAGATAAATCAAATCAATCTGAGGATGATAAGGCAAGTTTGAAATGTTTTTCTTTTTGGCAAAATGAGAAAGTTTCAATGACAATATTCGGAAAATGGATTCTTAATAAAACCTATTTGATTGACGAAGGTTTGAAGGGGAGGGTGTTAAAAGAAAATAGAAGTTATTCAGGAAAAAAGTATTTTTCGGAATATGAGAGTGTTGATTCTCAAGATTTAGATAGTAATGAATATTTTAGTTATCACGCAGTTTTTCCTGTAGTAAGTTATGGAAAGGAGCTCGGGATATTAGAATTTTTCAGTGATAATATTAACAAAAATGATGTATATTTAGTTAATTCATTGATTGTAATTAATGACCAATTAGATCAATATATCTTGAAAAAGCAATCTGATTGGATTTTAAAAGAAAATGAAAGAAGGTATAGACAAATAGTTGAACAAGCGAGTGATATTATTTACAGAATGGATTATGGAGGTATTTTAGAATTCATGAATCCAATTGCTTTTCGTTTGTTTGGTGGCAGAGAAGAAGATTTTATAGGGCAACATTTTTCTATTTTTGTACACAAGGATCATAAAAAAAATGTAATTAATCATTTTAGAGATCAAATAGTAAACAATCGGAAGGTCAGTTATGTTGAATTTATAGCGAAAAGTTTAGATCATGAAGAGTTTTGGGTTGGTCAAAAATCTACTTTAATATTTGAAAATGGACATGTTTCAGGTTTTCAAATGGTTGGTAGAGATATTACTGAACGAAAAAAACATGAAGAGCAGTTAATTAAAGAAAAAGAAATTGCAGAAAATGCGAAAATTGTAAAGGAGCAGTTTTTAGCAAATATGAGTCATGAAATTAGAACTCCAATGAACGCAATTATTGGTATGGCTGAGTTATTAAATGACACTTTTTTGAACAATGAACAGAAAGATTGTTTTGATTCTATTAAATTATCTGCAGAAAATTTACTTTCGATTATTAATGATATTTTAGATTTTTCAAAAATTGAATCCGGTAAAATAATATTTGATAATTCATCTTTTAACATACGAAAAACAATTGAAGCAGTTTTAAAGATCTTTACTTTTTCTAATAAGAACAATTTAGAATTTAAATTGATTTTTGATGATAATATTCCCGATAATTTGCTTGGAGATAGTCATCGTTTGAGACAGATTTTATTAAATTTAATTAGTAATTCGGTTAAATTTACAGAAAAAGGAAGTGTAGTTTTAGACGTGAAAATAGCTGATGATCTTGAAGAAAGTTTTAAATTAATTTTTAAAATTTCAGATACAGGCATTGGAATACCACAAGATAAAATATCGAAAATATTTGAAAGTTTTACTCAGGCTACAAATGAAACTACAAGAAAATACGGTGGAACAGGACTTGGTTTAACAATTGTTAAACAGCTTATAGAATTACAAGGAGGAGATATTTCGGTTCAAAGTGAAATAAATAAAGGTACATGTTTCACTTTTAATTTGACATTCAAAAAAGATAAGGTCATAGTTGTCGAAAAAGTGGAAGTTGCTGAAACATTTTTATTTACGGAATTAAAAGATATAAGAATATTATTAGCTGAAGATAATCCGATGAATCAAAAATTAGCTAAAATGGTTTTTAGTAAATGGGAGTGTTTGTTAGATATTGCCGATAATGGAAGAATAGCTGTTGATAAATTATCAAACAACGAGTATGATGTTGTATTGATGGATATGCAAATGCCAGAAATGGATGGGTACGAAGCAACCACATATATTAGAAATAATATGTCTGAACAAAAGTCGAAAACTCCAATTATGGCAATGACTGCACATGCAATGGAAGGAGAAATGGAAAAATGTCTTGCTTTAGGAATGGACGATTATATTTCGAAACCATTTAATCAAAAAATATTATTTGAAAAAATAATTAAATTGACATCTAAAAATAAGCAATAGTTTTAATGCCATTTTGAATTATTGTTGATTCTCAGGATATGGATTTAATCTATTTTCAAGCTATCTCTATGTTGTGGTTTATATTTAAAAAGAAAGTGAATGAATTGCCTATTGATTTTTATGGAGTGAAACTTTGAATCTTTTTTTGTCTTATAAACAAGTCAATATGTCATTTTATTTGTATTATTGCCTTTTTTATACTACATTTAACTATGTTTAATTCAAATTATAATTTTTCTGATTGGAGTTGCTACCTTTGTATGGACACTAAGTTAAGAGTAATTTAATATCTTAACAAAATGAAAGAAACAAGAAAAATTTACAGTAAGGAATTCAAGCAAAAGGCAGTTGAATTAAGT
>OBEQ010059112.1_pt1 | contig 25481 bp, 21 predicted proteins | sample 1670901 | NCBI WGS metagenome assembly OBEQ01 (sample SAMEA104232315, study PRJEB22302) | groundwater metagenome | biome: forest; feature: aquifer; material: groundwater | place: USA | collected 2011-08-07 | depth 5.4 m | reverse complement strand
GGGAATTGATCATTTGTAAAATTGTTGTTATTTATAAACTTAATTAGACAGCTTAAGCTTTCAGTGATTGTCTGATCTTCAGTTGGTGCACAACCTAAATGGCCTACAGTCAAATTGCCTGCTGAGGTTGGAATACCGGATCCGCCATTTCTGACAACAGTTGTTTGCGAGGCTCCTGTTTCCTCAATCCACAAAGCCAAAGCTAAAGCTGGATTTAATCCTACAGCTTTAGTTGTATTAATGATAGTATCCCAATATTCCAGTTTTGATTGAGGAAAAGCCAGTTTAATCTGATCCCTGATATCAACCGGGGTTATGTCAGGGTTTTTTAAGGGCAGTGTGTAGTTTAAACCAGCTGGTGAAGCCTCAGCTGAAGGAGTTTGACTTTGAATTGCTGAGAATAGATTAAGGACAAAGAATGCAAAAGAACAGCCAACTAGCAACCAAATCTTCTTTTTTGATTTAATCAAAGATTGTCCCCCGTTCAATCCTGATGTAGCATCTGTAAACCTAACCCCGAGATCAGCCATCCCCTTTCCTGCCCTTGAGAAAAATGGAGTAGAAGCTCTTAAGCCTCCGGCGATTCCTCCACCAACTGATCCGCCAACTCCTCCGGTAATTCCGCCTAGTAATTTTCCAAGGCCGTTAACAGCACTGTTTAGATTTATTTTACTGCCGATATTTCTATAAAAAGATCTCTGAGCTAAAGAAGAAGCGTTTTTAGCTGCATTTGTAACTCCCTGAGGAATTTGAGGGGGTTTTATATCCGGATTTGTTTTAAATTCAGGCTCATTTTCAAAAGCTTTCTGAAAAGCCTCAGGCACCTGTTTCTGTTTGGGCTTTTCCACAGGGGCTTGTACAATATGAGGAGGATGAATAACCGCTCCTTTAGATGCTCCATGTTCTGAAACAGCTCCCACCAGTGTAGGTATTTTTACAGCCCGATCTATTATTTGGCCTGTTTTTTCATCCAGAGAAGGAGCGGTTTCATCTTTAAAATAATCCAGAAGAGTTGGATCTAGATGTTTATCAAGGTTATTAATTAGTAAAGCTGCATAGTTTGAATTGCTTTCTGAAGTTTCTGTGGGAAATTGACGCTGGTAAAATTGGGGGAAATTATGTCTTGCCACCCAAAAAATTCCGCCTTTGCCTTCATATAGCCAGCCTTTATATTGAGTCAGAAGAGGATTAGTCCTATTTTTTAGTTTAAACCTTAAAGCCTCAATTATTAATTTATATCTTGATGCATCTAAGGCAGCCATTCACTCATCCTCCTTGTCTTTCCAAAATCTCTTTAGGATTTGAAGTTATCAGCTGATGTTCTTGAGGTGAGGCGACAACTCTCATTGCAACATGGGTATTCCCGGCAAAAAATAACCCCTCACCTATTCCTTCAGAAAGCAAAAGCCTTTGTTCCCCTTCAGATAAATTAAAAGTCTGGGCCAAAAGATCAATAGAGGATGGAGCTTGTTTTAAAAGGATTTGAATTGAGGAGTTAGAAATTATCTCTTTACCCCGGTCTAAAGCCAGAAAATCCTCTACATCCTGAGTAATTGTAGTTAAGCCCAGATAATACTTACGAGCTCTTTTGGCAAGGTCTACTAAAAAGTCAGCTGAATCAGGATTTCTCATTAAATACCAGGCCTCATCAACAATCATAATCCTTTTTTTAAGCTTGCCTCTGATTTTAGTCCAGACATAATCCAGGATCATGTGGATAGCCAAAGGACGCAGCTGGTCTGGTAAATCCCTAACCGAAAAGGTAGTGAATGAATTTGACAAATCTATATTTGATTGGGCGGAAAAAATTCCGGTTAAAGAGCCTTTGATAAATCGCTCCAGTCTGGCTGCTAAATCTGTGGCTGTGACTTCCTCCATACCCATTAAAACCTTGTATAAATCTTCCATTAAAGGAGGAATCCTGTTTTGCGTTTTAGGATCATCTGTAATACCTTTTAAAGAGTAGGTTTGTTTTAAAGCCCGATCCAAAATGGCAGCCTCGCTTGAGGATAAATTCCCCAAAACCAGCTTCAAAAAAGCTGTTAAAGAAAGAATTTTTCTGCCCAGCTCGTTTTCTCCTGAACCCAAGTCTGATGACAAATCAAAAGGATTAATCTTAACCGGAGAGGTGGTTGAAAAATTAATATATTCACCTCCAACAGCCTGACAAAGCGGCAGGTATTCCTGCTCAGGATCAATAACAATCAGCTCAATTCCAAACATCAAAGAGCGGAGTGCTTCCAGTTTAACCAAGTATGATTTGCCAGCACCGGATTTGGCAAAAACAACAGAGTTGGCATTTTCCAGAGAAAATCTATCGAATAAAATTAAAGATTCGTTATGTTCGTTTATCCCATACATAATTCCTTCATTTGCAGTCAGCTCAGATGAGGCAAATGGGAAAGTGGTGGCAAGTGAGGTTGTATCCATATTATGAACTAAATTTAAAAGATCTGAGCCTATTGGCAAAGTTGATTTAAACCCATCTTCCATTTGCAAAGTGGTTGGCTTAGCCCTCATAGAAAGTGAGGCTAGAGTTGACTCCACCAGTTTTGAAGTATTGGAGAGTTCGTCTAAAGAATTAGCAGGGATTGTGACATACAAAGAAAACTGGAAAAATCTTTCAACCCCTTTAACCAGTTGATCCTGCAAACCTCTGGCATCTTCTAAGGCTACTCCAACTGAGGGATCAATAGCTCTGCCTTTTTCCACATCTGTTTGTATGGTTGCCTCCATCTCAGCAATTTTCCGCTTTAGCTCATCTAAAACCCCGGCAGATTCTGAAGGGTAGATAAACATGGAGATAAGCAGAGAATGATCAAAGGAAATCAGCGGTTCAAGCCAGTTAGGTTCAACAAACCTGGGATAGCTGGAAATAAAATAAGTTCTGAAAAATCGGTTATTTATTCTTAAATTATTAAAATCCACCTCAATTTCTGAGGGGGCAATCACATCCTCAATTGTCAGATTTAGTTTTAAATCATTTGGTTTTGAGCTAAAGGGGTTAAATCTCATTTGCTTTCATCCAATTCTTCCACCACAAACGGGTGAGATCTTGATGCCTGAGTTATAGTGGGCTGGCTTATGGGCTGTGGTGTTGCCTCAGCACTAGGTTTAAAAGTAGGCTGAGTTGAGATGCTCTGAGGCTGTTTGAGTTTAACCTGAAGTTGGGAAGGGTTAATAGCTGAAGGCTTTATGTTTTCCACAAACTGACCATTGTAGATATTATAAAAAAGCTTAAGTAAATCCGCTCCCGTAACCTGATTTGCCCTAAGACCAACTCTTTGCAGCTGTTTTATGACCTGGTCAGCTCTTGGTAAAAGAGTTGTTTTGATTTTTTGCTCAAAAGCTTCTTTGTTGCTGATTAACCCTAGTTCCAGCTTAAAAAGCGGAATCACAACAAAGAATTTTTTATCCAGAACGTCATTTTCTTTAATGGTTGTTTGAATAAATTGTCTGTAATTTGTAATCATCCGGGAAAGCAAAGGATTATTCTGCAGCTTTTGGGCATTATCTAAAAGTGTTAAATAGGATGAAATATTAAGTCTTTCTGAATAGATAACAATCTGGATGCTGAAAGAAAGCGAGTTTAACATCTGGGCAAAAGCAGAGATTATGGCAATTTGCTCCCTGTCTGAGAGTAGGCCAAAGTTTACAGCTGAAACTGATAAAACCAAAGCTCCGCCACCATCTTTTAAAATTAAGATGTCATCTTCGATATCCTTTATTAATACATGTTCCTGTGTTGTACTCATAGTTAGTTCTTAGACATAATCATAAGTGGAGGTAGCACCTCGCCTGAAAGTTCAATCTGTAAAACATCAAATGTAAAACCGTCTTTTTCAACCTCCAGGGTATAAACCCCATTTGGTAGCGGTGTTGAACCTGAAAATTGGCCTAATTTGTTGGTTTTTAAAGCCCTAACAGGTAAGCCTTCTTTATCATAAATCACAGTCACTACTCCTTCCAGGTAATTCCCACCGTGATCTTTTACAATCCCGCTTATAACATTTGGGAAAGTGGTTAAAGCCAGCTGGTTTGGTTTAGTTTTTTCCGGTATTACAACTTTAACTTTTTCTTTAACTAAAGGAGGAAGTGGAGCTGTTTTTATAGGTTGGGGACTTGTAACAGTTTGCAGTTTGCCTTTTATCTCAGATGCCTGGGATACCAAAGTTTGTAAATCTGCCAGAATTTTATTAACCTGATTTGAATAATCAACCGGAACCGGGCTCGGGTTTTGAGAAGCCTGTCTGATTTGGCTGAGCTGTCTTTCTGTCTGGACAATCCTCATTTGCAGATTTTGTGCCTGCTGGGCTAAATTAACTGTTTTTGCCAGATCATCTGGGGTTGGTATCTTAGGAGTTTGTACCTGAGGTCTGGGTTGAGTTGGAGGCATGGGAGTTGGAATAGGTTGACTAAAAGAAGGAGCAGCAGGTCTTAGGGCAGAAAAATAAGTAATCAGTCTGCTATTGAACAAAGGTTCTTCTTTAAAGGTTTTAGAATTTTTCTTCCAAACTCTTTTGGTGGGGGAATAAACTGCTTTAAAAAAAGCCAAAATCCAGGAGTCTAATGGTCTTGAGTTTATGGGTATAAAAGCTAAGGCAAAGCCAGATAAAGCTGAGATTAAGATTAAAGGCCAGGTAAGAAATGGAGCATTAGGCAGGACAAAAACAAACAAAATATAGGCAATAATTGAGCCTGTTGCCAAGTAGGCAAATTGCTTCAGGGTCATATCACCAATCAGGTGAAACTGGAATGAAGTTACATTTTGCGGGACAGGATGTGGTTCCATGACTATAAGTTGTAGATTTATGCTACTGCGTGAAAAAAATATCGTCTAGTAGTACAAAAAGGATCATTTAAGGGCAATCTTAACCAATGTGTGTGAAACTATCAGGTAGTGAATCCTTATTTGAAAATTGGGACTTGAAAATTACTTTTTCTCAAGTTATCCTAAAGAGGTGGTGTTCCACCCATTTGGGAAGGAACAAGAAGGGAATCCAGTTAAAATCTGGAGCTGTGCCGCAACTGTAACTTTGTAAAACAAAGAAGCCAGGAGACCGACCACTTCGCCAGCCGGCGAATTAGTCCCGTAGCAGGAACAATATGTTAAAAGAAGTAGTATTTAATTATCCATTAATAGCGACCCCGGACTTAGGCGGTACATACAAACCAGACTTTAATCTTAACAACACAATAGTAATATCAAGACCACCTGAGCGAATTACCCCTATTCAAAAGCCTCAGGAGATACAAATAATATATGGTTTAGGAGAACATTCTCGGCTTGAAGGAACTGGCTTTCATCTTGGTTTGGAAATAAAGCGTTTATTTAATAATTACAATCAAAATCTTCATGAGGGTAAAATTAAAGAAGAGGCATGGGCTCTTTCAGTAGGAGAACTGGAGGTCAACCTTAGAACTTTTGTCGTGGAATTTGTTCATACTAAAACAGTTTTACCTCATGTAAATAGAATAAAAGAAGTTAACAAGATAAATAGAATGGTAGGGAATAATGGTATGCCTGTGGTTGATAGCATAACAGAGCAGGAAAGGATTGGGGGAGTAAAAGAAGCATCTGTTAGAGTTGATGAATTTATCTCAGCAAAAATTCCAAACAGAGTAGCGGTTATTAATAGCCCAATTGGTGAATCAGGATTTACTAAAAAAAGCGGCTCCAGGATTACTTATAAAGATAATCAAAGTATGGTGTTTTGGACAGATGATATGGGGGGGTTGCATGGTCTAACTATAGTTACAGATTTAAATGAGGATCAATCAAGGCAGTTGTCGATTGAGCTCGGAGTCGGGCCTGAGTTATTAACAGGTCAGACCCAACTTGAAAAAGTATCAAATATTGTCAGAAATCCAGCCCTTCTTTCTTATGCTGAAAGTTTGAAAAACCCGGCAGAATATGTTCTGGATAAAATTATTGCAATCAGAGGAAATTCTGATTTTAAATTAGTGCAGGAAGATGGAAGCATAGAATACAGATCAATTAAACAAACACGAAAGGATATTAAAAGAGTAAATCAATTATTAAACTTTGATCAACAAATAGAAGATTATATAGCTGAGCTAAAAAATAGCCTTATGAGAAAGATTAATTATTTAAATGATCCTAATATTCAAATTGAAATAGCCAGACAAATGGAGGAAGTGGTACTTAATATAGCTGTTGATCATTTGCAGAAAACGCCAAATAAATATTATGTCCTATCTACTACAAATAACTTCATACCCGCCCTTACCTTAGATCAGGATAAGTTCAAGGTAGCTGCTGCTTTTTTAAGAACTAGAGCAGGCTGTAGTAGCGGAGGAAGTGTATTAAGAGCCTTAAAAGGATTAAGTTTGGATAGTGAAGTTATGAATGCGCAAATGCCTGCATCAGTGAGTATGGAAGATCTTATTGATCCTGATTTTTGCATCAGATGTGGAGCTTGTGGAAAATTTATCTGGAAGAAGGTTGGAAAAGGGGAAAGTTGTCCTAAGTGTGATCTTGCCAGACAGTGTTAATAGAATTTAACCTCAATTTTATCAGGATTTTATCAGTTTTAAATCAAGCAGTAAATTATCTTCTAAACTAGAATAGCCTTATGAAAGAAATAGAGGAACAAGTCAGTAAAACCAAAGAGGAAAGTTGGAATTATATGGAATTGTTTGGTAAAGATGCTGTAGTTACAACCAGAAAAGCTCTGATTGGAGTTTTTGGAGCAGGAGAATTTGATGCTGCCGGGAGATTTATCAGAACTAAATCAGGTTTACTACAGATACTCTTTACAAGAGTTTGACTAAAGTTTTTCAAGGATCTACACTGAAGTAACAGGGTAGCCTTGAGAGGAAAGGTGAAATATGGCAGACCCTGAAAAGAATATGGCAGAAACACCACTAAATCCAGAACCTCAACACGCCCCTGAAATGTCTCAGCTTGAGCAGCTGGTTGATCAAAGAAGGGGATTAACTAGAGTTTTGAGAAGAACCCCAACTGAGGATGCCAGAAATCAATTTAATCAAACAGAAACTCAGATCAATCAGTTAATGGCAGAGGCTCAAAATAATGGAGCACTTAATGGTTTAGACAGGATTGTAGATGATATTTATTCAAAAATAAATCAACTTAGTCACCCGGGGGATAAATGGGGGGAATTAGAAAGACAGAGAGCTATTTGGGGGGAGGAAAGATTCAGACAAATAGAGAGAAGATTTGCAGCAGATTTTTCCCCAGAGGAGCTAGCTTCTTATGGAGGCGCCCAAAGAATATATATTGAAAGAAGCCTGGAAGATATAGAAAAAATAATCCAAGGTGAAGATATTAGCTCCGTAGAAAACTCCGTATTATGGACAAAAGAATCATTTGAACAAAGAAGAGTCGAGGACGAAATATTAAACAGAGAAAATAACAATAGATTAAAGAAAGATTTTAAAGAGTTAGACAGAGAAGCTACTATCGAGCAGTTTGTTAGATTATATAATCTTCAAAATAGTGGGGAACAAGTACTAAGGTATATACAAGCTCAATATACAATTGATCATCCTGATCAAGTACCGGCTGACCAGCGTGATTATTTAGTCGATCAAGCCAAAGGGACTGTTTCAAATACCCCGGAAAACTTACAAAAAATAGGCAGGGAGGCATTTTCAAATTATCAAAATCAGGTTCAACTGAATTCATATATAGAAGCCCGTAATAAATTAAGTAGTCCTGGAAATTTACCAAATGCAGAATTAGCAGAAGCTCAAAGAATAATAGACGCAACTCCAAAAGCCCAGCAAAAAATTGCAGAAGAAATTGCAGAAATCCGAGGAGGACGAGTACCCAACAACGTAGAAGATTTTATAGAAGCTATTTTAGGTAGAGAAAAATTAAAATTGCTTAATTTAGCTACTAAAGTCGTAATAGTAGAAGAAACAGTTTCTAAAGATGAACGTAACTATATTGTGTTGGATGAAGCATATAAAACAGTAGAAAATATGTTTCCAGAAGCTTTAAGAAACGGCGCTCTGATGGGATTGCAGTATGATATGAACAATTTATATTTAGATTATAGAGATAAAATCCGGGGAGGTCGTGTTCATGGGGGCGATAAAAAAGATTTAAAAGAGATTGAAAAGTCCATGATGGATATGGAAAGCGAATATTGGAACAGAAAATCTTATAAGTTTAGCAAACAATTCAGAGAGCAGTGGGAAGGACTTAGGTCATTTTATGTTCATCGAGCTTTTGAAAGACTATTTGATGCGCTTGATAACCCAGGTGAATGGGCTGGAGTTTTGGCTACAGAGCGGGAATGGGATCAGAAATATGCATCAGGAGAAATTGACGAAGTAACCTATTTAGAAAATACTATTTTTGGTAAAGAAAGAGCTGCTCAACACCGCTTACGCGAAAGATACAACCTTAGAGGGCAAGAGCTGAATCTACAGTTGCAACAGGGCCAAATTACTCAAGAGGACTTTGATATTTTGGAAAGAGCAGAAGGAGAAGCGTATTTGGTTGGTTTAAGGAATCTGCAGGAGAGAAGATTTATAACCCTGGAATGGACTCCCAGGGATGCTGAGGCTGAGACGATTAGAACTGAATATGAGGCGGAAAATCGAGCCCTGGAAAAAGAGAGTTTTTGGGATAGGCAACTGGGAATGGTGATTCTAACTGGCAGGAATGAGGCAGAGTTAAGAAAAGGAGTTAAGAACTTTATATCAGCAGCAACTGGTAGTGCAGCCACTTTTGATGCCAATAGATATATAGAAGATGGTACACGTTTAGGTCAGGAAGTTATCCGAGTGGGCAGAATGATTGGAATGGACAATGATGAAATTATGGAACTTGCCCCATTTGCAGAAGGAGCCTTATTTATAAATGTGGCCAGATATTTCTCAACCATTGCTTTTACCAATGAATGGCATCAAATGAGTCTAATGTATAGTAAAAACTTCAGAAGTAAAACAAGCGCCATTTCCAAAGAATATGATGGTAAAGTTATCTATGCTGCTGATGTATTAGATACTGAGGATGAATATAAAGCTTATGGGAGACCAGCAACACATGACCTTGAGAAACCTGAAACATTAGCTGAGAAAAGTAGTAAAAATAACCAGGCAGCAGGTATATTAAGGGCTACCTGGAAAAGACGCCTGGAAGTTAGAACTGCTTTAACCAATCTAAAAGATAAAGATCAGATTTTAACAGAGCATTTTGCTCGCTTAGGCCCTGCAATTACTGCTTTAGGGTTTGATGTAAATAATATTCCTGAGGGAAAATATGATGCTATATTTCAGTTGCCTGCTTATCATGCCAAGATCAGAGAAATTAAGGCTAAATTAAAAACCTTTACTGAAAAATTTGATCAGGATCCAAATTCTATCCAGCCTGCAGATACAATATTAATTGCTGAAGAAAAATCCTTTTTAGCACTGGATAGAATCAGACCGTATAAAAAGAATAAAGATTTGGTGATAATGGATCAAACTCATGATAAGTTTAGAGCTTTATATGATGAAGGAGAAACTGCTTTCCAGGCAGAAATAGTTAAGCTTAAGGAAGAAGCAGATTATCCTGATCAAGAAGCACTATTAATACAAAAGTTGAATCAGGCTCAAATAGATCTGGCCACCGGTCAGACTCAACTACCTAAGGATGAGCTGGTAAAACAGTTATTTGGATTACTCAATGACAAAGAAGTTAAGATTTTAAAAAACTATTTATTAGAAAAATACAGAGCAGAGGATTATGAAGAAGATAAATGGACAGAAGTAGAAGAGGAGTTTATTAAAAAAGCGATTCCTGAGTGGGAAGATGCAAAACAGGCAGTTGATTTGGCAATCAAAACCAGGGATGTATTTTACATAACTACTGAGCAGGCAAATGGTTCTGTCAGAGCCAGAATGCAGCTACCTAAAACTGATCCTGAAAGAGGGGAGCTGCTTTATATCAATGATGTGACCAGAGCAGTAAAATTTATCAGAGAAAGGGCAATTCTTAATTTGCCTGAAGATAGAGCAAAAGCTATTACTGAACTTAATAATAATGGCCAGGGCTTCAGATATGTGGAAATTGCGGATAAGCTGGAATACATAAACATCTCTGAACAAGTTAAAAAACAGGCAGATGTTGATAAAGTAAAGAGTGAGACTGATCACACCAGAAAAATTACCAAAGGCCTGGAAGATACTTATAAGAAAAATGCTGATGAAGCAGAAAAGTTGATTCAATTAACTGAAGAGGAAAAACCTCTTGGTCCTTATGTTCAGGCTGTGGAAAATGCCATACAAAAAGGGTTAAGCAGACTTAAGGAAAAAGGTAGCGATATTAAAGTTACTGATATAGATGCTGGAATAAATGCCGCCCTGGGAAATTTAAAAGATACCTCAGATGAGGCCCAAGCCAGGCTGGCTAAACACCTGCAGAGCGTGCATGGAAACGAGACTGGAGTCAGGTCTACCGGGTCAGATCCAAACATTAAAGATTTTAATGATATAGTTAGTAGAGAAGACGCAGATCCTCAGTATAATTTTAATGCCTTAGATGATCAAAAATACAGAAGCTTGCTTTTATCAGAAGAAAATAGAGCTGCTGCTTATAATTCAAACCATCCTTATTATAATACTTTGCCAGCCAGGACCTTAAGAACACTAGATCGGGAAGGTAGAGAACTTAGAAAAATTCCCGATGATCCTACTAAGGAGAAAGTTTTAGCATACAGAGTAATGGAGCGTCAAAGAAGGTTTTACTTTGCAGTTGATAGCGTTAAAGCTTTTGCTATCTTTGATGATCCTGAATATAGTTTATGGGGAAAAGGTGAGTGGAATTCTGATGTAGTGATTGGGCTGCTTAATTCTCCATTTACCGGCAGAAGAGGAATTGAGCAGAGAGTCTGGGCTAAAGCTGATCCTGGTTTTATAAACAGAGGCAGAGGATTCTTAAAATATCTTGATCCTAATGTCAGAGCTTTGGATCATTCAGTAGGTGTAAGAGGCTTAAGAGGCTTAACAGCAAGTTATGAAGGTTATGACCCTACCTTAAAAGATGCATTTGCAGGTGCAATGGATGAATACGCAGCAGACAGATATTTGGATAAACTTAAAGAAGCTGATCTGGTCAGGCCGGTTTTAGTAGGAGGACAAGTTGGTCAGGATCCTAATTTCCCGGGTTTATTTAAAAAGCCTTTAAGCACCCCTGGAAGAGTTAACAGTGATTACAATGCTTTCAAAGAAGGGGAGAGGGGGCCAGGTGGCCATAAGGATGTGCCTCCTATAATACGAATTAGTGAAAAATGGGAGGATCAAATGCGTGGGGGAGATTATGAAGCTGCTATTAAAGGTACGACGGAAGTTTGGGAAAGAATTGTCATTTATGGCAATAGCTTAAAATATTTAGGAAATGTCAGCCATACTCCTTTAGCAGCTAAATTTAGCGGTGATACAGCTGTAAAAAGAATGGCTTATTGGGCAATTGCTCACCCAGAGGCTTGGGATACGTATAATGTTAATACAGAAATAGCAAGAATTATTCTTATGCCTTTAAAACAAAATATAGGGTATGGTAATTCTCAAATAAATTACTTTGGCCAAAATGCGACTTTATTAAGTGAACTACTCCGACGCGAAATTCTGGTTAAATAGACCTATTTTCTCCTAAGGATATCTAGCAATCCTTTTCTTGTTCTAATAGGATCGCCTTGAGGATTAAATACCTGTTCTCCAAACAGACCTTTACCTGCTTCAGGTATACCTTGTCTGGCTTGGCCTATATAGCCTTGTGATCTACCATAAGTCTGGCCAATTTCCTGACCAATTAACTGGCCTGCTGCAGAAGGCCTGCCAATGGTTTTACAGACAATTTCCGGTATTGTCGGAGATGCCACAATTGCCCCGAATGCAATCAGCAAACGGATAAAAGACAAATCAATACCTCCCAAAAGGGGTAAGTTGCTGGTACTTGTTAAGGCTGCTCCGGAGGAGAGCTGAAAAGGTGTGCCCGGAACAGCAGTTGAGCCAAGGATAAATCCGACAAAATAGAAAAGTCCCATGACAGCAGGGAATGCCAGAACATTACAAAGCATATTCAAAATCCAGGATGTAGCTACCCCCTGCCTGCCAGGTAAGGAAGCTACCAGAAAATGAAATGGAGCAGATATTACCAAAAATATAATAGTCAGATAATTTTTTATTAAACGGTACAAGAGCATAATCATTGAATATACAATCATTGCTACTGCTATAATCCAGATAAATAAGCCTACAACTGCAGTAGGATTTGCGGCTGCACCTAATGCAGAAATGATTTGAGCGCCGGCAGAAATAAAAGGGCCGGCAACAGGGATACCACTAAACCCACCTGCTAATTGTCCGGTGATTGAGGCAGTAAAAAACATTGCTGCAGCTGTCAGCAAACGCCGTACATCTTCACTGAAGTTATCCCAGATTGCTGAAAGGGCATTAGCAGCATTATCTTTGGTGATAATTCCAGTAAACCTGCTGGCAATAGTTAAAACATTTTGATCCTTTGTGTCCTCAACCAGATTTTTCAAAGGTAAATTTTGAGCACTTTCAAAATAGTAGCCAACTAAATTTGTTCCCACAAAAGCTGTATCAGTTATTAAGCTGGCCAGAAAATAGCTGAAAGTTATTAGGATCAGGCCTATTACCAGCCCAGGTAAAGCTGTCTGAGCTGAAATTACAGTTTGAGGGTTAATTCTTTGCCTAAACATTACCATCAGCCCGATTATTACAAATATAATAATCATTAAAAGATAGGCAATATTTCTTGAGGTTTGCCAAAGAGCTAGGATAGGATTTAATACTGCCTGACCTGAGCCTCCAACACCCTGGGCTTGAGCAACTTTAACTACTCCTAACCCTTCTCCTATAGAGGAGAGATAGTCAATTCCCCTGACAGGAGGATTTTGATACATATTATCAAGTAAAGAAGCTAAGGCTCCTAAAGTTCCTCCAGTTAAGTTAGCTTGTGATAAAACAGGGATTCCTTTTTGATAGCTTAAACAAGGCTGATTAATAATTGATGAACCAACTGTTAAACAGGAAAAGCTATGAAACATGTTTTGTATTAGTAAATCCGTATACTGAGCAGAAGTAGGAGAAATGGTATTTGAGACTTGGGGGGCATAACTTTGTGCAAAAGCAGGCTTTGTAAAAAATACAAAGAGTAGAATAATAAAAACTAAGATTCTTCGAAAGTGGGCAAGCATACCTTTCTAGAGTAACTTATTTTAGCATTTATTTGCAACCCTACGGACAAACAGGTTTTCCGTTCGGTAAAGTGAAGTTGCATAATGTTTTTGCATCAAATACAGAAACCTTAACACCGGTAAAGTTTTCAATTAAAAGCAGTACAAGATAAGCCAGTGCCATAAAAACCATTCCCAAAAGTGCCCAGGTTACAACCTGATGAGCCTGCTGGATGGCTTTTTGTTCACCGCCGGAAGTTAAATATTTAAATCCGGCCCAAACAACCATGACTAAAACAGCAATAAAACCCAGTCCAACCACAATTGATACAATATTCTTAAAAAGATCCTCAATTTGAGTTAAACCTGCAGGTTCTGGATTTACCATACTTTAAATTTATCACGTTTATGCTTATCTAAGCAATTAGGTTTATGGGTAGGGTAAATTAGAAGACTGTGAAATTTGTTCAAGATAAATATTTTTAGACTGAAGATTAAACAAATTAAAGATTCAAATGTGGGATTTATTGAAATTGTTCAGGATAATGATATTTAGAAGTCTTTTGAGGAGAAAGTAACCCAGCCAATTTTTTCTGCTAACCCGCTCTTTCTTTTATACATCTGGTTTCTGGTTGTAAAGTAAAAGATGATTTCTTTACTACCATAATATTTCTCCAAAAATGATGGAAGAAGGCGCCTTAAATAGATAATGATTTTATGATTAGGACAAATGAAGAGGAATTGTAGACAGCTAATTGATTCATCATCCCAGTATTCTTCATCCAATGTATCAAAAATATGTTTGATGCTGTAGCGGAGCAGAAACCTTGGAATATATGCATCCAATACAAAGAGGAAAGAATGTTTTATTCCCTGGGTAGTTCTTTTTCTAAGATACGCATCTGGTTTCATTCCATCAAGCAGTGGTAGGGTGAATGTGGGAAAGTAGGCTGGGGTAAAAAACTGTAATGTATTCATCGGTATTTTTTCATTTTTTTCATATTCTTCATCTATCTCATTTGCAAGTAGTATCTTGAGATAATCTATGATATTAATACCAGTTTTATCTTTTATTTTTGCTTTCACTTTCTGCATTTTTTTATTTCCTTTGTTTCTATCTTCTTTTTCTGTTTCATCTGTCTTTTTTTGAGGTGGAAGAGCCAGCAGATAGTAATCAGCAATAATCTGACAACGGATCCGGAAAGCTTTAGAGACTTTACTGTCCCTGGAGATACGCTTTAGATATTTAGGAAAGTGGTAGGTGTAGTGATTTCGAATATACCCTCTGCCTAAAGCTGTAAGATAACAAACAGTTGGTTTTGTTAGTGTGCCATATATTGGCTTAAAGTCTCTAACAATATATCCTTTTTCTTCTAAATCTTTAAGCCATGAATTTATTCTTCTATGATCTTTATGTCCTAAAAACTCCTGTATTTGTTTACTGTTTAAAAATCTAAAGACATATAAAAGTGTTTGAATTAATTTTTCCTTTTTAGTTACTATTCTTTTTCTATATTTTCTTTTTTCCATTTTATTGTTTACTTATTATTCTTCTATTTTTTAATTCTTAGTTATTACTTAATTTTATTTTTGTTATTCATTATTTTTATTTGTTTGATTTGTTTTATTATTTTTTAGTTTTATTTTTATAGTGATTTATTTAATGATTAGTTTTGATTATTTTATTTACAGATTTATTAATTTATTACTAGTTAATTCTTATTTAATTATTTATGTTACTTAAGCAGATTAGGACAGAGGGTATATGAGAAAGTATTAAGCCTGGGGCCCCTTCCCCATATATTTAAAAGGATAATACTACACAGCTATACTCTAAATCAAGCCTAACAAGGATTAAAAAATGTCCCAGAAGGATGGGACAAAAAATACTACTAATGAAAAGTAATTTTATGGAAGTTTATCAGACTTATTTCTTCCTCTTCTGATTAATTCTTCCGCAACTTTATCACCATAAGGAGTTATGCTATATATAACTTTACCATCCATTACAAATTTCTCTATGATACCTTGTTTAACAAGTTCTTCTAAGTTAGCATCCAACTCTGGATCAATTGTTCCTCCATCTGGATGAGGCAAATTGGATTTCTTCTGTTTCATTTTACTGGAGCAAGAATTAGATTAGAAGAGCAGTAGCCTGAACTTTATCAAAAAATATAAGGAAAGTCAAAGTAGTACTATCTAGGAGAGGGGATAATCAGACCAGATGTTATATCAGGGAAACCTAAGAATTGAGCACCTACTTTTGCTAAAGCAAAGCTAACAGCTAAAACAGCCAATCCAATCATGGCATTAATAATTCTGTTTCTGGCTTTTCCAACAGCTTCTTTATCCCCGCCGGAGGTAATCCATTCAAATGCTCCCCAAATCAGCATCACCAAAACAACCAGAATAGCAATAGAAAAAGATAAAGTTAAGATATTGGTTATAAAATTTCCTAAATCATTATAGCCTTGTTTAGGAGCAGTGATATTAAGTGTAGTATCAGCCAGTAGTTTCATCTGATTTAACTATATATATATTCCTAAGCTGTTGTCAAGTAACCTTATTGACCACAGAAACTGCTGGTAACAGGTACAAACACTTCCTGACAAGTTTGTCCGTTAACAGTTGAATACACTTTATGAATACACTGTTTTTCATTTGTATCAAAGTAGAAAGAATCTACAGGACAACCCGCCGCAGATTTGTGAGTAAAGAAAGTAAATCCTGTAAATTGACCTAAAACATTAATTACTGCAAAAGCCACAGCAAAAAGAATAATCCCGACTATAGCATTTAGAATTTTATTTCTGGCAGATTCCAGCTTTTCTTTATTACCCTCAGAGGTCATCCAATCAAATGCTCCCCAAAGCAGCATGAAAATTAACACAACTGCTGCAGCAACATAAAAAAGCTGGATTAAATTTGATAAAATAGTACTCAAACCTCCAGCCCCGGTAGGATCTTTGTTTATCAATCCTTTTAAAGCATCAGGAGGTTTAATTTGACCAAAGATAGAATTAACAGAGGATTTCTGGCAAGCATAGGTTTTTGAGTCAATTGGCTGGCAAGAATAGCCCGAGATACAATGGGTACTAGAATCAGAAGGATTACATATCTCTCCAGCTCCTAAGGTAGATTTTTGACAGAGGGAGGTTTTCTCATCAAACTTTTGGCATGAATAATCTGAAGGACAAGTATCTACTGCTGGGTTACAAATATCGCCTGCTCCTTTGGTGGCAGCCAGTATAGGAGACGTATTTATTAAAAGTAGTAGACACATTACTAACAGAATAAATGTTTTTTTAATCATTATAATAGAGGGTTTCAAAAATATATTACCATTATATGCTACTAATTAAAAAGGAGTAATTAAAGTATCCTATAAGTTTGAATAAATGATTGTAATTGTGATATAATATTCATATGGATAGAATTTCAAATTCTGAAAGACACAAAAAAGGACTAGGGGTTAAAGGTAAATTAGGTTTAACAGCAGCCGCAGCAGGAACAGTTGCAGTAGGATTATTTGGTGCTGATCAAGGAGCACAACCTGTTAGTGCAGATGATTCAACAGCAACTGCTACAGCTACACGTACTGCAACCTCCACACCTACCTCTACACCTGATGCTAAGGAACAGCAAATTGCAGCTTTATCAACAGCTGTAGCTAAAGCAGCTAAAGAACACGAGCAAGATCAACAAATCGCAAATCTTCAAGCAACAGCAACTGCTTTAAAAGAAACTCCGACAAGAACCGTAACCCCCCCAACAGCTACCCAACTTCCTGTTGATGCTACAACTACTGCAGAAGCCAGAAGACTAGATGCTTTAGGTAAGAAACAGGCTGAAATCAAAGCAACAGCAACCGCAGAGGCTGGTCTGACTGCAACACCTGAGGCAAGGATGACTGCTACAGCCGAAGCTAGGCAAACTCCTACAACCAGTGTGCCCACAGGCAGCGGAGGAACCCAAGAGGGGGGAATACCTATTGTACCTATGGCTGGGGCAGCAGCAGTAGTAGGAGCTGTAGGATGGGCTAATAGGAGAAGAATTGAAGATGCTGGAAGAATGGGAGTAAATATTGTAAGAAATCCTGTAACTCGGACCAGAGCAGCAGATTTAGTAAGAAGAACCGTAACTGCGATAAGAACAAAACTTCATATTTAATTTACTGAGTTTGGAAAATCTGCAAATTGCCATTAGTGCCGAATAAACTGCTTAGTAAAAACTGTATCACAAAAAAGCTAAGAATAAGCAGCATAAACCCAACAATTGCATGGGTAATCATTTGTCTGCCTTTTTCTACCTCTTCTTTATTCCCACCCGCCCTTAAGTAATTAAACGCTCCCAGTAAAAAATAGAAAATTACCAGGAAAGTAGCAAATGAAAAAATACCGGGAACTAAAAGAGAAGTTCCCTGTCCCAGGGTTTTAATATCACCAAAGCCAAATTTGTCTCCAATGTTTACATCTGCAATCAGACTTAAAATGGTAGTAATCCTCCTTTTGCAGGTAATACTTCTGAGGCATATTTAGCAATAAAATACGCCGCAAATATTACAGCTAAACCAATTAAAGTCCATTTAATTCTTTCTCTGGCTTTAGCCAGGCTTTCTTTATTTCCTGAGGCCATAATATACTGAAATGAAGACCAGATTAACCAGTAAAAAGCTAAAAATATAGCAGCATAAAAGGCTATATTTAAAAGTCCGGATAAAAGTCCTCCTAAATCAGTAATATTGGAATTAAATCCCTCTGGTGTTGGAATTGGGGCAGATTGGCCTGGTAATGTTAGAGCAATATTTTTCATAGTGACTAGTCGCTAGAGTCAAGAGTCAAGTGGATTTTAGTAAACCACTTAATACTCTGGCTGCTTCTGACTGAACATTTATTATTGTCTCATAATTTTGTAAGTTTATAAACTTTCTTTCATAAGAAAAATCAATAAAAAACTCTAACTCTGTTAAAGATGCAGTAGCCATTTGATAGAAGTGTTTTCTATCTTTCAAACTAAGTCTACTATAACCCTCAGCTAAATTTGCACAGACTGACAATGCAGCACGCCTCATTTGTGAAGTTAATCCAAATAGTTCATCCCTAGGAAATTTAGCAGTAGTATCATAAATTAAATGTGCTAGTAGGTTGCTTTTTTGCCATGCAATTAATTTTCTAAAACCCTTATTGTCTCTCATTCTAGACTCTAGACTCTCGATTCTTGACTCTACTTAAACCCTGGTATTGCTAGTATACCAACTCCCAGTATCTGCAGTAAAAGAGTTGCAAAAATTACGAATAAAAGTCCAATTATGGCATCCTTAAATCTTTCTCTTCCGGCAGATAAAGTATCAGGATTTCCGGCAGAGGTTACCATCTGGAATGCTCCAAGTAGCATCATTAAAAATGCTAATCCTCCGGCAATTCCCACAGCAAATTTTAGAAAGTCCTTAACAAAAGAAACAGGATTAGTATGAATACAGCCAATAGCAGTTGAAATACCAGGATTGTTAGTATCTTTATCACAAGATATTCCACCTGCTGTGGAACATTTTGGATCTCCAGGGCATTTTAGACCATTTGGACCAATAATTTTGCCGTCAGGGTCAACAGTAGATCCAGGAGCAATTGTTGGCGGAGGAGTATCAGGTAGAGGACCCGGAATGGGAGCATTTAAATCTAGTGTTATGGGATCAGAGGAGCAGAAAGGAGAACCTTCTGGATTTTTTGCTACTTTTAGAGTTAATTTATCCCCTTGTTTACCAGCTAGAGGTGTAACCAGAAAAATCCCCCTGCCAGTACCATCTGTGATTGTAGTTTGTGTAAATTGAACATTTGAGTTCGGATTGTTAAAAGAAGAAGGTAGCGATGAATTTAAGATGGAAAGTTTATATTCTGTATTAGTATCTCCTGAGAATTGAAAACTAAAAACACTGTTTGGAGGAGCTTGCCCGGAAGGTAGATTACTAAGATCTATACGACAGGCAGAAGGAGAAACTGGTGTATTTATAACATATTTAACTTCTTTGCACATTTGCTGAAAACCCTGAACTGGACCAAGATTTAAATCTAAAACAGCCTCATGTGAACCAATTGTCTTCATTCTCGGATCCTCAAGGGCAAGGGCATTATTGCTGGAACCAAGAGTTACAGAATTGGTATTAAAACTACCAGGACCAATGCCAAAATGTAATCTGACTTCTCTGCCTTGTAATTGATTAAGTGCTGTATTATTAAGTGTAAAAAACAAAAGATAATTATTACCCACCTTAACAGGCGGTTGTGGATTAGCAATGCCTTGCTCACTGCAGCTTTTATCCGGGTTAAATGGGTTTTGAATAGCAGTTCCAGTGACATTAAATGACTGACTCGTGATTCTTTCTCCTGTTAAAGGGGTACAAGATCCAACATAAGACTTTATTATTTGGAGAAGATATTGGCCAGGTTCATCATAAGGTCCTATATTTCTTGTAATCACACCATTGTCCCCAGAATTAAAGCAGTCACTGTATTTAAAATTACTTCCTGATCTTGTTTCCTCCCAGTAATAAGATGTATTTGGAGCTAAGCTTGAAACCGTAACCGACCTTGGTATGCCTACAGACATATCCCTGATATTTGATATTGTTTGAGCAAAGGCAGTTTTTGGAATAAATATTATTAAAAATAGAAGTAGGCTAGCTAGTTTGGACATTAAAATTAGCTTACCACAACTAGTCTCTAAAAGAGAGATAGTTGTGGCTTAGCACAAAGGGTAATAAAATGGTAGAATTTTAAGGCTATGTTTGCCCGTATTCTTACCACCTTTCTAATTATCAGTACTATTTTATTAGTTGCTGCGCACTTAGTACATGCTGATGAAATACAGGATCTGCAAAATCAGATAGATGCCTTAAATAAACAAAGAGAGCTTTCCGTAAAAGCCACCAAACCGCTTGAAGGGCAACTGGATACGCTGCAAAGACAGCTTGCCCAAATCCAGGCCAGTTTGGATAATCTTTCTCTCAATATTAAGCAAAAACAAAAAGAGCTGGATTTAAGGGAGGAAAAACTTGTTATTCAACAGGCTCTTTTGGAAACAAGAGTCAGAGCCTACTACATCAGATCATACTTAACAAACCCTTTAATTGTAATTTTATCCTCAGTAAATTCAGGAGATTTATTCAGGGAACTGTCTTATTCCCAATCAGTCACCCGTGAGGATAAGCAGGTGATTACCTCAATCACCAGCGATATTGAGGATTTATTAACTCAAAAACAAAAGCTGGAAAAAGATAAAGCAAGACTTGCATCAATCCAAATTGAAGTTGATAAGAACGCTAGCTTTCTTGGTGGAGAAATTAAAAAAGCTAAAGCTTTTCAGGCTAATTTATCAAACCAGATTGCCCAGTTATCTGCCAGACAACAGGAAATTTTAGCTCAAAGACTGTCCTCTTTGGGAATTCCTTTATTTGCTTCCTCTCCTGGAGCTTGTTCTTCTGATTTAACAAATGGTAAAGACCCGGGATTTTCCGGAGGTTTTGGGCTTTTTACCTATGGTGTTCCTAATAGGGTTGGTTTGAGTCAATACGGAGCTTTTGGACGTGCCAGATCAGGGCAGAATGCAGAAGCTATTCTTAAAGCCTACTACAACTTTGATTCTTTATCCGGTGTTGATCAGGGAATACAGATTCATGTTTCAGGAAATAGTATTGATTGGACAGGTTCTCTGGAAGATTATGTCAAGAGAATTTATGAGGTGCCTGATTCATGGGGTAGTCAGGGAGGAATGGAGGCATTAAAAGCTCAAGCTATAGCTGCCCGTTCCTACGTTTTAGCCTATACCAATAAAGGCCAGGGTTCTATTTGTCCTACAGATCAGTGCCAGGTATTTCAAACCAACGAAAAAGGAGGTAATTGGAGTTCGGCAGTAAGTCAAACTGCGGGGCAAGTTATGATTCAGGGAGGAAGTCCGATTAAAGCCTGGTTTTCTTCAACTCACGGGGGGTATACTCACTCCAGCTCTGATATTGGCTGGGGGGGAACCTCCTGGACCAAGAATGCCCAGGATACAACCGGATCAGTCAGTAGCTTTTCCGATCTTAAAAGCAGTGCTTATGATAAAGATTCACCCTGGTTTTACTGTGATTGGGGTGTAAGATCAAGTTATGGCGGAACTGCCTGGCTTAAATCTGATGAAATGGCAGATATTGTTAATGTAATACTTTTGGTTCAAAACCAATCTGATACTGCAACCAAAGAACATCTTTATCAGACAGATAAACCAAATCCTGCAGGCACAGATACATGGAGTGCAGACAGAGTCAGACAAGAGCTTGGTAAGTACATGAGTGCTTACAATTCCATCTCAAGTATGAGTGTTTCTATTGATTTTGGTTCCGGAAAGGTAACATCAGTTAATATTTCAGGAGACGGTGGACAAAGGAGTATATCAGGAGATTTCTTCAAAACTTATTTTAACCTTCGCGCTCCGGCTAATATTCAGATAGTTGGACCACTCTACAATATTGAACAAAGATGAGTTATACTCTGCTTGATGTTTAACTCATACGTTGAAAATCCCGATAATTACTTTTTTGAAGGTCAGGATCCGGATGAGAAAATCCTGCTTCTTTTAAGATCTCATCCGATTACAAATATTCCATGGATTCTTCTTTCAGCATTTCTTTTTATCATTCCCTTTTTCGCTCCCAGAGCCGCTCTTTTTTTAGGGTTTAATTTACTGTCTCTGCCCCAAACTTATTTAATAATTTTTCTGATAACTAATTATCTGCTGGTTTTAATAGTAGCTTATGAGGGGTTTTTATACTGGTATTTTAATGCAATTTTAATAACTTCCGAGAAAATTGTCGATATTAATTTTGCATCCTTACTTTATAAAGGTGTGGATTTAGCTCCGCTTGAGCGGATAGAGGAAGTTGATTCCCAGACAGCCGGTTTATTCGGCACTTTTTTTAACTTTGGCAATGTTACGGTCCAGACTGCCGGAGCAAAAGTGGCAATTGAGATGGAAAATGTGCCAAAAAGCGCTAAAGTTGCAGATTTAATTTTAGACCTTGCTAAAATTCCGCATGAACACCCTGGAGGGGAAGGATAATGCCGATAAATCAAGCAATACTTTTGGATAATGCCTACATATTATTTTTTGCAAAAAGTGCAATCTTAATTCTTCTTGCTCTCTATGGTATATTTGCCTTGATTATAGTAAGACAGGTAGATTTGATGAGTAAAACTTTAATTACATCCATTGCTCCTATTGTTAAGATTTTCTCACTTCTTCATGCATTTTTTGTACTAGGACTTATATTTTTGGCATTGGTAATTTTATAAAATGAAGCTTAAGATCGCCCAGGTAATTGGGTTAAATACAGATCAGAAAGCTGCCCAGGTTATATCTACTATCCAGGATTTGGATAATGTTTTTCTGGCCATACTGGAGCTTACTTGTGATGATGCTTTTACCAAAGGTAGACAGGCTTTATCAGAGCTTTCAGATTTTTATTTTGAAGTAGAAGGCAGCGCTCACGAAAAATTAACCAAAACATACCAGGAAGCTGAGAAAAAGTTGGAAGGAAATACTTTTACTTTATCTCTAGCTTCAATTTCAGGAAAAGTTTTATATATTTTGGGTAAAGATGAGATGGTAATTTATTTAAAAAGAGATGATAAATTATCAATTCTCTCATCCCTTGGCTCAGGGCAGATTGTTTCAGGATTTTTGACTGAAGGTGATAAACTGCTTTTTGCAACGAAAACACTAATTAGCGTATTGGGTGAGGATTTATCTAAAGCGCTAAATTTATCTCCTGAAGATTTTGAAGAAGATATCACAGCCAGACTTGGGGGTTCTGGGTTGGAAAGAGATGGTTTAGCAGGACTTCTTGTAGAGATTGAAGCAGAGGTTGAGACTATTTTGAATGTAGATCAGGAGCTCAAGCCACAGGAAGAAGCAAATTATTTTAAAAGTTTAAATCCGGAATCTAAATTAATTGCAGTCAAAGAAATACTGGTTAAAATTTTAGGAAATGCCTTACTTTTAAGATCATATTTTCCTAAAACTAACAGGGGCAGGCTGATTTTGGGTATTATACTTTTACTGATTTTAGGCTTAGGGGTTGGTTATAAATATAAAGCATCTAAAGATGCTCAAAATAATACTCAATTTAATCAGCTAATAATTCAAGCTAAAGATGATTTTAATGCAGCTAAATCTTTATCTTCCCTTAACCCGCCTGATGCAAAGTCTAAACTGGACTTGGCAAAATCCGAGGTAAACAAGGCTTTATCTCTTAAGCCCAGAAACTCAGAGGCGGAGGATTTAAAAAAACAAATAGAGGCTGATTCCTCACAAATTCTGCAGGAAGTTTCTGTTTCCCAGTTTCCTCTTTTTTTAGATATGGATTTAGTGAAGAAAAACTTCAGAGCAGATAAAATGAGTCTGTCTGGAAACAAACTTCTAGTAATGGATCCTGCTGTTAAAACTTTAGTTTTGGTTGATCTTTCTAAAAAAAGCAATCAAATATTAGCAGGCGAGGAGCAGCTAGGGGATGCAAAAGGATTTTCTTTAAATGGAGGATTGGCATTTATATATTCAAAGGACAAAGGAACTCTAAGCATAGATACAACCAATCAAAAGCTCAGCAGTGTTGCTAAAGCTGACTCTACTTTGGGCTCTATTGCTGATATATATGGCTTTGCAGGAAATGTTTATTTACTAGACTCAGGACAAATCTGGAAATATATAGCAACCTCAAGTGGGTATTCTGATAAAAGAGAGTATTTAACCTCTGATACAAAGGTAGATTTATCAAATGTGCTGAGAATGCAAATTGAATCCTCTGTATATGTTTTAAAGCAGGGTGGGGAAATCTTAAGATTCACCAGAGGAGTTAAGGACAATTTTTCTGTGGGTGGGCTGGATAAGAATATTAAAGATCCTAAATCGTTCTTTGTCTCATCTGATACTGATAATCTATATATTTTAGATTCCGGAAATTCCAGGCTTTTAATATTAACCAAAACAGGCTCATATAAGGGTCAGATAACAGGAGAAAAGTTCGGATCTGCTTCTGATTTAGTAGTGGATGAGGGGAATAAAAAAGTTTATCTTTTGGATGGTAGTAAAATCTACTCTGTAGATTTAAAATAACCTCATGCGCCTTGTTAACAAAAAAGCCCTGCATAACTATCATATTATAGAAAGCCTTGAGGCTGGGATTGTACTTTCCGGTGGGGAAGTAAAGTCTATAAAAGGCGGACATATAGAGCTCTCAGGGGCATATGTAAAAATTTTGGGAAATGAAGCATTTTTAGTAAATGCCCTGATTCCTGAGTATCAGCCAGGTAATGAGAAAGAATATGAGTCCACAAGGTCAAGAAAGCTGCTTTTGCACAAAACTCAAATTAATTCTTTAACTTCTAAAAATGCTCAGAAAGGGACTACTCTAATTCCTGTTTCTATCTATGAAAAAAATAACAGGTTAAAGTTGGAAGTAGGAATTGGCAGACCGAAGAAAGAATTTGATAAACGCCGAGTTATTAAAGAGCGTGATCAAGTCCGCAAAATAGAACAAGATCTTCGTGGGAAGGAATAGACGGTTAAGTAACTCGTCGTTTGCGAGTACTACGCCACTATTGAAATCGTTGTTTCAATAGCACTCCGTACTTTTAAACGTGATGTTATTAAAAAAAGAGATCAGATAAGACGAATTGAACAGGAACTCCGGGGTAAAGAGTAATGGGTGGAGATGGGCGGATTCGCACCGCCGTCCAAAATTGTTTATTCAAAAACTTCTACAAGTTTAGCTAATTAATTTTTGTTCATTAGTTGTAACCAATTAGCAGGAAAACTAATGAATGACCAAACTTTCTTTTGTTAATACTGATCGATCAGAATTGTATTAACAGCATCCAGACTGGGTACATACCTTGGTAGTCTAGCCTGGAGAAGACTTACCAAAATAACGCTGAAAGTTTTAAGCTACAGCGTAAGCGGAACTTTCGTTGCCGTTTGTGTTTTGCAAAAATATTTTACGTTTAATTTTGCCTTAACGACTTGCAGTTTTTAAAGAGCAATCCTGTCGATGCTATGCATCCCCAGAGTTGTATCTTAACACAAAACAGGCTTAAAATCAAATATGACATGAGTATTATTTTAGATATTATATTTCCCAAAAAATGTGTTGGTTGCAGAAAAGTTGGAGGATATTTTTGTAATGAATGTATCTCAAATATTAAACAAACTGATTTAGTTTGTCCAAAGTGTGAGAAATTAGCAGTAGGCGGACAGACCCATCCTGTT
>OBEQ012474486.1_pt1 | contig 25485 bp, 24 predicted proteins | sample 1670901 | NCBI WGS metagenome assembly OBEQ01 (sample SAMEA104232315, study PRJEB22302) | groundwater metagenome | biome: forest; feature: aquifer; material: groundwater | place: USA | collected 2011-08-07 | depth 5.4 m | reverse complement strand
GGTCAGAATAGCGAGGAATGATGGGCGGTTTCAGCAACGCAGGGTAGTCATTCCGAGGTAGGGCGAATGACTACCCGTATGACTAGGTAAATCTCAATAATTTTTGGTAAAATAGGTTAGTAAATTAGCGTATAATCCCACCAAGAGAGTAGAGAGTGATAATTTTTCAGAACTTTCTTTGGCGACTGCCAAAGAAAGCCATTGGTTTCTGGGAACACCGCGCGCTTCGCGCGTTTGAAGTGTGAGGTTGAAAAGACGAAAGCCGAAGATTTTTGGAGAGAAGATTTTTTTGGAGGGAAATAAACTCAATACTAAAGTAGTTTTTTTGTTGCAGTCGAGATACGAGGACTCTCATTAATTCCCACGATCAATTTTGCAAGAATACTGTCGGGGATTTTTGGATACATCGAGCCGTCGTCATCCACTTTACGGATAAGATCTTCCATACTTACTTCAACGACATCGTTGCAGTTAAACACACTCTCACTAGTAAATACGGGGTACTCTTTTGGAGATACCGATACAATCGTTTGTTCGCTAATGCCCGCGCGTTGTATAAATTCCTTACGTTTAGCAATTTGTGTTGTAGAAGTAACTAAAATCAGGACACTATCTGTCTTTGGATTTTTATTCAATACGACAAAATAGCGATTCTTAGATTGCCGCCTTGGACCGTCAACTTCCATGTAAAAATTGAAAACTGCACCTTGTTCAATGCATATCGGAATCTTTACCTTTGCTGGTATATGCATCGCATACGAAGTTATCGGCTAAAGAATGCCGACACTTCTTGCAATTCTTCAAAAGATTCTTTCGCTAAATTTAAGTCGGTTTTATTCTGTGCAAATAAGGGGTCGCTCTTTTCAGTATCGGAAAAAAAGTCATTGTATTCCATCAGCACTCGTTTTTTGCCAGCCTTAAGCGCGCGTTGATGTTTTGCCCACTCAGGATATTGATGACTTAATTCTGCAAGCTCAAACTGGTCCTTGTCTGAGAAATTTTCGTACACTGATTCTAAACATTCTAAATCAGTTTTTGAGAATACGTCCGTATCAACCGGCCTTAAAGATACAAAAGATTGTTTTTTTGCGTCGGCGGGTCTGATATATTTTTTTGCATACGAGAAAACCTCATCTGGCATAGTATCAAGTTCAGCAACTCGTTTAGTACGAGAGCCGACAGGACCAAGTTTCATAGCCCAATATGTGTCTCCGACAATCGGCCGGCCGTACTTACGCAAATGCAGGCGATCAGCAAGATAGATTAGCTTAATTGCCTTCATCTTGTTTATCTTTCCCTCTTTCTTTTGGGCAAAGAAATTGAGTGCCTGTGTGGCTTTTTTATAGCTGGTGACAGGTGAAGCAACCATATTTTTAGTATAACAAATATCAGCCGTCTGGTATACTTGATGATGAAATGCACTATTTTCTCTATGCTCGCAAAAGCACCGATATTGAGGATAAGCAAATTCGGTCTATTGATGACCAAATTTCGGTATTGCGTGCGCTCGCCAAACAGGAAGGACTAAATGTTGTTGAGGAGTTCAGAGAGGCCAAATCGGCGAAGATGCCCGGCCGTCCTATTTTCAACGAAATGATTCGGCGTATACAGCTTGGCGAAGCGCAAGGCGTTATCTGTTGGAAAATTGACCGCTTGGCTAGAAATCCGGTGGACGGCGGACAAATTAGTTGGCTTCTACAACAAGGTATTATTCAGCATATACAAACGCACGATAGGAGTTTTCTACCCACCGACAACGTTCTTATGATGTCTGTTGAGTTAGGAATGGCAAACCAATATATACGGGATTTAAGCGCGAACACGAAACGCGGACTACAGGAGAAAGCGAGGCGAGGAGATTTCCCCGGTCCCGCTCCTGTTGGATATCTCAACAATCCACGCACTAAAACGATTATGGTGGATAGGCGTAGAGCACCTTTAATTAAATCTGCTTTTGAACTCTACGCCGCTGGTAAATCACGTCTTACAGACATCGCATATTTTATTTACAACAAAGGAATTAAAACCCAACGGCGCAAGGGCGGAGAAGGCGGTAGAAAAATATCAGACGACCATGTTAAACGTATTCTTACCGATCCTTTTTATTACGGACATTTCAGCTATGGCGGTGATATATGGAAAGGCAATCACACGCCGATAATTTCAAAAACTCTTTTTGATAAAGTGCAGGAGACTTTAGAAATTCGCGGCAGGGGGCAGAAAGCAAAGAAAGACCCGCAAGCCCTTTGTGGCTTGCTCCATTGCGGAAATTGCGGTTGCTTCATTACCGCCGAAGTGCTTACAAAACACCAAAAGAACGGCAATATCCACCGCTACGTTTATTATCATTGCACGGGCAAACGCGGTAAATGTTTAGAGCCATACATACGAGAAGAAATATTGGCTAATCAACTTTCCAACATACTCTCACACTACACACTTCCGCCGGAGTGGGCGCGGGAACTAAACCTTATGGCCGACAAAGACGAAGCGGAAGCTCAAAGCGTAGCGATGGCGTCCGTCCAAGAACTACGGGCAAAGGTGGCCGATATAGACGGCGGGGTTAGCCGTCTTACCGACCTCTACATTGAACAAGACATAGACCGCGACGCTTACCTTTTGAGGAAGCGCGCGCTTATGTCTGACCGGAAGTCGGCGGAAGAACAGATAGCCCATCTTGAGCGGAACGCCACCGGTTGGCTCCAACCTATGCGAGAGTGGATAAACGACGCTTCAATGCTTGAAGAAATACAAAAAAATAACGACCTCCCCTCCAAAAAAATCTCCCTCCAAAAAATCTTCGGCTCCAACCTCACACTTCAAACGCGCGAAGCGCGCGGTGTTCCCAGAAACCAATGGCTTTCTTTGGCAGTCGCCAAAGAAAGTTCTGAAAAATTATCACTCTCTACTCTCTTGGTGGACGGTGCTGGGATCGAACCAGCGGTCCCCTCGGTGTCCCGTACACAGTGGGCGGCCGAGGGATCGGACCTCGGACCTACTCGGTGTAAACGAGTCGCTCTACCACTGAGCTAGCCGCCCGCTGTAAACGGGATTGCGATTTGTATCTAAAAATTCTACGCAGGCTTGAATTTTTAGACAAATCGGGAATAAACGAGGTGCTCTGCCGCTGAGCTAACCGTCCGTTCCCCACTACTTCCACTCCGTAACTTCCTATACGAGGAGCGGGTTAATGCTGCCATGTGCCCCTCCACAGTCTCCCGTGGCTAAAAAGAAGCCCTTCGCTCAATGTTCCGGCATCAACTTTTGCGCTTGGAGGTGTATTGCCAAAATTTACACCGTCAAATTCAGGATGTTTTGCATCTACGCCCGTATCAACAATTCCTATCGTTGTAGTGGCGAGGGTCAAATTTTTTAAACTATTAAGAAAATTCCAAGTTTCTTTTAAGCCGATCTTAAAATAAGCAGCGGGTGGGTTGGTGCTCGGGAGCGCCTCTTGTAGGTTTAAATCGTCAATGTTGAACGAGGCGGCGGCGGCCTGTTCTACAGCAGGAAAAACAACCGAGATTGTCACCGTGGCAATTAATATCACCATGATGGCCGCCCGAAACTTGATTTTCTGTCCCATATTCATAAATCAGTTGGCCGCACGCAATTAATTTCGCCGCCCTCTTTATGCCTACACCTAAGAGCAACACCGCCTTGGAGTGCCGCTTCTATCTCTAAATTCTCCAGACCCTTGCCAGGCTTCAGTATTTTTAACTTGTATAACCACGGTCGCGATATAGCTCGTTGGACATCAGTAGCCGTACCTTTGGCCAATTCTTCAAAAGAGGCAGTATAAGATCCAAATTTTGTGAAATACAGTTCTTCGACACTCAAAATCCAATTAGCGTCCGACTGAATAATGGATTCCCTGCTAATTTTTGGAGGTTGTAATCCAATAGTGAAAACGAAAATTAACGAGGATAATGCTGCTACAATAATGACTATTATGACTATGACCACCAAGTGCTTCTTATACATTTAGCTATTGAAATATGAGATTTTCTCCCACCCCGACCACGAGTGGATTATCGGAATTTTTAATTGACTGAATTGCATTTTTAATTTCGGCAATGGTATTTGTCAAAAGCTCTATCTTATAAATCGGCGGCGTAGGGACAAAACCCGTAATTCTTCCTCCAACCAAATTGGCTACCCGTTGAGCATCGGCTTGAGTAGCTGCGTCTCTGAAAAGAACGACTATCTCATTAACCACAAATTTTATTCCTTGATCCGTCACAATTTTTGTCGGGTCACTTTCTTTCGTAAAGAAATCTTGCGTGCTAACAATCGACCCCTCCCCTACCTCGATCTTCCTCGCCACAACCTGCCCTCTTAACGTGGTCTTCTCTCCGAGGTTCACTTTTGAATTGGGCGCGAGCAGTTGGAAATTGAGGAATGAATCTTTGCCGAATTCAACTTCTTGGCCATTGTTCGCGTCGTTCTTGTTATCGTACTTGACGTTGTTGTTATTGCCCTGATCATTGTTCTCTTCTTTTCTTCCCGCTACGTTGTATAGAAAGATCCCGTGGCTTGAGATTCTGTCCGGGCAAGATGGAAACCGCATCGTCCCCTTTGAGTTTGCGCTTGATGTTGAGCGTAGTTGAGGCGGAAAAAAATGAGGGTTGATCCTTCTCCAAGACGGAGCTCTTTCAGATGGTAAATGCCGCCAGAGAGAGTGAGTGAGGAACTTGCCGCGAGGGTTACGTTGCGATAATCCCCGGGAGCCAGCGTGTTATCAGGACCGTCAAAGCTGAGATCTCGAGTTCCTATGGAGAAATCAGGAATGATGGGGAGAATGGCGATGGGGAGGGGGACGGTGGTTGAGGTGGTACCGATGATGGCAGAGCTTGCGTCTATCTGAAGTTTATTGAAAGAAGCATTGCCGTTGATCGTAGTATTTGCATCTATGCTGATCGTATCGGCAAAAAGATTGCCATTAATGAGAATGTCTTGGCCTATGTCAACCTTGAGATTTGAACCGACGTCGCCGCTTGAAACTTGGACGTTGTCTCCAAGCTGTATTCTGTCTCCTGCAAAGAGGACGAAGCTATCGGCAGAAGAAAAAAGCGGCTTGCCAGTGAAGTACAAAGCCGCGAACGCTATACCTCCGACCGCCAGGATGGAAACAACGTGATGCGGTCGGACCTTTTTCCGGATATTTTCCACGTTTTTATTATATCATATCGGGCTTAGCAAAAATTGCCCGCGAGCTCAAATGTCTGTTGATGATGCGTGAGCTCTCTCGGTCGGTCTCGCATGCCTGTGCCCCCGGAAGGAATCGAACCCTCATCAAAGCCTTAGAAGAGCTCTGCTCTATCCATTGAGCTACGGGGGCCTATTTCGCTGGTTGTAGATTACAATAAACTGCTTAAGGAATAAAGACGGCGGCCGCAAAGACGGTTGTCCAAAGGCCGTCCTTGTTGCCGATAGAGGACTGGGTAATGTTGGACGTTCTCACGATTTTGCCGCTCATTTTGTAAAGTTGTTCACGTTCGTCCCATGCTTGATTGGGATCGAATTCGATCCCAAGAGTCGTGGCGAGCATCGAGGCGGCCATATCCTCCGCGTAATCACCGGCTTTCTCGTCGTTCTCGCCGAAGGATTGATGTTCGGAGAGATACCCGTGTTGGGCCGGATCGGAGGGAATGGCTACGCCCACGGAGGCGGCAATCAGCCGATTCGCTTCGTTGGTTTCGTTCCGGGCATACACCACAAAAACAACTTCGCCGGGCGCGAGTAGCTTCACTCCTTCTTCTTTGCCGATCCGCTTGCAACCCGGCGGGAAAATGGAAGAAACAAGTACGAGATTGCATTGGGCGATGCCGGCGTCGCGCAGTGCAAGCTCAAAAGAAGAAAGTTTATCTTTGTGCACGCCCACTCCTTTCGTAAAAAATATTTTTGTCGGAGCCATCGCAGTTTTCATTAAAAGTATATGTAATTTGAAAATTTGCGTCAATGAAGTAAACTGAAGCTCATAAGGATATTTCGGGCCGTCGTATACCGGTAGTACGCGTGCTTTGGGAGCACGTAGACTGGGTTCAATTCCCAGCGGCCCGACAAGCTCCAGTTTTGCCTTTCCGAGGGACGGCGTCGCCCGCCTTAGGCAGACGCGCCTTGCTCTCGTCCCGCTTAGCGGGACTCCGAGAAACCCTCGGAAAGACAAAACTTCCGCTTCCGGCCTGAAGGTGTTTTGCCACCGCCCGAGGCGGCTGCAAAACTACCGATAGAGTAGCCGCTGGGAATTGAACAAGCGGAGGGGATCGGGGAACCGCGATCGGTTCCCCGTGTAGGAGAGCTGTCGAGAACCGACCTGTCCGCCATAGCTTTAGCGAAGGCGGAGGGTTCTCAAGGCGTATCCCTCCGCTAGCGAGCCGAGGGAGAGTAGTGAAATTCCCAGCGGCCCGACAAGCTCCAGTTTTCTCCTCTCGAGATCGTGCGCATCCTCCGGTTCACGGGAGCTTTCTTCACCCATTTCGAGATTGTGCCTTGCGGGTATCCCATGTGGCGGGCGACCTTTGCTTGCGGCCAACCTGAGTGCACCAGCTTCACCGCGTCCATCCTGACCCGCGGCATCTTCGGATTTTGTGATATATTCCATGTACATAGCGTGAAATATCCCAAGGGGTATTCCAAGCTATTGACCCGAAAACGAGGGGTTGACACAAAAAACAAAATATGCTTATATAAGCAAGTTAATTTTTGTAGGCTTTTATTCTTTAAATCAAACCATTATAAAATCAATCGCCAGGAAGGAGAAAAATTATGGCAAAATTAGCAGTAATTGGCAGTGGAATTGTAGGTCAGGCCACCGGCAAAGGGTTTATCGCGAAGGGGCACGATGTAGTCTTTTGCGATACCAACCCGGAGGTTTTGGCCAAGTTAGAAAATAAAGGGCATCGAGTCTGCCCACCCCACTTGCTTGAACAGGAGAAAGACATTGAGGCGTTTTTTCTCGCCATATCTACACCAACAGTTGACAACGAGATAAAACTGGATTTTTTGAGATCCGCTGTTGGCAGTCTGGGTGCTGGCTATCTAAAAAACAATAACGATTATTGTGTCGTTGTTATTAGAAGCACTGTGCCGCCGGGAACAATAGAAGAACAATTGATTCCAACTCTTGAGAAATACTCCGGCAAAAAAGCAGGTGAGCATTTTGGCGTCTGCATGAATCCAGAATACTTGAGAGAAGGTAGCAACGAGGAAGATTTCAAAAATCCATGGATTATCACTATCGGGGAGTTGGACGCTAAATCAGGCGAAACGCTTGAGAAGATGTACGGTCCACATAAATGCCCGATCGTTCATACTTCCTTGAAGGAGGCCGAGACGCAAAAATATGTTCACAATCTTTTCAACGCCTGCAAAATTTCATTTTTCAATGAGATGAGAATAGTTTGCGAGGCGTTAAAAGTGGACGCCGACAAGGTTTTTGAACTTGTCGCCAAAAGCGCCGAAGGTTCATGGAATCAGAAATATGGAATCCGCAGTTTGGGACCCTATGGCGGGAGTTGTCTGCCAAAAGACACGGTGGCCTTTCTTAGTTGGGCGAAAAAAAACTTGGCAAATCCGATGCCGTTGCTGAAGGCAGTGATTAAAGTGAACGAAATCACCAAAGAAAAATATAATGGTTTGAAGTGAAATTAAAGGGAGATAGTCTGTCTAACGGACTATCTTCCAGTTTTTATTCAATGACTGAACTGTTAAGCAATTATCTGCATATTATAATCTTCTATTTTCCGATAGGGGCTATTGGCATTTACCGTTGGTCTGTTTGGATTACAAAAAAAATAGTTGCAAAAAAATACAGACCAGTCGCTGAAAACGGGTACAGCAACACCTTATCAATTGTGGTTCCAGTTTATAACGAAGACCCAAGTGTTTTCGAGAGAGCTTTAGAATCTTGGATAAGTAATAAGCCGGATGAAATTATCGCCGTTATAGACCACGCTGACGGGGTTTGTATAGAGAGGTTTAAAAAATTTCAAGAAGAAAATAAAAATAGCACACTCATAATTACTGAAAGGCCCGGAAAGAGAGGAGCGTTATCAGACGGAATAAAAGCTGCTCAATATAATATAATCGCTTTGGTGGATAGCGATACAATTTGGGATCCAAACATAAAGGATGCTTTGCTATTTCCATTTAATGACCTGTTAGTTGGCGGCGTTGGACCCAGGCAAGATATTTTAGATACAAACACGCTCGCGCGCAGACTTTTTAATATCCATCTCGATCATAGGTATCTTGACGAGATGACTTATCTCGCGACAGTTGGAAATGCATTAACTTGTATTTCAGGAAGAACCGCGCTGTACAGAAAAGAAGCAATTAAAGACTTATGTGATGAGCTTGAAAACGAAACCTTTTGGGGCGCCCAATGCATAAGTGGCGATGATAAATGTATTACCAGATTAGTGCAAGAAAGAGGCTGGAAGGTACGGTATCAAGCAAATGTACGGGTACTCACTCCCGGAGCCCCTGACTTACTGACTCTGTTCAAACAATATATCAGATGGACAAGAAATAGTTACAGGTCTGACTTGAAGTCATTAATGAGTAAGTGGATATGGAAAAGAGAGAAACTTTTAGCTTATCACATGATAGATAGATTCACTCAGCCGTTCACTCTTATATTGGGTCCAATTTATTTTATATTTTCAATTATCTTGGGACATTGGTTAATAACCGGTATTTTATTGGCATGGTGGCATTTTAGTCGTGGAATTAAATTATATCCTCATTTGAAACATCGCCCATCTGATATTTCGATACTTCCATTTTATATCTTTACTACTTATCTAATGGCAGTTCTAAAAATTTACACCATGGTTACGATCAGACAACAGGGATGGATAACAAGATGGGATAAAAGTCGCTTGCAAGCAGGGGTTAATATCAATGATACTTTTAGAGTATTAAAACCAATAGTGCCATATTTTGCCACTGCCTCAATAATAATTTTGTTAAGTTTTGGCGTAGTAAAATATAAAAATGTTATCACGGCATCTAGTTATAATGGCAATATAGTATTTAGCGATGTTAAAAACATTGACCCCAATCAATACAAGCAGACTATTCTGGATAATCTAAAAAGTCAGCAATTCGGATATTATACTATTAAAGAAAACGACACTCTGCCAAAAATCGCATGGAGATATAACGGGAATCTGAATGCGATCGTTGAAGCAAATAAGAAAACTATACAGAGTCCGGATTATGTAAACCCCGGACAGTCGATTGTGATTCCTGTTTCAGAATTAAGAAATACACTTGATAAAAATAACTTGATTTCCCATGAAGAGCCGAAGATTATTTTTGACGAAGCAAGCAACATTATTAATGTTAAAGGTGAAGGCAGTGTTGTAAGTCTGCCCAAGATTTATGAGGCGTTAAATAATGAAAAAGTTTTACAGAAATTAGATAGCAAAGAGTGGGTACTTAAGGCCAATTTATTTATTAGAGACGGCGTGACTTTGGTCATAGACGACGAGAGTGTTTCATGGCTGAAACTAAAAAGCGATAAGAACGGGTTCGTGTGGTTAAAGTCAAGAAATGGGAACATTCTCGTACAAAATACTAAAGTGACTTCATGGGATGAAGATGTGAAATCGCCGGATAATGATACTCTAGACGGAAGGAGTTTCATTTTTGCTGAAGATGGCGGAAGAATGGACATTGTGAACTCCGAAATATCATTTTTGGGATATCAGGATGAGAAAGAAACAGAGCAATCTAGCGCTGGTTTGTTTGGTATTTCATGGAAAACTCGTATTGATACGTTTGGAAAAAATATGATTGCTGGAAATGTCATAAAAAGTAAAATTCATGATAACTATTTTGGCATGTATATTTACGGAGCAACTGGAATGGTTATTGAAAACAATGAAGTTTTTAATAATACACAGTATGGTGCTGACTTTCACGATGGGTCCAATAATTTGATTATAAAAGATAATAATGTTTATGGTAACGGGAATCACGGTATTATTCTTTCAAAACATGTTACTAACAACAAAATTACCGGAAATATATCTTACAATAACAAACTTCATGGCATAATGCTTGATCAACAGTCAAACAATAACGACGTAGAGAACAATGTAATCTATGGAAACGTTGATGGAATTGCCGTTTATGATTCCCATGGCAACCTGATTAGAAATAACGAAATCGGAGAGAATAATAGCGGCATTCGCGCCAATACGAATTCTTCCAAAAATTACATTGAACAAAATAAAATAATAAACAATAAAAATGGCATATTTCTTTACGACAACGCCAACAAGAATTTTGTAGTCGGCAACTTTATTAAAAATAATATAAAAGGCGTTTATATTAAAAACACCTTTGGCAATCTAATTATGGATAGTCTGAAAAACGGCTATAATGAAAGAGAAATCGAATTAAACGAAGCTGATGACAATTTTATTCAAAAAATAGAATAAAGTAATCTTACTGGTCATCGTTTCCCGAGATGGCTACTTGCACTACTGGATCAACCACGACATCAAAAACTTCTGTGGATTTGCCAAAATAAAACTACTGTGCTATTATGAAATTAATCAATTTTATTCTATGAACAAAAAAACTTTATACATAACGACAGGAGTTATTTTCGTTATCGGTGGCATTGTGACCGCCATCTTTTTCCAGCGCTTGAATAAAGCACCACACAAACTCGTAACCGTTCAAAAGGGTAATATCCTTCAAGAAGTTTCAGCCAGCGGAAAAGTTGAATCACCGACCCCGATTGATCTGCGTTTCAAAAGCAGTGGCAAGCTGGTTGTCTTGGATGCAAGGGTCGGTGAAGAGTTCTCGGCTGGTCAACTCCTTGCTAAACAAGACACTACCAAACTCGACACTCGAGTTGCAGAAATACAAGCCGATATAGATTTACAAAAAGCAAAGTTAGATCAGTTACTTGGCGGTGTTTCTGCAGAAGATATCAATGTAGCAGAGACGGCGGTGTCAAACGCCGAGACCGCTGTTGCTAATGCCCGGCAAGCGTTGGAGGATGCCAAGAAAAATCTTATTGATAAACTTAAAGACGCATATACCAAATCTGATGACGCGGTAAGGGGTAAAGCCGATCAACTATTTAATAATCCTAAAAGTTCTAGTCCGCAGTTGAGTTTCACTTATTCAGACAGCCAACTCGAGACCGATGTTGAGTGGCAAAGATTGTTAATCGAATCAGCTTTGAATGCATGGTTAGAATCGCTGAATACGATTTCTACGCAAAGCGATCTTTCATCTGCTGCCGCTCTTGCTGATAAAAATACTGATCAGATTAACTCATTCCTTAATAAAATAGCTCCGATTATAAGTGCCCTTACCCCCAACTATAATCTTTCTAAAACGACTATCAGTAAATGGGAGAATGATGTCTCTACGGCAAGAAAAAACGTAAATGTCGCCATTTCTAATCTTTCGGCTGCTGAAGAAAACATAAATACAAAAGAGGCAAGATTAAAAACAGCCGAGGGTGATTTAAAAACAGCTCAAAACAAGCTCATTCTCAAAAAAGCTCCTGCTCGGCCTCAAGATATTGCTGTGTATGAAGCAAAAATCAGCCAAGATCGAGCTTCCATGCAAAAAGTTCAAGTACAAATACAAGATCTGGTAATCACAGCCCCTTCATCGGGTGTTGTGGCCAAGATAAGTGGCGAAGTCGGCAAGGTTGTTGGTCCAAACGTAACCATCATCTCGCTTGTCCCCAGCGGCATTTTCCAAATCAAACTTAACGTGGCGGAGGACAAAATAGTAAATATTAGACTCGGCCAAGAAGCAAGAATTACGTTAGACGCACTCGGGGGGAAGGAGTTTAGCGGCAAGCTTGTGGCGATAGACCCCACGGAAAGCATCGTCAGCAGCTCGGTATACTACAAAACTACTGTTCTTTTTGGTAAAGGGGACGAACACATCAGACCGGGTATGACCGCCAACGTTTGGATCAAAACGGCTACTTCCGAAAACACTATTGTACCAATTGACTAGGAATGCCCGGGGACTTGACTTTTTTTTAAGTCTAAGGTAAACTTAATTAGTTAAACTCTATGTCCAAAAAACCCATTCTAATATTATTCGGAATCGCAGTTTTTCTGGCAACTTTTCCTTTAAAAGCTAGCGCGGCATTTCCGTGTGGAGCGGCCAACATCCGCTGGGCACAGTCCTCAAAGAGTGTTTATGTCGCGGGTAATGTCGAGTGTACCCTCACCGAAATAAAACAACTCGGATCACAGTCTATACCTCTTACTTTATTGGATCCAGCAAATAAGATCTGGTTTTTGGGCGCAAATTTATTTATACAAAATGGCGCGAAAATTGTTTTTCATGGCTCATCAGTTGGCGGTGATGTTGATGAACTAAGGATTAGAAGTAACAACACGTCAAGTTTGAATCACTTTATCGTCATTAGTGCTGATTGGGGTTCGATAGATATTAATGGTGTCAAAGTTATTTCATGGGATGAAAGTATTGGCGGACCAGATACTGAATATTCTCTATATGGAAGAGCTTATATTCAGGCGCGATCGTCTTTGGGTACGGATGGTCTTACTCTCAAAGAGTCAAGGATGGATATAAAAAATAGCGATATAGGATATCTCGGGTATAATGGTGCGGAAAAGTACGGACTTTCGTGGAAAGTGTTAGGGCCAAGTTCGGTGTTTAATGTGGTGGGGGTATATGGAGACGTCGTAAACAGTAAAATTCATAATAATTATTTTGGTGCCTATACCTTCGGTGCCCAAGCAATGACATTTGTAAACAATGAGGTCTATGGGAATATTAAATACGGTCTTGACCCGCACGATGATTCCGATTATCTCTTGATTGACAGCAATTATGTTCATAATAACGGAAATCATGGAATTATATGTTCACAGCGATGCAATAATTTGACCATCACAAACAATACTTCTTCGTATAATATCGGGAATGGTATTATGCTTCATCGTAATACTAACGATTCTTTGGTTAAAAATAATGAACTTTATAACAACACTGATTCCGGGATATCAATTTTTGACAGCCATAGCAATCGAATTTCTGACAATATATCGAAATACAACGGGAACGGAATAAGATTTAGCGTAGGAAGTTCAAATAATATTGTGGAAGGTAATAACCTTTCAGAAAACTCTAAATTCGGAATGTATTTCTATAAAGGAACTGATATTCCCACAAGTGGGGACGGTAGAGTCAAATCTAATACGTTCAGGAATAATACGGTAAATGCGAATCTATCTTTAGCTGTTAGCCTTAAAGAAGCTGATTCCAATATCTTTGAAAGCAATTCTTTTACTGGAAATGGCAGTTATGCAATTTATCTAGAGAATACCAACAATAATATATTTAAAGGAAACACCTTGACTGGTAATGCGCTTAATTATTATTACGCTAAATATATTTCGGTTAATGCCATTCAGGACTCCGATTCTTTTGCTATAAAAATCGGGGATGCCACAAGTACTATGACCATTACAGATTCGGCAAATGCTATACTCAAAAACAGCAAAAGTCTCTCGACTAATACCTACCCAAGTTATTCCTCAATCATACTTACTAAAACGGTGGCTAGTACATCAATTGTAAGTTTCAGTCGTCTTAACTTCACAACAACTCCATCTACGAATGACCTCACAATAAAATCTATTACGTGGAATACCAGCGGCGACTTCTATAAAAAATGGACGGCAAAGAATAGTTCAGCCAGCGCGATTGATGTCTCGTATTTGATTGGCGATCTTTCCCCGGGCACAAGCTACAATGTTATTGTAAATGGAGTGCTTTGGAATACGTTTACCTCAAACGGCAGTGGTGAAATCAGTTTTGTTTACAACGGAGTATTTCAGAGCACCAAGACCTTTGAAGTAAAGGCTACTTTGTAGAATTTTAACTGCTTTTTGGGTTCAATTGATTGAGTTTCTGTAATGTCTTAGGTCCAACCTGTCCATAACCAGTTGTACTTTCATTGCCATGACAAGTAATGCCATATTTACACTGGAACCTCTGAACTGCTTTCTTTGTTAACAAACCAAAGTATCCTGTAATTAGTCCTTCTGGATATATTGAGGTATCTTTGGCCAAGAATTCTTGCAAACTTCTTACGTCATTATTTCGAGATCCCAAAAAGAGTTTTTGCGTGAAGGCCTGAATTTGTGTTGTTTGTACCGGTGGAATGGAAATATTTTGTTTATAAATTAGTTCATTCAGTTTTGCCAGTGTTTTTAATCCAACTTGTCCATAACCCGTTGTACTTTCATTGCCATTGCAAATAATGCCATAGGTACACTGAAACCTCTGAACTGCTTTCTTTGTTAACAAGCCAAAATATCCCGTAATTAATCCTTCGGGATATAATGAGGCGTCTTGAGACAGAAAAGTCTGAAGATGGCGCGTCTCTTCATTGTATATCCCTTGATATAGAGGTTTTGTAAGTAATGCGGTTCGAACTTGGTTTGTTTGTCCCAAGGCAGATAGTGTGGTGGTTGAATTGGATGGTACTGTGACAAAGTTAGGTGGTTGTGGTGGTACGACTGTAGAGCCGCCACCACCACCGCCGCCGCCACCACCAGAAGATGGTGGGGTAATTGGATTGGGTGGAGTTACCACAGCTTCTGTTCCGTAAATTTCAAACTCTCGGGCTTGTGTGCGACCCGGTGAAAAATTTATATTATCACCCAACACTTCCACTCGCATATAACGCGCTTTTATATTCAAAGATTCGGTTAACCAGCTGTTAGCGAACGCGTTTTTGTCTGAAAATGCTGATGTCCAGGCATCAGATGAATCTTTTTTATACTTAAGTGCCCATGTTTTGCTTACCCATTCGCCAACCGCGTCTCCATAAAGGCGAGCTTGTGATATGTCATAAAGTTTTCCGAAGTCAAATTCAAGCCAGAACGAGGACATGTCTCGCCCTCCAGCCGTACAAGTATCTGAATTATAAGAAGCTCCTTCATAGCAACCATCCCATAGTTTTAGCGCTTCATAACCGGCGGAAAAATTATTAGAGCTTGCTATAAGAGTTGTACTGTTTGCTAATGAGTTTGTATTTTTGGGGGGCAATATAGGTGGAGGTGGCACTACAGGTGGAGGTGGCACTATAGGAGGAGGGGTGTTACTATCGCATGACTTGACTGGATCAAATCCCGAACCAAAATTACCGGCAGAATTACCGTTTGTGTTGCCAGACATGGTGTTTCCGCATATTTTTCCCTGTGGAGTCACTTGAAACCTGATTCCACCGTTTTTGTTATCCATAATCGTGTTTCCATAGACATCGTTGTTCTTTCCGTATTGAATGCCGTTTACAGAGGAGCCGCCAAGTCGTATGCCGCCTCCGATGCTTCCTCTCACATCATTATGACGGAAGATATTGCCATCTCCTCGAGAATCAAAACCGCCTGATTCAGAATCTTTTTGACCGCGACAGGTGTTGTATTCAATGATATTCGCTGTTGCTCCTTCTTTAATATCCACGCACTCATTCCCTTGGGTATCTATATTGTTGTGATGTATAAGGTTATCTCTTGTTTCATCCGGGTCACTCGTGGGATTTTTGCCGTCCCCCCACTGGTTGTTTGATGTACCGATATAGATTCCCTCACCATTTTTTCCTCCGGCATTAAACAAAAAATCATACGCTCCGCAGTTAGTGATTGTGTTATATGCAATTTCCGCTTTTGTTGCAAAATAACGGAGACGAAGACATTCGCCGCCCGAACGTTTAAGCGTCATGTTCGTTACCTTTAATCCTTCTACTCCTCGTTTCACGTTCTTTCCAAGTACGTAAACAAGCTTGTCGCGATATCCAGAAGATTTTGTTTCTGAACCATAAAGTCCATCTACTGTAAAACCGTTGAGAGTCTGATAATTATGATTAATTTCAATTACTCGATCATTTCCTCCTCCTCTTACGATAGCGTCTGCGGGGCCTGTAATGGTAATGGGACTACCTGCGGCGCCGTCTCGACGAGAGACAATGTCCTCGCGATACTCGCCGGACTTGAGGTTTATAATATCACCCGGTTGGGCTACATTCACTGCCTGTTGAATTGTTTTGAATGGCAAAAGTGATGATATCCCGCTATTTGTGTCTATTCCATCTGGACTCACATAGTATGTTATTCCCACTGTGGCAGTAGATGCAATGGGATTTGTTGCCCATAATATAAAGAAAACACCTAAAAAGGGCAGGTAAATTAAAAGATTCTTAATATTTTGATTCTTTTTGAACATTTTTAATGATATTTTTGTAATCTATAAAACAGCACAGAGTACTATAGATAGTACCACTTCCGCGGATTTTTGTTACTCTTGACGGGAGATTATGAATATGCTATGATCAGCCCAGTCTAATGATTGAGCTCTTTGATTCAGCGGCACATTCCCAGATCGGGAAGAGGGAGGTAGGCCATGCCTTTCGGAAGAGTTACATTCATCGGGTTTGACGTAAACAATAAGGGTGATTGGTTGATGGCGGACGTCAACGGCCTCGTCCATACCTGGGGCGTGATGATTGCGGCCGTCGCCGCTCTCACCGCTATCGTATACGGCGTGACCGGCATCATGCTTCTGGCTCCGTTGGCGCCCATCGTCAACCTCATCAAAGGACAGGGAGGCGGTCGGGTATTCGCTGCTTTAATCGCCGCCACATTCGTCCCACCCTTCGTTCTCGTTTTCGTGCTCCGTCGTAACTTCTCGGTCATGGGTCCGCGACGGCAGTTCCGATACATCTGTCGCTGGTTCTGACGGTGATGGGGCGGAAGTCGCAACTCTACGAGCCCCTGGCGTGCGCACCAGGGGCTCATTTTTTTCTACAATAGTGCCGCGGGAGGGAAACATATTTTATAAATATTTTATCTATAGGAGATAAGATGAGTATATGGGATTTTTACAGCGCAAAGTTAAAATTGAGTGGTCATCAAATTTTGCCTATGCGATCGGATTGATCGCATCTGACGGATGCGCAAACAAAGACGGCAAGAAAATTTGGCTGAGCTCAAAAGATCTTGAGCTGGTCGAAAAATTCAGGAAAGCTCTGTCTTTGAATAATAAGATCGGTAAATATGCGCGAGGCGGCGAAATCGAGAAGAGATATTTTTATCTTTCGTTTGGAGACGTTGCTTTCCACAGGTTCCTTGGCGACATTGGTATAACTCCTGCGAAGTCTCGTACGATAAAGTTAGTTAGCGTACCCAAAGAATACTTCGCTGATTTTTTGAGGGGATTGTTTGACGGCGATGGGACTTTCTATTCTTTTTGGGACATCCGCTGGAAAAGCAGTTTCGTCTTTAAGCTTTCATTCGCTTCGGCAAGTATAAACTTCATAAGCTGGCTCAAAGAGAAGCTAACCGAATTTTATGGAGTAAAAGGTTATATCCACAAAGGCGTGGGCGTGTTGAATCTTGAATACGTGAAAGGAGACAGCGCAAGACTCTTCGCTGCGATGTATTATAAAAAAGAACTCTTGTTTTTGAATCGGAAATATCTTAAGATGAAAGACGCCTTTGAGAAAGATGAGGCGCTAAAATTGTCCCGTGAAAAGGCCTCCATACGAGCCGCGGTAGCTCAGTGGTAGAGCTTTCGCCTGAAGAGCGAAGAGTCGTCAGTTCGATTCTGACCCGCGGCACACTAAACAAAAACAGCGGCTTGCCGCTGTTTTTGTTGACCTGGATCCCCGCTCCCCGCCGGAGTTTGTCCTCGATCCCCGATCAGGGTCCCTCCTCGACCGCGATCGAGGATCGAGGACAGGCCGCGATCGAGGACGGGGACAAGCTTCGCGGGGATGACCTTGCCGCGCAAGGTCATTTCTTCAACTTTAAAAGAATCCTCTTTTCCTCGGGCTTTATCGAATCAATAACGAATTTGTGGATGCTTCCCGGCGTGAATACGGCTTTCATTTCCTCCTGCCCCCCGAACTCGGATATGTGGATGAGGCCCTGCGCGCCGCCTTCGAGAGAGATCACCGCGCCGAAGGGGTTCAGCTTATAGAGGGTACCAGACACTTCTTGGTCAGCTTTGTATTTCTCGCCGATCGTAGCCCACGGATCTTCTTTTAACGCCTTGAGCGAAAGGAAGACGCGGCCTTCTTTGATGTCAACGATCTTTACTTTTATTTGATCGTTCACTTTTACTATTTCTTTGGGATTATCAATGAGGCGATGATCGAGCTCGGAAATGTGGATCATGCCTTCGATACCCGGATTATCCACGAATCGCACGAAAACGCCGAAGTCCGCGATGCCGGAGACGAGTCCCTCCACCAATTGCCCCACTTCATACTTCTGGAGGAGTTCCTTGACGTTCGCGGAGAGCACCTCACGCTCGGAAATGATGATCTTGTTGGTCCGAGGATTGATGTCGATGATTTTCACCGAAAGTTCCTGTCCCACGAATTTCTTGAGTTCGTCGGCGATCTTCTGGCGGTCGTTGTCCGAGACCCGCGGATAATGGTCGAGCGAGAGCTGTGACACCGGCAGGAACGCCTTGAGGTCGATATCCGCGAGGTTCGCCATGAGGCCCCCGGCATTCGCGCCGGCGATCTTGACTTTGATCACCTCGCCCGCCTCCGCGAGATCTTTGGCCTGCTGCCAGAGCTTTTGTTTGCCGGCTTCCGCGAGCGAAAGTTCCACGGAGCCTTCTTCGCCGTCGAGTTGCACGATCTTCGCGGGAATTTTGTCGCCCGGCTTGAGGTTTCGCACAATTTCCTTGGCGTTCAGCATCTCGACCCCGTATACGATCCCCGTGCCGAAACGGCCGAGGTCAAAATATGCTTTTCGTGAGAGTTTCTTGATTAGAACGGCCTCGACGACAGCTCCTTCTTTGGGCCAGTCGGCGGTTTGAAGTTCGCTCTTCAATATCTGAGCCAAGGCCTCAGTTACTTTTATATTCGGTTCTACGGTTGGCATGTCGGGTAGTGGACCGCGGTTATTGTTGACGGCCCGGCACCGCAGTTCTACTGCCGGACATTAGGGATGATTATATATGGGTCACAGGAGAAAAATCAAGTGGCGTGATGGCGAAAAGTAAAGAAGCCCAAAAATTGTCTTGTGGATAATAAAAAAGCACTGGACGCATCCAGTGCTGAGGCGAGTCTAGGTCAGGCGATTGCCGCCCGATTTACCAGGAGAATTTTTCTCCTACGGGATTTGCGGCGAACAACTCGCCGGCTCCGCCGATTACCTCGACGCGAGTGCCCCCGGTGTCCCCGACCGCATAAGTGTCTTTGAGTTTTGTGATCGCTCTATTCATCGATTCGGGACACGAGGCGGGGGATTTGATTAATTGCGTCATCATCATCCGCGCGGCTGCCTCGTCGTGGATACCTATCACGCGCACATCCACGTGGCCGTGATTGATGCAATCCGCCTGCTCCTTGGAATCATTTGATCCCACCATGGTTATCCTGAAAAGCATTTCCCCTCCCTCGGGCTTCCTTCTAGACCCTTATCTTGCTGGGATTATTATCAACATATAAAACCGAAATCGTCAAATCACGCCTTTTTTCTCATTGCGCGTGATCCGAATTTCTGCTAAAATATAAACGAAGAATGCGTTATTAAGTTAATTGATGGTTATTAGGTTATTTATTGATCGTGTAATAACTATCAATAACCTCATAACTCAATAACGAAAGCCGGATTTATGGTCATCAATTATTTAGGCCAGGGTTCGTTCAAGCTGCAGAGCGGCGAGACATCGCTCCTCGTGAATCCCGAAGGCAACCGCTTCAAGGCGGACGCGATTTTGAGGACCTTATCGCCCGCGGAATTCCCGTTTTACGGGCCAGACGCGCCCGAACAGAATGAGATCTTTTTCCCGGGCGAGTACGAGGTCAAAGGAATCGAGATCACTGGAATTGCCTTGCCGGACGAATCAAGCGAGAAGTTCGTGAAAACGATCTACGTGGTGAATTGGGAGGAGATCAAGCTCGCGTTCCTAGGCCACCTCTCGAAGCCGCTGCCCGCTGACAGTCTGGAACAGCTGGAGGAGTGCGATATCTTGTTTATTCCCGTGGGCGGCGGGCATTTCTTGGAGCCCGAGGCGGCGGCGAAAATCGCGAAACAGCTTGAGCCCGCGTACATCATCCCGACGTTCTACAAGACGCCCGTGGAGTTTTTGAAAGCAATGGGGCAAAAAGGCGAACCGCAGGAAAAATTGGTGTTCAAAAAAAAAGACCTGGCAAATGAGAAGAATAAAGTTATTGTATTAAATAGTAATTAGTAATTAGCAATTAGTAATTAGTAATTAGCAATTAGCAATTTATAAATTACCAATTACTAATTTCCAGTTACCAGTTACCTCACCATTATAATGAGTAAATTGCTCGAAAGACTGCAAAATGCGGACGAAGGCACTAAACGGCGCTGGATGATAGTGGCGACCATAATCATCATGGTCGTAGTGATCTATATTTGGGCCGCGTATTTCAATAATCTCGTGGCCGGGTTTTCGCAGGTGCAACCGACGGGACCGGCAGTACCTGCCGGCACCGATTTCACTTTCTGGGCTACCGTGAGGAACGGTACGGCTGTGTTGTATCGGGCGTTTACCCATAAACTTCAGGCGCTCGGCGGGATCTTGAACGCGCCGCGGGAGTACATTGTGAAACCGCCAATGTAGAAAATTCTAAATCCGAATCTCTAAATTCAAAACAAATCCTAAGCCCTAATCACCAAAACACTTTAAGTTTAGAGTTTTGAAAATTCGAATTTGTTTAGGATTTAGAAATTAGTGCTTAGGATTTTCAATTGCTATGTCAAAGATCGAACCGAGAGAAATAACAAAAGAATTACAGGAATCTTACCTCGACTACGCGATGTCTGTTATCGTCGCGCGCGCCTTGCCCGACGTGCGCGACGGCTTAAAACCGGTGCACCGGCGAGTTTTATGGGCGATGTGGGACGTGGGGCTCACGCATTTGGCCAAGTTCAGGAAGTCGGCGAACGTAGTGGGGGAAACGATGGTGAAACATCATCCGCACGGCGACATCGCGATCTACGACACGCTCGTCCGCATGGCGCAGGATTTTTCGATGCGGTACCCTCTCGTGCATGGACAGGGGAACTTCGGATCGGTTGACGGTGATAGCGCGGCCGCGATGCGGTACACGGAGGCGAAGCTTTCCAAAATAGCGGAGGAGCTTCTAGTCGATATTGAAAAAGAAACCGTCGATTGGCAGCCGAACTATGACGGCACCCGGCAGGAACCAAAAGTGTTGCCGGCGAAGCTTCCGAATCTGCTCCTGAACGGAGGCCTTGGCATCGCGGTCGGCATGACGACGAACATCCCGCCGCACAATTTAGGCGAGATCGTCGACGCGATCCTTTATTTGGCGGACAACGGCGATGCCTCTAACGATGAATTGATGCAATTCATAAAAGGCCCGGATTTCCCGACCGGAGGCATTATTTATGACGAGAAAGCCATCAAGGCGGCTTATGCCTCGGGCCGGGGGGGCATCACTGTTCGCGCCAAGGCCGAGATCGTGGAAAGAAAAAACAATAAACAGTTTGACATTGTCGTGACAGAGATACCATATCAAGTCAACAAATCCGAGCTCGTGAAGACCATCGCCGAGCTCGCTCAGGACAAGAAGATAGAGGGTATCCGGGACCTTCGCGACGAATCCGATCGCGAGGGGATGCGGATCGTCGTCGAGCTCAAGAACGACATGCCGCCGCAAAAAGTTTTGAACCAACTTTATCAGCACACCGATCTCCAAAAAGATTTTCATCTGAACGTGATCGCGCTCGTGAACGGCATAGAACCTCGGCTTCTCTCCGTGAAGGACATTCTCGTCGAGTATTTGAAATACCGGAAGGAGGTCGTGAGGCGCCGCGTGCAGTTCGACCTCAAGAAAGCCGAAGAGCGAGCGCATATTCTGGACGGGCTCTCAACCGCGCTTCTCGCGATCGACCGCGTGATCGCGACGATTAAAAAATCAAAGGACAAAGAAGAAGCGCACGCGAACCTCGTGAAGCTTTTCAAGCTCTCGGACGTGCAGGCGACGGCGATCCTCGAAATGCGATTGCAGACATTGGCCGCGCTCGAGCGATTAAAAATTGAAGAAGAGCTCAAAGAAAAACGGGCCTTCATCAAGGAATTGAATCTGGTCTTGAAGAGCCCTGCGCGGATACTTGCGATCATCAAGAAAGAAGTCTCGGAGCTCAAAGAAAAATACGGCGATGCGCGCCGCACGAAAGTGGTGGCGCACGCGATCAAGGCTTTCAGCGACGAAGACCTGATTCCGAATGAAGATGCGATCGTCACCTTCTCCGCGGGAGGATACATCAAGCGGCTTCCGCCGGATACATTTAAGTCGCAGCGCCGGGGCGGCAAAGGTCTGATCGGTTCCGAGGTCGCCGAAGAGGATTTCCTCTCGCATTTCTTCGGTGCCAAGACCCACGACAACCTTTTATTCTTCACTGACCGTGGACGCGTGTTCCAGACGAAGGTGCATGAAATCCCCGCCGCGAGCCGGACTTCCAAGGGAAAGGCAATCCATAATTTCCTCGAGTTGCCGACCAACGAGAACATCAGTGCGTTGATTGCTTACAAAGAGACAAGAGACAAGAGACAAGAGACAAGTAAAAACGGGTCCGTGTCGCATGTCGCTGGCCACCTGTCGCAATATCTTGTGATGGCGACAGCCAAGGGTCTTATCAAAAAAACTTCGCTCGAAGACTTCACGAATATCCGCCGCACGGGGATCATCGCGATCGCGCTCAAAAAAGGAGACCTCTTGAAGTGGGTGAAGCTTTCCTCTCTGAAAGACCAAGTGATACTTACGACGAAACTTGGCCAGTCGATACGTTTCCCCGAAGCGCAGGTGAGGGCCATGGGGCGGAATGCCGCAGGAGTCCGCGCTGTGAGGCTCCGCTCGGGCGACGAGGTTGCCGGGTTTGATATAATCAAAGGAGAAGGGGCGAGACTTTTGGTTGTCATGTCGAACGGGTTCGCGAAACAGACGCCTCTTGCGGAGTATAAGACCCAGCGCCGCGGCGGTTCGGGCATCAAGACCGCGAAGATCACGCCGAAGACCGGAGCGCTCGTTTCGGCTCACGTCGTGACCGATCAGAAAGAAATTTTCGCGCTTTCGGCAAAAGGCCAGATGATCAGGACGAGCCTGGAATCCGTGAGGCAAACGGGCCGCTCCGCGCAAGGCGTGAAGATCATAAACTTGAAGCCCGGCGACCGCTTGGCGGGAACCGTCATTATTTAGCTCGTAAGCTCGTAAGCGGTTAAGCTCGTAAGCGACTCACTAAAATAGCTCGTAAGAGGTTTTTAGACCGAAAATGCTAAAATAAAAGCAATGCTTATAAGCTTACGAGCTTACGAGCTTACGAGCTATGAGATTATCCAAGCAGCAGATCGTCATCATCGCCGCGGGAGTGCTTCTCGTGGCAGTGATCTTCGGCGCGATTTTTTTCAATGTTCGTTCGCAGAGCGGCCCAGGCAGCCCGATCTTCACTCTAAGGATCTGGGGTATCGACAGTAAGGACGCGGTCGAGGGAGCTCTTAACGGCTATAAGGCCGGGCACCCCTTGGCAACGCTTAATTACACGCAAATCGACCCTAAGAATTATTACGCGGCGCTCATTGACGCCTTAGCGTCCGGCCAAGGGCCCGATGTGTTCTACGTAGGTAACAGAGCGTTGCCGAAATATAAAAATAAGATCGTGCCCTTGAATCCCGCCTTATTTCCGAACATGACCGTTTCTAATTTTCGAGATCTGTACCCTATGGCGGCGGAACAGGATCTTATCTTAGGCGGGCAGATCTATGCTTTGCCGCTTTATCTCGACACAATGGCTTTGATCTATAACCGTGATTTTTTTGACCAAGCGGGAATCGTGGCTCCTCCCAAGACGTGGGATGAGTTCCAAGCTGACGTGGCGGCGTTGAGGCAAGTGAATCAGAACGGCCAGATCGTGAGAGCCGCTGCGGCAATAGGCGGAACGGAGAAAACAGTGGAGGCGGGCACGGATCTTTTGGAGTTCTTGATGCTCCAGAACGGCGCCAAGATGGTGAGCGATAATCTGTCGTCAGCCAGCTTTGCCTCGGGCGAAAGCGGTTCGAATCCTGGAATCGCGGCCTTCAATTTCTATCTTCAGTTTGCGAATAGCACCTCGAGATATTACACATGGAATGAGGGCCAGCCGAATTCCGTGGACAGTTTCGCCGCGGGGAAGACAGCCATGATCTTTGCTTATCAAAGCGCGCTTGCCGGCATCAAAAATAAAAGTCCGTTCTTGAACTTCGCGGTGGCCCCGATGCCGCAGCTGTCCGTTTCGGACGCGGTCGTGAACTATCCGAGATATCACGGCCTTGTCGTCTCGAAGCAAAGCCAGAATCAAAATTGGGGATGGGATTTTGTGATTTACCTCGCGACGAACACCGATAGCATGACGATGTATAGCGGCGGACACCCGCCGGCGCTGCGGTCGCTTATAGCTAAAAAAATGAGCGATCTGGATCTGGGGCTATTCGCGCGTCAAGCCCTTACCGCGCGGTCGTGGTACCAAGTTGACGACGCGCAGGTGGATTCTATCTTGAATGGCGCGATCCAAAGCGTTTTATCGGGCGCCGCGAACTCGAATACCGCCCTCGCCCAGGCGCAAGGGCAAATAAGCCAGCTCATGCAGGCGGACAGACAACAATAACAGTTGACACACAACACATGACAAAAACGTTTGACACGAAACGCAAGCATACAACAAATTCATGACTCCTAAAACTTTTTTCGTTATTGGTTATATGTCATTTGTTCTGGGTTTATTTGTTGTGCCTTTTGTTGCTTCAGCAAACATGCCGAATATCTGGCCGAGCGGTTTTTGGGGGCCGCTAGTGTCTTGTACTGGCACGGGTGGCAATGGTTTTCCTGCCTGCAAGAGTCTTTGCGATATCATTCAAACGCTTGAGAACATCCTGGCTTTTGCCGAAAGCATCGCACTATTCATCGCCGCGCCTGTTCTTTTCGCGTGGGGAGGTATCGTGATACTCACCGCGGGAGGGAATCCCGGTAAACTTGAAACGGGAAAAAAGATATTCACGGGCACCTTGATCGGCGTCTTGATCACCTTGGGTGCCTATCTTATCATCGCCACTTTCATCAATGTGTTCGGCGTTGGCAATCTTATTCAGGGATTCACTACGTCGTTTAACTGCAAAGCCTAGCAACGGACGATCTTCCTGTAAATTCCAAATTTATGATCCTGACGAAATACTAAAATGTCCCTGCGAAAACTACTCATAGTTGCTTATTTGTCGCTAGTTTTTTTCCTGCTCGCACTTCCAGTATTTGCGCAAGTTAAAATCAACACAAACATCCCCGGCGTGACCGACAAGACCGACCCCTGCGGCGCCGTCTTCGGCTTCTATACGTTTGCTTTGATGATCGGGGGGGTGCTTGCCTTCGCCGCCATCACCTATGGAGGGGTGAAATATGTGCTTGCCGCGGGGAAT
>OBEQ011119256.1_pt1 | contig 25494 bp, 2 predicted proteins | sample 1670901 | NCBI WGS metagenome assembly OBEQ01 (sample SAMEA104232315, study PRJEB22302) | groundwater metagenome | biome: forest; feature: aquifer; material: groundwater | place: USA | collected 2011-08-07 | depth 5.4 m | reverse complement strand
TTTGATAGGAGGATGCGGCTTGGGTCGTTGGCGAGCCGGTCCACGCGGAAGAGCAGCCCATTCGCCCCATAAGGAATGAGCAGGTGCAAGTGAATCCACCATTCACCATCGGCGCCCTTAATCAGGTGACGCTCAACCGTACGGGTGCCGGTGTAGTCTGGTTCAAAAGCGGTCAGGACGTCCGCACCGGCTGCGAGTGTGTCCAATGGCGCAACGCGCTCCTGTACCTTCGCCTTCAGCCGCCCGAGGTTCTCGCTAATCACTTCGGCACGGCCGCCGCGCAAATCGCCTACGGCTTTCGCGGTGATCAAGGGTAACTGGAGTCCTTGGAGCAGATGCGCGCCGAGTTCCCCGAAGCCGCGGGTGTGGGCGGCTTCATGGGTGTTGATGGACTCTTGGAGGCGCGGGGTCAGGACGTCAAACGCCGGATGGCGTGCTTCAGGAGTGGCGATGGGGGTGGTGAGCAACTCACGAATGCGCAGCCCGCCATCCGGCCCGCGGATGCCGCCGTGCTGGATGAAGGCGTGGATGATCCGAATCCCCGCCGAGAAGAAGTTCACGCCGGCCGGCACGCCCAGCAACGTCATGAGGCTCATCACGATGATCGCCGGAATCACGCCGATGAGGGGCAGCGCGGCGATCGCTCCGACGAACACCGCGGCCGTCAAGCCCGCAGCAGTCGCTCCCGCGATGAGGGCTTCTTGGGCGTTAGCCGCAGGCGGCTGGGCGGCGGGCGGCCCTTCGACTCCTCGGCCCTTGGCCTCGTCGCTCCCCGGCCCGCCGAGTGCGCTTGCCGGGGCGGGCACCTCAGCGGCGGGCTTCTGCTCGAGCTGCTCAATGGCTCTTGTCAAGCTCCGGCGTAAGTCCTCCAGGTCATACCGCTGCCAGACGCGGTGGGCTTGCGCCTCCCTGGTCTCCCCGCGAGCATAGAGGTCCTGCCACTCACCCGCGCGGATATCCCAGACGAAATTCGCCCGCAGATACTCGTCGAGCCGGTTGGACAGCAAGCGGACGCGCGACAGGACGTTGGGTTGCCCATTCCAGGTTCCATCCTCATCCACTTCGCTCGCTAACTCCACGACAATCGGTCGGCTTCTGGCACGCACACCTCCACGAACATCGGCCTGCCGCAATGTTTCGGCAATTGCTGACCAGTCCACTGTCAAGGCTTGGGCGTACTCGCGCATCCGCTGTTCGTAGGCTTTGGCTTTGGCGACATCGAGACCAGCTCGCTGGAGCACTGCCCTATGAGCGGCTCGGTCCGTTTCGGTTTCGGCCAGCAGCGCCTGACGCTCGGCGACCCTCATCGCCTCCACCTGTGATTGATGATAGGGGGTGAGGCGGCCGTCGCGTGAGAAGCGCTGTGCTTGTTCGGCCGAGGCGAGGATGTGCGCCTCGGGTTGATGATAGCCTTGAGCAATCCAGTAGGCCTCCCGGACTTCGTGGAACATGCCTTCTTGTTGAATGTCCTCCGATTGAGTCGCGTCTACCACGATAATGAGGGTGCCATCGGCCGCCCTGAAGTGGTAGGCCGCCCACGAACCGTCCAGGTTAGCCTTGATGACTTTCGCGCGCACTCCGTAGACATCTTGGGGGCGCACGCGGGCGGCTTGCGTTTCGAACCCCACATGGCGCCCTCTCAGTGCCACCTGAATCCGATCTTCATTTGTGGGGTCGCGTGGACCGACGGCCTTCATGGCCCCGCCTGGTGCCGCCGGCGGCGCGGCGAGCGGCGGAGTGGTGCGCTCATCCATGACGAAGACGACGTGCGTCGCCTTGGCGGTGGCGGCCTCGGCGCGGAGCTTGGCCACATCAATCTGCTGGCCTGGGACGACCTGAACGATCCATGGCTGCCCTGCGCCGACGATGACGGGGTCACGAGGATCGCGAGCGAACACCTCAGCCGTCACGATGCGGCTTGGCTTGGCGAACGCATCCAAAAAGTCCCGATGCACGCTGGAGAGCGCGACGAGAAATGCTTCGCGCGTGGGGGGCACGATCAACGCCTGGCCGCTCACCGCCACCGCGTTGCCTGGAGCCGAGGGCCCTGCCGGTTGGCCGGCGGCGAGTGGCTTGACCTCAGGACTCACTTCGTTCGCTACCAGCCTCGCTTCCGCTGGTAGCGACGGAACCGCATCGACCTCGGGAGAAACCTTACCGGTGGGAGCACGATCCGGCCCCGGTTGTTGAGCCTGAGGAGCTTTCGCAGCATTGTCCACCTCCGACGTTGGGCGCAATGTCCTGCCCCCGTTCCAGACCAAAGCTCCGATGCCAAATACGGAAGCCATGAACGCGTCGTTGAGACCCGCGTGCACCTGCCCCTGGATGACGGCCATCAGCCCGCTCAGCACCAGCGACATCCCTGTTAAGAGGAAGGCGAACCGCTCATAGATGGAGGGCGCCTCAGGGTCCATCGTAGTCCGGCTGGCGATGAGGTAGGCGGTGGCGCCTAACATTCCGCCCACGAGGTTGAGCGACGCCTTCGCCATCTCAGGCGAGAGGCCGCTGTGGTCTCCGGCAAACGCATGGGGCGCCGCGATCGCCGTGACAAACAGCACGCCAACCGCAGCGGCGGTGGCCCAGCGCGGCATCAGCCCGCCCATCGGCGGCTGCTCGGCTGAGCCGGGACGAGAAGACCGTAGAAGTTGGTGGACGGCCTGCGCGACTTGGTAGCCCGCGCTGAACCACAAGGTGGACATCAACAGCTCCGGCCGGTCGTGGCCCAGGGCCAGGGCGGTGCCGGAGATGGCGGCCGCCCCGATGAGCGGGATCGCCAGCGGGCTTGCCTTCACGCGCGTCCATGCAGTGTTCACACCGTCGCGTGCACCGGTCGCCAGGCGCACCCAGCGTGAGGGGCGCGTCGCAGCGGGTACGCCAGTCACGGCGAGTGTCGGCTGGCGGGCCTGATGAATCTTTGTGATGCCGTAGAGCGTCAGCGCATAGAGGGCTGCCAGCGCCGCGGGTGGAGCCGCCGGCGTCAGGATCGCCAGCGCCGCAAAGCCGGCCGTCGCCACGCTGACTTTTAGCGGCAGCGAGCGGTCCAGCCGCTCGGTGAGCCGGTCAGATGCTCTGCTCAGCGAGCCCCGCAGCCAATCGCGGGAGGCGAGCGCTCGTCCACGCATCCGCTCGACCAGCGGCCTGGGGATTCGGTCGAGGGCGGCTTGGGCGTCTGCCACGCCCCGCTGCGCCTCCGTGAGCCTGCGCTCGACCTCGGGACGTTTTGCGGTCACATCGCTAAGCGCCTGCTCGGTCTCAGCCAATAGCTTCTGGAACTCGTCGCGGCGGGCCTCAAGCGCCTGGAAGCGCTGTGTCACTTGCGCCACGGCCTCCGTTGGAATCGCGCCGGCCGCGAGCAACGCCTCAAACTGCGGCCGCTGGTCGAGGTCAGCCTTAATCTGCTTAAGCGCTTCGTGAATCTTGGACACCTGTTCCGCTTGCCACGTCACGATGGCGTCGCGATGCGCATCCAGCTCCCCAAGCTCCGCTTGCACCAGGCCAGCGGCCCGCGTTGCGACGACCAGGCCAGCCTGCGCCGCCTGCACGCGCGTGGCGCGCCGCTCGCGCACATAGTCAATGGTGGAACGGGTCGCGCTGATGGCCGGAAAGACGAGCGACATGCTGATGCCGGTCGCGCCGGAAGCCACCGCCGCAATTCCCATCGGCAACAGGCCCTTGACGCCGAGTTGCTTGAACGCTTCCGTTGGGGTTGCCGCCTGTTTCTGGAACGGAGATGGCGAGAGTTTCAGCCCGGTTGAGATGAGACCGACGGTGAGGCTGAGACCCATCGCCGCCGCGATACCCCAGGGGCCGAGCAATGCTAAGGCGACTGCCGAGCCGCCGGAAGTCGTGAGGCTGATGCCCAACCGCGTGCCAGCGGGGTGCGCGCGGAGGTAGTCAATCGTCTCACCGGAGTATCGCCGGACCTCATGGGGCAGGACGACGGTGAATCGGCTGCGGAGGGTGGGGGTGAGCGCGGTGCGCTGGAGTTTGCCGAGCAAGCCGGAGAGTTCTTGCTCAGTCGTGGTTTTCCACTTATCCGACGCCTCGTGCTCGCGGGCCAAGGCGATTCTGCCTTCCTGCCGCCGCATGAGCTCATGAAAGACGCCGAGCAACTCGACCCCGTAGTCGGGATTGCGCAGGAGCCGCCAGCTCAACAGCTCAGCCCCGAGGGACGGGTCCTGATGAGTCCGGCTCAGCGTCGCCGCAAACCGAATCACAGGATGCGCCTGCTCGCCGCGTCCCTGCGCCCCAAGAGCTCGCAACTGCTCCGCCTGTTGCGCGATGGCGCTCAAGCGCATCGCTGCAGACCGTCGGGCAGCCCGCGACAGTTGGCGTGACTGCAACTCCGCGAGCACACGCATGAAGGCGCCTTCCATCCGGCCGGCGGTTTCGTTGACATGGGACACAATCGCAGTTGCCCGCTGTTCCGGCTTCACCGACGACAAGACCGCGGACGTCGGCAATCCGCCGCTTGAGAGGCCCAAGGATTGGCGCAAGGTTGCCGCCTTCTCGACCGCCTCGACGTGGGCCTTTTGAGCCTCAGCCGTCGTGGCCGGACTGCGAAGTTCCCTCACCGCCGTGCGGGCCGCCGTGTCCGTGGCATGAACCGCGCCCGCTTGTTCCGCGATAATCTGCTGGGCCGCGTTCAGGTTCGCCGCCTGGGACAACTGCGCCATCACGCCCTCGAGCCCACCGGCGGCCTGGAACTGCGCCAGGCCCTGCTGTGCCTGCGCGATGTACTTCTGCAAAATCGCGTCACCGCCTTCAGTCGGAAGCTTGAGGCCGAGTTTCGTCGCGATCGCCTTCGCCTGCGCCAGCGTCTCTGCTGGAGTCGCCGCGGACACGCCCGCAAACGCCGCGGCCCTCTTGCCCAACTTGCCTTCTAACCACGCCTTGGCGGCTGTCCGCGCCCGTTCCGCTTCACCAGCCGTTGCGTTTCCGGCAACAACATGCTCCAACGCCTGAGCCACCACTCGGTTTGGCGTATCGAGATCAGCCACCCTGCGCTCGCTCGGCATGACAAATCGGGACAAGGCTTTCGCCGCGTCAGCAACATCCTGGGCCGTGCGGGCTTTCGCAAATGACATTTCGCGGTCAGCGCGCGCCCCCTCAAAACTCGCGCCCGCCACATCCGCCAATCGCCTGAGGGCCTCCGCTTTGGTCGCCTCGCTCACGTCGGAAGCGTTGATGATCTGCTCCAGGTAATGCATGGTCGTACGCCGGCTGCTCTCGAACGATCGTGCCACCATTTCGACGGGGTCACTGAAATCCGCCTCAGGATGCCTGAACAAATCGCGGAACCCGCCCTTCTGATACAGATCGTAGTCTGCTTTAACCCTTAAGAGGGCTTGCTCCTCTGCCGAATCCTTCCCGGCTCGCGCAATCCACGATTCCATGGGGGCCAGTAGAAGCTTCCCTGTCGTCTCCTGAGAAATTTTCTGAAGAATTGATGCAGAACGCACTTCGAAGCTCCTGGCCTTTGACACCGCATCCACGATGAGGCGCTGCATGTCCTCAGCCAGAGAACCGCCTGCCTTTAACTGCGCTAGCGCGTGCTCAATCTGTAACGTCTTGAGGTCGCCTGCGAGCGAAGCATACATCGCACGGGACGCCTCATCCTTACCATGCTCTCGGCGCAATCCTTCCAGCACGTCCAACATGCGCTTTGCGCGCTCGAGATACTGGATCGCTTCCTTGGTGTTGATGACCACCACCCGTCCTTCTTTTCCAACACGGGCTGTGACCTGCCGGCCTGGCCGGCCCAATGTCTGCACAAGACTTCCGGCGTCCTTTCTCTCCGCGTCAAAAATGATTTCGTGAATCTTGCCGCCATTCCGGGCCCAGTCCAACGCCCGCGACGTTCGTCCGCTGCTAACCACGAGTGACCGCCTCACCCCTGCATCATAGGCCATATCTTGAATCGACCGGCCGGTGACAAGCTCCTTCGATGAATCAGGCGTCACAATTCGAATTTGCCTCTCTCCCGTCTCGGTGGCAGAGACGCCGTTCAAGCCTCTCTTCTGAGCCTCATGAATCAGGGCATGGAGGCTTTCGACGTCGTTGCCTTTCGTGGCGGCGTCACGCAGGATTTCCGTAATCACGTCGCCTTTCTCAGGATTCATCTTCAGCAGCAGCTCACCGACCATCTCTCGCATCCGGGCATAGTCGGACACGTAAATCACGTGTCCGGCCTCTCCCAAGTCACCCATGGCCTTGGCCGCTGCGTCTGCATAACCAAACGACTCGGCAAACCGCACCTGGAATGGAAATTCTTCGAGCGTTCCAGAGCCAAGCTCGACGACCCCCCGAATGCCATAGATGGATCGCGCGATCTCGGCGGCCTCAAGCAGCGTGCCAGACCCACCGAACCTGAGCATCCCCTCCTCCGGGCCGCTTCTAGTGAAGATCTGCGATAACGTCGCGCTCCGCCCATACTTCGTAATTTGAATGGCATCCCGCTCAATCCCGCCGAGGAGCTGCGCAACGACTAGTCGCGTCGGGCTTTGGTGCTTGGTGCCAAATTGCGTCTCGGATTCCCAGGGTCGGATATGCCCAACGCCTTCCTCTCCAGGTTTCTCTCCCGGTTTCATCGAAACGCCACCGGCCAGGAGGTCCGCATATCCCAACAGGCCTTCCTCAAGCATCACGGTATCTTTAATTCCGTGAGCGCTGAAGAACTCTCCAGCCTTGTCGTTTAAAACCACACGCCCGCCCGCATCAACGTAAAACGCCGCCTCGTCCCTGCCGGTCAGTGTATTGAAGTGTTCCTCGGTCTCCGCGAACTTGACGCGCATGGTCGCCGGATCAACCCCGGGGCGTTCGGCGCGGCCTCCAACGACATCGATTAAGCCGTCCACTTTATCTAAGAAGTCCCGCTTTGCCCGATCAGGCAACCCTTCCACATACGTTTTCTGTGACATCGCGGCGACATCCGCTTCGTCAATCCCTTCCGTATTAATCCGGTCAAAGGCCCGGTTGAGTTCAGGGTGGGTGATGGCTTCTCGTTCCAAATGGCCTCGGGTATCAATATCCATGACCACGACCTTATGTGCGCCCCCATCCTCAAGGATTTGACGCGCCAGGCCATCAAAGTCCTTGTCCTCATAGAACCTTCGGCCATCAATCACTTCTACGCCGTAAAATTTCATCAGATTTTGGTATGGTCCTGGATCAACGAACTGTCGAATCTCACCCGGCTGGCTGACCAATAGCGTGCCTCTTAGCACTCTCCCTTCCTGCTCCAGTTGTCCCGCACGGATGCCAAACAGGTGCATATAGGCAAAGCTCTTACCACCTCCAGGCTTCAAGGCGCTCATAAACCCTTCCAAACCGAGTTCCATCATTGCCAGCTGAGGGGACCATTTCTCACTGTCGAACGCATATTTGCCGGCTGGATCGGTAATGCCCAACTTGACAGCCTGTCGCTGAAGGAATTCACTGAAGAGCATCCGCTCTGTTTGAGACAGGTCCTTAAAGGAGCGGCCGAATACCTCCCCCACAACCGCTTCCCGTAGTCTGACGGCGTTGCGAGCCTCATGCAGGTCACGCAGCAACCCTTGCTGGCCAGCGGTGTCCAACGCTCGAACGAACAGCGCATCAAATGTCGGCCCCACCACCTTGCCTGAGGCATCCTTGCCTTCATACATGGACGCACGCTGCACCCGATATTGGTCGGAGAGCTTAGCTGCCGCGCGGTAATTCCCACGCAGGCTTGCATTGATCAATTGCTCGCGCAGGCCATGAAGGTCGAGTTCACGCGTGGCAAGCGCATATCGTTGCGTCACGCGCGCTTCTTCAACAGTCCCTTTGACGGCGTCAAGTTCTACCTTTAAGGACTCCGCACGAGCCATCAACTGCTTCACGCGATCAACGCCCACGGCAACGCCTTCGTGTCTCAGGCGGCGCTCAAACCCTTCAAGCTGAAAGCCGCCGTCCCGGCGTGCCGCTTCAGGCAAGAGGCTCTTCCGGCTCTCCAAGAGTTGAAGCGTCTTCTCTAACTGCTCAATGCCGCTTTGTCGCTCTCTGGTTTGGGGTCTGGCTTTCAAGCTGTCGATTTCTTCACGAATGCGCTTGATATCCGCATCAATCTTTGGAGCAATCTGATTGGCGACCAACTCGCCGCGGGTCCGCTTGGCCAACTGAAGTGACTGCTCTGTGTCACGAAGCGAGCGCCATGCCTGATAGGCCGTCACAGGAGTACGCAGGAGGCTGGTTTGACGGAAGTGGTCTTGGGCCCTAGCAGCATTGAGCGTTCCTCGTTCAATGTCAAGCGCACCGAGATCAAGGCCTCGCGTGATTGCCATGTCTTGTTTGAGACGCTCGGTTTCTCGGGTAAGAAGAGTCCGGCGTGTTTCGGCGAGCTTCGCGGGGTTGTTGAGGTCGTCGGTGGTGAGGCCGAATTTCGTGTACGGACCTGTCTCGAGCGTTTCGCCGCCGAAGCCCGCTTCATACAGCGCGCGACGGTCCGGGTCGCTGAGCGCCTCGCGGCTTCGGTACACCGGCGTGAGCTCTTCATCAATGCGCCGCTCGGCGTCCTCCAGACCGCGCCGGAGTTCATGGTCGTAGCGGACGTTGACGGCGTGCTCGCTGGCGTTCAGGAATTGGGTGGCGCGTTCGGCGGCGGCGTTGGAGAGCCGCGCGATTTCGGCGCGGTTAGTTCCTTCGAAACTCGCGCGCAACAAGTTGCGCTGGACGTCCACCATCCGTGCTTCGCGAGCCAGCGTGCGTTGCCGCGCCTGGAGCCCAAGACCGCTTTCCGTGCGGCTGAGGCGCCGCTCCAGGTCGCGCAGACGACTCTCCAGGGCCGGCTCAGGCGCGCGGCGAGCGCCGCCTGTATCGCGGGAGGCGGCATCATAGAGGCGTCGGGCGTCGAGGAAGCTCTTGCGGGCGGCGCGGAATCGGCTTTCGGCGTGGAAGGCATCGCCGCGACGGACCAACTCCTCGGCGCGGCGCTCGGCGGGGGATCGGACGGCAGGCTCAACGGCACGCGGGGTTGCAACGCGAGCCACCTCAGCCGCCGGGGGCGCGCGGGGCGCTTCCGGCGCCTCGCCTACTCGCAACGCCTCCAATCGGGTACTCACATCGGCACGGGTTGTCTCGATGGCGCGGGCTCGTGTCTCAAGCGGTCGCTCGGCCGCGCGGAAGCCCACCCACACATCCCGCGCGCGCTCGCGCGCCTCGGTCCGCTCAGCCAGTGCCCGCAGTTCCGGACCCCGCTCCCCAATCCTTGTTTGCACCTCGGCACCAGCACCCCGGAGCGCGCCCCGGATCGCCTGCGGCGTTCCTTCATCAATGGCGCGCCGCAGGTCTTCGCGGCCGAGCTCCCCGGTCAGCCGGCGCAACTCATCGCGGACTTGGACGCCTTCAGCCAAATACTCGTTAGGCGACATCCGGTCCAGCCGGTCCACCAACCGCCCGGCCTCCTCGACGCGCGCCGCATCGTGCAGGACGCGCACGCCTTCGCTACCGATCACGCGAGGATTGACGGCGAGGTCCACCGTCGGCTTGTAGCGGAATGCGGCGTCATTGGCGGGCAGCTCGATGCCGGTCACATCCCGGACGATGTCACCCAAGTTAGCGCGCGCCTCATACGGCTTGGTGGCCTCAGCGGCGATGCGGGCTCTGACCGACTCGGCTTCGCCTTTGGTCATCGTGTCCAAATTTATGATGCGCGCGACCGCCGGCTCCGCCGACCGCGAGTAGAGAGCATCGGCAGTTGCACTCACCGTGCGCATGGCTTCCATCGACAACTTCACATCGGGCACATGGAAAATGCCCAGCACTCGGTCCTTGCCTACAACCTCAGACAATGACACGGTGGGCGCGGCACTAGCCTCAGGCGCTGCCAAGTGTTCGAACGAAACGCTGGCAATTCGTCCAACGGCCTCGGCATCAGCGGCTTTCAGGAAGGGGCTGGTAATACGGGACACGACGGCCTGGTGGAGCGCATCGAGTTCGCCCTGCGTGCGAACGGTGAGGGTCCGCTCCTTGCCCCCGGCATCGGTATACAACACCACGAGGGGCTTCTCGCCTATGCGCTTGGTTTCCAACACGTCGCTCACCATCTTGCTATTCCGGGCCGCCACAAGATCCGGTGCGGCGGCCGTCGCACGTTCCCGCGCACTGTCGAACGCGGCGCCAGGCATCAGGAATAAGGCGACAAAGGCGAGGTTCTCTCCAATGTTCGAATCGGGATTGATGCCGGCCATCTTCATGCCTACCCGCGCGACCGACATCGTGGAGGCAAGGAGTAGTTGCGAGTCGATCTCGTGCGCCACCGCGCGGGCCATGTTAGCTTGCACGCTGTTTGCGAGAGCTTCGCCAGCGGCAGTTGAGACTTCGCCTTCTTTGGCATAGTGATACAGGCTGACGATGCCCCTCACAAGCCCGCCCCCTCCTGCGAATGCCTCACCGGCCCCTCCGTAGGCCTTGGCCGGCATCTGGAAGAATTTCATCGCCGGCGCAATGACAAACCCACTCGTCAGTCCCCCGGCCGATGACTGCACGAGCGCTTCACCCAACGGAGTGAACTGCTTTTCGCCGGGATGATCAGGGTCAGGCCCATAGATCCCCCACCGACCCGTCCCTTGCTCGGCGCCCCAGTACGATGAAGAAGTGGCCTCACCTCCGATGGAACCAATAGTCGCATCCAACACTGTCAGTATCGGCATGACGCCCGCAAACTTCACAGAGCTCTGCAGCCCCTGCCGCCAGAGCACCGCGGAATTCGCGCCGGCTGCTTCCGCGCCGTTCAGCCCGCTGTACTCATAGCCCGCGTCCCGCATCTTGGTAGTCAGCTCGTTCAGTGGCTTCCCGCCTCCTGCCATGCCAGCAATCAGCCCACGCTCAAGCCCGCTGAGGGCGCCTTTCAGGACGCTGTCTTTGTTAAGGCCGTGCTCTGCCACCTCACGACCCACACCAGCCGCGATGAAGGCCGCTTCAGTTCTCAGAATCTGATGCTGCGCAAAGAACGTCACGTTTCCACCAAGGAAGCGTCCCGCCAGTCCTGCGGCTGCCCCTTCCAGCAAGGCCTTGCCCACCTGTTCCTTGGTCGGCAACTCCTTGTTCCGGGCCAAACTCAAGCCCGTTTCAATCAAGACATTCCCCGCGCCGTATTCCAAGGTTGACGTCGCATATCCCACCAGTGGATTCGCTTTGGCCGCAGCGGCCCATTTAGCGGCAAGCTCGCTTGATGTCAGCACGGTCAATCCTTTTCCAACGCCAGCGGCAATCACAGGTAATGCGGCATACACCGCGCCCTGCTTCACGCTGTTTGCCGTACCTGCGCTCAGTGCGCTTGAGGGCACCAACTGGCCGGAAGTGTACAGCGCATTGATGTTTTGGGCGAGGAATCCAAGCGCGTTAATGGTTGGACTGGCAACGGCCAAATTATTGGCATACGTGGAGGCCACATCCAACACCTTGGCGAGGTTGGCAGACGTGATGGACGACGACCACGCACTCAACGCCTGACCGGCGCCGCGGAAGACCACGTAGGGCGCTGTGGCAACCATGAAATCCTTGGCACCTTCCGCCGCGGCCGAAAGACTGACGTCGCCATTCCACACACTCTGGATCGCGCCATACCCAGCGCCAACCGCGCCGGCGCCGCCGAGAACCGCTGCTGAGGTCACGCCATAATTGCCAACAGCGGCCCACGCCGATCCCCCTCTAAAGACCTGGAGATTCTTCGCTAATACGCCGGTCCCACCCAACGCGCTGAGGCCCGCTTGCAGGGCATAGCCTGTACCGAGCGCCGTGAGTCCATCTGCCAGGCCGAGCGGCTGTCCTGTAATGGCAATTGAGCGGGCGTTGGCCACCGCATAGGAAATCTCTGCGGTGGTTGATCCTTTCGCAGCGGTGTTCGCCAGGAATCCCATGACCTTCGCCGTGGTGCCAACAGCCAACGCGCCGTTACCGCCCGCTTCCGCCACCATACTTGCATATTTGAGGTATCGCGCTGCGCCAAATGCCCCAACGCCGGGCAGCGCTGCGACACCAAATGACACCGCACCCTCTCCCACACCAATATGCTCTCCCGTCAGACCAAACTTGAGCGTCTCGTTCGCCGCCACACTGGTCGCGCCAGCTCCCAATCCGAATGCCGCCGCCGTGGCCCATCCTCCTGCCCCACCCGCCTCCCACGTCAAGAGGGTTGCACCGGCAATCAGAACCCCTGCGGTGGGATAGACAACCGCTTCTCTAGTGGTGGCGGCATCCGCGACGATAGTCAACGGCACAAACCCGTCACGAAGCAACTTGGAGTTGTCAGTCAGGCCCAATTTGGCAAACAACTGCTGGTTGGCTTCATCCCATTTTTTGTTGTAAGTCTCGGCATCAAGACTCAAATCCCACAATCCCGCGTCCTTATAGGTCTGGTTCACTTCACGCACAACCTCAGCCCAAGGACGGCCGGTCACCTCGTCCAAGGATAGTCGCCGCAACTCCCCCGTGGAGGGGTTCATCGCCAAGAGCTTCCGGTCATAGTACAAGTCGTAGTCGCCGCTGTCGCCTGAGAACAGGTAGGAGGGGCTCAACCAGGTCCAGGAAGCCCCGTAGCCCCAACGGCCCTGCTGGGAGGACACGGCCAAGGTGTCCGTCTTCGCTTTTCCCTCCAATTGCTTCACCACGTTCTGACGTAGGAGAGCCAGTGCGGCATTAACGAGCGGAGCTTCAGCCGGACCTGCCTGCTTCACAACCCCCTCCGGATCCATCACCATAAAATGCGGGGTTGGGGTGTCTTTCTGGTAGTAGAGGAGGCCGTTAATCACCGGCGCCAACTCGCGGCCTTCGTGGTAGAAGCGGGTGTAACTATCGTAGCTGGGACCCTCCTGCCGGAAGGTCCCCGTCTTCCCATCGTAGACAAAATCCGACGTCGAGGAACCTTTGTACCCACTGACCTCTTGGACCAGCGGGTGGGGTCCTGCCCCATAGGGCACGAAGAGGTCGCTTCTACCAAGCAGCACCTCGAGCTTCGGCGCGGTCTTCCCCCAATCCACGCCGCCGATGCCCGTCGTGCCCTGGCCTGCGATGCGCTGGAACGTTACGCCATCTCTCAACCCGACGATGCTGCCGCCCAGTCCCACCGCCACGGTTGTTGTCTCAGCTCCACCTACAACAACCGGTTGGTGGTGCGGTTGTGTCGTTGGTGCGCCTGGCGACACCGGTAACGTCACAGGCACGACCCCTTCCTTAATTGTCGCTTGATATCTCGCATTTTCGTCAATAGTCAAGACTGGAAGGTCTAAGGTGAAGCGACTGCCGCCGAGCGAGGATCTACCCAGCAAGACGTCGGTGCTTGGATTGAGCAAGCCGAAGCCTAGCTCATTGGACTCTTGTGCAAACAGCGAGTTGAGTCGAAGGGAATGCGCACCAAGCCTGTTTCCGACCAGTAAACCCTCGTCGGGGCTTAGGGCGCTGATCGTAATCCGGCCATCCGAGCTCTGGAACCCCGGTATGCCTCCCGCAAGATCCCCAACCCCCCCCTGGGCCCCGCCCAAGACGATCTGGCCGTCGGCATCTTGCATGCCTAGCACTTGGAGCTTGCCGGTATCATCAAGCATGAAGACTTGCCGCTGCTGGCCGCGCGACACCTCGCTCAGCCCCCCCAACCGCATGGAGCCGTCTTCTTGCAGCGTGATTCTCAGGTCGCTCGGCTGGCCACCTAGTCCCTCCGCCAACAGGCGTTCGCGATCCGATCGCAGATCCAACCGAGGGCGCCCGTCGCTACCCATTGACACCTTCATGTTCTTCGTGTCGAACGGCCCGAGGTCCTCCACCTGTCCTTTCGCATTCATCGCGACCAACCGGTACTGCCGCCCCTCCTCCAACTGCGGCAACTGAGATCCCTTCGGCACGAGCTCCAGCTTCAAGGGAAGCTCTCCCGCTGTCCCGGCCGCCCCCCCTCCCGCAACTCCGGGAAGAGTTGGTGTTTGCGACGCCAGCTCCGCTGGCGGCTCTATTGGTTGCTTGCTGAAGCGTAATGCCGTCGGCAGATATTCCTCAACACCCGCCTCGTTTTTCACCCTTTCAATCACCGTGTAATCCGGTCGGATGGAGGCGATGGGAACGTTCGTCACGGCCAGATTTCTGAGCTCATCGCCAACGTGGCCGATCTCCCGCTCTGCACTCCACTTCGGAACATACGGCGTGCCATCGCCGAAAATCTTCCAGCCGGCGACTTCAATCGCTTTACCGCCCTCGCTGATGGTGCCGAGATACTGCTTTTTGCCGTCGGCCACGGCAAAGGGTAACTTCTCGTAGTAGTGGCTCTTACTGTCCGGCGTCAGAAACTGGCTACTTGACGTGATCGGCATCAGGTAGGGCCCCTCAACGGTGATGCGCTCTTCCTTGGTCGTGCCAGCCAGCGCGTTTACCTCAAATCCGGTGCCGTGGAAGGCGCCGCCTTCCAGCGTGCCGCGCCAGGCATACTGTCGAGCGGACGCGTCACCGAACTGCACACCGGCAACCGGCTCAAGCGATCCGACGTTCCCCTGGCGAATAGGTTCGCCTGGCATGTTGAACGCCACGTGCTGCAGACCTGACTCATAGCCGTAGGCGCTTGTGCCGAGTCGAAGCTTATCATCATCAGTCGGCTCAAACACCGTGGTGAGGAGCAGCTCAGAACCCTCGGGTGCCACGCCGTAGCGGAAGGCCAGGCTCGGCGTTTCCTGCGGGGTGGTAATGACGGCCATCTCGGCGCCCTCTGGGATTTTGAGGGGGGGCGCAAGGGGCTCTGTCTGGGATGGCGGAGGCGGAGCGTCTTTCGCGACTTTGTTCGTGAAATCCAGGGCCACCGGCCTGGTGAGGCGGACATCAAGGACCGCCAAGCCATCCTGGAATGGGAAATAGGTGCCGGATGCCACCTCGCCGGCCGCCTGCAACCCCACCGCCCTGTCTTGGTGCTTCTGAGTGCCCTCCCCGACCACCGGGAAGCTGGCAAACTCAAACCCGCCGGTGTTCACGAGGCCCTGGGTCCGGACGAAGTTCTTATTGTCGAGCTTATTCAACGAGCCGGTCTCCAGCATCTGGCCGATGGAAAAGACCGTCGTGTCCGGCAGCGTCAGGAGTTGTGCCTGGTCTTTCAATTCAGCGGCGCCAGTCACGGTCCCCAAGAAGGCGAGGGAGCTGTCGCGCTCGGCGGTGATCTCTTTGGAGCCGGTCTGGAACATCCCCCTGCCAAAGAACGTTCCTGGACTGAGTTCAATGCCCGTGCCCACGATATCCGGCCGGAACTGTCGCCCCTGGAAGCCGTCCTCGACGTTCCACTTCACGCCGGAGGTCACCGGCGCCAGGTAGGGCTTCTGGTTTTCGTCGAGGCCGTAGGTGACCACGGTGATGGATTTGTCCTTCATGGTCACGATGCCCTTCTCCTGGTGAGCAGGGAAGTACTCAGGCATCTTGGCAAAGATGATTTCGGGAGTGATTTCGGGTGTGAGGCTGGATGCGCTGGCTGCGGGCGGCTTGCCTAGCGATACCAGTCCCTCTGGTGCAATCGGAAGACCCTGGACCCCATAATGCAGCAACGGCTGACCGAGGCCCGCAGCACTCCCTGGTTCAATGCCTTCGCCAGAAAACTTGAGCGTGGCCTCTGTGCTTTGGTAGAGGACGGGATGCGACACGATGTCCCCGCCGTTGACCTGGGAGGCAATCTGCAGCCCGATGCCCTCGCGCAGTGACTGGCTGAAATTGTAGGTCCCGCTTGCTGTCTCCCACTGGAAGGTGCCGTCAGGCCCTTTGACCTGATGCTGATAGACGGCGAAACGGTCGAACGCGGTCGTGAGCGTGCCGCCTCCGTGCTGGGGAACGTCTGCGCGTTCCGGGATGGCCGACGGTGGCGTGACAAAGGGCTGGTTCAAATAGGTCACGCTCAGCATTCCGGCATTAGTGATCTCGCTATCGCCTCCGAAGGTCATCGGCTGTGCCGCATTGCGCGAACCCAGGAAGTTCAAATGCGTCATCCCCGCGGCATCCGTGCCGAACTGGTAGGCCAACTTATTTGTCTCGTACACGCCGGTGCCGAGGTCGCTACGCGGTGTCACCTTGAGGTCCACAGTCGGATGGCCCGCGCCCTGCTCCTCAATTTGGCCGACGCTCCATTTGGCCCCCTCGCTGTACAACAGCGCCTGCGAAGTGCCGACGTCAATCGCCAGTCCACCGCCGGGCGTTGCGCTCAACACCAGCGGAAACGTCCCTTGCGCCACGTTGACGACATCAACAGGCTTGTCAACAGTGAGACGGTGGCCCGCATCAAACGTGATGGCGCGGCCCTGGGTCAGCAGCAGGGAATAGTTCAACGCCACGTCTGTAATGCTCTCCGGAAGCACACCGCCAGTTGAGCTGCCTGTGATGGGAGCCGGGCTGGCGATCAAGCCGCCTTCAGCCCGGAGTGCTAGCGCCATCTCGCCAATCTCAGGAAGAACCTGGCGTGGCGGCCCGCTGTAGAGCTCCTGCACGCCGGTGATGGCGCCGCTCTCCCGGATGGGCGCGGCCAACTGCTCGTGTTGGAACTGCAAGGTATAGCTGCTGCCGCTGTCTGCCCCTCCCTGGTCAGCTGACCACGTCCCGCCCACCATCCCGGACCACCGCGCGGTCAATCCGGTCGCCGTGGCATCGAGCGTGGTTCTCTGATCCCAGATTTGGCCGGCCACCTCGACATCCGGCAGGTGGGCAATCCGAGCGACTGGCTCACTGGAAATCGCAATCAGCGCGTTGTCGCCCAAATCTGCGTTTAACTCGCCGCCCACATTCTCAAAACCCGGGGGGTTCTCCCACCCATAACTGCCCAATGTCACTTCGCCCTTCGCCCCACCCCAGAATTTTGTGCCTTCGCCGAAGGGAAGGCCGCCCTTCCAGCCTTCCGAGGTGAGCTGCACGGGCAGGCCGATGACGCCCCCGATGTTCGCCGGTGTAGTGATGAACGTGAAGGTGCCGACCGTTTCGCCAAAGGCGAGAGTGCCGGTCGACGGAGGTTGGGGGCCGGTCCCCGTGCCGGCGGCGCCCGGCATCTGGAGCAACGGCTTGTTCTGCAGGACGAGCGGCCGGTTGAGCTGAATCCCCAGGTTCAGGTTGTCCACCGTCGGGGTGCCCACAACCGTCAGGTCATAGCCGCTTCGGAACACATCTTCGACCACGACCTTGCCCGAGGGCGTCAGGGTCTGCAGGGTAAGGGTGGTCGCGGCAACGGCGCCGTGCGTGCCCAATTCGCCCATGCGCGGCTGATAGGCATTGCCGGTACCCATCTGTTTTAACGAGACGTCGTGCCACAGCTTGCCCTCAGCGTCGGTCACAAACGGCTTCCCCGCATCCGCCGAAGCCAGCGCCTTGAGGGCCACGTCCGTCTTGAGCTGCTCGGTCTTGGAGACCGGAGACGCAAAGCCCAGCTTCGCGGCCTGCTCGAAGGAAATCGCCTCGCCTGTGCCGTAGCGGTGAAATGTCGAGCTGAACGGCGTGAGTTCGATGCCAACGCGCGAGTGCAGGAAGATCGGCGCCCACGGGATGCTGGAACCGCTCTCAGGTGCGACCACATCCACATAACTCTTGTGCAGGCTCAAGACCAGCGGTTCCTTGTAGTCTTTGGCGGTGTCCACCACGCCGGACGACGACGTCGTCAGGCCTTTGATCAAGTCCGGCGTGACGGCCCATCCGGCCTCCACGCGGCTGATTTGCCCTGCGACGTTCCACCGCGGGTCATTCTCAAACCCGCTGGCGGCGGCACCCGGCTCCGCTAGGGTCTGGCTTGGATAGAGCCCGGTGATCTCATGCGATCGCGCCGCGACAGACACTTCTGAGGATTTCTCGCTCCACGTCTCCGGCTTGATGCCGATGCCGACATCCGCCGGCTTGACGCCGCCCTGCTCCGTCGTGAACGGCTGGTCTTTGACGGCGATATAAAGGGCGGCGCGGTCTGGCGTTGAACTGATCTCAAACGTGTCGAGGTTGTCCTTCGTGAGGTTGGATGGCACGACAGCCACCGGTGTCTGGTTCACCTGTGCCACGAAGGCCGCCGGAAGTTTGGCCGGATCCTGCGGGTGCCAAAACGTTCCCGTGCCGTCCTGCACTCCCACCGCTCCCACGGCTTTCGCGCTGTCGAGCAGCTTGAACGTATCGGCCATGCCCACGGCCGGCAGAGCGGCGTTGCCCAGGATGTTCTTGCGGGCGGCCTCGTCCGCAAAGTACATGACCTTCGCGGGGCTTGCTCCAGACTCATCCGGACAGACCGCGGCGCCACAGGTGCCTAGCGGGGTTGTGTCTGAGAAGGTTTGCGCCGCGGTGGCATGCAGAAACTGTTGGACCGTCGGGTTCGAAGCCGGTAAGTTGGGAATCGAGCCCACCAAGGCGCGGTCATCAGCGGCCTTGGCCGCGTTGAACTGCAGGAAGCCGTTGTCGGCGCGCACGAAGGCATTAGTGGGGATGATGTCGCCCGGCTGAAAGGTCTTGCCGCCAAGTTCCGTCGGACGCAGGACCTCAAACCCTTTGTCCGGGATAACCCGGTACGGGTTGCCTGCTTCATCGAAGGCCGCGTCTTTGTAGGCCTCGGTGACGAGCGTTTTCACCTTGCCACCGAGTTCCTCGGCCGGCTTGACCCAGGAGTCTGGCAGGACTTTCGGCGCGATGGCTCCGAGCGCGCTGCCCAAGAGGTCCATCCCCTTCTTCACCGACTCTCCCGGCAGCGTCGCGCCCTGCGCGAGCTGATTCACCGGCGGATTCCAAGGCGCAACCTGGGCGACCACAGCCGCCTGCGCGAGCGCGGGGTCCACGGTGAACGTGTGGCCGCCGGCCTTCCATTCGCTGCCCACGAAGGTCTTAGTCCCGGCCTTGTCGCCGAACTTCCACTGCCCCTGGAAGCCCTTGTCAAATGCGGCGGAGCTGGTGGGTGCTGCGAACTGGCTCATCACCTGGCCGCTGATATCTTCAGCGGTCAACGGCAACTCCACGGTGCTCCCCTGCATGTTCACGGTGAAGGAGTAGTAGCCGGCAGTGACCAACTGCTGCCTGACCGAGGCATACTTGGGATCCTGCGCGATGGCGAGCTTCATCTTGTTGACGGCGTCAACATCGCCTTTCAAGGGGTCGATGTGCTGGGCGAAGATTTGATTGATGGCGTCCACATCGGCGTCGGTGTGCAGGAGGTCGTTCGTCATGGAGCCGGAGATGGTCCAGCCATAGGGGCGGTCGCCCCAGCCCGAGACTTTGGAGGCGCCAAGCGCCGAACTGCCCCACGGCCGCTCCAAGTAGGGCAGCTCTGTGACGTTATGCTGCGTCAGGTAGTCTTGGGCCAGGCGGTCGTTCAGGGGGATTGCCCCCAAGGTCAGATGGGCAATCATCTCTCTGAATGTGATGTCGCCGGAGATGGTTCCTTCGCCGCCCCACGGCCGCTCAATCCACGGAATCTCCTCCCCCATGGCCTTGGCGACCATCGCCTCGTTGTCGGTGAACGGGACTGTTCCCAACGTCGTATGCGCCAGCACGCGGTCCCACGTGGAGGGCGTGTACTCCTCCACAAACGCTTTCACGGTCGCTGACCGCGACGGCGGCAGGGCGGTGGGATCGCTGAAATACGCCGTCAGCTCATCCGGGGTGACGGGCAAGTCGGTGGGAATGCCCGACGACAACGGACCGCCGAACTTCAGGTCCGGCTGGACGCCAGGCGGAAGCGGATGCGCGTTGGCGAACGCTTTGGCGGCGCCGGGGTCCTTGAACACGCGATCACCAACGGCATAGCCCCAAATGGCCCCGTTCGGTCCGAAGATGGATTCGACCGGTTGGATGTTGGCCCCAGGAGGCGCGCCGGCCCCTGCGGCCTTTTGAATCTGCGGAGCCAGACTGGCCGCCTGTTTGGCGGCGTAGGCCTGCGCATCGGCGTAGTCTGGAAAGCTCATGTCGCCGGCCGTGTAGCCCAGGACGGTGCCGTCTGGCCCGAACTCCGGGATGATCTTCGGGATGTTGGCCCCAGGAGGCGCGCCTGTGCCTGCCATCCCTGGGATCGGCTGTTGGGGCAGGCCAGCTGGACCCGGTCCCAAGGGGATCACCACCTGCGCGGCTCCATCCGGTATCGTGAACCACTTCGCTTTGAGCTCGGCGGCGTGGGCCTCGGCCTCTGCTTGCGTTTGGAACGATTGGTCGCCCGCCGTGTAGCCCAGGATGCTGCCGTCAGACCCAAATGCCGGTATCACGTGAAGGTCGATATACTTATTCGGCGCAGAAAGGTCGACGCCGCCTACCATCCCCTGTTGTGGGCTCAGCGGCGGAGCAGCCAACGCCGCCAGCTGGGCCGCATGAGCCTGCGCGTCGGCTTCGTTCTTGAAACTCATGTCGCCGGCGGTGTAGCCGAGGATGGTTCCGTCTGGCCCCGCGACCGGAATGACCGGCGGAATGTTCACCGCTGGCTTTTGGACGCCAAAACCGGCCGCCTGCTGAAACGCCTCTCCCCGTAACGGCTGAGGCAAGAGCTTTTCTCCCGTCGCCATCTCTTGATTGTGCCACTCAATAATCTGCTTGGAATAGGCTTGCGCCTGCGCTTCCTGGTCTGGACCGAACACCTTGTCCCACACAATAAAGCCATTTCCCGTCTCGACCGGAGCAGCCCCGAGTCCAAACATGTCCACGCCGCCCGGACCACCTATTCCGCCCAGACCGCCCATCGGCGGTTTGACGATGGATTTGGTCGGGCTGTCGAAGACCTTATACAGGCTGGTGCCAATCAGGTCCACCGCCTGCGAGTGGAGGACGGAGCCGGCGTAGTTGGCAAGCTGGTCCGGCAGAGAAGGAAACAGCGACGCGTAGGCGCCGGATTTCACGATCTCTTTCCACGACTTCCCGGTCAGCTCCTTCAGCTTATCCGCGTTGGCCACGAGGTTGCCGATCTGGCTCAACTGGGTCAGCTTCTGGATGTACAAGGTCTCGGTCCATCCGGTGTACGAGCCGGGCCCGCCGGCCAAGAGGGCGGGTGGGGTCAAAGGATTGGTCCGGCCAAACGTCGTGTAATCAATCGCGAGATTCCCGATGTTGTTCTGGATATGCCCCAAGAAGCTGGTGTCTTGCGTCTGCACGATCTGCCCATTCTGGAGGTATTCCGTCGGGTGGTCCAACGCGCTGTCGTAGGCGCTGACGGCCACCAGGCTTCCGAGGTAGGTGACGCTCGACATCTGGAGGGAGGTGAGCCCCCACTTATTCTTGCCGGTCGTTGGGTCGAAATCACCGCCCAAGGCGTTGAGCCCCACGGACGCGGCCCCGGACACCAACCCCTTGCCGGCGGCCGACCAGAAGGAGTCGTTGCCACTCGCCGACAGCCCCCCGCCGAGGGAATCACCGATCACCCGGGAGTAGGAGGGATGTTGTTTGAAGTACGAGCCCAGGAGGCCTTTCGTCGCGGCGTACTCCACACCCAACGAGATTCCCTGCTGGATTAAATACGGTTTGGCTTCGTAGTAGCCAGATTCAAGGCCCTCGAAGAATCCTCCAATCGGCTTGCCATTAAGGTCTGCGAAGCCTGTTGCTCCGATGCTCCCCTTGAACGCCTCGTATCCAGCAAATCCTCCGATGAAGCTGGCAATCCCTCCGGCCAACGCCGGATTGTCCTTATAGAGGGACGTGCCTTTCAGGGCGTTATACGTCAGGATGTTGCCGCCGGCCATGGCGCTCCCTTTCAACGCGCCTATGGCGGCGCCGCGGAGCACCGGGCTGTTGTTCCACCAATCGCCGAAGTTACTGTTCGTGTACGCGCTGGGATGCTGAGACGTGGTCGAAATCCCGGAGAGCGCCGCCGTCGTCGCCGTGCCAAGCCACTGAGCGCTGGTCGGGCTCATGCCGTTCTGGATGCCGATGTTGGTGATTCCCGTCGAGACCTGGTTGTAGAAAAAGCTCGAGCCGACGTTTGCGAACGCCGGCCCGGACGTCAGGCCAACGGCACTGCCAAGCGCCGGAACGGCAAAGGTCAGTGCCAGCGTGATGCCGAAGCCGATGAGCTGGTCCGTCGTGGAGACCTTCGGGAAGATCAGGTCATTCAAGTCGCCAAACGGATTGCCCTGTTTGGATTCCTTGCCTCCCCAAATGCTCCGGCTCTGGGCGCGGCTGAGCAGGCGCCCGTAGGCGTCGGCGCCAGCCACGAGGGCGTAGCCGCTGAAGAGCTGCTGGAACTCTCCGGTGGGCAGGTGCTCCCGCGTGCCGTCGGACTCCAGGTAGGCGACGCGCGCATCGTTGGCGTCCGTCACGACGACATAGTGGTCCGCCTGGCCGTCCCGGTTGAGGTCGAGGGCGGCGATGAGGGGCGGGCGAACCAATAACAGCTCGTCGGCCGTCAGCTCGACAGCGTTAAGAAGCAGGCCGTAGGAGGCGGCGAGGCGCTGGACCGTGTCCATGGAGATGGCGAGCGGACCATGGAGAGACATGAGACTTGAGACAGGAGACATGAGACTGACCGCTTCGGTCTCTGGTCTCTGGTCTCTGGTCTCTGGTCTCGTTTCTACTTGCAGATTGCCGCTGAGGTAGTCGAGCAGGAACGCTTCGCTGGTCAGCGTCTCGCGGGACACCGAGATGCCTGCCGTACCGAGCAGAGGAGCCAACGCGTTTGGCGCGCAGTTGGAACACAGGGTGTCGGGAGCGGTCAGCCATGTTTCGAAGGCCTGGATCTCGGTTTCGTTCAACTGCGCCAGGCTCGGTGAGGCAGGCGTGACTTCCAGGCCGGGACGAATCTGAATAGACATGAGACTGGAGACTGGAGACAGGAGACCAGTTTCTTCGGTCTCTTGTCTCTGGTCTCCTGTCTCTGGTCTGATGTTGCGGAGGAAATCCCCCACCATCCGGCTGACAGAAGCGGAAATGCGGGCGGCTTCCTGCTGGCGGCGCTTGATGCGATCAGGATTCAGCTGGCGCAGGCGCCAGCGGGATTCGGGCGAGCCGGTCAGCCGCTCGACCAGGTGCGCGAGTTGGGGCGAGCGTTTGAGGAATGCGACGGCTTCCGTGAGCTCCTGGTCGGTCGGCGTGCGCCCGTACAGGTCGTCATAGAGCGTGAGGACCGCTGCGCGGTGCACCCCCTCAAGCTGGCGCTGCTGCTCGCCGGAGAGCTGCAGCGCATGGAGGGCGTTGATGTCAGCACCCCACACCGCCTGCTCCAGCGAAAACAACATCGCCAGACCCAGGCAGAACGCCTTTGTCCGTTTTAGCTTAAGCCACTTATCCATAATAGGTTAGAATATTCTAAACCCTTAGAAGGCTACTTCCGCAACAGTACTAATTTATTACATTATGTTAATTATTAATAAAGTATACAGCAAACGAGCTATTTTTTCCAATCCTTCTCCGCCCATCCGGATGTCACTTTCCGAACGGATTTTGCCGGATGAACTGGAGGAAGATGGGAGCGCCCACGATGATGCCAACGCTGGGCATAATACAAAAGATCAGCGGAATCAGAATCTTGATGGGCGCCCTGAGCGCGGCCCGCTCGGCGCGCATGAATCGCTGCAGGCGGATATCTTCCGAATGGACCGACAGCACTTCCCGGATGGGGGTGCCCATCCGATCGGCCTGGACCATGGTCCTGACAAAGGAGGTGAGCTCTTGCACGTTGGAGCGCTTGGCCATCGCCCGCAGGGCCTCGGAGCGGCGCTTGCCAAGCCGAATCTCCTGCATGACCACCGACAGCTCCTCAATCAGCGGCTCACGTCTGAACGCCTTCGCCGCCAGCACCTTGTTGAGCGCTCCCAAGAAATCCAGCCCGGCCCCGATGCACAAGAACAACAGGTCGATGACCTCCGGCAGCAACCGCAGGATCGCGCGGTTGCGGCGGCCGGTTTTCGCGCGCAACCAGAGCTCGGGCAGGAAAAACCCGACGACCCCGGCCAGCGCCAGCCACATCACGTCTGGCTTCCCGAATTCTTGGAGGATCGCGGTGCAGGCCACCGCCCCTCCCAGCGTCGTCCAGAGCTGCAGGCCGCTGAACTGCTGCACGGACATGGTGGAACCGATATACCCCAGCCGCCCGTGCAAGGTTTCGCGGCCTCGTCCGATGGCGGGCAGCAGCTTGCCCGCCACGGACAGCAGAGGCGCAAACGGATTTCGACGGACCGCCGTCCGCTCCGCCGACTCGACCAACGAGGCGCTGGGCCTGGAAGCCTTCGGCAGCTTGGCCCACTGCGGCCGCGGTTTGACCAACGCCGCCACCGCCAGGCCGATCATCGCGATGCAGAGAAACGTGGCGAGATAGAGGACGGGGAACATTTAAATATCCACCTTGCTCCACAAGCCCAGCAGAATCATTCCCATAACCCACAAGCCGACAGCCAGGATGAGGAGCGCCTGACCGGTCGGATCGTTGAACATGATGTCCAGATAATGCGGATTGAACGTCCGCACGAAAAAGGCAAACGCCAGCGGCAAGAGGCTCATGATATAAGCCTGCATCCTCCCCTGCAGCGTCAGGGTCTTCACTTTATCATGGAGCTTCTTGCGTTCCCGGATCGTGTTAATCAGCTGCGTGATCACGTTCGTGATGTCACCGCCGGTTTCCCGCGCCACGAGCACGGCCGTCGTAATGAGGTTGAGATCCTGGCACGGCATCCGGTCGTTCAGGCCCTGCAGCGACCCTTCGAGCGTCCGGCCGAGCCGGTGGGCTTTGATCATCAGCCCAAACTCCTGAGAGGCGGGCGGCGTCATCTCCGCCTCAAGCTGTTCGAAGGCCTGCGGCAGGGACAAGCCCGCCCGGAGGCTGCTCGACAGGATGAACAGGGCGTCCACCAGTTGGGCCTCGAACTTCCGCCGGCGAATCGCCCGGCGGGACTTAATCCAGATATCCGGCAGCAGCAACCCCACCAGCGACCCGGTGCCCGCCAGCCATGGGTTCTTGGTCACTACCAGCGCGAGCGACGCGAAGACGAGGGGCACCACCAGATAGCCGACGTTCAACCATCGGGGTTTGACATCCATGAAGATGTCATCCAGTGCCCGCGTTGTTTTGACGATTTTACCCTGATGATAGTGCTCCAGGCGGCCGATGGTCTCCAACCACAGCCGCGACACCCAGGGAAACACAACAACGGCCGCTCCTGCCGAGGCGGCCATTGTGCATCCATATAAGAGGGTTTCGTCCGACATCATCACCCGCACCCTGTTCTGTCCAAAAGCCTGGGAATTGCGGATTTCGGATTGTCGATTTCGGATTGGCTTTCGTTAATCCGCAATCCGCATTCCACAATCCGCATTTTGAACCGATTTTGCATGTCGCTACGGGCTGACCGTCGTGACTCCCGGCTCGTACTGCCGGCCGTACCCCACGGTGTCCACCGCATCGCGCCACCGCCCCCACAGCGCCCGGACCAGATAGACCGACGTCCCGATGAGCGATGCCGCCAGCACCACGATGCACACCGTGTACTCGACCGCGCTGTACCCCTTTTGCCGTGCGGCATGCGGAATGCGCCCGCCCCGGCTCGTGCACTCGGCGGGCCCGGGAGGGGCGGGGGTCTTCATCTTTTTTACCCCGCACTCCTCCTTCCG
>OBEQ011120993.1_pt1 | contig 25495 bp, 24 predicted proteins | sample 1670901 | NCBI WGS metagenome assembly OBEQ01 (sample SAMEA104232315, study PRJEB22302) | groundwater metagenome | biome: forest; feature: aquifer; material: groundwater | place: USA | collected 2011-08-07 | depth 5.4 m | reverse complement strand
GCCGCCGAGGGCGGCGTTGCCCCAGGCGGTGGCGCCACCACCGCGGACGAGCTCCGCGCTGGCGAGCGATTCGCGTGGCACCTTGCCCCAGGCCACCCAGCCGCCGAACGGATCGTTGAGCGGCACGCCATCGGGCAGCACGACCAGGGCGAACGGCAGCGGAATCAGGCTGCACCGGTTCCTGCCTCGCGCAGGCCGCGAGCAGGAGAATCACGCAGAAACCCGCCGCCCTGTTCACGACGCTTCGCCGGTATGGATGATGCGCCCACGTTGCGGCCGGGCGATGACGATCCGCTATCATTGCCGCAACGGCCGCTTGTTACCGGACTACAATTGCCAGAAAAGCTGTGTCGAGCAGTCGGAGCCGCGTTGTCAGTGCATCCCCGGCGCGGGCATCCACGAAGCGATCGGCGAACTGCTGGTGCAAAGCATGACGCCGCTGGCCCTCGAAGCGGCACTGGGGGTGCAAGCGGCATTGGCTGGCGACCGAGTTTCCCGCCCTGTGGCGCGATGCCCGGACGCTCGACCGTGATCGCAAACGCATGGCCCGTCTGCTGCTCGAAGACGTTTGGCGTGCGCCTTGGCGAAGGCGAGCCGGTGCTTGTTGGTCGGGCTGGAGCATTTCAACTTGCTTCACCAGCCGGGAAAAAGTGTTCGGCGCCACCTGCGCGCGGGTGAGCAGGCCCCGTGAACGGCTGAATTTGAGCTAAAAAAGCATGCTGTTTAATGCGTTGACCTGGTATATCTTACGAAGACTCTCGAAATCGAGTATTGTGCTTGAAAGTAGGGTTGTTACCCTATTTACTCTAGGTAGCAGATAAAAATTCGCCCAGCTCATTGAAATGGACGATCTTACTACCTTCAAACCCCTCAGATCATGAAAATCAATCTCGCCTCCGTGTTTCTAGCCAGCGTGGCGGCGCTTTCCCTTTTGTCGCCCAGTGTGTTAGCTCAACGCCAGCTGGGAAAAAAGAAAGGACCGACGAGCAAGCTTTACGTGGCCGAGGCGAGCGGCGATACGCAGATCCAGACTGCCGATAAAATTTATACGGCACGCCAGGCAACGGCCTTCGATGCTCCCGGCACGGTGATTGAGACAAAGGCGGATTCCCACAACACGCTGGTTTATTCGAACGGGACCGGAATGTTCGTCGACCAAAACACCCGGGTGGAAATCGACCGCTTCGTGCAGGAACCATTCAGGCCGCAGCGAAACGTCCGGTCCGAGGCTCCGATCGAACCGTCGATCTCGCACAGTAGTGTTTTCGTATCGCGCGGAGCGGTGGGCGTCTGCACCAGCCAGCTCGTGTCGGGCAGCTCGATGAATTACGGCACCCCGGAGGCGTCCGTGAACATCCGCGGCGGCAAGGTGTCGATCGAAACCAATGGGAACGAAACCATCATCGATTTGCTGGAGGGGGATGTCACCGTCCGTGGCGGGGGACGCGATATCGGCGGCCAGGTGATGAGACCGGGCGAACGGGCCATAATTCGGCCCGGTCCCGTGGGCCAGCCGCCGCGAGTGTCGGTCAGCCCGATTCCTCCCGCCCAGCTCCAGGCGCTTGATGATCGCGTCGCCATCGCCTGCAACGCCAAGAAAACCGTCACCTTCGAGGTGATCGAGCAAAAGGCCGAGTTGGGCCTCGATGCACCGCCCCCGCCCGAGGTGGCCGCCGGCGGCGAGACCAAGGCGGCGGAGCTCGCGACCGCCGCAACCAACGAGGAAACCGGGCAGGAGATCGTGGCGAAGCCCACCGTCCCGGCCGAACTCCCGGTCAACATCACCATCAGCCCAGCCACGCTCCCTGGCACCTAGCAGCAAAGTTCCCTCGTGTTTTTCCTGAGCAAATCCCGCGTTCTTACCCTGGCGATCATGACGTTCGCCGTGGCGATTCCCCGTGGCTTCGCGCTGCTCAATATTGACGGCGCACGCAACCAGTTGTTCGTCTTCGGCAGCGTATCCTTTTCCTACAGTTCGAATATTTTTTCCGAGGCCACGGGGCGCGGCGACTACACCATGAGCGCCAACGCCGGCCTCGAGCTCAAGCGGCGGGCGGGGATCATCGCGGTGGAATCCACGTTGAAATTCGATTACCAGCGTTTTGGCGAACACACGGACCAAAACTCGATCAACCCGAGTTTCTTCATCATCTTCAACAAGACCTCCGGACGAACGACCGGGGCCATCACCGTCAACGCCTTTCGTGAGAGCCGCTCGGATAGCGCCGTCAATCTCCGCACCAGTTCGTGGAATTTTCCGCTCGGCCTCACCTTGAAATACCCGATCAACGACAAGCTCTACATCACGTCGGGCACGAGCTACCTTCAGCGACGCTATACCGACACGACGGTGCTGGCCAACCTCACCGATTATTCCGAATCCGTCGATTTCTTCTACGTCTACACCTCCAAGCTCGACCTCATCGGCGGCTACCGCATCCGGGTTTCAAACACGTCGACGGGCGGCGATACCATGGATCATTGGTTCAATGTGGGTGCCACCGGCGGGCTGTTCGCGAAGCTGAACGGGACGGTCCGGCTCGGCTACCAGGTGCGCGATGTTTCCACGCCCACCAGCGAAAAATTCACCCACCTCAACGCGGCTGTTTCCGTGACCTGGCCGATGACGCGGAAACTCAGCCTCGCGGGACAGATCAGCCGGGATTTCAACACTATTGCCACCGGCGCCTCGGTCGACTCGGCTGGTGCCAACCTGAGCGCCTCCTACGCCTTCAACCGCAAACTCGAATTCGGCAGCGCCGTCGGTTACGGACGCAATCAATTCCTCGGGCGCAACCAGCCGGCGCGCCGCGACGACTTCTTCAGCTGGGATATCAGCGCCGGCTATAAATTCAACGAGCACTTGCGCATCGGGGCCAGTTACACTTATTTCCGCAACTGGTCTTCGCTGAGTTTCTCCGATTTCTCCCGTCAGGGCTACTCGATTGACGCCTCCAGCCGCTTCTAATTCCCATCCCATGAGCCTCCACCGCCCCGTCCTTTCGCTCCTCGCCGCCGTGCTGCTGGCCGGCGCAGGCGCGTTGTCGCTCCATGGCCAGGGCGCCAACCCTCCGCCCAAATCTGACAAAAAGAATTTTATCCACACTCTGGCCCTCGCCGACCGGCTGCGCGTCGCGGTGTTCCAGGAGGATGACCTCACCACCCTCAGCCGGATCGATGCCCGCGGCCGGGTCAATCTGCCGCTCATCGGTGAAATCGCCATCGGTGGCATGACCGTGGCCGAAGCTCAGGCGGCGATTGAAAACTCCTACAAGGACGGCCGGTTTCTGCGGAATCCGCAGGTGACGATCAATGTTGAGGAATATGCCCCGCGCTCGGTATCGATCTCCGGACAGGTGCGCGCCCCGGCGCGCTACACCCTTCCGATCGAATCCACGTTGACCGTGGCGGAACTGGTCATGCAGGCCGGCGGCATCACCGATATCGGAAAAGGCAATGCCGTTACCGTCACGCGCATCATGCCCGACGGCAAAAAGAAGGTCTTCACCGTCGATGTGGATAACATCATCAAGGGCAAGAAGAGCAACAACCCGGCCGCCGACAACATTCTGCTTGAGGCCGGTGACAACGTCTACGTGCCGGAACGCCTGATCTGACCACACCCGATGTCCGCCACCGAAGAAGTTCTGCCCGCGACCGCCCCGCCCCGCTATACCGGGCCCTCCCTGCACGGGAATGACAACCAAGTCGTCGAACGCCGCTCTTTGCGGGATTACTATATCATCCTGCGCGAGCGGCTTTGGATCGCCCTGCCGGTCGCGCTGCTGGTGGCCCTCTCAATCGGATACTGGCAGGCCCAGGAGATCCCGATGTATTCCAGCACCGCCACGATGCAGTTCGAACGGCCGGAGCGCGTGGTGCTCAATGAACAGGTGGTCGACACCTCCGTCCGCTCGGACATCGATCTCAACACCTACCTTCAAATCCTCAACAGCGGCCGCTTGCGCACCATGATTGCGCAATCGCTCACGCCGGACGAGGTCAAGGTTCTCCAGCGGCCCTACCTCAAGGAACTCGCGCCCGGCGCGAATCCCCCGCCGGTATCCGGGCTGATCGGCGCCGCTTCCGTCGCCTCCATTCGCAACAGTTTTCTTATCAGCATCTCGGTTGCCAACCGCGATCCCGAGGGCGCCGCGCTGATTGCCAACCGCTTCGTCGAGCAGTTCATGCGCTATCTCACCGAAAATGTCGGCGGCAGAAATGAGTTTGCCGTGGACTATCTGCGTGGCCGCGCGGAGGAGCTGCGCGTCGAGTTTGAAGCAGCGGAAAGTCGTCTGCAGGACTATCGACGCAAGAACAACCTGGTTTCGCTCGACAACAGCATCAACATCATCAGCGAGCGATTGCGCGCCATCAACTCCTCCCTTACGGCCGCCAGACTTGCCCGACTCGACAGTGAAACCCTGCTCGGGCAGATTGAGCGCATGCAGGCGTCCGACGGCAGCTTGCTGGAAATCTCGTATATCTCCGCTTATGGCAGCATCCCGACTTTCAAGGCCCAACTGGCCGAACTGAACAAGCAGCAATCGATCCTCAGCGAACGCTACCTTGAGCGGCACCCCAAGATGGTGGAAGTGGCCAATTCCATCGATATCGTCAGCGCCCAGATCACCCGCAACATCGAGCAATCCATTTCCGATCTGCGCACCCAATACGTCAAACTCAAGGAAACGGAGGAATCCTACGAGCGGGAATATCGCGAAGCTGAAAAGGCGCAGCTCCGTCTGGGCGAGCTTTCCGTGGAATACAAGAGCCTCGATAACCAGGCGCAGGTCGCCAAGACCAACTACAGCCAGATCCTCGATCGCCTCAACCAGACCACCACGACCAAGAATCTGGAAAGCATCCCGGTCAAACCCCTTGACCGCGCGCTCCCGGCCGGCGCGCCCTATACGCCCAATCTTCGCAATATTCTCAAGACCAGCATCGGACTCGGCTTGCTGGTGTTCGCCGGTGTCGCCGTCGGCCTCAGCTTCCTGGACGACCGCGTCAAGAGCGCGTGGGACATCGAGGGATTCATCGGCGTGCACCTGCTGGGAATCATTCCCGAGCTCGACGACGTGCCCGACAACGAGAAACACTCGCTCGTCAACAGCAACCGGACCTCGCCCGGCTCGGAGGCATTTCTGAGCGTTTACAGCGCGGTCAAAATCCAGTCCAAGCTCGATTTTCCCAAATCCGTTCTCGTCACCAGCACCATTCCCGGCGAGGGCAAGACGATGATCCGCTGCAATCTCGCCGCCTCGTTCGCCCGCCACGGCAAGCGCGTGCTCCTCGTGGATTGCGACATGCGCCGGCCGATGCTGCACCGCCATTTCAAGCTGACCAACGAGTCCGGCCTCATCGCCTGGTTCGAGGCCGGCGCCAATATTCCCGCCGACCCGGTCGCCGATCCTTCGCTCGGGCTCACCAAGATCGACGAGAACCTCTATCTTCTCCGCTCCGGCGGCCGCTCGAAGAGCCCCACCGAACTGCTGGAAACCCCGGTCTTCGGCCAGTTCATCGAATCGTTGAAACAGCATTTCGACCTGATCCTTCTCGATTCCCCTCCCATGGGCGCCGTCACCGATTCCCTGCTGATTTCCGAGCGAACCGACGAGGTGATCTACGTGTGCCGGTTCAACCGGGCCTATCGCAAGCACATCCGGCTCTACATCCGCCAGCTGAGGGAAAGCAAAAATGAGTTGCTCGGCATCGTGTTGAACGGGCTCTCCGCCCGCCGCATCGAATATTACAGCAACTACCGCTACTACCGCAGCTACAAGAAATATTACGGCTCGCAGTCGTAGCGCCGAAGTCTCCCCTGCCCGATCGCCGACGGCTCCGCGGCGGAGGCAGGACCCGGCTTGCCGGCCGATGAAGCGCCTCGCATAATTCCGCCATGCCTTCCGCTTTTCTTCCCTCCGGCTTCGCTCCCAGCCGGCCCGTTGCCCTCATCGCCGGCCGCGGTGACTATCCGCTGATTTCCGCCGAGGCCATGCGCCGCGCCGGTGTGCCGCTGCGCCTGATCGCGCTGGATGACGAGACCCGCCCCGAACTCATTGCCAGCTTTCCAGCGACCGGGTGCGTCATCCTCAACGTCGGCCAGGTCGGCAAAATGCTCGACACCTTGAAAAAATTCGGCGCCGGCTATGCCCTGATGGCCGGACAGGTGAAGCCCAAGAAACTCTTTCACGGTCTGGTGCCGGACCTGAAGGCCGCCTCAATCCTCTTTTCCCTGAAACGTCGCAACGCCGAGACCATCTTTGGCGCCATCGCCGCCGAAATCGAGAAACTCGGCGTCACCCTGCTCGACGCCCGCGCCTTCATTGACGACCACCTGGCAACGCCCGGCGACATGACCGGCCGGCTGTCCGTCGACCCGGAATACCTGGAGCATGGCATTCACATCGCGCGCGAGATCGCGCGCCTCGACATTGGCCAGGGCTGCGTGGTCCGCAAAGGCACGGTGCTCGCCGTCGAGGCCTTCGAGGGCACCGACGAAATGCTCCGCCGCGCCGGCACCTTCAAAACAGACGACACTCTCTTCGTCAAAACCGTCAAGGCCCGGCAGGACTTCCGCTTCGACGTTCCGGTCTTCGGACTTCGCACGCTCGCGGTCATGCATGAGGTCGGACTGGGGACGGCGGCGCTCGAAGCCGGCAAGGTCATCGTCCTCGACAAGCCGGCGGTGCTCCGGCAAGCGAAGGATTGGGGCATCACCCTCCATGGTTTCTGACCCCGGCGGGATGGCGGCAGCACCCGACTTGCACTTTCCGCCCATCCTGCGCACATTTCCCTCCATGCCCGCCGACATCGTCGAAGTTACCATCAAAGGCCTGATGCCCACCGCCAACGGGTGTGCCGTGTTTCTGGGCAATCAGGAGAAGGTCTTCGTCATTTATGTCGATCCCAGCGTGGGCAGTGCGATCTCGATGACCATCAATGGTGTGAAGAAGGAGCGGCCGCTGACCCACGATCTCATCGGCCACCTGCTCATGGGCCTGGAGATCAATCTGGAGCGCATCATCATCAATGATGTCAATGACGGCACCTATTTCGCCCGCATCATCCTGCACATGCAAAACGAGCTGGGCCGGAAATTCCTCGAGCTCGACGCCCGTCCCAGTGACTCGATCGTGCTCGCGCTCCAGCAAAAGCGTCCGATTTTTGTCGCCCGCAAGGTCTTCGATCTCGTTGAGGACATGGCCGAGATCCTTGAACGGGTCCTCAAGCAGCAGAAGGAAGAGCCCAAGGACGAAGGAGACCAGTGAGGCGATGATCGCCCCGACCCGCTCGCTTCCACCCGGCCTGCAACCCGGCCAGCCGCTCCCCGCCCTCGCGCCGATGCAGGACGTCACCGACCTGCCGTTCATGCGGGTCGCGGCCCACTATGGCGCACCGGATTATTTCTTCACCGAGTTCTTCCGGGTGCACGCCCAGTCCCGGCCGGAAAAACACATCCTGCGATCCATCACGGAAAACCAGACCGGCCGCCCCGTCTTTGCCCAGCTCATCGGTGAACATGTCCCCGACATGGTCCGCACGGTGAAGGAATTGCTCGCCTATCCCGTCGCCGGCATCGACCTCAATCTGGGGTGTCCCGCCCCGAAAATCTACAAAAAGAACGTCGGTGGCGGCCTGCTGCGGGATCCGGCCAAGGTCGACGCGTTGATCGGGGCCCTCCGGGACGCGGTGCCGGGGCTGCTCACGGTGAAGATGCGCATCGGCTTCGACTCGACGGAAAACTACGAACAAATCCTCGGATTCATCAACAAACACGCGGTCGACCTGCTCAGTGTGCACGGCCGCACCGTGCATGGCGGCTACCGCAGCGAGGTGCAATACGACTTCATCGCCACCGCCGCCCGCGCCGTCCGCTGCCCCGTGCTGGCCAACGGCAACATCACCTCCGCCGGCAAGGCCGCCGCCGTCCTGGCCGACACCGGTGCCGCCGGCGTGATGATCGGCCGGCATGCCATTCGCAATCCGTGGATCTTCCGCCAGGCACGCGAACGCCTGGCTCAGGCCGGGGCGGCGGTTGCTCCCAACCACCCTGCGGTCTTCCAGCCCACGCTCGCCGACGCTCACGAATACATCGGCCGGCTCTATCGCGAAACCCAGGCTCCTGGAATTCCCGAACGCGCGCATGTCGCGAAGATGAAAAAATATTTGAACTTCGTCGGACAGAGCGTGGACGCCAATGGTGCGTTCCTGCACGATATGCGCCGCGCGATGACCGAAGCCGAACTCTTCGCCGTGTGCGACCGGCATCTCCTGGCCGGGCCCGGAAGGTTTTTCTCGACCGAGCCCTACCCCGGCGTGATCGCGCGCCCCAACTGCGAATCCCCCGCCGAGAGCTGTTCGCTGGACACTGTTACCGCCTGATCATTCCAGACCGAGGATTTTCCGGCCCGTGTCGGAGATCATCTGCGGGACCCACTGGGGATCCCAGACAATATGCACCCTGGCCGCCTCGACCGAGGGCAGGGCGGCAATCTTTTGCCGCGCGTCCTCGGCAATGACCGGCCCCATGCCGCAACCCGGCGCGGTGAGCGTCATCTTCACCTCCACCGTATAACCGCCTGCGGGCGTTTTTTCGACCGCCAGGTCGTAGACCAGCCCCAGATCGACAATGTTGACGGGAATCTCGGGATCAAAGCACGTTTTGAGCGTATCCCAAACGGCTTCTTCTGAAAAAACCGCATGCCCGGCGCTTGGCGGGGGGCTGACCGCCTCCGGGGCGAAACCTGCGATCGCGCCGGCGTCCTCCCGCGCGATGCGAAAGAGCCCCAGATCGGTCCGCACCGTGATATTGCCGCCCAGCGTTTGCGCGATGAACACGCTGGTGCCCGCCTTGAGCGTGCAATTGTCACCGGCGGGAATGGCGGTTGCCGGGCAATCCCGATTGAGCGTGTGGGTCTGGTTCACAATGCAACAAGACTAGTTCAAGCGAACCTCAAAAGGCAAACGGGCATAAAGGTCGCGAGGATCATTGAACTTATCGAGGGAGCGGAGCTCCTCGGTCGCCTGGCGGATGAACAGGCCCACCGGACCGCTGGATGCCGCCTGGTCGCGGCGCCGGCCATCGAATGCCTCGGCGATGGCCTCGGCGAACTGCTTTTTGCGCGGATGCTCCGACACCCGGAAATCGTTCCCCAGTTTCGCCTTGGTCGCGGCAAATTTGACCGCGTCAGCCAGGCCGCCCAGTTCGTCCACGAGGCCGAATTTGAGCGCCTCGGCGCCGGACCAAACGCGGCCCTGGGCGATTTCCTCCAGGAGTTGAGGGTCGATCTTGCGCGACTCGCTGACCTTGCCGAGAAATTGGGCATACACCCAATCCACGGTGGACTGGAACAAGGCGATCTCCTCCTCGGTCTTGGCGCGGGTGATCGTGCCGATGTCCGCGAATTTCGCGGTCTTGACGGTGTCAAAGGTCAGGCCGAGCTTGTCGTGGGCGAGGCCCTGGAAATTGAAAAACAGGCCGAACACACCGATGGATCCGGTTATCGTCGTCGGTTCCGCAAAGACCCGGTCGGCGTAGGTCGAGATCCAATAGCCGCCCGAGGCCGCCACCGTGCCCATGGAGACCACCACCGGCTTCTTTTCCCCGAGCAGGCGAACTTCACGCTGGATTGCCTCCGAGGCGGAAACGCTGCCGCCGGGAGAGTTCACCCGCAGGACGACCGCCTTCACACTGTCATCATGGCGAATTTGCCGGAGCATCCGGGCGGTCTTGGCCCCGTAAAGATAACCGGTCTCGTTCCCGGTGCCGTCCACGATCTCGCCCTCGGCATAGACAATGGCGATTTTGCCGCGCCCACCCGCTCCGAGTTCGATTTTCCCCTCATTTTGCCGCTTGGCCACCGTGCCATTGTTGGAAACCAGGCGGGCATAGTCCTTGAGGGCTATCTGTTTGAAAGTCTGGGTCGGACCCTTGCGCCCGGTGGCGGCCTTCAGTTCGTCCAGCACTTCGTCGAGGTAGACGGCCCGGTCAACGAGTTTGAGTTTCGCCGCGATCTCGGCGCGGATGAATCCGTTTTCATCGACCGCCTTTTGCAGGGAGCCGGCCTCGAGCTTGCGGCCCTGTTCGATGGCGGTGGTGAGCGTGCCCCAGACGTCATCCAGCAGCTTTTGGGTCTGCGCGCGGCTTTCCGGACTCATGTCCTTCCGCGTATACGGTTCGACGGCGCTCTTGTATTTTCCCACCCGCGTGATCTGCACTCCGATGCCGAACTTCTCGAAGGCGCCCGTGAAAAACATCGGCTGGGATGCCAGGCCGGGCATGAAAATCACGCCATAGGGATCAAGCGCAATGTCGCCCGCTGCCGATGCGATGTAATAGTCGCGCGTGCCCGCATAGTCCAGATACGCCTTCACCGGCTTGCCCGAAGCCTTGAACGCTTCGACCGCTTCGCGCACTTCCTTGAGCGCGGCATAGCCTGAGCCGTAACCCAGCGGGCGCACGCGCCCGGTGATATACAGGCCACTGATGGCGCTGTCCCCGGCTGCCGCCTCCAAGGCCCGGGTCACTTCCCTCAACTGCAGCTGGTGTTTGCCGCCGCCACCGAAAATCTCCGAGAACTCCTCCAATCCTTCCCTTTGCGACGGCGCATCCTGGATGTTGGCCGAAAGGTCGAATACCAGATACGATCCGGCCTGCACCGCCAAAGGTTTCTTTTGTCCCATGACGGCGATGGCTGCCAGGAAGAGGAAACAAACCACGAGTCCGCCGAGCAGGAAAACGATCAGCGCCATGAGCGTGGCAAAGAACGACGTAAAGAAACTCTTCATGCCCGAAAGCTAGGCGGCGCGACCGCTACGGCCAGCGAAAAGCGATTGCTGGTCCGTCACTTGGACAAACGGTTATCCAGGCCGATGAACGGTATGCGGCTGCCTTCATCCCGCCGGGGCCCAGGAGAGGGCCGCATCTCGTCCTTCCCCTTTGCAGACAAAGCCACCTATATTGAAAACATGAGTGAGAAAAAAGAGCTGCTTACGACCAATCGCAAGGCCCTCACCATCAATCTGGATGGAACCCGCTACGGCACCATCGCGGAAATCGGCGCCGGGCAGGAGGTGTCGCGCATATTCTTTCAGGTTGGCGGCGCGTCCGGAGCCATCGCCAAGACCATGTCGGCCTACGACATGACCTTTAGCGACGCGATCTACGGCAAGGCACCCCGCTACGTTTCCCAGGAGCGCCTGCAAACGATGCTCGACCACGAATATCGCCTGCTCAAGGAACGGCTTTCCGAAAAAAGGGGAGACCGAACCCGCTTTTTCGTCTTTGCCGATACGGTGGTCGCCAAGAGCTTCAAGGGCCCTCACGACGGCCATGGCTGGCTCGGCGTCCGTTTTCAGCACAACCCGCTCGAAGACCCCAACGAGATCGTCATCCACGTCCGGATGTGGGACAAGGAAAACGTCCAGCAGCAGCACGCGCTCGGTGTGGTGGGGCTCAACCTCATCTACGGCGCATTCAACTACGTCAGCGATCCGGGGCGGTTCATCCAGTCACTGGTCGACAACATCGGCACCGAGCGGATCGAGGTCGACATGATCCGGTTCAGCGGCCCGGTATTCCGGCACATCGACAATCGCCTGCTGTCGCTCTATCTCGTGCAGTTCGGCCTGACCAATGCCGTGATGTTTTCGCCCAGCGGCGAGGTGCTCCAGCCCTCGGAGGTGCTCCATCACAAGGCGGTGCTCGTCGAGCGCGGCAGCTTCCGGCCCGTCACTCACGTCAACGTCGACATGCTCAATTGCGCCACCGCGCAGTTCATGCAGGAACCGATGGTCAAGGGCAAGGAGATGGTCGTGCTCATGGAAATCACCATGAACAATCTCCTCGCGGAAGGGGATCTCAACGCCGACGACTTCCTCGCCCGCGTCGACATGCTCGGTCATATTGGGTTTACGACCCTGATCTCGAACTATTCCGAATTTTACCGCCTCGTTTCCTATTTTCGCCGCTACACCAAGGAGATGATCGGCGTCGCAATGGGCATCAACAACCTGCTGGAAATTTTCAACGAAAAATACTACGAGGACTTGGAGGGCGGCATTCTCGAATCCATGGGACGGATGTTCCGTCACGCCGTGAAGCTCTACGTCTATCCCATGCGGCAGGACGCCTACGACCGCTATCTCGCCGCCGGCCATCCCGCCAATGCCCCGAGCCCGGCGTCCTCCCCCCATGCCTTTGCGTCCGGCGTGATGATCACCGCCCGCAACCTGCAGGTCTCCGACCGGCTCCGCAACCTCTACGCCCACCTCCTCGAAAACCACAACCTCGATTGCATCGTCGGCAGCGACCCCAACTACCTCAGTATATTCTCGCGCGATGTGCTCCAACGCATCAAGTCCGGCGATCCCGCTTGGGAGACAATGGTCCCGCGCAAGGTCGCGGAATTCATCAAGGAGCGCCGCCTCCTCGGCTACGCTCCCAAACCCACCGTCGCCGCGGGGTGAGACCCAGTCGCGCCCCGCGGGCGCCGCCCACCGGTTTTTTCCGTGTGTTCCGCGGGCAATCCCTTTTTCTGCAACCATGCGCTTCCACAAATACCATGCCCTGGGCAACGACTACCTGGTGATGAACCCGGCCGATTTCGCGGGAATGACGGCTCCAAACGCGGAGCAAATCCGGCTCATCTGCCACCGCAATTTCGGCGTGGGGTCCGACGGGATCCTCTGGGGTCCCGCGCCTTCGCCGCGCGCGCAGTTTGGCCTGCGCATCTTCAACCCCGACGGTTCCGAGGCCGAAAAATCGGGCAACGGCCTCCGTATTTTTTCCCGCTATCTCTACGACCGGAAGCTCGTCGGGGAAACACCCTTCACCATCGACGTGCCCGGCGGGGTGGTGGAATCCCTGGTCATGCAGGCCGGCCGGCTCATCACGGTTGAGATGGGCCGCGTGAGTTTTCGGAGCGACCAGATACCAGTGGCCGGGCCCGTGCGCGACGTGCTCAACGAGAAGTTCACAATCCAGGATCGGCCGTTCACTTACTGCGCCGCCGGCATCGGCAATCCCCATTGCGTCATTGTTCTGCCGGAGATATCCGCTTCGCTCGCAACGAAATTTGGACCCGATATCGAGGTGCACCGGAATTTCCCCAATCGCATCAATGTCCAATTCCTGAAGGTGATCGACCGGCGGAACGTGCAGATCGAGATCTGGGAGCGCGGGGCCGGCTACACCCTGGCTTCCGGCAGCAGCTCCAGCGCCTCCGCCGCCGTGGCGCACAAGCTCGGACTCGTTGACGCCAACCTGACTGTCCATATGCCGGGCGGTCAAATCGGCATCGAAATCTCCCCGGACTTTGCCGTCAGGATGACCGGCACGGTCACCCGCGTCGCCGAGGGCACACTGCATCCGGAAATCTTCACGACGAAGGTCTAGCCCTACGGGTTTTCGGATAAGCTCTCACCCCCTTTATCCGTGCTCATGACGCATCTCGGAGTTGGCGTTGGCGGCTGGCGCGGCGCCCCCGGTAGCGCCAGTCTCCGACTGGCGTCCGCCGGTTTTACGCAGCCGAGATTGCAGTCGAAAACGTGGCGTGTGGTCTTGTCTTCTCTGCTTGCGGCGACCGGTCTCCGACCGGCGCTACTCCCGGAAAAATCGCCGACAACTCGGAGATGCGCCCGGCGGATGCGGACGGGCGTTATTGTGCTTTGCGGCGCGCACCCCTGCCCCTAGGTTACAAATTGTGATTGGATGGATCGGAGATTTTTTTCGTTTTTGGTGGAGCCTGTTTTACTGGAACAGCCGTAAAGGCTGGTTCCGTATTCGCGGGGCGCATCGGGACGACTGCCCCTGCCAGAACATCAGCGATTCCGGCCTGGCACTGGACACCCGTTGCGATGCGATCATCCACTGGCACGATCCGGCCCGGTTCCGCCGGGTCTGTCCTTTGCTCACCGAAACGAAGGATGGCTGGCGCTGCGGGGTCGAGGCCGAGCGCGTGCGTCCGTTCTGGGGCCGCGCCGCCGCCTATGTCGCCGGTTTTTTGCTGCTGCTGTATGCGGTCGGAACATTGGCGACCTATGCCATGTTGCGCTCGGCGAACTACGAGATGAGCTATTTCGCCGTCGCGTGGCCGCCGCGCTGGAAAGAACTCCGGGACGCTCAGGAAAAACTCTATGCCGCCCGGGCCCAACAAGCGCTCCAAAGGGGCAACTACCAGGAAGCCATCCTGTCGCTGGAAATGGTCTGCCAGCTGAATCCCCGGAACTACAGCGCCGGCATCGCGCTGGCCGGCCTCACCCAGATCGCGTCCAACACTTATGTTTCCGAGCGCATTTACGAGCGCCTGATGCGCGACGTGCCGGAACAGCGGGTGCAGACCGCGCAGATCTGGTTCCGCACCCTGCTGGCGCGCGCGGCTTATGACAAGATCATCCCCCTTTCCGCCACGATGCTCAGCGAGGACCCCTCCGGACGGGGCGCGTGGCTCAACGCGATGCTTTTTGCGGCCCGGCGGGCCGCCGACCATGAAGCGCTCGCCGAGGTCCTCCATCAGAATCCGCACCTGCCCGACTGGTGCACTGAAATCATCAACATCGAGCGGGCATTGTTGGACAATCAACTCGACGGGGCCCTGCCCCGTCTGACGAAAGTCTATCGCCAGCCGCCCGCCAGCTACCTGCCCTATTATCAAATCGACCGGCTGCTCCATCATGGCCGCCCTGATCAGGCGAACACGCTGCTGAACGCCTATGGCAACTTTCTGCAGCCGGACGAAGCCGCTTTCCTGCGCCTGCGGGTCTATCAGGCGCGGAAATGGTCCTCCCTTGTCGGCACGGAATATGAGAACCTACTCCAGTTTCCGATGGCCCCGCGCATCGCGGCGCAGTTTTGTGCCTACCTGATCAACCAGCCGGCGGCTGAACCGACAGCCCGTTATTACGAGAAATTCGTGCGCGAGGGCCCGCCGCTTGCCAGCGATACCATCGCGCTCTACCATGCCACTTACCTCGTCGCGGCGCTGGCTGGCGATGCCGGCCGTGCCGAGAGGATCCGGACGAGGATCACCGAGTATACTTCTTCGGACGCCCGGGTTCTCCGTGGCTTGGTGGAACTGCTGAAAGCCCCGACGGGCGATCCGCGTCTGCCCCGTCTCCTCCCGCTGATTCCGTTGCCCACCGAGGTGGTCTACGCCATTTTGGAACGCCACTCTCCCGTCGAAACAAAATGAATCCAGCTGCCCCCGCCAGGCCTTCCCCGCCCGCCGCTCACCTGGCGGTTGGCGCCGTGCTGCTGGGCCTGGTGGCAGCCTTCTGCGTCATGCTGTGGCCGGAGTGGAAACTGAATCCCGACCTGTCCCACGGCTTTTTTGCCCCGCTGATCTTTCTTCTGCTCATGGGGGAGAGCCGCCAGCACGGCGCGCAGCGGTGGCTGCCGTCCGACCGCGGGATCATGCTGGGTCTCGGTGCCGTTCTCGCCCTCGGTTTCTTCTTTTTTGCGCTGGCGGGAGTGCTGGCGGCATCGCTCGGCTGGTCCCATGCCCTCGTGCTGTTTGTCCTCGCCGTTTCGCTTTGCTGCTTACTGGTCGGCGGACTTCTGCTCCTGGCCGATGAGAATGTCCGCGTCGTGCCATTCAATTGGATCAGCCTGACCGCGATTTTTATCTGGCTGCTGGTCGCCCCCCTGCCCCCCGGCACCTATTCCCGTCTCACGCTCGGCCTTCAGAGCTGGGTCACCGGGAACGTGCTTCAGGCGCTTCACCTGCTCGGGATCCCCGCCCGGCAGCACGGCAACATCATCGAACTGGTCAAGACCACGGTCGGCGTGGAGGAAGCCTGCAGCGGTATCCGCTCCCTGCTCTCCTGCATTTTTGCCGGGTTCTTTTTCGCGGCCTGGCAGATTCGCCGCCCGTGGCGCCGGCTGGCGCTGATCATCGCGGCCCCCCTCCTGGCGCTCGGCATGAACTTCCTGCGCTCGCTCGCGCTCACGCTGCTGGCCAATGCGGGCCACGAGATCGCGGGCTTCTGGCACGACGCGACCGGTTTCGCCATTCTGGGCGTAACGGCTCTCCTGCTCGCCGGGCTGGCCATCGGACTGGAGTCAAAGCCGGCGCCGGTCGCCGCGGCGCCGGTCCTCGATCCCCTGGATCCGCCCCGACGGCCCCAATGGCTTTTCTGGAGCGCCCTGGCGGCAACCGCGGCACTAGGATTTTTCTTTTTCGCCAGCTCGCGGCCTCCCGGCGGGAATCTCCGTCCGGTCCCCGACCTCGGCGCCCTGCTGCCCGGCAGCGCTGCCGGCTGGCAGGTCGTCACCCCGAATGATCTCTATCAGTTTGCCGATATCCTCCAAACGTCGCATCTGTTTGAACGGACCTATCTCCGGAAAACCGGCGCCAAGGACTTCGTCCAATTCACGGTTTATATTGCCTACTGGCCGTCCGGCCAGGCCTCCGTCAGCCGGGTGGCTTCGCACACGCCCGATGCCTGCTGGCCCGGCGCCGGCTGGACCCCGCACCCATTGATTGACGCCCAGGAAGCGCCGGAACTGCCGGGTCTCATACTTTCCCCGGGTGAACGCCGGCTCTTTCAAAGTGCACAGGGTTACCGCCAAAATGTGTGGTTCTGGCATCTCTACGACGGACGCGTGCTCAACCACCGCGACCCGTATTCCGTGCCGGCCCTGCTGGAAATCGCGCTGCAATACGGCTTCCGCCGTCAGGGCGAGCAGTTCTTCATCCGCCTCTCCAGCAACAAACCCTGGCGCGAACTGGCCGAGGAGCCGCTCGTCCGCGAGATCATGTCCAACCTGACAACCCTTGGACTTTGATGCCCTTCGCCGTCACCAAACAGGAAAAGTTCATGCTCGGCGTTCTTGCCACGCTGGTCATCCTCGGTGTCGTTGGCCTGCTGGTGTTGTGACGCACGCATTCCAGTTGCCATGCCCGCACAAATCAAAAATCCAGGCATCCATTCCTCCCGGCCGTCGTCCGCCCGCGTGGTGGATTTCCCCATGCGCCGCTTCGCTCCGTGGGCCGTGGCCGCGACCGTCGCGATCGCCGCTCTGTGGTTCGCCCGCCAGAATATCCTGCTCCGCGACGAGAACGCCACGCTGCGCTCCGAGCGGCAGCTTGCCGAGATCGCCCGCCAGATGGCGCAGAATCAGCTCACCGAACGTTCGCTGCTCGCCGAGAACATGATCAACAGCCTGGGCCAAAAGCTGGGGCGCACCGAGGATCTCGCCCGCCTCAAGGTGACCGCGCTGGCCTCGCTCGCCGACAACACCAAGGAAGCCCAGGTCATTGCCGTGTGGGATCCCGAGCAACAAACGGGCCTGCTCACGGTGGAGAAACTGCCGGCTCTGCCAGCCACACAGGACTACCAGATCTGGATCGTCGATCCAGCCTACCCCAATCCCGTCAACGGCGGCGTGTTTCATGTCGCCGCCGATGGCCAGGTGGCGCTTGCCTTCAAACCCGATCAACCGGTCACCCAGGCCGCCGCTTTTGCCATCAGCCTCGAGAAGAAGGGCGGCGTGCCCAAGGCCGAGGGCCCGATCGTCTTGCTCGGCAAATAGCGCCGACCGGTGGTTTCGCCGGGCAATCGCCGTTTTTGCCGAAGTATTTTCGCTCCCAGGTGGCGAGCATAATTTTCCAGCTTCCTACTTGGCTCTTGTCACGGGTCGCTTCGCCGCAAGGCTTTCGCCCGCATGATAATCAAACCGAAGGTCCGGGGCTTCGTCTGCGTAACCGCCCACCCCACTGGCTGCGCCGCGCATATCCAACAGCAGATTGACCACGTCAAGGCCGGGGGGCCCATCCAGGGCGGCCCCAAAAACGTCCTGGTCATCGGCGCCTCCACCGGATACGGACTCGCCTCGCGCATCACCGCCGCTTTCGGTTCCGGGGCCGCGACCTTGGGCATCTTCTACGAACGTCCTTCCGAGGATGGCCGTCCCGCCACCCCCGGTTGGTATAATTCGATCGCGGTAACGCGCGCCGCCCAGGCCGCCGGCCTCTACGCCGGGAATCTCAATGGCGATGCCTTTTCCGACGAAATCAAGCGCCAGGCCCTGGCCATGATTGCCCGCGATATGGGCCCGATCGATCTCGTCGTCTATTCACTGGCCTCGCCGCGACGCATCCACCCGAAAACCGGCGCGGTGCACAAATCCGTCCTCAAACCACTCGGCGCTCCCTATACCAACAAGACCGTCGATACCGACAAGGGCATCGTGAGTGAGATCACGATTGAGCCGGCCAACGACGCGGAGGCCGCCGATACCGTCGCGGTGATGGGCGGCGAAGACTGGGAGATGTGGATGCAAGCCCTGTCCGACGCCAAGCTCCTCGCACCCGGCGCCACTTCCATGGCCTACTCCTACATCGGCCCGATCCATACCTGGCCCATCTACAAGGACGGCACCATCGGCCGCGCCAAGGTCGACCTGGAGCGCGCGGCCCGGGCCATCGATGCCAAACTCAAGGCCAATGGCGACGGACGTGCCTTCATCTCCGTCAACAAAGCACTCGTCACCCAGGCAAGCTCGGCCATTCCTGTGGTGCCACTCTACATTTCCATCCTCTACAAGGTCATGAAGGCCAAGGGCACGCAGGAGGGCTGCATCGAGCAGATGCAGCGCCTGTTTGCCACGCAGCTCTACCACGGCAACAGCGTCAAATTTGACAGCGAGGGCCGCGCTCGCGTCGACGATTGGGAGATGCGCCCGGAGATCCAGAATGCCATCTCGGACATCTGGCCCAAGGTCACCACGGAAAATCTCGCTCAACTGACGGATATCGACGGTTACCGCACGGAGTTCCTGAAGCTCTTCGGCTTCGGCCTTCCTGGCGTCAACTATGACGCCGAGGTCGAGCCCCACCTGGCGATGCCGTGAACCGCGGGCCGGATCGCCCAGCCCGGGCTGTGGTTCCCCTGCAAGGCAAAACTTGCTTACGCTCCCGCGTAAGCACTTGGATCACCACGCCCGCTCTCTGAGGCGCCGCACCGCTACACGGCCCCCCTCAATACTCGACATCGCGGCAGAGCTCCTCGAGCTTGACCGCGATGGCGGCAATCTGGTGCGAGCTCAACACCGCCGCGCCGTTCGGAAGAAACCTGTCCAGGCCCTTGGGATTGGTCACGCGACACGCGCGGGGATTCTGCGCGGGTTTCATCTCCACGAACCAGCCCGGCAGGGTGAGAAACGGAATCACCGGCACGCTTTCCCGGAGTTCGGCCTGCAACAAGTCGGCGAGCCACTGGGCGTTGTGTTCCGCCTGCTCGAGCCCGTGGTTGTCCTCCCCCCACGGCCAGACCAGCGAATGCCCGTCGAAATAGACCTTGTGGCTTTCGAAGCCCGGCCGGGCGCGGCCCTTCCGGCGGGTCTTGGTCTCGACGACGAATACGCCAGGAGGGCCCACCGCGACATGATCGACATTGAACTTCCGGCCCTTATCGGTCCCGGGCACGTCGTGAAAAACACGCCAGCCCTGCCCCTTCAAGGCGTCGAGATGCTCGGCCACCATGCGTTCGCCGAAGTATCCGAGATAGCGGTTGTGGCTCTCGGCGGTCTTGCCGGCGAACCAGCCGGCCGACAAAATGAACATGACGACAAACAATGCGCCCGACAGTGCCAGCCCCGCCCATTGCAGGGTGGCCGGCAGCAAAGTCGTGGCCATCACGCCGAGCACACCGAGCAATACCGGCGCGCTTCCGGCCATGATCACCCAAAGGAAGGCATCCTCGTCGAACTTCAGCACATGCTTCAACTGGGACTCGCCCGCGGTCCGCATCAGGCGGAGGTCGTCGCCGAACGGCGTGCGCGTTTTCCGCTGGCGTTTCTGCCACCACAGCATCGCCGCGACACTGCCGACGAACAGGACCGTATAGCCAAACAGGAGGAGAATTTGCTTCGTTGTCATGGGGAATATGCTGTCGGATTTCGCGGCGTTGCTAGCATGGAATCGCGGCAATGTCACGATGCACCCTCTCCCGGCAACGGCGATCAAGCCGTTCCCCCTTCGTCGCCGGCCCTGCGCGCTCGTCAGCGAGTGGAGGCCAGGTTCATGGAGGCGGGCCTTTGCATGGCGGGATACATCTGCGCGATCTCATCATGTCGCTGCCACGGACTGTCCCGCCCGACCAGGGGGGCCGACCGGGCGCCCTGCAAAATATCCGCATAAATCTCCGGCGGCGTCGCTTGGGCCACCCACTCGCCATTCTCGCGGAAGACATACTCCTGATGGTTGCGACTGTGGTAGATTTCATAGTCCGGATAGTAGACGTAATCGGCCGACACGCTGCGGACCGCCTGCAACTGGGCCAGGCTCGGCTGCTCGGCGAGAACTTGCACGCTCGGGAAATCGGCGCACCCGGCCAGCGCGACTGCCAGCACGGCGAGTGGCATGCCCCCGGCATGACTGATGGTTTTCCGGCTCATACCAACCATGGACCGCCAGGCCGGAACTTAGGTTGCAGGATTTTATTCCGGCAGTCCTCCGGGGCACCCCCGCTTCGTTCGCCACCCCTATTCCTCAACCACGTCCAAACCCACCATCTCGCCCGCATCGATGCGCACCGACACCTTCATCGGGCGGCAACACACTTCGCAATCCACCGTGAATTCCGCGCTCCCCTCGCTGACGTCCAGCGCCAGCGTGAAGGATTCGCCGCAATGGGGACAGGATATGGCCAGCGAGTCATTCATCGTAGGCGCAAGATGCGCCCTCCGGCCACCGCGTCAAACGCCAAGCCGGTCCGGAGATAGCCGGCAAACCAGGCGCTCAGCGGCCGTCGATCTCCCCGACGAGCGCCCATCCGCTGCGGTGATCAACCACGGCGAGCGGAATACGCCACGGCGGCCCGCCTCCCGCCAACGGCAGGTCCAGCCTTTGGCCCTTTCCTGCCCGCCAAACGTCGTCGTGTCGCGCCAGCGCCGGTAGGTCTTCACCTGATGCGTGTTTCCAACTGAGGTGGTGTGATGCCGCCGGCTCGCGGGAGCGCCCCACGGGCTCGTGTTCAACTCCCAGCCAATACCATGCCCGCACGTCAGGCGCGGCCTTCAACGTGATGCCACCATCGGAATCCCTGCTGATGCGGGCGATTTCGCGGCCGTTGGCATCGCGCAGCAAATAATTCCGTCCCGTGACGGGTGTTCGGCCGGCCCAAGCGAGCTCGGCACGGTTGCTTTGCACCGTTCCCTCCTCCGGCCTGTCGCCCGAGGCGTCAATCCAATGCGGCGAACCCGCGTCGCCATCCCGTTCAAATTCCAGCGCGATGCCGCTCCAGACCAGCGGCTCCCGGAAGATTTGCGGCATCCGGGCCAGCTGCGTGCGCAGCAGCGCCGTGCGCAAATCTTCCAGCGATTCGGCCGGCCCCTCGGCCAGCGGAAGCGTCGGCAAAATCACGTCGCGGACGAGACGCGGCTGCCATCCCGATGCCTTGATTTGCGCCACAATCCTCAACCCGCCCTCGGCTTCACCCGCCGCCGTCGGCTTGCCGGTCTCCCCGGCAACGGCCTCCTTTTTCCTGGGTCCGCGCTTCCGCGCCACTTGCGGAACGGCGGTCGCGGGCACTCGGGCGGCATCGTCGTCGGACGCGGCTTTGGTCGGAGTTGCGGCCGCGGCCGGGACATTTCCATCCTGTGGGAGGTCGCTCTTGTCCCCACGCCGTTCGGCGGCCGCCGCCTTGTCTTTGGGAACGTCCTCTTCCGCCGGGCTGACCCCTGCGCCCGGCGTTTCCGACTCGGTATTCATCGACGACACCACCGCTGCGCCGTCGCCATCGGACGCTCCGCTCCTCTCGCGCCGCCGGGTGCCCCCGCTGGATGCCAGGTGATTCGTCCCGGTGCCGCTTGGTCCCGCTGTGCTGGCTGTCCGAGGTCCGATGCCGGACGTCGCCCCGGCCCCGGTCACGGCATTTCCTGCGCCGACTCCCTGCCGGTTGCCGGTCGCCACCGTGGCCGGGGCCGGGGCGGCTCCGGCCTTGCGATCCGCCGAAAGCGAGGTCTCCGAAGCATCGAGTGTCGTGCCCTTCGGGAGTTCGTCGCTTTCGACGACATCGACCGCCGCGGCGCTGGCGCCCGGCCGCCCGGATCGTCTGCCCGCAGAAGCTGACGGTTCGGAACGGGACGGGCGTTCGTCTCTGTCCGTGGCTGGCGCCTCGGACGCCTGCCCGCTGGCATCAGCGTCGCGATCGGTGGTCGCGCTGGCCGCCGGGCGCGCGGCCGATGGAGACCGGCCCGGGGTCTCCGCCTTCACCGCCGACGGGACCGTCTTCATGGCCGAGGCAACCTCGGCCGGTTGCACGCGCTGCTCGGAAGGCTGTTTCTCAAGGGATGTTGAAGGATCATCGGAGGACCTGCGGTCCGGTGACCCACCTTCCCCGCTCGCCGGGCGCGCCTGGCCGCCCCGCTTGAGTTTCGCGGGATCGGACAGGCTCCGCGACAATTCAGACCAGCCTTTCTCACCCGCGACCGGGCTGAGGTCCCTGCCTGCGGCGCCGTCGCTCGAAGCCGCCAGCGGCCCCTGGGCCGCCTGCCAGCCCGACGCCGACCGCCCGGGCGTGTCATCGCGGGCGCTGGTCCGCTTGCCAAGCCGCCAAAGCCCGACCCCGGTGCCCGCCAGCAATAGCAGGATGACCGCCACAGGCAGCCATCGTCGCTTGGGCGCCGGCGGGCCGTTTCTTTTCCGTTCGCCCGCCGGATGTTGGGTCCCTCCGCGCAACTCCAGCCCGGAAACTGCAGCCCGTTCGACCTGCAACGGCCAGCCATCGGCAGGAAAATCGGTCCGGCCGGTGACACGCAGCCGATAGCGACCGGGCGGAATTCCCTGGAAGCGGAATGCCCCGGTTGCATCTGATTGGGCGTGGGCCATGCGCAGACCGACCAGATTCTCCAGGATCACGCCCAGGCCGGCAGCGCCCGCCTCGTCGATCAACACCGTGCCACTCACGTCCCCCGGCTGCGCATCGGTGAAGACGGGCCGGCCCGGCTTTGTCGCGCCCCAGCTGTGAAGCATTGTTCCCGAATCGGCGCGGCAGGCAAAGCCGGCCAACGCCTGGTCGGACTTTGCGATCAGAGCTGCGGACATTTCCCCGACGCGGATTGCGACCTGGCGGTCGAGAGTCTGATCGTCGCCGTCGTTCCGGTCCGGGCCCTCCCGGGAAACGCCCAACAGGCCGGCCTTCATCGACCGGCTCGCATTGGACAACCGGAGCCGCACTTCAGCCAGTTCCGCCGTGGTCAGTGGCTGGCTGTCGCCGGACTCGCGCCAGCCCCAGGTGACGTTTCCATTGTCGGCGCGACGGCGCGGTGCCAGCAGGACACCGCGAAAATGCGGGGCGACAAGGTGCCAGAATTGATGAATCGATCGATTGCCGAAGCCGGCGCAGTCCGACTGGGCCGTGTCGGAGTCCATTTCAACCACAGCGCGGCGCAATTTGCGGACATCGCTCATGGCAGGACGGCCGGGCCGGCCGACAGGAGCGTCGCCAGCCGCCATCGGTAAGTCTGGCCCGGTGCGAGGCGGAAGCTGAGCTGGCGTCGCAAATCCGATTGCCCATCCCCCGCGACCGCGCTTTGCAACACATCGTAATCGCCCCCGGCCAGCTCAATCACCCGTTCTCCGCGCGACGGCACGCGCTCATGCCGCGAGCCCGCGCCACCCGCAGCGGTAATCGCCAGGTCCCAGGGATAATCGGTGAGATTGACCACGGTCAGCCGGGCCGGGGCCGGCGGTGCCGCCACCGGCGCGTTCCGGGAACATTCGGCCAGAACCAAACAGGCCAATGCTCCGCCCCAGGCAATACGCCGGCAATACCGGCGGCTGCCCGTGACAAGCATTTCCAAGCATGATTGAACCACGGCCTTTAAGGATCGGCACGCCGCGAGGGAAACTGAAGCCGTGTTCGCGCCGCCGGCCGGCAGCGTCCCGCTCAAACGATTGAAGTGATGCAATCCTCTCAGTGTCCGTCCACCCGTTCCAGGCTGATGACCTTGTGGTTCTCATCGCTGGTCAGCACGAAGCTGCCGTGAATGCCTTCCGTGCCCACGAATTTCTGCAGCAGAGAAGCGGGGAACTGGATGGTCTGGCCGGTGTTACAGCGCGCAACCACCTGGCGGATTCGCCCGCGATAGTAGTCCAGGTATTTTTCCGGCGAAATCTTGAGCTGGATTCGGTACCGATTCATGCAAGGCGGGCGTGCTCCCAGTGAAACCAGGGGCAATTTTGAGGCAAGCGCCGGCTGCCTCCCGGCTACATCCAGGTGGTGGGCCCGCCCATCAACCGCGCTCGCAGTCTTGCCATCGGACACCGGACACCTCAAGGCTTGGAGCGGTCACCACCCTGTTCTCTCACGGAGATACGGCCCATGGGTAAAAACATCAAATGCGTCAAATGCGGGCATCTGCTCGCCACTTTTAGTGGCGAAGTGGGATTCCATCAGAAGGTCAAGTTTTCCCCTGGTGTCCGCATGCGCGTGGAGAAAAACGCTCTCGGCGAGGATCTCGGCTGGGCCCGATGCCCCAAGTGCCTCCGGAGTCGGACCCGCATCGACGCCTCCTTCCTGCCCGGAACGCGCTGAGGTTGGTCCCGCGACGGAAGCCGGTCGCGCGGGACCGATATCCGTGCGGAAAGTTCCCGGATTAGTCGTTCCGCGCCGGTTTTCCACCGGCCGGCAATACCCCGCAGCCGGGCGGAGCACCCGTCTGCCGGTCCGTTGCACCCGCTGCGGGTGTGCCGCGCAGTTTTTCGGGAACTGCGCCACGGAACTAGCCCTCTATCACAGGAGAAACCTTAGCCTCAAAAATTTACCGGCCTTGAGCCCTTATTCATCATGGAAGACACCATCCCTGCCAGTCATCATCCGAAGACCGCCACTTCAACCGTCGTCATCGCCCTGCTCGCCATCTTCCTAGTGGTAGCGGGCGTCGTGTTCGCCAACAAGATTCGCGATCGGGATACAACCCTCGCCGACAAGCAAACCCAATTGGAGCAAGCCCGGTCCGACCTCGCGCGCGTCCGGGCACAAATGACCGCCGCGGAAGGCAATGTCGCCGCTCTCCAGAAACAGGCCGAGGAGGGCAAGCAGGCCGCGGCCACCCTGAAAACCCAGCTCGACGAAGCCACCAGCGGCCAGGCCGACCTGGAGAATCAGCTGGCGGCGGGCAAGACGGCTAGTGCCCGGCTGCAGACGCAATACGATGAGGTCCTGGCCAGTGTCAGCGGGATCCAGAGCCAGGTCAGTGAGGCCAATTCCGCGAAGGAGCAATTGCAGAGCCAACTCGACGAACTCAATGCGACCACGGGTCCGCTGCAAAAGGAACTCGAGGACGCGCGGACCCAGGTCAGTGAGTTGGAGGCCAAGCTCACCCAGACGGAGAGCGAGCTGGCCGCGGCGCAGCAGAAACAACCCCGCCGGCGCTGAGCCCACAGGTTTTCCCGCATGCCATTTCAGCACCCGGACCTGGCTGCCGTGGGAGCCGACCTTGAATACGATCACCGTCTCCGGGATCTCATCACGGTCGAGATCG